>CETZ01060401.1_pt1 | contig 26697 bp, 25 predicted proteins | sample 531441 | NCBI WGS metagenome assembly CETZ01 (sample SAMEA2623098, study PRJEB7988) | marine metagenome | isolation source: saline water (ENVO:00002010), including | reverse complement strand
CCGCCAAGCCGGTACTGCAGGGTATAACCCGTGCGTCTCTGCAAACCAAGTCTTTCCTTTCTGCAGCATCCTTCCAGGAAACTACCAAGGTGTTGAACGAGGCTGCCGTTAATGGTAAGCGCGATTACCTTGAAGGACTGAAGGAAAATGTATTGGTGGGGCATAAGATCCCGGCCGGTACTGGACTGAAGGAGTACGAGAACATTATTGTTGGTTCCAGAGAAGATTACGAAAAGCTAAAAGGCAAGGAAGTAGTCGAAATAGAAGAAGAGGTAAAAGGTTAGAATAAAATCTAATGTCAGAAGAAAAAGGTTCTCAAAAGACCCGGGAAGGGCAAATGAATGTGGAGCTGAGTGAGGAAGTAGCGGAAGGTATATATTCCAACCTTGCTATTATTAATCATTCAGCCAGTGAATTTGTCCTGGATTTTATAAAGATCATGCCGGGAGTTCCCAAGGCCAGGGTGAAGTCACGCATTGTGCTTACACCACAGCACGCAAAGCGGTTTTTAAGGGCATTGCAGGATAATGTGGCCCGCTTTGAGAACCAGTACGGGGAGATCCAGGATACGGAGCAACCCCAGGTACCCCTCAACTTTGGTGGTCCTACAGGACAAGCATAGTACTATAGTAGTATTGCATATAAATAAGCCCGCACCTTGTGTGCGGGTTTTTTTATGTACGGTACATTTGTTGATCCATTATAGCGAAAATTAACCCTCATGAAGCTCATCCGACTTTTCTTTTTTGCGGGAGCATTAACAATTCTCAATAGTTGTTCTACCTGCGGTAATGAAGGAGAACCTACCGAAAATCGCGGATTGATAATCCGTAGTGTTTTTATTCCACAATGTGCCAGCAGGCTAAGGGCGCTTCCTGATGAACTGGTGATTAATAATGACAGTACCCTGGCTTATTATTTTTCTATGGACCCTGGTTGTGCCTGGGAAGTAGACCTGGAAAATGAGACGTTATTACGTTATCCTTCCCAAGGCCAATGTGATGTTAAATTGGTTCGCGAGGTCAAAAAGGATGGTGAAGGAGGGTATATCTACCAAAAGACCATTGATGAATGTGGTGATTGTAACCTGGGTGTTTATGATGAGGGCTGGGTTTTGGTAGAGATAAAGGGCGATGCCGCTCAATTCAAATTCCGCACTATTCGCAATTGAAAATTCGGATCATACTGTAATTAATTTGCGCAGTTCGGGGAATTTTTTCACGTTTATGTAAGAATCAACCTACTTGATTAAGTAACTGAAAATCAGTTAAATATTTAATGTGTGACCTTGGTCTTAGAAATTTTCCGAAGTAATAATCCTACATTTTGTTATGATTGTAGGATAAATCTGTAGTAAAATTATTATATTTGTCTTGTAATTCAAAAATCGAGATGGATATGAAAACTTTAATTACCCTTAGCGCTGTACTCCTTTCAATGATGGTTTTGGCTTCAGGTCCGGAAAAAAATAACAAGTCTTCCGAGCCTGCTTTTGTGAGCTATGATCCGGCTAAAGGCTCCTGGGAACAGCCCAATCCTATTTTTAGGTGGCCTTTACCCACGGTTAGCGGAGAAGTGCATATTAACCTGCAGTTTGTAGTGTTAGGAGAAGCAGAAGGACAGGAGAGGATACTTTCTGAAACAATGGATTACCTGAATAGTGTATATGGGAGCCACGGTATTTTTCTGAACTTCAAGTCTACCCGGAAAGAACCCGCAATTTCTCAATCAGAGCTTTTAACCAACTGGAAAACTATTTTACCAGAAGATGAGAGTCAGCTTACAGTCTACGTACTCCCTTTCCAGGGTACTGAGTTGGAGAGAGTGAATATTTATTCAACCAATGGTGTAGTTTCGGGCCAGGCACTAGTTCCCTTGCAAGAAGAAGTGGAGTTCAAGGTTTTTGTAGCGAAGAACGTGGGTCACATGCTTGGTTTATTGCCCACGTATTTTGAGAGCCCTGCTTATGGTGTAAACTCTGAAGATCCTGATAACTGTGGTAATGCCGGGGATTTTGTTTGTGATACACCACCGGATTATCTGGGTTTACGTAATGACGTGAAGAAAAGGAGCTGCCGCTATACTGGAAAAATAGGAGAACCGGATGCTGGTAATATCATGTCTAATTCATGGACCGAATGCATGGACCATATTACTCCAGAACAAGCCAATAAAATAAAATACAATCTTTCTGTAATCCCGGCATTACAGTCTGTTCTCAATGAGCAGTCCACTATACCGTTTAATATAGATGAACTTTCCTTTGAGCAAGAGGATAATGCATCACTGGATTAAAAGACCTATCTCGATCATGCGGAAGCATGTAAAAAGGCTGGCCATTAGGCCGGCCTTTTTTAATTCCGGAGCTTTGCTTCTATAGGAAAGGTATATTTCATTCTAACGGGTTTGCCTTTCATAGTGGCGGGTTGTACTACCTGTACCCCTGAAACTGAATTTAGGGCCTCTGTTTCCAGCTCCTTGGCTGCCGCCAGTTGAGAAGGGTTGCCTTCGTAATTTTCATGGATACCTTTTAGAATACTGGTTTCGCTGATGCTTCCGTCCTTTTCAATCACTATACTTATACGGATGGTGCCTTCTACACCCTCTTTACGGGCTGATTCAGGAAATACGAAATTTTCCGAAATCATATTCTGTATGCCTGTATCAAAGCAACTTTCACTATCAATAGGCTGTTCATTTTCACAACCTTGCAGAACCGGATAAACTTCTACCCGGGTATACAATATATCCTGATCCTGTGCAGATATGAGACCAGAGGTGAAGACCAAGGTAAGAAGTAATAGTACTTTTTTCATAGTAAGGATTTTATGTTTGGATAACCACGAGGCTGTTTATAGGTTCAGGAGGGATGTTATCCTAAATAAAAACCGCTGCTATATGAAATAACAGCGGTTCCTCAGAATAAAATAAGGGTATGGATCAGAATTTTCTCAGCTAAGTTTGAAGCCAATTGGAAGTACAAACTTCATAGCTACATCCTTTCCATTGAGTTGGGCAGGCTTAAAAGTGGGCAAATCAGCAACAAGCAAGAGCGCGCGGTTCTCCATCTGTCTAGCCGCTTCTTTCATTTCCCGGGAAGCATCTTCCGGAAGGGTAATTCTGCGTACTGTGTTAACCTGGGTAACCTCCCCCGTTTTACTGATTACAAATTCAACGAATACCTTGCCTTCAAGACCCATAAGCTTTGCCTGTTCAGGATATTCTATATGGTCCTGCAGGTGTTTGACTATGCCCTGTTGAAAGCATACTTTTTGATCATCAGCGGAAGCTGCCGGATCGCAGCTTGAGAACAGTGGGGGCTGCTCCACTTCCGCAAAGGTTATGGCTTTGGCCTCATTCTCTAGATCTTCGTTCTTTTCAGAGGTTTTGTTGCAAGCGTGTAAAGTCATAGCAACTGCCAAAGGCAACAGGACCCAATAGGTGAACCTTAACCATTGGGGCGATTCTTTTTTGTACATCATGGTAATTCTTGTTTTTAAGAGTGATGAATTAAAAAATGGATTGACCGTACTGATCGTCATCGGGAGCGACCACTCCTTGTCAAAAGTGCTGCTGAGCAGCATGCGCGCATAGACTTCACGTGAAGTTTCTTCCAATGCCTTTTGGTCCGCGAGGCACTCGTGTGTTTGCCTTAATTCACGTTTCAAAAGATGGATAAAAGGGTTAAACCAAAAGACTATTCCTAAAAGGTTGTAGTAAATGTTGTCGATACTGTGTAATTGACGGCTATGAACTTCCTCATGCTTCAAAACTGCGTTAAGGTTCGGGTGATCCTTTAACGCCATAGGTATTATGATGCTTCGGAAAAAGGCAAAAGGACTATCGGTTTGGGAAGAAACCCTGAAATACCACTCATTTAGTTTTCCGGTGTGGCTTTGACGGATAATATGGTATACCTTAAAAAATCCGAAGACAAAAGGAATGAGGCTGAAAACAAAGCCGGCCAGGTATATCCACAACAGGTATACGGGGTTTGCATAGGGTATACCCGAGGAGTGAGGTTGCATATCGTTTATCACTACCTCAGGGAGCAGGGTGGTGGAAAAACCTGTGCGGGTGAGAACAGGATCCTTAAAGAAGGGAGCTATTATTGGTATACCAATGCTCAGGAGGGGAATACACAGTAGAATAGTACGATTGAGTTGTAAAAAACTCCACTTACGGAACAGCAGGGCATACAAACTGTAATAAATGCCACTGAATAAGAGGGTATTGATTATAAAGAGGCTCATTGCTGTTTCTCTTTTTCGATGAGCTTCATAATGGCATCCAGTTCTTTGGTATTCAGTTTATTCTTTTCTACAAAAAAGGAAACCATTTTACTAAGGGAGCCACTGAAATAGGATTCCATAAGGCCATTCATGCGAAAGCGACTATAGGTTTCCTTACTAACCAGAGGATGGTACTTATGGGATTTACCTACCGGTTCATGTGCTACCATCTCTTTTTGCTGCAGTATCCTCACAATGGTGGAAACTGTATTATAAGCTGGTTTGGGTTCCGGCATTTCAGCAATAATATCCTTAACAAAGGCTTTTTTCAAGCGCCAGAGGATATGCATAATTTCTTCTTCAGCACGGGTAAGTTCTTTCATTCTGGAGAATTTGATAATTCCAAATGTATAACTAAAAATTTAGTTGAACTAATTTTTTAGTTGAAAATAATAAAAACCATAAAAAAGCCCCTGGATTACAGGGGCTTTTAACGAAGTAAGTTCTTGTTTAGTCGCGGCTTCCCATCAACAACATAACGTAATATGCCAGCTGAGTAAGGGAGGCCAGAGCAGCCACCAAATAAGTGTTTGCTGCTGCGTTCAGTGCATCTTTAGCCTGATCATGCTCAGAACGGGTGGTAGTTCCGGTATTTTCCAACCATACCAAAGCCCGGTTAGAGGCATCGTATTCTACAGGTAGGGTCACCACTGTAAATAAGGTAACGGCTCCTTGCAGGATAACCACTGTCCACAGCACGGTGGTGAAAGGAAACAAGTGTACCGCAAAGGCACCGAAGAGCATCATCAAAAAGATAATATTAATGGCCCTGGAGCTGAAATTAACCATAGGCACCATGGCGGAACGAAACTGCAGCCAGCTGTAGGCCTGTGCGTGCTGCACGGCATGTCCACATTCATGAGCTGCAACAGCTGCTGCGGCTACACTATTGCTATTGTATACGCTTTCACTGAGGTTTACGGTTTTGTCAGCCGGGTTGTAATGGTCTGTCAGTCTACCGGGTGTAGAAATCACCTTTACATCATAGATATTATTATCATGCAACATTTTTTCAGCAATTTCCTTTCCGGTAAGGCCATTGCTGATCATGATCTTACTGTACTTTTTGAATTTATTCTTCAGGCGCGTCTGCACGATGAAGCCCACCAGCATGAAAAATATGAGAATTATAAACAACATGTTTGTCAAAGATTAGTCCGATTCAAAAATAGCAAATTGCATGCCTGCTCATTCCGCGATAGTGGTTAGTTTTACCCAAAATTGATAACATGGCAACAAAAAAACCGCTTATCCTGGTATCCAATGATGATGGTATAACCGCCCCCGGATTACGTAACCTTATAAAGGTGGCAAATCAATTGGGTGAGGTTGTGGTAGTTGCACCCGATGGACCACAAAGTGGAAAGGGACATGCCATAACCATTGACGGTATTTTGCGTTGCGATGAAATAACGATTGATGACGGTCCGCAAAAGGAGTACAGCTGTAGCGGAACTCCCGTGGACTGTGTCAAGCTGGCAGTAAATGTAGTACTTGACCGTAAGCCTGATCTCGTGATTTCCGGTATTAACCATGGCAGCAATTCTTCCATAAACGTGATCTATTCCGGTACCATGTCTGCTGCAGTGGAGGGCTCTCTGGAAGGAATCCCTGCTATAGGTTTTTCGTTATGTGATTATAGTTGGGAAGCCAATTTTGAGAAAGCAAATACAGCCATACTGGAACTGTGCAAAAGAGTTTTGAAAGAGGGTTTACCCAAAGGTGTCTGCCTGAACGTGAATATCCCCAAATACAACGGGAATCCTTATAAAGGAATGAAGGTGTGCCGGCAGGCCCGTGCCAACTGGGAAGAAGAGTTTGATAGTAGAAGAGACCCAAGGCATAGGAACTATTACTGGCTTACCGGCAAATTCGTCAATTATGATCATGGAGAGGATACGGATGAATGGGCACTGGATAACTATTACATTTCGGTAGTGCCCGTTAATAGTGACGTTACCGCTCATGCTATGATACAAACCCTTAATGAATGGGATCTGTGATCCAATAATCCGTTTAAGTTGCCGTTGTGCTATATTCCAAGTTTATTTAATGAAGAATAGAATTTCTCCCCAGTGGATAATGGGGTTGTTGATGGGAATCATTATGCCTATACTGGGCATCTTTCTGGTGCTGGATGCGCGCCCTGAGTTAGTGGGCCTACAGCGCTTTGAAGGAGAGGTAGTTAAGCATGTGAATACGCAGATCATAACTCTGGGAATTATTATTAATGCTGCGCTTTTCTTTGTCTTTCTCCAGTTTAACAAGGAGGACATAAGCAGGGGCATTTTGTTTGCCAGCGTGGTTTATCTGGTAGGGATATTTGTCTACAGGTTCCTGTTATAAACTTCTTAATAAGTGGGTTTTTCTCCCCAAAGAGCTTTCTAAATTTAAAGTTCATTTAAGCGTATTACGTGAAGTATTACATCATAGCCGGTGAAGCCAGTGGCGACCTGCACGGAAGCAATCTGATGAAGGCTTTGAAGAAGAAAGATCCTCAGGCCGATTTCCGCGTTTGGGGAGGTGACCGTATGGCGGCTGAGGGAGGAGAGCTGGTAAAGCATTTCAAGGATCTGGCCTTTATGGGTTTTGTGGAGGTGGTGATGAACCTGCGCACCATACTGGGGAACTTAAGATTTTGTAAATCGGATCTTGACGATTATAATCCGGATGCTTTGATCCTCATCGATTACCCGGGCTTTAACCTGCGTATGGCGGAATATGCCCACCTAAAGGGGTATAAGGTCATATATTATATTTCTCCCCAGATATGGGCCTGGAAGCAGAACCGTGTTCATAAGATCAAGCGGACGGTAGACCGTATGTTGTGCATCCTTCCCTTTGAGAAGGAATTCTATGCCCGTTTTGATTTTGACGTGGATTTTGTAGGCCACCCGCTTATTGATGCCATCGATGGAAGAGAGGTTGTAAACCCAGTCCAGCGGAAGGATAGCCTGGGCCTGTCTGAAAAGCCGGTCATAGCCCTGCTGCCTGGTAGCAGAAAACAGGAAATAAGCAGCATGTTGCCGGTCATGTTAAAAGCGGTACAGAAGAAAAAAGATTACCAGGTAGTTATTGCAGCAGCTCCATCCCAGGACCGAAGCTTTTATGAAGACCTCATTGGCAACGCCCAGGTTGAAATAGTGGAAGGCAGGACCTATGATCTTCTGGAAGTAGCCGATGCGGCTTTGGTCACCTCGGGGACGGCTACGCTGGAAACGGCCTTATTCAAGGTGCCTGAGGTGGTGTGTTATAAAGGCAGTTGGATGTCCTACTGGATTGCCCGGCAATTGGTAAAAGTCAATTATATATCCCTGGTGAACCTTATCATGGATAAGGAAGTGGTTACCGAACTGATACAGGGCGAAATGAACCCCAGGCGGGTGGAGAAGGAGTTGGATCTTTGTCTGAAAGGTGGTCACCGCAAAGAATTGCTGGAGAATTATGATGATCTTATTGAGAAACTGGGCGGTATCGGGGCTTCGGATAATGCCGCAGACATTATTGCAGAGGAGGTAGGATTATGAAGTATTTATGCAGCATACTGTTAGGCCTGGCTCACTTTTCAGGCCTGGCTTTTGAGCTGAAAGTGCGGCTGTATTCAGATATGAACGTGGATAAGGTAATTGTAACTCCGGATACAGGGCTCTATTACCTGGTGGCGCTCAATGACAAGTTGCAACAACTGGATACAGTATACGACATCTTTGATCAGGATAGTGTGCGTACTCTGTACTTCAGTAAGGATGGTCAGCGAGTATCCATCAATCGGGGAAAGCAGCGTATCGGAGATTTCGAAGCCCTTCGGCTGGTGAGTGCGGCCTCTTGTAAAGAGTTTCGTATTGAAGCAAACGGCCGTAACCGCATCTACCAGGATGATCTGCAAATAAGGGTGTACGAAGGTCATTTGCAGGTGGTGAACGTGGTGGATATGGAAAAATACGTAGCCGGAGTAGTGGAGAGTGAAGGGGGGCATGTTGAGGAACTCGAATACTTCAAGGCGCAGGCAGTGCTGGCCAGGACCTTTGCTCTTAAGAACCTTCAGAAGCACATGAGCCAGGGGTATAACCTGAAGGATGATGTCACCTCACAAGTGTATTTTTCCAAATGTCATTATAAGAACAGCGATATCATTAAGGAAGCTGTGGAATGTACCGCAGATACGGTAATAGTTACCGCTGATTGCAACCCTATTCTGGGGGTTTTCCATGCCAATAGCGGTGGTCAAACGGTGGGATCGGATCATGCCTGGCTTACTGCACTGGACTATCTTCAGGCCCGCCAGGACAGTTTTAGTATTGGAGTGGGTAGCTATACCTGGGAGAAGAAGATCGGGAAGAATAGCTTCTATTCTTTTTATGCACATTCCTTAAAAGTGGCTAATGACCTTTCCTTGCAGAAGTCTATCCTTAATTTTACCCAGCCCAGTCGCAAAGCATATTTTGAATACAAGGGAAGGCGTCTGAAACTCACTAAAGTAAGGCGTCAGTTCAATTTGCGGTCCACCTACTTCACCGTTTCGGAAAGTGGGAATAACGTGGTGTTGAGGGGACGTGGTTACGGCCACGGTGTGGGCCTGTCGCAAGACGGGGCTATTGAAATGTCAAGGCGTGGCTACAGCTACCGTCAGATACTCGGGTTCTATTTTGACGGAGTAGAGCTGGAGGCTGCCGCTCATATCCTGAATGCAGAGCCGGAAACCATGATCATATTGGACTAAGAATTAAGCACTTATTTTGAAGTGCTTATATTTAAGGTATGTCAAACCTGCAAGTTTCATGTGCCTTCCTGTTGCTTTTCTTCGTCATTTCCTGTTCTTCCGATCCAATTGCCGAAGAGGATGATACTCCCGTTCCGGTGGTGGGAGCTATACGTGAACCCCTGGTAAACAGGGACCTGGACGCCATTAAAAAAGATGGTAAGCTTACGGCCATTACGGTTTACAATTCTACCAGTTATTTCCTGTACCGCGGAAAACCCATGGGGTTCGAATTTGAGCTACTGTCTCGCCTGGCAAAAGATTTGGGGCTGGAGATGGAAATTGTAATAGCTGAGAACAGTGACGCACTTTTCGATATGCTGAATAAAGGGGAGGGGGATATCATTGCTCATGGTTTAACCATTACCCAGGCGCGCCAGGAGATAGTTGACTTTACCGATTACCATTACGTAACCCATCAGGCACTGGTGCAGCGAAAGCCTAAGAACTGGCGCCAACTCCCGGGATATAAAGTACAAAGACAACTGATCAGTACACCTCTTGACCTTATTGATGATACCGTGCATGTACGGTGGAACTCTTCCTATTATGAGCGGCTTCAGAATTTGTCCCGGGAAATAGGAGGTTCCATTTATGTGGACACCGTTCCGGGTAATACCACTACGGAAGACATCATAAAAATGGTGGTGGACGGTGAGATAGACTACACCATTGCGGACTATAATATAGCAGCCATCAATCAAACCTATTACCCGATCCTGGACATTGAGACGCCCATCAGTCTTTCGCAGCGTATTGCCTGGGCGGTACGTAAGAATTCCCCGGAACTGCTGGAAGCCGTAAACCAATGGATAAAAAAAGTGCGGAAGCAGGATTTCTATTATGTAATCTACAATAAGTATTTCAAGAATAAGAAATCATACAGGCGGAGGATCAAAAGCGACTTTTTCAGTAAGAACGGAGGCAAGATAAGCCGTTATGATGATATCATCCGGGAACATTCCAAAAGCCTGGGCTGGGATTGGCGTCTGGTTAGTTCCCTGGTTTACCAGGAGTCTCGTTTTGACCCGGGTGTTACCTCCTGGACCGGGGCAGGCGGGCTGATGCAGCTTATGCCTTCCACAGCGGAGGATCTGGGCTTATATAATCCTGCCAACCCGGATGCCAACATCAGGGCCGGTACAGCCTATCTGCATGAATTATGGGAGAAATGGAGTGATATTAAAGATAGTATCCAAAGGATCAAGTTTACGATGGCTTCGTACAATTGCGGCTATGGCCATGTAAAGGATGCCCAGCGGCTGACGGAATCCTTTGAGGAAGATCCATTGGTATGGGATGATAATGTGGAGGATTACCTTTTAAAGCTTTCCAGCCGGGAATATTTTACCATGCCCGAGGTGGATTACGGGTTTGTACGCGGGCGTGAGCCCTATTTATACGTCAAGGAGATCTTCCTCAGGTATGAGCATTATTGCAAATTCATACCCCATGATCCTAAAAAGGGAAATACGGAAGCTTCGATCTAAGCTATTTAGTATAGTTCCCAGTTGATCATCTACCGGAGAGATTCCCCAGCGCATATTTCACTTTTGCGTTAGCTACCTGGTTTTTGGATACCAACTGTATAAGCTTGATCCTGGAGTTGATATAGGCGGATTCGCGGGAGTTGATCATGAACAAGGAACTTTCTCCAGCGTCAAACATGGTTCGTTCCCCCTCCAGTAAGCTCGAATAGTCTTTTACGGTTTTATCCATAATGGAGATCTGGCTGCGCGTGGTTTCCCATTCATTGAAGGACGACCGTAGTTTATACTGGATATTTTGCCTTTTAGCGAGCAGATCCCATTCAGCTGACTGGATTTTTAAGCGGGTAAGCTTAAGATCTCCTCGCTCTTTACGCAAAAAAATGGGGATGCCAAAGCTAATGCCCCACTGGTAGTTATTGGCGGTAAGCTCAGACAAACCCTCGTCTCCCACAGGCTGGGTCAGTAAGTTGTATTTAAGGTCCACTACCGGCTTGAGCTGCTCTCTCTTAAGACGTTCTTCTACTTTAAGCTCATCTATTTTAAGACGACTCCTTTCCAGTTCGGGGTGAAGGTTTGGAAGGTCTGAATTGAAGGAAAGCGTGTCCAGGGCGGGGTCGGTAAATGAAAACTGATCAATTTCATCATCTTCCGGCCTGGTTTGGGCATCAATTTCCAGGGGAATGCTACCATCGTTCCAGAGGTATACCGAAGCTAACTCCCGGGCATTGGCTTCCATCATCCTGGCTTCCTGCAGGGCCAGCAGACGGTTTTGTACCTGTATACCGGCCTCCAGGGTGTCAATAAAAGGACGATCGCCCAGTATGGCAGTAGATTTGATCGCTCTCATACGTTCGGTAGAAAGTAGGTAGGCATCCTCATAAACCTCACGGGTGTGATATGCCTCAAACCAATTCCAGTAAGCTTTCCCAGCTTCCAGAAGCAGTTCGTTGAGTAATATCCTGCGCTCGGCCAGGGTGCTTTCCTGGTATATTTTCGCTTGTTTAAGGCTTGCCCTTCTCTGGTCAATAAATAAACGCTGACCGATAGGAAGGGATAAGCCGGCATACCATAAACCACCGTCTGAAGTGGAATTTTCAGGATTAAGGTAGGTGCCATCATTTTTCTCAAAACCACCCTTTACTTCTATTCCATACCAGGTAGGTATCTTCAAGCCGCTATCCCATAAGCGGTAATACGTGGTTCCATCAAAGTATTTTTGATTGGCTTGGCTGAAAACCTTTGGGTCAAACCCCCCTCTGGAACGCTGAAGTCTGGCTTCACCACGCTCCACAGCAAGTTCAGCCTGCATGGCCAGGGGATGATGATTCCTTACCTGGTCCATAAACTTCTCGTAACTGAACAAATACGTTGAATCCTGGCCCCGTACTTCTTGGATGCACAAAAGGACTATACCAATTATTGCCAGTTTTTTCATGATCCTTTTTCAGAAGATTTAGATGCTACAGGCTTATAATAGTCAGGAGGGAAGCCGTTGATCTTTCGCCATAGTTCGTAGCCGATCAGTACATTGCTAAGTAACAACATATTACGGGTGCCAGAACCTACTCTCAACTCATCGGGCCACGGATGGTCATTAGGATCGGGCGCTACCAGTACCCGGTATTTACCGTTATCGCTGATGAAATTATCAATGGCATATACTTGTCCTCCATAGGTTCCGTAACTGGTGTTGGGCCATCCGGAAAAGACAATAGCGGGCCACCCATCAAACTGAATACGCACGTGTTGTCCCTTATCCAGCAGAGGTAGGTCCATAGGGTTTACGTACATCTCTACGGCCAAATCAAACCTGGCCGGCATGATGCTGACCACAGCCGTTCCCTCTTTAATGGTTTCGCCAATCCCGGATTGGATGGTTTTAGTAACATACCCATCCTGTGGAGCTTTGATATAATAAAGGCCGCTCCTTACCGAATAATTCATGTACTCGTTTTGCAGTTTGGTAACCATTACCTCAGAGTCATACATTTGAGAAAGGGAGGCGTACTTTTCGGCTTCCGCCTTGGCGATATTGTCTTTATACTGAGCCTGTATGGAAGCAATTTCCATCTGGGCATTAATTACTTCATTCCTGCTGGCCAGTAATTTGTTTTCAGCCGAGATCATTGCCGCCTGAGCCTTTTGCAGGGTGAGTCTCCGGTTTTCGAGATCAGTCAGCGATTTTAATCCTTCTTCATACAGGTCCTCAAACCTTTGGTATTGCTGCCTGGCAATTTCAAAATTGGTTTGTGCCGCCTGAAAATCAATGCTATCACTGGTTACCTTGAGTATGGCCTGGCGTAACTTATTCCGGGATTGTTCCAACTTCAAGCGACTGGTTTTTAACAAAGCATCAATCTGAACGTCCAGTGCCGATACTTTTTCCGAGTAGGATTTTACAGCCATTTCTTTGGAACGTAATTGCTGCTCGGTACGCCCCAGTAATTCAGGGTCAAAATACTGGTCCTTTATCTCACTGATGAATAGTATGGTATCTCCTTTCTCTACAAAATCACCTTCCTGAACATGCCATTCCTCAATCCGTCCCGCTATAACGGAATGAATAGTCTGAGGCCTTTGAGCTGGCTTCAGCGTGGTGATATTACCCCTTGCAGTGATGTTTTGGGTCCAGGGTAGGAACATTACAACCACCAAAATTATCAGGAAGGCTATGGATAAGCGAATAATTACCTGGCCTGAACTGCGGTTTTCCACTTGTAAAAGTGACTTGTATCGGGAGGAATTTATCCGCTTGCGGGTGCTGTTTTCAGATATATTGAGCATTTTTCAAAAGAGTTATTGATTAAACAGACCTTGCATTTCACGGTAAGTACCGGAGCGGATTATCCGGCCTTTCTGCATTTGTAGTATGCGGTCGCATTTTTGTGCCAGGTAAGGATCAGTTGATATGGTAACCATTGACCATGGTTGTGAAGGGGTCATAAGAAAGTCTATGATGTTTTCCTTTTCACTCTGATCCAGTTCTGAAAAAGGATTTTCCAGCACCAATAAAGCTGGCTCATGAACTATGCTCCTGGCCAGCAGGAGCTTTACAATAATGTTCCTGGGCAGGCCTTTGCCTTCGGGAGCCAGAGGGCTCTGATAGCCCTTCGGGGAGTTACGAATAAAATTTTGAAGCCCCAGCCTTTCTATAGTGTTTTTCACTTTTTCAAAAGTAACCTCCGACCGGCCCAGGGTTATATTTTCAATTACACTACCCCTGAACAGTTGACCTGTATGAAGGTAATCACCTACCATGCTGTAAAGTGAACTGGCTTCGAGGTTACCCTTCGGCATGCCGTTGAAGGTGAGGCTACCTTCCTGAATACCGTATAGCCCGGCTATTACCGGTAGCATGGTGCTTTTGCCGGATCCGCTTTCTCCGATAATGAGAAGTTTTTCTCCGGGATTTATTTTCAATGATACATCTTGAAGGGTGGGGCTCTGGTTGCCGGGATATGTAAAACTCACATTCTCCAACTGCACGGTAAGGCCCTGCCCGGGGGTTTTTTCTATACTCTGTCCGTCCGCATTTTCCAGTTCCAGGTCAGTTACCTGGCCTATCTTTTCAAGCGCTGTAAGCACGTCATAAAATGTTTCCAGACTGAGTATCAGTTTTTCCACTGAGTTCATAATCAGTAGGATAATGATCTCTGCAGCTACAAACTGGCCAATATTCATCTGTTGTTCCATAACCAGTATACCTCCCATAGCAAGAAGGCCCAGGGCCACAATAACCTTGAAGACCACCATTAGGGAAAATTGCTGTATCAGCACCTTGAAGTGAGCGTTCCTGGACTCCAGGTAAGCGGTGGCATGTTCATCGGTTCTTTGCATGTGCAGATCGGTTTTGCCAGACATTTTGAAGGATGTTGAAACCCTGGCCATTTCTTCCAGCCAGTGAGCTAACTGGTATTTATGTCTGGATTCATTTAAACTGGCCGTGAGTCCTTTTTTACCGGTATAGCGAAAAATGGCGTACACCAGAACTACCAGTATCAAACTGAAACCAATGAAAAAGGGGTGGTAAAGAGACAATAATAAAAGTCCGAAAACAATGTGAAGACTGGCCGTTGAAAAGTCGATAAGTATTTTGGAGAGGCCTTTTTGTACGCTCATTACGTCAAAGAAACGGTTCATTAGCTCGGGTGCATAGTGCCGGTAAAGAGTTTCCATACGAATAAGAGGAATACGGAAAGTGAATTCAAAGGCGGCTCGCGTGAATATTTTCTGTTGCAGGTCTTCCGTAATTTTCATCTGGAGGATCTGTAACAGGCCCGTAAGCGCTACCCCCAGCACCACAAAAGACACCAGGATTACCCATGAAGTATTGATCTGGCCCCCTTGGATGAGGTTGACAATAGCCTGTACTCCTAAAGGAAGGGAGAGGTATATCAACCCATTGAATACCGAGTAGATGTATACATTTCGTATTTCTTTCTGATCGGGTTTCAATAGCCGCCAAAAACGCTGCAGAGGTGTAAGAACCTCTTTATCATGTAATTTCATAAATGATCAAGTAATATAAAGTGTTCCGGTTCCGGAGCCGGGTAAAAGCTGCAATGTACAGGGAAAGGTTGGCTTAGTTAACAGCCTTCGGGAGGAGGGGAGAATGTAGAGCAGAGAAAGTGTGTTAACCCGGTACTTAATACTGGAGGAAAAAAGGAGCCATCCAATGGTAAGACTACAATAGCCGCAGGAGCCAGATAGTCATCCAGTATCTTAAGGGAGCTTTCTTCAGATTCATAATCGGTTTCACCGGATTCCTGTACCTCCATTGGAATATCGTATTTACCGTTCTGGTAGAAGCTGTTATGGGACAGGGCCAGAAGGAATAGTAATAGTATAACCCAGCCATTAAATAGCGAAACCTTTTGTATGTTGCTCCGGTTCCTCATTAGGGTGCAATACTTTTAAAGACCATATCATGGTAAAATTTGGAGATGGCATCTTCTCCTTCCAGGATATCCGTTAAGCTGGGCAAGTGTTCTGCAAAGTAGCGCTGATAATGTGACCCTTCTACTACTGTGGATATAAGCATGTGAGGGTATTTATAGTCAGGGTTTATTTCCATTACAATATCACTGATGCGTGCCACCAGTCGCTTGTAAACCGAAAAAACCCCTTCACGGTTTACTTCATCAACTTCTTTTACCAAGTATACTTTAGAAGCTTCCGCGATTACGATCTTATTGAGTTTAACCTCGTCAACATGCGCAAACTTTCCATCCTGTTCAACCGGACCGGTGAGAAATTGTAAAGCTCTGGAAAGGCGTTCCTGTGGAGAAGAGATGTTGGCGGTACCAAAATGTAAGCGGTATTCCATCCATTCCCAATACCAGCAGGTAAGATAGAGTAACAATTTATGTTTGCTTTCAAAATAGCGATATACAGAGGCTTCGGTAGATTCGATGGTACCGGCCAGTTTTCGGAAAGTGAAGCATTCAAAACCCACTTCGTAGATCATCTCAATACTTCCGGATATAATGCGAAGTCCAAGATCACTGGACTCAGGATCTTTAAGGTAAGTACTGGAATTGATTTTAAATTTCAGATCAGGAAGCAAAGCTACTTTGATTTTTAAATTTACACGCAAATATAATAGTAATACTATTAATTTGCAAATGTAGCCATCCTCAAAATCCTCAAGCTATCTATTTTACAGTGTATGCAATGGATTGTATAAAATGAAGGATATAAAAAAAGCCCTCCATTGGAGGGCTTTTGTGTGACCTTGCAGGGAGTCGAACCCCGAACCTCCGCATCCGTAGTGCGGTGCTCTATCCAGTTAAGCTACAAGGCCATTGTTTGAGGGCTGCAAATATAAAACTATTTATGGGAAACTGTCAACAAATTTCAGCACTTAATCCACGGTTCAGTAATTCTGTGCATTTTGGCTTCAATTGGCTGTATTCCCCGGACTTAACCGTACACTTTCCTTTGTAATGCACCAGTATGCTGCATTGCTCGGCTTGTTCAAGTGTGTGATCACACACTTCCACCAGGCTGGTAATGACCCAATCAAAGGTATTTACATCGTCATTAAAAAGGACAATTTCATATAAGCGTGTGGTTTGCAGATCGGTTTTCGATCTTTCCAGGGTTTCGGTATCGGAGTTTCTAATCGTCATTTTTACGCAAGCTTATTTTACGTTCCTTTCCATTTAACAGTCTCTCAATATTTTTCTGATGGGTAATCAAAACCAAAAATACCATTGCGAAGGCAAACAGTACTAATATTTTGGAGTGCTCATGATAGCGGAATATTAACCATACTGGGAAAGATAAAGCGGCCAGGATAGAACTTAGTGAAACAATCCTGAATGACAGGAAGAAAATTATGAAAGTAGCTATGGCCATAAGGGCGGCTCCGCTATGGATGGCGATGATCATTCCCAATAAGGTTGCTATTCCTTTTCCTCCTTTGAAGTTCCCAAAAACCGGAAAGATATGACCGATTACGGCACATACTCCTAAAACTACCATGAGCTCTATATCACCAGCGTAGGCAGGAAAGAGAAAAGCCAGTTTTACAGCGGCAAAACCTTTAAGTGCATCCAGGATCAAAACGGCCAGGCCGGGTTTGGTGCCTAACACACGCATTGTGTTGGTAGCGCCAGCGTTACCGCTACCATAATCCCGGATATCCACTCCGTAGAATATACGGCCTATCCAGACAGACCAGGGTAATGAACCCAATAAGTATGCAAAGAGAACCAGTACCAATTTCATGCGGCAAATTTAACAATTTGATAACACATGATGTTTATGGAGAGCTTCAGTAAGGTTTAGCTTACAAGGCCTTTTCTATGGCTGTATCGTACAACTCTTTATATTCCTCTACATGCCCCCAGTCTACATCATCAATCCGGATAGACCCCTTGGTTACGTGGCCCATAAGGTCAAACTCTACACCGTTGAGCATCATAAGGTCAATAAAATCGTCTTCCTTGCTTTGGTCCACGGAGACAATGATCCGGCTTTGTGATTCTCCAAAGAGGTAAGCATCCCTGCGGATAGCGGAATCTGTGGTGATGTCAAAACCGAGCCCACTGCTCATGGCTTTTTCCATTAAGGCTACAAAGATTCCTCCTTCGGAAATATCGTGGGCCGAGGCCACCATTCCCTTGCGGATAATCATCTTCATCTGCTCCTGCAAGGAGTACTCTTCCTCCAGGCTGAAGAAAGGAACCGTGGATTTTTCAATACCATGAATATTCACCAGGTATTGGGAAGAGGAAATATCGTTGCGGTTTTCACCCAACATATAAATGAGGTCACCCTTTTGTTTAAAGGGGATTGTAGTTATGTGTTCCTTGTTTTCTACAATACCAATCATACCGATGGTTGGAGTAGGGAAAACCGGTTCAGTCTTTTCCTTAAGTACAGTTTGGTTGTAAAAGCTAACGTTTCCTCCGGTAACCGGGGTTTGGAAGCGTTCACATGCTCGGCCCATTCCTTTGATGGCGTGAACAAATTGCCAGTAGACTTCAGGATTGTAGGGGTTACCAAAGTTCAGGCAGTTGGTTACCGCACTGGGAATGCCACCAGATACTACGATATTACGGGCAGCCTCGGCCACGGCTATCATGGTGCCCGTTTCAGGGTCTGCATTTACATAGCGTGAATTACAGTCTACGGTCATGGCAATGGCGCGATCTGTATCCTTGAGGTTTACAATAGCAGCATCAGTAGGGCCATTGGTACTCATATTCACGGTACCTACCATACTGTCATACTGATCATATACAAAGCGTTTGGAAGCAATATTAGGATGGCTGATCAGTTTTTTGGCCACCGCTTGAAGGTCTTCAGGTACTTCAATCTCATTGATGTCAAATTGCTGATATTCCTTGAAGTAAGCGGGCTCGCGGTGTTCACGGTAGTATACCGGGGCACCTCCGCCCAGCACCAGTGGTGATGCCGGAGTTTCGGCTACCAGCTCGCCATGCCAGTAATATTGAAGTTTGTCTTCGTTAATTACCTCTCCTATCTGCTCACAGGGAAGGTCCCACTTATCAAAAATGGCGATCACCTCATGTTCGCGTCCTTTCTCAATTACCGCCAACATACGCTCCTGGCTTTCAGAGAGAAGAATTTCCCAGGGTTGCATATCATCCTGGCGTTGAGGTACCTTGTCAAGGTCTATACGCATACCTACACCGCCTCCGGCACTCATTTCTGAGGTGGAGCAGGTAATACCAGCAGCGCCCATATCCTGCATACCTACCACCGCTCCGGTTTTAGCCAGTTCCATAGTAGCTTCCAGCAAGAGTTTTTCCTGGAAGGGATCACCCACCTGTACGGATGGAATATCCTCAGAGGAGGCTTCGGTAAGATCCTTAGAAGCAAAGGCGGCTCCGGCAATACCATCTTTACCGGTATAGGAACCAATGATGAATACAGGGTTACCCGGGCCTTTGGCCTTGGCGCTGATCATTTTGTCGGTTTTGGTATTCAGGATACCGGCAGAAAAAGCGTTTACCAGCGGGTTTTGCTCGTAACACTTGTCGAAGTATACTTCACCGCCCACGGTAGGTACACCAAAGGAGTTCCCGTAATTACCAATTCCTTTTACTACACCTTTCAGCAGCCATTTGGTCCTTTCACTTTTCAATTCCCCAAAGCGCAGGGAGTTGAGTTGTGCCACGGGGCGTGCCCCCATGGTAAAGATATCACGGTTAATACCACCAACCCCGGTTGCTGCTCCCTGATAAGGTTCCAGCGCTGAGGGGTGGTTGTGGGATTCAATCTTGAAAGCACAGGCGATTCCATCGCCGATGTCCACCAGGCCGGCATTTTCCTCACCCGCTTTAACCAGCATGTGGGGTCCATCCTTGGGAAGGGTTTTAAGCCATACGATGGAATTTTTATAGGAGCAGTGCTCGCTCCACATAACCGAGTAAATGCTCAGTTCGTTGAAGTTAGGCTCGCGGCCCAGTATTTCTTTAATTTTGTCGTATTCCTCGGGTAAAAGTCCCAGTTCCTTAGCTGTTTCCACACCTGCCGGTGCCAAAGTGGATTCGCTCATAAGTGCTCTTTTTTAAGAAAGTGCAAAGATAATAGGATTAGTGGGTAAATGCGATGATAGGGGAAAGGATAAAGAGGAAAAGTGTATTCCACCTTCAGGTTTTGGATTATTCCTTATAGGCTCCAGAAATCCGTACCTTTAAAACGAACAATTAAAAACTCTACCTATGAAAAAGTTAAATTTTGCTGCCTGTGTGGCAGTTAGTTTCGCGTGCACTGTGGCTTATGCCCAAAATGACCCTACCCAGGACCTTTGGGAAGATTCGGGAAATAATACCGAAATAGTCTTACCTAGTTCGGCTACTACGTCAGGAATGCTTGATATCGATGTGACCAGTGTTGATGCCAACGGGAATCAAACTGATTTTGAAAGAGCCTTGCAAATTAATGTGACGGATGCGGAAGACTTTATGTCTGTGGATAATGGTGCTTCTTACGATGAAATGTTTATGCCAGTTTTGGTAGGACATCGTGCATCCAACGTAGAGGAAGGTGGAGCTGCTATTACAATTATGGGAACCATCGAAAACGAGTTGGATGAGGCGGAACTATTAAATGCTATGATGATGTTTGACGTACGGAGAAGTACTGGTGGAGGGATGGCTAATAGCAGCAACAAGGAGGCTGTGCAAAACCAAGACCTTTTTCTCTGGAGAAACTATACCACAGAGCTAATGCTGATGGATGTGGATGGAAATCTTGGCCTCAACACTTCCTCACCGGCCGCTAAATTTCATGTTAATGGATCAGTACGTTTTCAGAATTTGCCATCAGGCAGCGGCACATCCATGTTGGTTATTGATAACAATGGGGATGTTAAAAAAAGCAGTTTCCCCTCAAGTGTTACTCTGAACTGTACGGATGAAAATTTCATTCCGAAGGTAACCGGAACTGATGAATTGGGTTGTTCTCAAATCCAGGATGACGGGTCTACAGTAGGTATCAACGGAATTAGCAATACGTATATGAGTAATCCGCTGGTATTGTATGTAAATGGAGATGGCCAGTGTACTGGCAACTGGTATGTAACCTCTGATCGTAGCTATAAAAAGAATATAACTGAATTATCAGATGCCTTAAGAGGTATACAGAAGCTCAGAGGAGTATCCTACAGTTATAGAGCAGCAGATTACCCGGAAATGAATTTCAGCAAGGGTACCAGTCTTGGTCTCATTGCGCAGGAAGTGGAAGAAGTATTTCCGGAATTGGTAATTACTTCTGATCAAGGCTATAAAGCCGTTAACTACAATGGTCTGGTTCCGGTACTTATTCAAGGTATTAAGGAACAGCAAAGCATAATAGAACAACAGCAATCCGCTATAGGTGCCCTGGAAGACCGTCTTTCAGCCATAGAAGGTAAATTAGGCGTTTCCGGGGAAAGCAGGAATTTATCTGCCGGAGTTTTCAGCATTTATCCCAATCCTAATAATGGCCGGTTTACCTTTAACTTCCAGTTAATGGATCTAACGATGGATACCCGTTTAGTGGTAATCAATTCTTCGGGAGAAGAAGTGTCTGCCAGCCGGTTGTATCAAACGGAGGGTAAGGTGGATGTGAATATGTCCAACCAGGCTTCCGGCTTATATATAGCGGAGGTTTTGCAGGACGGAAAAGTACTGAAGACCATCAAGTTCATTATAGAATAGTGGCTATTTATATTTTAAGGAAAGGGCGCTTATGCGCCCTTTTTTAGTTTAGATAAGATGATCACCTTGATAAAGATCTACTCCTTTTTCAATATGGAGGCGCAGTTCTTTTTCCAGTTCCGGTGTGAGATGTTTAACGTGAAAACAGCTCTTCCCCTTGAGTAGTTTTTTAAGATCATCTGAAAGTTGAAATTGATCCGGGTGCGTGTAAATGGGAAAGAAATAAAAGCGCACATCCTTAGGCTTGGGTACCACGCTGGCAAAGTAAAAGCCATCTACCTTTTGTTTTCCCTGCATGGTTTCCTTGGTGCCGGCCACTTCAAAGTTCTCCTCACTATCCGTACGGATCTTTAGCGGAGGAACCTGTTGTTTAAGTAAGCGTTGCAAGGTGTCACGGATCTCAGGGATATCTTTTTTCATACGAGTGTATTTAGATCAATGCTTCCGCAATCTTTTGTTGCAGTAAAGGTATAACCTCCGCTTCAAACCAGGGGTTGCGTTTAAGCCAGATCCTGTTCCTGGGAGAGGGGTGAGGTAAGGGGAAATAGTGTGGGGCGTACTTTTTATGGGATCGAACGGTATCGGTCAGTGTTTTTTGATTCTCACCGGCCAGGTAATACGCCTGGGCGTATTGCCCAATCAACAAAGTTAGCTTTAGATCCGGCATTTGATCCAATAGCTTTTTGTGCCAGAGCGGAGCACATTCCTTCCTGGGGGGCAAATCACCGGAGCGTCCTTTACCTGGGTAACAGAAGCCCATCGGTACAATCCCTACCTGTTGAGGATCGTAAAAATCCGCATCGGAGATATTCATCCATTGCCGTAAGGTTTTCCCACTGGGGTCGTTCCACGGGATACCGGTTTTATGTACCCTGGTTCCGGGTGCCTGCCCGATCACCAGGATCTTACTTTTCCTGCTGGCGTTTAAAACCGGCCTCGGCCCGTGTTCCAAAAATGGAGCACAAACCGTACAGTTGCGTATTTCCGAAAGAAGATGTTCCACAGATGTGGTTTAAAAGTACAAAAGCAGGAGCATAAAAAATCCCCGCATAAAGCGGGGATCAGATAATAATGGAGAAAGAGATCAATTATTTATTCTCTTCCTTGATCTTATTCAAAGCGCTACCGGCACGGAACCAGGCAATCTGGCCTTCATTGTAGGTGTGGTTACACTTAATGGTGTCCGAACTGCCATCCGCATGTGTTACTTTGATATGGATGGGCTTGTCTTCAGCAAACTGGTCCAGGTCCACAGTGTCAAAAGTATCATCTTCCTGTATGAGATCGTAATCGCTCTCGTTGGCAAAGGTAAGCGCCAGCATACCTTGTTTTTTCAGGTTGGTTTCATGGATACGGGCAAAAGATTTTACCAGGACAATAGCCATTCCCAGGTGGCGAGGCTGCATGGCAGCATGTTCGCGGCTGGATCCTTCTCCGTAGTTATGGTCGCCCACTACTATGGTTTTGATGCCTTTGGCCTTATATTCACGCTGAACAGCAGGAACCGCACCGTATTCACCGGTCATTTGGTTCTTAACGCTATCGGTTTTGTCGTTAAAAGCATTCACCGCCCCGGTAAGGGTATTGTTGGAAATGTTATCCAAATGTCCACGGAAGCGCAGCCAGGGACCCGCCATCGAAATATGGTCGGTAGTACATTTTCCCTTCGCTTTAATGATGAGCTTCATTCCTTCCAGGTTTTTACCGTCCCAGGGTTTAAAAGGAGTAAGCAACTGCAGACGCTCAGAGCCTTCTGCAACAATCACTTCCACATTACTGCCGTCTGTTGCCGGTTCATGGTACCCGTTTTCTTCAACGGCATAGCCGGCCGGAGGCATTTCAATACCCATGGGCTCTTCCAGCATCACCTCTTCACCATTTTCATTCACCAGTTTATCCTTCAGCGGATTAAAGGTCATATCACCGGAAATAGCCATAGCCGTTACCAACTCAGGGCTAGCCACAAAAGAGTGCGTATTGGGGTTACCATCGTTACGCTTGGCAAAATTACGGTTAAAGGAAGTGATGATGGAATTCTTGCGATTGGGATCGTCCGTATGACGAGCCCATTGACCGATACAGGGTCCACAGGCGTTAGCCAGCACTACACCACCCATGGCGGTGAATTTGTCCAGCAAGCCATCACGGTCTGCCGTGAAGCGTACCTGTTCAGAGCCTGGTGTTACCGTAAATTCTGATTTTACCTTAAGCTTTTTATCAATAGCCTGTTGGGCGATGGAACCGGCCCTGGTAAGGTCTTCATAGGAGGAGTTGGTGCAGGAACCGATCAGGCCAACTTCCAGCTTGGAAGGCCAGCCGTTCTTCTTCACCTCTTCCGCAAATTCGGAAATGGGTGTAGCACGGTCAGGAGTAAAAGGCCCGTTGATGTGAGGCTCCAGTTCACTGAGGTTGATCTCGATAACCTGGTCGAAGTATTTTTCGGGATCCGCGTATACCTGGGCATCACCGGTAAGGTGTTCCGCAATCTTATCGGCCATATCCGCAACATCGGCACGCCCGGTTCCACGCAGGTATTCAGCCATCTTGGCGTCATAACCGAAGGTAGAAGTGGTGGCGCCTATCTCGGCACCCATATTACAAATGGTTCCTTTTCCGGTACAACTCAGCGATTCAGCACCTGGTCCGAAATATTCCACAATGGCACCGGTGCCTCCCTTTACGGTAAGGATACCGGCCACTTTAAGGATGACGTCCTTGGAAGCGGTCCAGCCGCTCAGTTTACCGGTGAGTTTAACACCGATAAGTTTGGGGAATTTAAGTTCCCAGGGCATTCCGGCCATTACGTCAACGGCATCAGCACCTCCCACACCAATGGCTACCATACCTAAACCACCGGCATTTACAGTGTGTGAATCCGTTCCGATCATCATTCCTCCGGGGAATGCATAGTTTTCCAGAACTACCTGGTGAATAATACCGGCTCCGGGTTCCCAGAAACCGATTCCGTATTTATTGGAAACAGATTGCAGGAAATCAAATACTTCAGAACTTTTATTCTTGGCGTTGGCAAGATCCTGCTTGGCACCCACCTCGGCTTGTATAAGGTGATCACAGTGCACGGTAGAAGGAACGGCAGCCTGTTTACGGCCGGACTGCATAAACTGCAGCAGGGCCATTTGAGCGGTAGCATCCTGCATAGCTACACGGTCAGGGGCAAAGTCAACGTAAGACTTGCCTCTTTCAAATTCTTTGTTGGTTTTACCATCCCAAAGATGGGCGTATAAAATCTTTTCAGCAAGGGTAAGAGGTTTGCCGGTAACCTTACGCGCGGCTTCCACACGCTCCGGGAATTTGGCATATACCTCCTTGATCATTTCTAAATCGAAAATCATAGATGTATGGTTTTAAAGAACGTATCCTGTTCGTTTTAAAGAGTCGCGAAATTAAGAAATGTGCTACCATTTTGAAAGGCCTCATAAATAGGAGCTTTCAATTGATAATGGTTCTAAATAGAACTTACAGAGGATTTTCGCGTGTCTAAAACCCGATATGGAAGAGAGCATCCCCTTTATGGATGAGGGGAAAGTTGTTGTGACCTATGATGTAACCTGAGTAAGGGCTTTTAACCTTTACAGAATAATCATTGGTGGGGCTACTGATGTAACCAATGGTTTGGCCTTCCTTTACTTTTTTGCCCGATTCCTTTTTGTGGCGGAAAAGACCGGAAACCTCCGCGCGTACCCAATGAGACTCTTTGAAATAGTGGGTCTTATGCTGTTGCATAGGCGCTTTGGCCAGCATTCCGAAATGGTGCAATACCCGCTTTATTCCCTTGATCCCTTCATCCACGGTCTTGGGGTCTATGCGCAGCGTTTCGCCTCCTTCAAAAACCACTACGGTCTTATCCATGTTTTTAGCGGTTTCGCGGAAGGATCCTTTGATCACGGGTGAATTAAGCGTAAAGGGAGCGGCAAAAGTGTTGGCAATTTCTTCGGCCAGATTATCTCCTTCTTCGAAGCGTATTTGTGGAAAATTGGTCCGGCTGGCTCCACCGGTATGGAAATCCATACCAAAATCTACCTGGGGCAGAATATGAGTGGTAAGGGTGTGTGCTACCATGCTGGCCAGGGAACCATCCTCTTTACCGGGAAAACTGCGGTTTACATCCTTACCGTCTGGCACGTCCCGTGAAAAGTTGATAAAACCGTAAACGTTAATGATCGGCATGGCCACGATACTTCCTTTTAGAAGGCGGTCTGTAATACCTTTTTGTAAAAACCTGCGCACAATTTCAATACCGTTCACCTCATCACCATGCATGCCTCCGCTTAATAGTACTACCGGGCCGGGCTCTTTACTGCGGTATACGTGTACCGGCATGGTAATTTGCGTGCCGGAAGGCAGGCGGGCTACGTTGAGTTCGAGGTAGCGTTGCTCTCCGGGGCTTATCTCCTGGCCATCGATGCGGATTACCTGCATATCAAATACCGGTATACGATTGGGGTGAAAGTAACTGTAATTCTTTTTTCACGGAATCATCCACATCCAGTCCTTCTATAAAAGCGGTTATGCTTTCACGGTTTATCTTGCTATTGGTCCGCGTCAGTCCCTTCAGAGCTTCATAAGGGTTGGGGTAACCTTCCCTGCGAAGGATGTTCTGTATGCCTTCAGCTACCACGGCCCAGTTTTCTTCCAGGTCGTGACTGATCTTATCCTTATTGATCAGCAGTTTGCTTAGTCCTTTGAGAGAGGCATTTATGGCAATCACCGAATGGCCCAGTGGCACACCGATATTACGAAGAACAGTGCTGTCCGTAAGGTCGCGTTGAAGGCGTGAAATAGGAAGTTTGGCCGACAGGTGTTCATACAATGCATTGGCAATACCCAGGTTACCCTCAGAGTTCTCAAAGTCTATTGGGTTTACCTTGTGGGGCATTGCGGATGAGCCAACCTCTCCTTCCTTGATCCTTTGTTTGAAATAATCCAGGGAAATGTAAGTCCAGAAGTCGCGGTTCATATCAATAATAATGGTATTGATGCGCTTAAGGCAGTCAAAAAGAGCGGCCATATTATCATAATGCTCAATCTGTGTAGTGGGCCATGATTGTTGCAGACCCAGGTTGCCGTTCACAAAATCTTCTGAAAATTCCTTCCAGTCAATACCCGGGTAGGCTACGGAATGTGCATTGAAGTTACCGGTGGCGCCTCCAAACTTGGCCGAGAAAGGTATGTGACGCAACTGGCGCAACTGCTGGTCAATGCGTTCGGTAAACACCATGATCTCCTTACCCAGGCGGGTGGGGGAAGCGGGTTGACCGTGGGTGCGGGCCAGCATGGGTATATCGGCCCAGGTTTCAGCCAGATCCGTAAGGGTTACGATCATTTCCCCGATGAGAGGTATGTATTCGTTTTCCACAAACTCCTTAAGGGCAAGCGGAACGGCTGTATTGTTGATATCCTGTGAAGTAAGCCCAAAGTGTACAAACTCGCGGAATTTACCAAGCCCCAGGTCATCCAGG
>CETZ01109217.1_pt1 | contig 26924 bp, 20 predicted proteins | sample 531441 | NCBI WGS metagenome assembly CETZ01 (sample SAMEA2623098, study PRJEB7988) | marine metagenome | isolation source: saline water (ENVO:00002010), including | reverse complement strand
GCCGCCGTATCCAAAACCGGTGTGGTTGTGGGTGGTGGTCTGTTGGGTCTGGAAGCCGCCAACGCACTGAAGCAGGCTGGCCTGGATACGCACGTGGTTGAATTTGCCCCACGTCTGATGGCCGTGCAGCTGGATGAAGGTGGCGGCAAACTGCTGCGCCGTAAGATCGAAGATCTGGGTGTATCTGTTCACACTGAGAAAAACACCAAAGAAATCGTTGCCGGTGAAGAATGCCGTTACCGCATGAACTTTGCCGACGGTTCTTACCTTGAAACCGACATGATCCTGTTCTCCGCCGGTATCCGTCCGCAGGATGAGCTGGCGCGTCAGTTCGGTCTGGATATGGGTGAGCGTGGCGGTATCGTGATCAACGATTACTGTCAGACGTCTGAAAAAGACATTTACGCCATCGGCGAATGTGCCCTGTGGGACGGCAAAATCTACGGTCTGGTTGCTCCGGGTTACCAGATGGCCAAAGTAACCGTTAACCACATCATCAACAGCCTGATTACGCATCAGGACCACACCCTGTCTTTCCAGGGCGCCGACATGAGCACCAAGCTGAAACTGCTGGGTGTGGACGTGGCGTCTATCGGAGATGCACAGGGCCGTACGGCCGGTGCACACAGCTACATCTTCAACGACGATGTAGCAGAAGTGTACAAGCGTCTGATTGTCTCTGCCGACGGCAAAAAACTGCTGGGCGCCGTACTGGTGGGCGAAGTGGATTCCTACGGTACTCTGCTGCAGCTGATGCTGAACGACATGGACATTCCGGGCAACCCGGCCGCTCTGATCCTGCCGGCACTGGGCGATGAAGCACCGGCTGGTCTGGGTGTGACTGCACTGCCGGATACCGCACAGATCTGTTCCTGCTACGACGTGTCCAAAGGCGATATCGCCGGTGCCGTTCAGGGCGGTTGCTGCACCGTCGGTGACATCAAAGCAGCGACCAAAGCAACCTCTGGCTGCGGTGGCTGTTCTGCACTGGTTAAGCAGGTGATGGAAGCTGAACTGGAATCCATGGGCGTTGAAGTTGACCACAGCCTGTGTGAGCACTTTGCCTATACCCGTGTTGAGTTGGCTGACATCATCCGCGTTAAGGGTTACACCAGCTTCCCGGAAATCCTCAAGAGCCACGGTAAAGGCCACGGCTGTGAAATCTGTAAGCCGGCCATCGGTTCGATTCTGGCGTCGTTCAACAATGAATACGTGCTGAAAGACGACCTGATGCCACTGCAGGACACCAACGATATCTTCCTCGGCAACATGCAGAAAGACGGTACCTATTCCGTTGTGCCTCGTGTACCGGGCGGTGAAATTACTCCGGACAAACTGATTGCCATTGGTGAAGTCGCGAAAGAGTTCGATCTGTACACCAAGATCACCGGTGGTCAGCGTATCGACCTGTTCGGTGCGCAGCTGCACGAACTGCCGAAGATCTGGGAAAAACTGATTGCAGCGGGTCTGGAAACCGGTCACGCCTACGGTAAATCCCTGCGTACCGTGAAGTCCTGTGTGGGCAGCACCTGGTGTCGTTACGGCGTTCTCGATTCTGTCGGCATGGCTGTCGCTCTGGAGCACCGCTACAAAGGCCTGCGTGCACCCCACAAGATCAAGTTCGGTGTGTCCGGCTGTACCCGTGAGTGTGCCGAAGCCCAGTCCAAGGACATCGGCGTGATCGCCACTGAAAGCGGCTGGAACCTCTACGTCTGTGGTAACGGCGGTATGCGTCCACGTCACGCGGATCTGTTTGCGACCGATCTCGACGACGAGACTCTGGTGAAATACATCGACCGCGTGCTGATGTTCTACGTCCGCACCGCAGATCGTCTGCAGCGTACGTCTGTATGGCTGGAGAATCTGGAAGGTGGTCTGGATTACCTGAAAGACGTGGTCATCAATGACAAGCTGGCCATTAACGAAGAACTGGAAAATGCTATGACCAAAGTGGTCGGCACCTACCAGTGTGAGTGGAAAACCACCATCGAAACTCCGGAGAAACTCAAGCGCTTCAGCCACTTCATCAACGCCGCTGAGAGCGATGACAATCTGGCGTTTGTGCGCGAGCGTGGCCAGCGTCGCCCGGCGACCGAAGCCGAGCGCATTGAGCTGGTTTCTCTTGATAACAACGAACCGACGACAACCAAATAAGTAAGGCAGGAACTGACATGAGTAACTGGACTAAAGTGTGCCCACTGGCTGACATTACCCCGGATACCGGCGTTTGTGCTCTGGTTGACGGTAAGCAGGTAGCGGTATTCCGCTACGGTGAAGGCGAAACGGTTTATGCCATCAGCAATTACGATCCGTTCGGCAACGCCAATGTACTGTCACGCGGTATCGTGGGTTCGCTGGGCGAGCGCCCGGTGGTGGCTTCTCCGCTGTATAAACAGCACTTCGACCTGAGCAACGGCGAGTGCCTGGAAGACGCGGAGAAATCCATCGCCGCGTATCAGGTACGTATCGAAGCGGGCGTGGTCGAAGTCGCCGCAGCCTGATCTGCCCTGACCTGACATCTGTCTGATTGGCCCCGGCTTATGCCGGGGTTTTCTTATCGTTTTTTTTTACCGTGTTTTAAATGGAATCTTTTTATGACTGCGGAAAAATTTAATATTTTCTCCTTCGCCGGAAAAATGAAGATCCTGCACCTGAGCTGGATCGCATTCTTTATCACTTTTGTGGTGTGGTTTAACCACGCACCTCTGCTGCAGGCCATTGCCGCCAGCATCGGACTTGAGCCTTCTGAAATCAAAACTCTGCTGATCCTTAACGTCGCCCTGACCATTCCGGCGCGGGTGATCATCGGCATGCTGACCGACCGCTTCGGCCCTAAAATTGTGTACTCAGCGCTGCTGGCGATCTGTTCCATTCCCTGTTTCATGTTCGCCTTTGCCGAGACCTTTGAGCAGGCTGCTATTGCCCGCTTTATGCTGGGCTTTATCGGTGCCGGCTTCGTTATCGGTATCCGGATGGTGAGCGAGTGGTTCCCGGCCAATGAACTGGGTACCGCTGAGGGTATCTATGGTGGCTGGGGTAACTTCGGTTCTGCCGCCGCCGCTTTCTCTCTGCCTGTGATTGCTTTGTGGTTCGGTGGTGACGACGGCTGGCGTTATGCGGTTGCTACCACAGGTGTCATGAGCCTGCTGTTCAGTGTGGTGTACTACTTCAACGTGTCTGACACCCCGAAAGGCTCGACCTACTTCAAGCCGAAACACATTGGTGCGATGGAAGTGACCAGCAAAGGTGACTTCTTCTTCCTGCTGGTGATGAAAGTGCCGATGTATGCAGCCCTGGCTCTGCTGACCTGGAAGCTGTCTCCGGCCGGTGTGAAACTGCTGTCAGAAACCACGGCACTGATCTGTTATGTGGGCCTGTTCCTGCTGTTCATTTACGAAGTGTCCCACGTCTGGAAAGTGAACAAGACTGTGTTTTCTGAGCCTGTGCCAGAAATGCACCGCTACAAGTTCAAGCAGGTTGCCGTGCTGAACGTGCTGTACTTCGCCACCTTCGGTTCTGAGCTGGCGGTGGTTTCCATGCTGCCACTGTTCTTTGCCGAAACCTTTGAGCTGTCGCCTGTCGTAGCCGGTATGGTGGCCTCGGCGTATGCCTTTATGAATCTGATGTCACGTCCGGGCGGTGGCTGGATCTCTGATAAGTTCGGTCGTAAGCCAACGCTGCTGATCCTGACAGCAGGTCTGGCTGTCGGTTACTTCGTGATGTCGCTGGTGGATGCCACCTGGCCACTCTGGCTGGCGGTGGTTGCGGCTATGGCCTGTTCCTTCTTCGTTCAGTCTGGTGAAGGTGCGGTATTTGCGGTGGTGCCACTGATCAAACGTCGTCTGACCGGTCAGATTGCCGGTATGACCGGTGCCTACGGTAACGTGGGTGCGGTAACCTACCTGACCGTACTGTCGCTGGTAGACTACTCAACCTTCTTCATGGTGATTGCGGCTACGGCGGTGGTGGGCTTTGTTGCTCTGCTGTTGATGGAAGAGCCGAAGGGTCACATGGTAGAAGTGAACGAAGACGGTTCTGTGCAGATGATCAACGTCGGTTGATTACCTGTGTTTCCTGAGCGATAAAGAAAGTGGCTGCGGCCACTTTTTTTATACACAGAGTTCTTTTAAACCGAGATTTTAAAACAGAGCTTTTTAAAAAAGAGCTTCTTTCAGGATTCTGAAGCAAGGACAGAAGGCAAGAGGACCGATGAGCGCAGAACTCAGCATCACCTTTGGTGGCTACAGCAGCGCCGGGGTTAAAGACGAAAATCAGGATGCTTTTGCGCTGTGGCAACCGACCTCGGGTGCTGTGCGCTATAAAGGGCTTGGCTTCTGCGTCGCCGATGGCGTCAGCTGCAGCGAACATGCCCAGCAGGCCAGCGGTACCTCGGTGACGCACTTCCTCAACGACTATTACAGTACCCCGGATTCCTGGGATGTTAAGACCGCCGCATCCCGGGTACTGAGTGCCCTCAATTCCTGGTTGTATCATCACGGTCAGCAGGCCAGTGCCCGGCATAATTCGCTGGTCACTACTTTCTCCGGAATGATTCTGAAAGCCAGCACCCTGCACCTGTTTCATGTCGGCGACAGCCGCATCAGCCGCCTGCGTTCCGGCAGCTTAGAGACTCTGACCCGTGATCATACGCACCGTGCCGGTAATCGCGATCTGCTGAGCCGGGCTCTGGGTATGGATGTACGCGTCGAGGTGGATTACCGCAGTGAAGACATCGCCGTTGGTGATGTATTTCTGCTGTCCAGCGACGGCCTGCATGGTTTTCTTGACCCCAAAGTTCTGACAGAAACTCTGAGGGCTCTGGCCAGTGACGGTCGCACTCAGCATGATTTTGAAAAAGCAGCCCGGACGCTGGTCGAACAGGCACTGGCCAACGGCAGCGACGACAATCTTACGGCCTTGTTGGTGCGGGTGGACCAGGTACCGACAGCCGACCTGAATGAAACTCACCGGGAACTGACCCGCCGTGTGATTCCCCCGGTACTTACGGTTGGCCAGAAAATTGATCATTACGAGGTGGAGCAGGTGCTGTTTTCCGGCACCCGGAGTCACCTCTACAAGGTGTTGAATCTGCGCAATAACCGCCATTACGCGCTCAAGGCACCGTCGCAGAATTTCGAAGAAGATCTGGTGTATCTGGAAGGCTTTATCCGCGAACAGTGGATCGGCAGCCGTATAGACCATGCCCATGTGATGCGCATCGAACCACCGCTGGCGGGCGGACATTTTCTCTATCATGTCTGTGAGCTGATTGAAGGTCAGTCTCTGCGACAGTGGATGGACGATCATCCCGGACCAGAGATCAGTGAGGTCCGCGAATGGACGGGGCAGATCATCAGTGCTTTGCGGGCCTTGCAGCGCATGGGCATGGTGCACCGCGATATTAAGCCGGAAAACGTCATGATTACCCGTAAAGGGCAGGTGAAACTCATCGATTTCGGTACGGTTCAGGTTAAGGGACTGGCGGAACTGCCGTCGGTGCTCGATGAGGATATTCCCGTCGGCTCTGTTAATTACATCGCGCCCGAGTACGTGATTGATCATCTGGCTGACTCGCGCAGTGATCTGTTTGGTCTGGCAGTCGTGGTGTACGAAATGCTCTGCGGAGAGCAGCCCTACAAAATGGAGAAAGTTTACCGGCGTGGTGCCAAATCCTGGTCGGAGTGGAGATATCATCCACTGAAGGAACGTCGCAAGGATATTCCGTTGTGGCTGGATCTGGCGATCGAAAAGGGTTGCCACCCTGATGTGAACCAGCGGCATCAGGCGTATTCTGAGTTCTGGAAAGATCTCAATGAACCCAATACCACTCTGCTGTCAGCCTATGAACATCGTCCCCTGTTGTCGCGGGCAGGGCTGGCGTTCTGGAAGTCAGCTGCGCTGGTGTTGGGAATCGTCGCCGTTATCGAAGGGCTTTATATACTCCGGCTGAACCTGTGACGCTCTCGCCATGTTTGGTTGAGAGGTTACTTTCCCTGTACATCTGACTGGCAGGAGTGTTCAGAGATTGATTGTTCAGTATGTTCTGTCCATCTTTTACGCTTTATGCTGAAATTCTCTGCCTGGCAACGTTCACCCGGATGAGCAGGGAGGTGAGTGTATTTTATGCAATATCATCTGGAAGATTTTATCGAAGCGTCGAACCGGTGTGCGAAACCGGAAGACGTCTTTCTGCTGTTTCAGACCGCTATCGAGAAACTGGGCTTCAACAGTGCGGTTTACACCTTTGTAAATGACCATACCAGCATCGGGCAGAAAGCCGGTCATGGCGTTCAGTTCAGCTTTCCAGAACACTGGATGAAATATTATCTGGAGAAGGGTTATCAGAATCTGGATCCGGTCATTACTCAGGTGGTCCGTTCACGTCAGGCATTCACCTGGAGAGATCTGATCGCTCAGGGTGACCTGAGTGTGTCGCAGACAACCATGTTTAACCAGGCCAGTGAATCCGGGCTGGTGGAGGGCGTGGGCGTGCCTTTGCACGGTATCAATGGTGAAGTCGCCGGGCTGGGGTTGGCAAGTCATGATGGAGAGGTGTATGGCAGCAAGGACATGCTGTCGAAGGTACAGTTACTGTCGACTCAGTTCCATCTGGTTTATTGTCAGTTGCACAGCGAAGCGGAGGTGGTGATTCCGGTTCTGACCCCGCGCGAACTTGAAGTTCTGAAATGGTGGGCGTTGGGCAAAACCATGAATGAGGTTGCGCTGATCCTCGGTTGCTCAGTCGATAACATCAAATTCCATGTGAAGCAGATTTACAGGAAGCTGGAAGTGAATTCCAAGGCCCTTGCCATCACCCGGGCCGTGCGCCTTGGGCTGATTACGCTCGAAAGAATCGACCTTTCCTGAAGGCCTACCCTCATGGGTAGTTCTCGCACAATGCCCGTTATGATGTGATCGGTTTATGTGCTCAGATCACGTTGGTGAACGTCATGATGGGAAGCGTCCCGCTTATATTAACGCTGCTTTTTCTGTTCGGTTTTACTTATTCGGGCAATCCAAGAAAAACCGACAGGGTTGTTCTGATGCCCTCCGTTCAGGCAGATGCCGGTCATTCCCGAGCGAATTCAGCGATCCGGGTCTGGTTCGTTGAAGAATCCGCCGATGCCTACATTTCCGGATTGAGCACTCTGAACTCTGCGTTGCTGATGTTGCTGTCCCATGATCCGGGTACTCTGAAAATGGCCAGAATGATGACGTCGGCTGCGCTGCGTGAAACCGGGAATTGCAAAGCCGTTTTAGAGCAATACACTGGCCTGCAGAAACAGTACTGCTGGGACATAAAAGGTCGGTGTATCACAGAGAAAACGCGGCTCATCAGAGAGACACTTACCAGAGTCATTAATAATCCGGTACTCGATGACTCCGTGAAAGAAGGGTTACGCGATATTCCTCTGCTCGATAAAAGCACATTCCTCAACAGCTGAAGTTTTGTGGTCTCAGAAATACCCGCAGCAGATACATTGGGCTGCGTAACCAGCCTTTAACTGATTATTTCCGGTTCAGAACAGTGACAGCTGACCGGAAATTTTTGCCCGTTTATGCGGTTTGAAATGCCTGTTCCTGAACGTTTGCAAGAACTGTGGTGGCGATCTGGAATAGCACTTCAACCACATACAGCACCAACAGTGGCCCCAGACGGGCAGCGGCAGTGAGCGCTGCGTGATCCTGCAGACGCAGGTCGCGTTTGAGGCACACTACCTGAAGCGTCTGCTCAGAACTCATCTTCAACGCTCCCTGCAGCACAGATATTGGGCTTTGCTTTGTTTGTGCGGGCCTCGCGTTTGCACCTTTCAGAGCAGTATTTCACCTCAGCCCAGACGCGCTCCCACTTCTTGCGCCAGCTGAAAGGCCGGTGACAGACCGGGCAGGTTTTTGATGGCAGATGGGGTTTACTGTGCGCCATCAGAGGTCATCAAGGTTGTTCAGCAGTTGCTCGGCACGCGCCAGAGTGCGGTCTTTTTCGTCGTCTTTCATACGGTCGAAACTGCGGTAAATCATGCTCATGCGTTGGTTACCACTGAATTCTTCCCGGTGACGATGGATGAAATGCCAGTACAGTGAATTGAACGGGCAGCTGTCGTGCTCTGAACGTGTTTTTACGTTGTAGTGGCAGTGTCTGCAGTAGTCCGACATCTTGTGGATGTAATTTCCCGAGGCCGCATAAGGTTTGCTGCCCAGATAACCGCCGTCGGCGTGCATGACCATGCCCAGAGTATTAGGCAGCTCGACCCAGTCGTAAGCATCGGCGTATACCGCCAGATACCAGTCACAGATGGCTTCGGGTTTTATGCCGGTGATCAGGGCGAAATTGCCGGTGACCATCAAGCGCTGAATATGGTGGGCGTAGGCGTGGTCGAAGGTGTTTTGGAAACAGTCGCTCATGCACGCCATGTTGGTTTTTCCATCCCAGTAATACCGTGGCAGATCGCGGGTATTACCGAGACGGTTTTCTCTGGCGTAGTCCGGCATTTTTAACCAGTAAATGCCGCGCACATATTCACGCCAGCCGAGTATCTGGCGGATAAAACCTTCAACGGCATTGAGCGGCGCATCACCGCTCCTCCAGGCTTTTTCAGCTGCATCGCAGACCTGCTTTGCCGTCAGCAGGCCACAATTCAGGTAGGGTGACAGCAGGCTGTGAAACAGGCGGGATTCACCACGTGCCATGGCATCCTGGTAGTCGCCGAAGCAGGACAGACATTCTTCAATAAAGAAATCGAGGGCACGCTTAGCCTGACTGCGACGGGTACCCCAGAGGAAGGGCTGCAGGTTGCCGGTGTGGTGGCCAAACTCTTTTTCGACCAGTGCCAGAACCTCATTATCAATATCATCCCGCTGAACGGTCGGTGGGTCCGGAATCGGAGGATCGCCTTTCCAGGCTTTGCGATTGCTCTGATCGAAATTCCAGCGGTCACCAGCGGGTTTATCGCCATCCATCAGGTAGCCACTACGACGGCGCATGTCGCGGTAGAAGTATTCCATCAGCAGACTGTTACGCTCTTCAGCCCAGCGTCTGAACTGTGCGGGTGAACAGAAGAAGCGGTCGTCATCCAGTATTTCGACGGGAATACCCAGTTCGCCAGGCCAGGTGTTCTCGAAGGCCTGCTGCAGCCGGTATTCACCGCAATGGGTGATCAGCAGTGACTCTGGTGAATCAGCCTTCACTGCGTTCTGCGCGATATCCAGCAGGCTTTTGCAGTCGCTGTCGGGGTCATAGCTGTGGTAATCGACCGTCCAGCCGGCGTCCCGCAACTCTTCTGCAAAATGACGCATTGCGCTGAACAACAGCGCAATCTTCTGCGGATGATGGGGCACGTAGGTCGCTTCCTCCATCACCTCGGCCATAATGATGCGGTCCTGGCTTCGGTCCAGATTCATCAGTGTCGGAAGGGAGAGGGTCAGCTGATCACCCAGAATCAGACCAAGTCGCATACATTAAAACCTATACGTGATGTATAAGATTCTATCCCCAAGGCTGGCAGGGGTAAACCATCAGGTCCGTATGGTTGACGGGAAGCAGAACCGGGTCCATCGTGTTGCTGCACTGTTGTCATGAATTAAGGGAATGCACCGTGGAGCACGAAAAGCTGGATTACGTTGAGTTTGCTGCCAAAAACCTTGAAGCGACGAAGGCTTTCTTTACGCAGGTGTTTGGCTGGTCATTCACCGATTACGGACCGGAATACACCGCCTTTGATCATCAGGGACTGATGGGCGGTTTCTATCAGGCGGAGTTGTGCAGCCGCTCCGGTCGCGGAGGGGCGCTGCTGGTGTTTTACAGCCGCGACCTGGAAGCCACTTACCAGAAAGTGGCCAAAGGCGGGGCTGATATCAGCAAGAAAATATTCTCGTTTCCCGGCGGACGGCGTTTTCATTTTATTGAGCCGAGCGGCAATGAGTTTGCGGTGTGGTCGGATAAGGCCTGACGGCCGGCAGTACCTGCCAGCTGTCAGGGACACTCTTTTTCTGAGCCGTCACTGGGGTTGTCGGTACCGGGTGTCAGGCGCCACAGGCTGTTGAGCGTCAGGGCGCGATCCCGTATCTGACGCAAAACGCCCAGCAGTGCGGACTGATCCGGTACACTGATTTCCAGCACGGTTTCTTTACCACTCAGGGTTACCTGAAGGTCATCTCCGAAATTTTCGCGGATACCGTCAGCCCGGCCTTCAATATGGATACGGTAGCGGCTGATCGTCATCTGCAGTTTCCCGTTACCATTGAAACCCAAGCGAAACACCACCCATGGTACCGGCAAGGTCGATATCCCGGTCATCCAGAGTGACTTCGCCACCGACATAACGGACATCTGCTCCGACAGTGACGTGCTCGGTCAGCGCAAAATAAGTGCCCACACCATACCAGCCGCTGGTGGTGTCATCGTCGTGGTTACGGACACTGCCATCAATGCGGACTTCCTGCTCGGCATTAATCAGGGCGACACCACCGCCGAGGTAAAGCTGAAATCCGGTGGGTGTATCAAACACCTTACGCACCCCGAGGTGAGCTTCGGCCGTGTAGGTTTCGTAGCGGTCGTCGCCGGATTTACGCTCACTGCCGGTACCAAACAGATCAACCGCAATGCTGACGGGCCAGCTTTCCTGACGGAAGTCGGTGATCAGGGCAATGGCGCCGTGTTCATCATCTTTGGCCCAGTCATCTTCTGCGATCGGTTTTGACCCCAGCAGCAGACTGGTATGGCCTGTCCATTCCGCGGCCTGCGCGGAGTGAAAGGTAACGGCGGAGAGTGCTGCTATGGCCGCCGCAAGGCTGTTGCGGATATGTGCTTTCATTCTGTCTTTCCTTTTTCTGTTCGTGTTGTGTTGCCGGTACCCTGTTGCCACGGTTGGAATCCGGCTGACGAAGAGAAGGTTACGGACAGGCAGGGGCAGTCACATCACATCATGATGTGATTTTGACTCCCGGCAGGGTGAAAATATGGCGTTTTACGGAGTCAGGCCCAGTTCCGCGGCCCGTCGCAGTGCCGCACGGCGGGTATTGACGCCCAGTTTGCTGTAGATGTTCTTGCTGTGGGTGCGCAGCGTATTGAGTGACACAAACAGACTGGCGGCGATTTCCGGGCCGCTCATGTCGGAATGCAACGCTCTGAGTACATCCATCTCGCGTTCGCTGAGCGGGTCAGGCAGGGGCAATACCCCGGTGGCTTCTGTGCTTGCGGTTACCTCAGAGAGTCTTTGCCCTTGTTGCAGCTGCTCTCCGGGCTTACACAGCGGCAGGGTGGCGTTAAGCCAGTCCTGAACCCAGGCTGTTTCATACATGAACAGTGCTTGTTGTTCATGTGCGGCGGGGCAGTGTATGGCCTGTTTCAGGAGGGCGGCGGCTTCTGTGTCTGCCCCCTGGCAGTGCCGGGTCAGGGCCTGTAAAAAAAGAATCTCGGGAAGATGTCCCGGTCTCGGACGGGCGTCATGCTGTTCCAGTTGCTGCAACAGATTCAGCACATCCCCGGCATGGCAGGCACCGGGTAACCCAAGCCTCAGGGTTTCCAGCTCCAGACGTGCCAGTACCCGCAGCGCAAAGGCATTCAGGGCGTGCACTGCGGTTGTTATGCTGAGCTGGCTCTGCTGCGCCCATTCACGCGCTGCGGCAATGTTCCCCCGTGCCAGTTCGAACCTGGCACGCCAGGCTTCCAGAGGTTCGAACTCAGGTGCTGGTCCGGGCATAAACTGAGACTGAGCTTCATCCAGCAGGTCAAAAGCGTCGGTCAACCGGTTCTGACGTGCGGCGAGAATGGCCTGAGCGAGATACCAGAGATGGGCGGACTCCTGCAGCCGGGCCTGTTCACCCAGTGACCAGGCCTCATTCAGCAGGTCTGACGCGCGCTCATTCTCTCCGCGGTTAATGGCCATCCGTGCCCGGACCACAAGGATGTCGGCATAGCCCTGGGGCTTGAGTGGGAAATCTGCGGCCAGCTCCACTGCCCGGCGGCAAAGGCCTTCGGCTTCGGCACTGCGTCCCTGGCTGATGCGGATTCTGGCCAGCAGGAAGGCGGCACTGATGGCACCACTGATCTCGCCATCACGCTGCATATTGTCGTAACCATTGCTGATGGCGTTTGCGGCTGAGGACGTTTCACCACTGGCCCAGAGTACAAACCCCTTCAGGATCGACGCTGCACCGCGCCATGTGTATTCGTGCTGCGGCAGTACAGCCAGCGCCGTATTGGCATGGGTGATGATACAGGAAGGGTCGCCCTGAGCGCCGGCATAATAGGCCTGACTGATGGCGAGGATACCCGGCACCGCAGCCCAGGCCTGGTGATTACGGATCAAACCCCGGGTGGTTTGCGGATTGTCCGTAAAGCTCCGGGTGATGTCCATCCAGCGGCAGGCAGCCTGCGGGTCGCTGGACAGCAATGCCAGCGCGTAATAGGCGCACAATACCGGATGACGTGCAGTTACGGCCTCCGGCAGTGATGCCATCCAGCTCAGAAAGCGCGACTCCGGCAGGGATTTACGCATTTCCGGCCAGCATGCTTCGATCAGGGCGGCGGCCGCTGAGGCATCTCCGGCCAGCAGGGCATGGTTGATGGCTTGTTCCGTTTCACCCTGCTCAGCAAACCACTGGCTGGCCCTGAGATGCAGGGATGCGGCATCCACTGAATCCTGTCGCAGCTGGTTGCGTAATACATCGGCGAACAGGTGGTGATAGCGGAACCAGTTCCGGTCTTCATCCAGAGCGATCAGAAACAGGTTCTGCCGTTCCAGCCGGTGCAGCAGTTCCTGACTGTTGCTGAGCCCGGTTACGCGGTTGCAGAGCTCGGGGGTAAAGCGTGGAAGAAGGCTGGTCTGCAGCAGGAAAGTGCGGGTCTGGTTGTCCTGCTGGCGCAGCACCTCTTCCACAAGATAATCGACAATAAAGCGGTGGTTGCCGGTAAATGCCCGGACAAAATGTTCCGGATCGCTGTGGTTCTGCAGAGACAAGGCTGCCAGCTGCAGCCCTGCAATCCAGCCTTCGGTACGCGCTTCCAGTGCGTCTATCAGTGCCGGGCTGAGCGGCAGATGCATGGTGTCTGAGAAAAAGGAACGGGCCTCTGCGGGAGTGAATCTGAGGTCGTCAGCGCGTATCTCCTGCAGCTCACCGCGGGCACGCATCCGTGCCAGTGGCAATGACGGGTCCTCACGCGTGGTGATTAACCAGTGCACACCCGCAGGCTGATGCTCCAGCAGAAACGCCAGTACTTCTGTGGCAGCGGGAGATTCAATCAGATGGTAATCATCCAGCACCAGCAGCATGTCATCAGGAAGTTCGCTGAGGTCGGTCAGCAGGGCACTCAGCAGGCTACCGGTGTCTGCAGGCTGTCCTCCGCCAAGTAAAAGACGACAGGAATGGCCGGCATCAGGGAAGCATGTCTGTGTCGCGGCGATCAGACCACGGATCAGGTGCACAGGGTCGTTATCGCCTGAGTCCAGAGACAGCCAGCAGGAAGGCGTTTCCACCTCAGCCAGAGCACTGCTGACCAGCGTCGTTTTGCCAAAACCTGCCGGAGCCGACACCAGCAGAAGACGACCGAAAAGCCCCTGCAGGAAGCGCTGCTGCAAGCGTTCACGAAGTACATACCCGGATCGCGGCGCGGGCTTATGAATTCTGGTTGGCAGGACGGAAAGAGGCATCAGCAGAGCTTGGTTCTTCGGGCGTCGGTGTCAATCGGTTCAGGTTGCCGGGGGAGACTAGCAGAAAAACGAGGGAGAGCGCAGCCGTGCAGGCACTGCGCTTGCACCCTTCCGCTCAGAGAAGCTCATCCAGCGGGTAACCCTTAAACACCTTGCTCTGCTTCAGCACGACATGCGTGTTGATATTCACAATCCCCGAACACTCTTCAATCAGCGCATCCGTCAGCTCGACATAGCGGCTCATACGTGAGCAGGCGAACCAGACGATAAAGTCGCAGGTGCCGCTGACGGTAAAGGCCTCCAGGGCTTCCGGCAGTTCTGCAAAGCGGTTTTCGAGAAAACGGAAAGTGTCGTTGGAGTGGTTGTTCAGCTTGATGGTGGTGATGCATTCCACCGGCTCACACAGTTTTTTGATATTGATCTGACCGTTGAAGCCGAGAATCCAGCCGTCATCGATCAGGCGCTGCAGACGCTGGTGGCAGGCACTGGACGACAGGTTCACCCGGACCGCCAGTTCTTTGTTGGTGATACGGCCGTTCTTCTGCAGGATTTCGAGAATCTTCAGGTCCAGCCGGTCGGGCAGATTACTGGTTTTCATAATGTCGTCCTTCAGAAGCGGATGCTGTCCGCCAGCGCACTGACGGTTCGGTCGATTTCGGCACGGCTGATGATCAGCGGCGGTGACAGGGCGATGGTCGCCGGGCCTGCCAGCGGACGGGCAATAACACCCAGTCCGCGCATGCGGCTGGTCACGGTTACAGGCCACTTTTCTGCAGCGGGTGGCAGTTCGCGGGTGTCTTTGTCGGCAACCAGCTGGATACCGGCGAGCAGCCCACGACCGCGGATTTCGCCGACCCAGGGGTTGCTGCCCAGTACCTCTTTCAGACTCTGATGCAGATAGGCACCGTTGTCGGCAGCCAGTTTGATCATGCCTTCGTTCTCAATCACTTCCAGATTGGCCAGTGCCACTGCACAACCTACCGGATGGCCGGAATAGGTATAGCCGTGATAGAAGCCACCGGTAATGTCGGTACCATCGCGCAGAACCGCCCAGATGTCGTCGGTAATAAACGCGGCAGACAGCGGGAAGTAGCCGCTGGTCAGGCCTTTGGCACTGGCCATCATATCCGGCTCAATACCCAGCTGCTCAGAGCCGAACCAACTTCCTAAACGGCCATAGCCACACACCACTTCGTCGGCAACCAGCAGGATGTCATGCTGTTTCAGCAGCGCCTGCAGTTTCGGGAAGTAGTCCTGGGGTGGTTCTACGATGCCACCGGCGGCAAAAATGGGCTCAGCAAAAAAGGCCGCAATGGTATCGGCGCCTTCACGCTCAATCAGCTCGGCGACGTTGGCAATCATGCGGTCACAGAACGCCGTTTCACTCTCACCCGGCAGGGCATTGCGGTAATAGTGCGGGCAGTCGGTACGCAGGACAAAATCCAGCGGCAGCGGGAACTCCTTGTGGAATACACCCAGCCCGGTCAGGCTGGCGGTGCTGATGGACGTACCGTGGTACGCCCGGTCGCGGGCAATGAACCTGGTTTTACCCGGCTTGCCGCGCAGGTGGTTGTAATGCCAGGCGATCTTCATCAGGGTGTCGTTAGCGTCACTGCCGCCGTTACCGAAGAACACTTTACTGAGTTTTCCCGGGGCAATGCTGATCAGTTTTTCGGCCAGAGCGATCTGCCAGGGGTTCGAGGCGTTCGAGAAGGTATGGTAGTAGGCCAGCTTAACGGACGCTTCACGCATGACATCGGCCAGGTCTTCGCGACCATACCCGGCGTTGACGCACCAGAGCCCGGCGACAGCATCCAGAAGTTCACGGCCATCGGTGTCAGTGACGGTACAGCCTTTTGCTGAACAGATGATGTCCGGTCCTTTGTCCAGCAACGCACGGATGGAAGAAGCGGGCTGCAGGATGTAGTCGCGGTTCTGTTGTTTGAGCAGATCGGTGTCCGGTAAAACCATGATGAAGCCTCAGAGAGAGTAAGAATATGATCAGAATAATATCCGGCGACGTCCTGATGATAGTTCTTATGGGGACATTTTCGACAATCTTTACCCTTTAAAAATCTAAGTTTCCGCACCTTTGTTGCCACAGGATTTAATCCGGTAATTTCCGGTCACAACAGAAACACATTTCCCGGATTATTGACGATAATTTTTTACATCAACTCTGAGGTGCACCATGTCAGTCAGTCAGCTGTCGCGGTTATTTCCCGATCCGGATGCGCTTACCCAGCGCATGCTGGAGACCACTGTGCGGCTGTCGGACATCAACAGCGGCAGCTGGAACCGTGACGGCATAGCATCTGTGCAGAGCCTGCTGGCTGAGCTGTTTGAACCTCTTTCAGACAGTTATGAGGCGCGGCAGGGTGCCGACATCAGCCGCATGGATGGCAGCGGTGATGAAGTCCTGTTCACCCCGAACCCGATACAGATTTTCCGTGCCCGGCCACAGGCACCGCTGCAGCTGGTGATGACCGGCCACAGCGATACCGTCTTTCCGCGCGAAAGCCATTTTCAGACCTGTCACACCGATGGTGACTTGCTGTGTGGTCCGGGGACGGCCGATATGAAAGGCGGGCTGGTGGTGCTGGCAGAAGCCCTGCGCTGGCTGGATCAGTCGCCATGGCGTGATCAGTTCGGCTTTACGGTGATTATTTCTCCGGATGAAGAAACCGGTTCGTTGTCTTCAGCGCCTGTGCTGATGGAGCTGGCACGCGGTGCCCATTATGGTATGACCTATGAGCCGGCTCTGCCGGACGGCACGCTGGCCGGGGCGCGCAAAGGCAGTGGTAATTTCACCCTGACGGCGCGCGGGCTCAGTACCCACGCCGGACGTAATTTCTTTGATGGCCGTAATGCGGTGATGGCCATCGCCCAGGCAGCGCTGCGTTTCAGTGAGCTCACCAGCGAAGAACAGGGCATTACCGTCAACATTGGCAGAATACAGGGCGGCGGTGCGGTCAATGTCGTACCGGATTTCTGCCAGTGCCGCTTTAATATCCGGGTGGATACGCCACAACAGATGCGTGTTCTGGAGGGTTCCCTGCAGCAGATTATCCGTGAGGTCAGCGCCGCCAGCGGTTGTGAACTGCACCTGCACGGCGGATTTAACCGTCCACCAAAACCCATGACACCGGCTCAGCAGTCTATGTTTGAACTGTTGCGTGAGTGCGGTGCTGAATTGGGTCTTGATATCCAGTGGCGTGCCACCGGAGGTTGCTGTGAGGGCAATAACCTGGCTGCTGCCGGACTGGTCAATATTGATACCCTGGGTGTCCGGGGTGCCAAGATTCACACCGATCAGGAATACACCTGCATCGACAGCTTCGCAGAGCGCGCTGCACTGAGCATTCTGCTGATTCAGAAACTGATACAACGGCATGGGGAGAGCTGAGAATGCTGATAGTGCGGCCAATTGCCTTTACCGATCTGGAAGACCTGTACGAACTGGCGGTAAAAGCCGGTAATGGCATGACCTCTCTGCCCAAGAACCGCAAGGCGCTGGAAGGGCGTATCCGCTCGTCCGTCGACAGTTTTGCCCGTACTGAGAAGCACGGCGACGACTTCTTTCTGCTGGTGATGGAAGACACTGAGCGCAGCAAAGTGGTCGGCTGTGCCGGTGTGTTCGCCCAGACCGGTGCGCGTCAGGCCTTCTATGCCTACCGCCTGATGTCCGTGACGCACCATTCGCACTCTCTGAACAAGCAGGTGCGCAGTCAGCTGCTGCATCTCACCAACGACTATACCGACTGCTCCGAAGTCGGTGCGCTGTTTCTGGACCCGGCCTACAAGGGCAACGGCAACTGGCTGGCGCGCTGCCGTTACATGCTGATTGGTCTGTATCCGCACCGGTTTGCGGAGTCGGTCATCGCCGAACTGCGTGGCTATACCGATGAAGACGGCAGCAGCCCCTTCTGGGATGCCATCGGCGCGCACTTTTTCCAGATGCCATATCAGGAAGCGGACGACCTCTGCAGTGTGAACTCCAACCAGTTCATCACCGAGCTGATGCCCAAGTACCCGATTTACACCAGCCTGCTGCCGGAAGAGGCGAAAGAAGTGATCGGTCAGCCAGCCACGGCCAGCCGCCGCGCCAAACAGCTGCTTGAAGTGGAAGGTTTCCGCTATGAAAAAGTGGTCGATATCTTCGACGCCGGCCCCATCATGCGCGCAGATATCGGCTGGATCCGCACCATCCGTGAGATGCAGAGCACACCGGTGAAGATTGCCGGCGCCTCAGAGGAACTCAGCCAGCAGGGCATACTCTGTAACCCGGACTGGAGCCACCTGCGTATGGCCCGGGTTGAGTCTGCCTCCGCAGGGCCTGTGTGTCCTGCCGGAACGGTCACCGCCCTCGGGCTGAATGACGGTGATGATTGTGCCTATCTTGCGGTGGAGAAACTCGCATGAAAAAGACCCCGGGTATTCTGATTAACGGCGACTGGCTGAAAGGCGAGGGCAGTACACTGCGCTCGTTCAGCCCGGTTGATGGCAGCAAAGTGTGGAAAGGTAATGCGGCGTCTGCGGCTGAAGTAAGAGCTGCGGTGACTGCCGCCCGCAAGGCTCAGCCAGGTTGGGCGGCGCTGCCGCTGAGTGAGCGTGTGGCTCTGGTTGAACGCTTTGCATCGCTGCTGACCGAGCGTGCAGAAGCTCTGGCCACCTGCATCAGCAGCGAGACCGGCAAGCCGTTATGGGAAGCCGCGACCGAAGTACAGGCCATGATCAATAAAGCGGGAATCAGCATCCGCGCGCAGCAGGAACGCAGTGGTGAGAAGCAGACCGAGTATCAGCGACTGAGCCACCGCCCTCATGGGGTGATGGCTGTGTTTGGTCCCTACAATTTTCCCGGACACCTGCCTAACGGCCATATGATTCCGGCGCTGTTGGCAGGCAATACCGTGGTGTTCAAACCCAGTGAAGAGACGCCGCTGACCGCCATCCGGACGCTGGAAATCTGGCTGGATGCCGGCTTGCCGAGGGGTGTGATCAATCTGGTGCAGGGTTACCGAGAGGTCGGAGAGGCCTTATGTGCAGAACCGATTGATGGCCTGTTATTTACCGGTTCTTCCAATACTGGAAAATTGCTGCACAAGCAGTTTGGTGGCCGTCCGGAAGTGATTCTGGCACTGGAAATGGGCGGCAATAATCCCCTGATTGTGGATGCTGGGGTGGATACCGAAATCGCGGCTCAGATCATAGTGCGCAGTGCCTTTCTCAGTGCCGGGCAACGCTGCACCTGTGCCCGTCGCCTGATCATGATCGAGTCAGAACAGACCGATGCTATTCTCAAAGCCGTAAGAAAACTGACTGACCGTCTGATTGCCGGAGCTCCCGACAGCACACCTGAACCTTTTATGGGGCCGGTGATCAATCCGTCGGCTGCACGGCGTATGCTGGCCGCACAGGCCGACCTGGAAGAAATCGGCGGCAAGGTGCTGCGCGAACTGCGGCTGCTGGATGATTTCGGCTGCCTGCTCAGCCCGGGCATCATCGATATGACCGGTGTGAAGAAAGTACCGGATGAAGAATGGTTCGGGCCACTGCTGCAGGTTTACCGGGTGAAAGACTTTGATGCCGCCATGGCCGCGGCGAATAACACCAGCTTCGGTCTCTCGGCAGGCCTCATCAGTGATGATGCCGATGTGCATCAGCGCTTCCTGCAGCAGATCCGTGCCGGTGTGATCACCATCAATCAGCCCACAGTGGGGGCCGCCAGCAGTATGCCGTTTGGCGGTATTGGTGCCAGCGGTAACCACAGGCCAAGTGCTTTCTACGCTGCCGACTACTGTGCCTGGCCACAGGCCGGTATTACCGGTGACCTGACGACCGAACAGAGTGGCTTTTCAATGACAGGTATCCGCGAATGAGCGCACGCGAAGTCAATTTCGATGGCCTGATCGGCCCGACTCATAACTACGGCGGTCTGGCGGTGGGTAATCTGGCCTCCAACCGCAACGCCAAAGCGGTTTCGTACCCGCGACGCGCTGCGCTGCAGGGGTTGGAGAAGATGCGCACGCTCATGAACATGGGCTACCTACAGGGCTTTATTCCGCCACAGTTGCGCCCGGATATTTCCGCGCTCAAACGTCTTGGCTTCCGTGGGCCGGAGATGGACGTTATCCGTCAGGTGGCAGAAACTGCGCCGGAACTTCTGCCGATGGTGTATTCCGCCTCCAGCATGTGGGCGGCCAACGCCGCAACCGTGACACCATCAGCGGATTCAGCCGATGGTCGTGTGCACCTGACGCCGGCAAACCTTATCACTACAGCGCACCGCACCATTGAGAGTCGCCAGACCTGGCACCATCTCAAGCTGATTTTTGCTGATCCGCATTGTTTCTCCGTGCATCAGCCGCTGCCGGGCATGCCCCGGTTTGCTGATGAAGGCGCCGCCAATCACACCCGTCTTACCACGGCTTATGACAAGGCCGGCGTCGGGCTGTTTGTCTACGGCCGCGATGAAAAAACCGACCTGACGCAACTGCGTTACCCGGCGCGGCAGACGCTCGAGGCGTCCCGGGCACTGGTGCGCCAGCACAACCTGCCGCTTAAGCGTGCTGTGTATCTGCAGCAGAACCCGGCGGCCATCAACGCCGGTGCCTTCCACAACGATGTGGTGGCAGTGGGTAATGGCCCGGTGCTGTTTTACCACGAGCAGGCGTTTGATCCGGCCAGTCAGGATGTGGCTTTCCGTCAGATCAGTGAGCACATGGAGCTGATCCGCATCTGCGTACCGGCCGCCGAAGTCAGCCTTGAAGATGCCGTCAGTACCTATCTGTTCAACAGCCAGCTGCTGTCCATGGCTGATGGGCAGATGAAAGAGATGCGCCTGATCGCGCCTCTGGAATGTCAGGATCACCCGGGTGTGGCAGCCTACCTGAACCGGCTGATCCGTGATTACAGCCAGCCCATCCGTGAGGTGGTGTTTGTGGATGTGAGACAGAGTATGGCCAATGGCGGAGGCCCGGCCTGCCTGCGTTTGCGTGTGTGTCTGACTGATCAGGAGCTGGCAGCGGTTCATCCGTCGTTTATTCTGGATGAAGACAAGATCGCCCGGCTCGAAGAATGGGTCAGTACCTTCTATCGCGAATCCCTGTCACCACAGGACCTGATGGACCCGGCACTGATGACCGAGACTCACAACGCACTGGAAGCCCTGTCACGTCTGCTGGGTGTTCCGGATCTTTACCACGTGCCCGACCTGCGCCTGTAATCCCTTTCTTTTCCTGAATGCCAGACACAAAAAAGGGGCACATCATGTGCCCCATAAAGCTTTCCGAGCAGGAAACTTTTGTTGATTCCGGTATCTCCGGAATCAGGAATTCAGCTGGTGTTCTTCACCTTTGTAATAGGCTTCCACCTTCGGATTCATCACTTTGAACCACAGCGGCGGGAAGATCGCCAGAACCACCATACCGGCATAACCGCTTGGCATCTGTGGGCTTTCGTCATGGTGACGCAGCACCTGGTAGCGACGCTTAGGATAAGCGTGGTGGTCAGAGTGACGCTGCAGCTGGAACAGGAACAGGTTGGTCAGCAGGTAGTTGCTGTTCCATGAATGATGAACGTCGGTACGCTCATAACGACCATTGTCCAGCTTGCGACGGTGCAGACCGTAGTGCTCGATGTAGTTGATCACTTCCAGTTCAGCGGCAGCAAAGAAGCTCTGACCGATGAAGAAAAGAGCACCCATCCAGCCCCATACCAGGAAGAAAGCCACAGCAAACAGGGCAGAGATGGCGTACCACCAGATCAGCTCATTCTTCAGGCTGAACGGTGACTTACCTTTGCGCTTCAGACGCTGGGATTCCAGTGCCCAGGCATTCACAAAGTTGCGGTAAAACGCCTGTGGCAGGAACTGATACAGGGTCTGGTTGTAGCGTGAAGAAGAAGCATCTTCCGGAGTGGAAACGTGTACATGATGACCACGGACGTGCTCAACCTTGAAACCGGCATAGGTCACAGAAGCCAGCATCAGGCCACCGGCCCACTGCTCCAGTTTAGAGTCTTTGTGCACCAGCTCGTGGCCCAGGTTGATTGCGGTGATACCACCCACAACGCCCACAGACAGCATCCAGCCGATCTGGCCGACAATGCTGAAATCAACGTTCATGAAGACCCAGCCACCAAAGAAGATGGAACCGATCTGCAGAGGTACTGCGATCAGCGTCAGGAACGGATACCACTTCTCCTGCCCCATAACAGGTACATCCAGTTTTTCATCCGGATTAATGCTGTCGGTGCCCACAAGATGGTCCAGTACCGGAATCACACCAAAGACAAAGAAAACAGAGAAGAAAGCCCAGATGTCTTCGTAGCCCAGATAGTACATTCCAGCATAAGAACCAGGCAGCAGAATGGTGACGGGCAGCAGCGCAATCAGGTAGGCATACTTCTTGGCAATGATGGACCAGTGATCCGCACGGACGGTGCGGGCGGTCTGATTCATGGTGGTTGTGTTCATGGTCAGCTCCAATCTTCTTATTGACGGTACGATTGAAATATCGTCTCATCGTCGTGTTGTTTTATCGTCCTACAATCTATCAGAAACACCGGATAATACAACCATTTTTGTGTGAATTGACCAGTAATGCGGTGGGTTCACACCAGACTTACTATGGTAATATTGGCGCACACATGAATTTGGGTGGTGAGGAAGAATGACCGTTTTAGCAGCGGAGAGCCTGGCTGAGAAAATTGCGGATTATATTGCGCGGTTGATCATTGACGGAAAACTCAAGTCAGGTCAGCGCATTCAGGAATCCTGGGTCGTTGAAGAGCTTGAAGTCAGCCGGGGCCCTGTACGTGAAGCTTTACTTCTGCTGGAAAGCCGCCACCTGGTGACCATCCTGCCACGCCGTGGCGCCATCGTGACCGAACTCACCGAAAGCCGTATCCACAACCTCTATGACATGTACGTGGTGCTGCTGACCATGCTGGCTACTCTGGTAGCCAAAAACTGGACTGACAAAGACAAAGACCCGCTGCTGCGTCAGGCCATGGAACTGCAACAGATTGCGGCGACCCGTCCGGCTACTGAATTCATGTACGAAGCATTTAACCTCATGAGTACGGTTTACCCGATTGCCAAGAACGAATACCTGGCGCAGACACTGGAAGCTCTGCGTCCGGCGGTACACCGCATCTACGCTTTGACGCTTCGTCATACTCCGGGTGAAGCCAACGTTGCCAAGAGCTTTTTTGGTGAACTGGTGACGGTGGTCCTGACCCGGGATATCCCCCGGATTCCGGAAATCTGCGAGAGCTACGGCAAGCGTCAGCGTGTACTGGTGATTGAAGCTCTGAAGAAAGAAAGCTGAGCCCATGCGTCTGAAGGCCATCCGGCTCTCCGGTTTCAAATCCTTCGTTGACCCGACGACCGTTCCCTTCAATACCAACCTGACCGGTATTGTCGGTCCGAACGGTTGTGGCAAATCCAATACCATCGATGCCGTGCGCTGGGTGATGGGCGAAAGCTCCGCCAAGTATCTGCGCGGCGACGCCATGACCGACGTTATCTTTAACGGCTCCTCTGAGCGCAAACCGGTCAGTAAAGCCAGCGTCGACCTGATTTTCGACAACAGCGCCCGCACTCTGCGTGGCGAATACGCCGCCTATAACGAAATCAGCGTACGCCGTCAGGTAACCCGGGATGGCCAGTCGACCTATTACATGAACGGCACCAAATGCCGCCGTAAAGACATCACCGATCTCTTCCTCGGCACCGGCCTCGGGCCGCGCTCCTACGCCATCATCGAGCAGGGCATGATCTCACGCCTGATCGAAGCCAAACCAGAAGAGCTGCGCGTGTATGTCGAAGAAGCCGCGGGCATCTCCAAATACAAAGACCGCCGCCGCGAAACTGAAAACCGCATGCGCCGCACGCAGGAAAACCTCGAACGCCTGAGCGATATCCGCAGCGAACTCGAACGTCAGCTGGCACATCTGGAGCGCCAGGCCCAGGCCGCGGAAAAGTACAAAGAACTCAAAGCCGATGAGCGCCGTAAAAAAGCCGAACTGCACGCCATCCGCTGGACCCTGCTGAACAGCGAATACGAAGCGGAAGAACTGAAAATCCGCGAGCACGAAGTACGCCTGGAAAGTCATCAGGCCGAGCTGCAGGCCAGCGCCACCGGCATGGAAGAACAGCGTCAGGAATACCAGCAACGCACCGACACCTTCAACAGTGCGCAGGGCCATTTCTACGAAATCGGCGCCCGTATTGCCCGCCATGAACAGAAGATTGAACATCAGTCGCAGATGTCACTGCAGCTGAATCAGGATCTGGCCATGGTCGAAAAAGCCATCCTCGATGCCCAGAAACAACTGGAGCAGGATCAACTGGCGCAGGAAGACGTGGCCGCACAGCTGGATATGGCCGAACCTGAACTCGAGATGCTGCAGGCCGGCGAAGAAGAGGGCTCAGCGGCTCTGCTGGAAGCCGAAGAGGCTCAGCGTGACTGGCAGGAACGTTGGGATCAGTTTGCCCAGCGCGCCAGCGAACCGACCCGCCGCGCCGATGTGGCGCAGAGCCGTATTCAGGCCACCGAACAACAGATTATCCGTCTGGATCAGCAGCTGACGCGCCTGCGACAGGAGCGCGAGCAGCTGACTTCTGACCCTGAGTTCGGTGACTTCGCCCTGCTGCAGGAAGAAGTCAGCGAAACCGAACTGCAGGCCGAAAGCTATCAGGAATCACTGGAACAGACTCAGATACAACTGCAGTCAGCACGGGAAGAATCCGAGCAGCTGCGCAGAACGCTGGAAGAAGAACGCCAGAAACTGCAGCAGATGCTGAGCCGCAAAGCCACACTTGAGGCCCTGCAGAAAGCCGCACTGGGGCAGGGCAGTGAGGCTGTGTCCCACTGGCTGGAAAGCCATCAGCTGGCGCGCCGTCCGCGTCTGGCGCAGCGCATTCAGGTGGCAGACGGCTGGGAAACCGCCGCCGAGACTGTACTCGGCGATTATCTGCAGGCGGTGCTGGTCGACGATATGTCCGCAACCCAGAACTGGCTCAGCAGCTTCAGTGAAGGCGTGCTGACCCTGTGGCAGAGCAGTGGTAATACGGCTTCTGCTGCCGGTACTCTCGCTGAAAAGGTCACCTCGCAGGAATCCCTCGGCAGTTTGCTTGGCAAGGTGAAAACCGCCGATGATCTGGCGCAGGCGCTGGCCATGCGCAGCAGTCTCGCGGCGCACGAATCTGTGATTACCCGCGATGGCATCTGGATCGGTCCCGACTGGCTGCGCGTCGCCCGCGATGCCGACAACGAAGGCGGTATTCTCGCACGGCAACAGGAGCTGGAAATGCTCGACGCCGAAAGCGACGATCTGGACATCACGGTGGAAGAACACCAGGCCGATCTCGACAGCCTGCTGTTGCGTCTGCAGTCGCTGGAACAGCAACGCGACGTCGCCCAACGCGAGTGGCGTACCGTATCGCAGAAGCTGATGGAGCTGAAATCGCGTCTGTCGGCCCAGCAGGCCAAGGCCGAACAGCTGGCGCTGCGCACCGACAAGCTGGATCAGTCGCTGGCAGAAATGACCGAGACCCATCAGCTCGAATCCGAAGAACTCGCTGCACTGCGGCTGGAATGGCAGGAAGCCATGGCCGCCGTCGGCGAAGACACCGATGAGCGCGAACGCCTGCAGGCCGAGCGCACAGCCCTGCAGCAGCGCCTGTCGCAGGCGCGTATGGCCGCCGGGCAGAACAAAGACCGGCTGCACCAGTTGCAGCTGCAGGTTCAGCACCTGAAAAGCCGTGACGACAGCCTCAAACAGGCGATTGCCCGTCTGGCTGAACAGATGAAGCAGCAGCAGGAACGTCGCAGCCAGATTCTCGAAAACCAGAACAAAGATCACACGGCCGACCTGGAAGAACTCAAGGCCGGTCTGGAAGAGCTGCTGGAACAGCGACTGGCGTCAGAGCAGACCATGCAGACCGCCCGCAAAGCGCTGGAAGAAGCCGACACCCGCATGCGTACGCTGGAGCAGCAGCGTGCTGCTGCCGAGCAGAAAATTCTTGAGGTACGTGGCCAGCTGGAACAGGTGCGTATGAACTGTCAGGCACTGGATATCCGCCGTCAGGGGCTGGTTGAGCAGCTGCAGGAAGAGAAACTCAGCATGCAGGACGTACTGCAGAACCTGCCGGAAAACGCCGATGCCGAAATCTGGATGCAGGAGCTGACCCGCATCGGCGAACGCATCGCCCGTCTCGGGCCGATCAACCTCGCCGCCATCGACGAGTACAAGCTGCAGTCAGAGCGTAAAGTCTATCTGGATGCCCAGAACGAAGATCTGGAAAAAGCCCTGGCCACACTGGAAGGCGCCATTCAGAAAATCGACCGTGAGACACGCAACCGCTTTAAAGAAACCTTCGACAAGATGAACGCCGGCCTGGCCGACCTGTTCCCGAAAGTCTTTGGTGGTGGTCATGCCAGCCTGGAACTCACCGACGACGATATTCTCAGCACCGGTGTCGCCATCATGGCGCGGCCGCCGGGCAAAAAGAACAGCACCATTCATCTGCTCTCCGGTGGTGAGAAAGCCCTGACCGCGATTGCACTTGTGTTCTCCATCTTCCAGCTCAATCCGGCGCCGTTCTGTATGCTGGATGAGGTCGATGCGCCACTCGATGACGCCAACGTTGGCCGTTATGCGCGGTTGGTGAAAGCCATGTCAGAGAAGGTCCAGTTCATCTACATCACCCACAACAAAATCGCCATGGAAATGGCCGATCAGCTGATGGGCGTCACCATGCACGAGCCAGGCGTCTCCCGTCTGGTTTCTGTCGATATCGAAGAAGCCGCGGGAATGGTCGAAACCGCCTGATCCCCACGCCTCAGAACTTCAATAATGACGGGAACTTAGCACTTCTGCAGCGTTCTCAGCAGGGCAGGTTCCTAAGCCGTTAAATTGTCTCTACAATAGGGCCAGCGTGCATCTGCGGCCTGTGATAACGGCGTTTTACCGTCACAGAAAGCCTGCAAAACCGCCAGAGAACCGGTCAGAGACCGTCTGAAACAAGAAGAACATAAGACCACAGGAGTCGTAAGCAGGTATGGAGTGGAGCTGGCAAACTGTCATGATCCTGATCGGGCTGCTCGGATTGGCAGTCATCATTTACGACGGTTACCGAAAAATGAAACGTGCCCGGGCAGAAGCTCTGGGTCTGAATGTCGCCAGTTCTGATGCCGGTACGGAAACCGTCGCGGAAAAACAAGCCGAGCCCGAGATCTTCAATCCGGAATTGCCCGGCAAAGCCCG
>CETZ01123751.1_pt1 | contig 27673 bp, 23 predicted proteins | sample 531441 | NCBI WGS metagenome assembly CETZ01 (sample SAMEA2623098, study PRJEB7988) | marine metagenome | isolation source: saline water (ENVO:00002010), including | reverse complement strand
CCTTATGATTGAGAGATTAGATTCCAAAATGACCGAATTTGGTCGAAGAAGTAATTATACAAAGTTATTCAGGGTAGACGGTAAACTTTCTTTAGATCGATGGAAGTCCCTTGTTACCAATTATCTGCAAGGAAACCCACAAATTTACGAGTACTTTAACCTTCCAAAACCTGCAGTTAAACAAATTCCGAATCATGAGGAAGAAAAAACCCCGTTAGAGAAATACATTCCTTACTCCATAAGTAAAGATGATGGGATACGTATGCTCGTGAGCTATCATGCCAAAAAAGATCATGGTGACAGAACCCGATATGTGTCAATACCAGATGTAATTCATTTAGAGGATGGTCAGCACGATGCGATTGAATATTTCACCATTGAAGTAAAAAAAGCGCTCAACCGTATTGGAGAAGACCTTGAGATGCCTAATGGATGCAAGTACATGTGTCCAGAGGATTACTACATCAACATTCCATGTATCTATCATTCAACAGACAACAAGCAGCACCTAATAAACAAGACCATTGAAGCCCTTAAAATGATCATCGAGTCCTTACATAAAAGAAACAATCAAGAGGTGCTATCATTCACTTTAGCATGGGATATAGAAGACAAAGAGTTAAGAATAAGCATAGTCGGTCATGTATCAGATTTAAATAACTGGTTTAGCCAATGTGGAATTATTCCGACCGAAAGAGAAGCCTTTAAAACGTGGCTAAAACAACAGCAAGAATTTTGTTCGACAAATGGCAAGGCATCTTCCACTCCGGTCTTGTCCGAAGTAATCCAGAGTGATGGGGTCTTGTATTTTAAGAGAAGAGTAACTCAACTCGATGTTGACATGGAGATCATTAAAGGGAAAAAATTGAAATTTGAAGTACAGGCGGACGAATCTAAAAATGACCTTATTGAAAGCCTTTCTAACAAACAAATCTTCATTGCACCCTCTATGATTATCGAAGAAATGATCTGCTCGAAATCAGGCCGGAACTATTTTGAGAGCCCTTATTCGATTGTCTTAGATGACGGAGTTGGTCAGTACATGAAAAAGTTCAAACCTGCTACTTTTCACTGGACAGATAAGCCACGGCCAATTAACTTTCAGTAGATCACAAGAACTTATAATGCCAAAAAAGAAACGACATCATTACATCCCAAAATTCTACTTAAAAAGGTTTTCTACCAACAATGAAGGCAAGCACATAGGATTATACAATCATGCCAATAGAATATTCGTACAGAAAGCCCCTTTGAAACAACAAGCATATGAGAATTTCCTGTATGGTGAAGATCCTGAAATAGAGGATGCACTGGCTGTTATGGAAGATACAGTGGCCAAACTTTTCTACTACTGGACGGAAGATAAATTACTCATTCCACCACCTCCTGAAACTAACGGTTTTAAGCTGTTAAAGCAGTTTATTCTGTTCCAGTCTTTCAGGACTCCAAAGTCAGGAGATAACATAATGGAATCGCTCAATCACAATCTAAAAGCTATTGCAAAGGAGATTGAACCTGAACTATGGAAACATTTAGGAAAAGGTGGGAGGTTAGTTCATGAAAACCCCGTTTTACTCATGCTCCTTAACTCCATCAAGCATCAAAAACTTTTGGATTTTCTGGACTGTCGTTTTTTGGTTAACCTATCCCCATTACCCTTCATCTCTTCAGATGCACCCGTAGTTTATTACAATCAACTGATGGAGCAAACAGGGAATTATATAGGTGCTATCGGACTTGTAGCAAAGGGCCTTCAAATCTTTTATCCCATTCATCCCAGGTTAATGATATGCCTATATGATTCAAAAGTTTATGATTTTGGTGATGGTTGTGAGAACTGCTGTTCAACAGAATCAATTGAAGAAATACACCAATTGAATGGTCTTCAACTAATCAATAGTAAATCGCAAGTCTTTTTTGACGAATCTATATCGAAAGAATATGTTACGGAACTCAGTAATCACTTTCTTGAATACAGAAAGACTGCCAAAAACATCAATAAGGTTATCAGACAGGAGGCTCGAAAGTTCCTGTTCATGAGTTCAGAAGATCCTCATATTAACCTGCAATTAGACTTTTTTACTCTGAAAGTGAACCCCAAAAGTTTTGAAGGAGAATTTGCTCCAGCAAGGCATTCTTCTCTAAAGCATACCAAAGATTAGGGAGGTTCTCAAAATTGGATCAATCCCAAGATTTCCAATAAATGCAAACTTATAAACACGTCATATAATCTTATCTTCCTATTTGGAATACACCCATGTGCCTCCAGCAGCTACTTTTTGAAATCTCAAGACCTTTCCTTATTTTTGCCGACTGTGAAATGGCTATGCTACATATTGGCAGTTTATTTTCTGGGTCTTTCGTTCATAACCTGCGCGGATGATCTTAGCAATAATTCCTCTACTGAAAATCAGCAGGTTGTAATGAGCAGTGATTCCCATTCTGGCCACGATCACAATTCAAACACAAACGACCTTTGCAGCCCGGTATGTTCCTGTCAGTGCTGCCATGTTCATGTCACCTTTCCAAATGTAATACAGGCCGCAGCGCCAGCACTTGCCATTACCGCTATCCCTTCTTACAAGAAAAACTTCTCAAGTATCGATCTCTTCGATCTTTTTGTTCCTCCCAAAGCCTGATCTGGGCTTTTTTTATTGGTTAAGTACACCTTTTTTTAAAACTGCAATTGAGCAGATTTAGCTAATCGTAAAATTCATACGATCAAGGAAGCCCTCATTTCTTTAATCTTCATCTGAAGATGTGGTCAATCATCTATCTCAGATAATTTTCAATAAGGGTAAAATTGAATAAAAAGCGAAAAAGGACTAAGAAAAAAATCACATGGCTAAAGGTAGTCAAGGGAGTTTTCATCACCCTGCTATGTGTCCTACTCCTCTTGGCAACTGCCGAAAGGTTCTACCATTATTTCAAGGTTCATTTAAAATAACATAAAAAACTATGATCAATAGAATCATCTCGTTCTCAATAAAGAACAAGTTTATCGTGGGCTTGCTTACGCTGGCCCTCATCGGAGTAGGTATCTACTCCATGTACACGGTCAATTTGGGTTCAGTACCTGATATCACCAACAATCAGGTGCAGGTAATAACTGTATCTCAAAACCTGGCCACCGAGGATATAGAGCAGTTTGTTACCTATCCGGTAGAGCTCTCCATGGGAAACTTGCCCGGTGTAACGGAAATACGTTCAATTTCCCGCTTTGGCCTTTCTGTGGTTACCATCGTATTTGAAGACGATATGGGGATTTACAAACCCCGGCAATTGGTACAGGAAAAACTCAATGAGGTACGGGATCAAATTCCCGAAAAGTTTGGAAGTCCGGCCATGGGCCCTATCACTACTGGACTGGGTGAAATTTACCAATACACCATAAAACCAAAAGAAGGCTATGACACCGCTTACTCACCCTCTGACCTGCGCACCATTCAGGATTGGATTGTAAAACGTCAACTTACACTGGTTGAAGGAGTTGTTGAGGTAAATGCCTTTGGGGGGAATGTAAAGCAGTATGAAATTGCCATTAACCCCGAAAAGTTGAATGCTATCAATGTTTCGATTTCTGATGTTTTTGAAGCCCTGCAAAGAAACAACGTGAATACGGGAGGTGCATATATAGAGCGGAATAAAATGGCCAATTTCATCCGGGGGGAGGGCTTGATAAGGTCACTGGACGATATTGGTGAAATAGTTATAAATAACCAAAACGGGATACCCGTAACCATTGGGGACGTGGCGGAGAAAATCCATTTTGGAAGCCAGGTCCGTTTTGGTGCCTTTACCCAAGATGGTCGTGAAGCAGTAGGCGGAATGGTGCTCATGCTAAAGGGTGCCAACCCAAATGCCGTTATCCAAAACGTGCAAGAACGGATGAAGGAAATTCAAAAATCCCTGCCAGAAGGCTTGGAAATTAAACCTTTTCTGGATAGAAGTTCCCTGATAGAACGTACTACAAGTACCGTTTCACAAAATCTGCTTGAGGGTGCCCTGATTGTCATCTTTGCCCTTGTCATTCTTTTGGGAAGCTTGCGCGGAGGTATCATTACTGCCACTACCATCCCTCTTTCCCTATTGTTTGCCTTCATTTTAATGAAGCAGTTTAATGTATGGGCCAACCTGATGAGCCTGGGTGCCATCGACTTTGGGATCATCATTGATGGCGCGGTAATCATCATTGAAGGTACCGTTTATGAGATTCAAAAACGCATCCGCTCAGGTAAGATTAAATTTAATCAAGGCGTGATGGATGAGGTGGCTTATGATGCAGGAAGTACGATGATGAGTTCGGCCTTTTTTGGCCAGGTCATTATACTCATTGTGTTTGCCCCTATTCTTTTCCTCACGGGTGTAGAGGGCAAAATGTTTCAGCCCATGGCATACACCTTTGGTTTTGCCATGATAGGCGCAATTTTGCTCTGCCTTACCTATGTTCCTATGATGTCCGCGCTTTTTATGAAGCCGGTGGAGAATAAGGACAATTGGTTTGGAAAGTTTGAGAGATGGCTGGAAAAAGTCAGTGATAAAATCATTGGTGGTATTCAAAAAGCCTATTTGCCATTGCTAAAAGGAGCCCTAAGGCTGAAAGCACTGGTGCTGATTCTTGGTGTGGTACTGCTGATTGTGGCGGGTTTCATTTTTTCCCGGATGGGTGGGGAATTTGTACCGCAACTGGATGAAGGAGACATCGCAATGCAGGCATTGATCAGGCCAGGCAGCGGGCTTACAGAATCCATTAGGGTTTCGGAAAAAATCGAAACCTTGCTCTTGGAAAACTTCCCGGAAATAAAGACAGCCGTGGCCCGTATTGGCGTGGCCGACATCCCAACCGACCCCATGCCGATGGATATTGCCGATATGTTCATCATCCTTGAGAAAGACATGGACAAATGGACTACTGTGGCAACCAAGGAAGAGCTCATTGCTGAGATAAAGAAAAAACTCGAAGCGGAGCTTACCGGGGTGAATTTGGTTTTTAGCCAGCCCGTAGAGTTAAGGTTTAATGAACTGCTAACCGGTGTGCGAGAAGATGTTGCCGTAAAATTATACGGTGAAGATTTAGATATACTTGCCCAAAAAGCTGAGCAGATGGGAGAGATAATCCAAACAGTGCCCGGAGTTGGGGATGTGAGCCCCGAGCGGACATCAGGATTACCTCAAATGACCGTACGCTATAACCGTAAAAAAATAGCCCAATACGGCCTTGATATTGAAAAAATAAATGAGTATGTAAGCGCTGCCTTTGCCGGTGCCACCGCAGGTGTCATCTTTGAAGGTGAAAAACGCTTTGATATGGTCATCCGCTTTGATGAGGCCCACCGCCAGAGCATTGATGATCTCCGTACGCTGTATATTGACTTGCCCGATGGCACGCAGGTACCTATTAAAGAAGTAGCTGACATAAATTATGTGCCAGGGCCAATGCAAATTTCTCGCGACAATACCTTTAGGAGGACTTATGTAGGAGTGAATACAAGGGGGCGCGATGTAGAGTCTGTGGTTTTGGACATACAGAAAAAACTGGATGCCGAACTGGATTTGCCACCGGGCTATTATCTTACCTATGGAGGCGAATTTGAAAATCTACAACGTGCTAAGGGCAGGCTGCAAGTGGTAGTACCAATCGCACTCTTTTTGATTTTTGTATTGCTCTATTTCGCTTTGCAATCTTTCTCCCAGTCCATCATGATCTATATTGCCATACCACTGGCAGCCATAGGTGGTATTTTCGCCTTGTGGCTCAGGGACATGCCTTTCAGTATTTCTGCCGGGGTTGGTTTCATTGTTCTTTTTGGCGTGGCCGTGTTAAACGGGCTGGTTTTGATCAACCGTTTTAATTCACTGAAAGAGGAAGGCGTAACCAGCATACGGGAACGAATATTTACAGGCACCAAAGAGCGGATACGCCCGATAATGCTTACAGCTACTACTGATATTTTTGGCTTTTTGCCTATGGCGTTTTCGGCTTCGGCCGGTGCTGAAGTACAACGCCCATTGGCCACGGTGGTAATTGGCGGTATGCTTACTGCCACGCTGCTTACGCTCGTAGTGCTGCCGGTGCTGTACACTTTTGTAGAAAAAAGAAAGGAAAAGAATTTGGAAAACCGTAATCGCGGAATGTCCATGAGCACCATCGTTCTCTTGTTAGGAGTAGGTGGTTTCCTCGGTTTTTCCCAAACGGCAGGTGCGCAAGGAATAAACCCTGATACATTGCAAACCATCAGTCTTGAGCAGGCACAAAACAGAGCCATTGAATATTTTCCCCAGATAAAGGCAAAAAAACTGCAAATAGAAAGTGAAGAAGCCTTAAAGAAAACTGCCTGGGATTTTGGGAATACGCAAATCTTCACCGGGGCCGAGGAGGCCACTAGCAATTCCAATGGGGTTTATACCCAAATTGGCGTTCAGCAGCAGAATATTGACATTTTTGGTATCGCCCCGCGTCTTCGTTTACAAAAAGAGAAAGTAGCTCTTGCTGAAACGGCCCTTAACCTTTCGCTGGCAGAAATTAAAAGGGAAGTGAAATTGGCCTGGGGCCAGTTATATACTGCCAAAAACACGTATCAGGTTTTTAACCGTCTTGATTCGCTCTTTACTGATATTGAAAGGGCGGCAGATATAAGGTTGGAAGTGGAAGAAACTTCGAAACTGGCGTATTTGGCCACTAAAAACCAAGCCAATGAGGTGCGCATTCAAAAGGAACAGGCATACCGCAATTACCTGAGTGCCTTGCAGCGGCTCAACTTATGGTTAGTAAGCGAAACGCTCTATACGGTGCCAGACGTGCCCACCGACCAGTTGACCGAGATGCTCAACATTAATACGGATTCATTAAGCACACACCCACTGCTCAATGTTTATAAACAACAAATAGAAGTGGCAGAAGCACAAATAAAGGAAAGAAGAGCTCAGTTCCTTCCCCAACTTCAAGGCCAGTACGGTCAACAAAAAGTAGATGGGCAAACTGGTTTTTATACCTATCAGATTGGTATTCAAATACCCTTATTCTTTGCCCCTGAACTTGGACGTACCCAAGAGGCGAAAATTCAACGGGAAATCGCCAACGAGAATTTTAGGCAAAATCAGTTTGAGCTTAATGCCAAATACCTGTCTATGCGCGAAGAATACCTGAAGTGGCGCAATTCATGGACCTATTACCGTGAGCAGGCCCTGCCATTGGCAAAGGAACAAAGGACTGGTTCCATTACAGCCTATCGCGAAGGGGCGATAGACTATGTCACATTCCTGCAGAACATAAGGGATGCTATACGCATAGAAATAAGCTCCTGGGATGCCTTAGGTAATTATCTCGATAGCCGCTATGAACTTGAATACTATTTACAAACAACAAACTAAAACCGGAAACGGATTAAATATAAACGACATGAAAAAGCAAATCATAAATTTTTTCGCGCTGGCTGCACTGGCCATATTTATAGGGGCTTGTGGAAACAATGCTTCGGAAGAAGGACACGACCACAAGGAGGGTGAACAACAAGAATTACACGAAGAACACAGTGATGAGGAAGGCGGCCATGAGGGCCATGGTGAAGAAGGCATGGGCGAAGTGCATCTTTCCAACCTCAAGTTTCAGAGCCTTGGCGTGAAAGTGGACACCCTGCCCACACGGCCATTATCGGGGGTTGTGTACGCCAATGGTCAGCTGGAGGTGCCACCACAGCACGAGGCTACGGTGACGGCCATTTTAGGTGGAAACATTACAGCCATAAAGGTGATAGAGGGAGACAAAGTGAGCAAGGGGCAGGTGTTGGCTTATCTCAGCCATCCTGATCTTTCTAAAGTGCAGACCGAGTATTTACGTGCCTACAGCAGCAGTGAATACCTCGAGCAGGAATTTAATAGACAGAAGAAGCTTTATGAGGAAGAAGTTGGTTCCGGAAAAACCTTTCAGGAAACCAAAGCCGAATACCTATCCCTGAAAGGTGAAGTGAAGGGCTATGAATCACAATTGAAACAACTGAACCTCAATGTAGATAAAATCCGCAAAGGGGAAATTTATGACAACATCCCGGTGGTGAGCCCCATTGACGGCTATATTGAAAAAGTGCTGGTACAAATCGGGCAGTATATCCAGCCCCAAACGGGTATGTTCCAAATTGTAAATACCAAGCACATCCACGCAGATTTAATGGTTTTTGAAAAAGACGTGCACAAGGTAAAAGAAGGCCAAAAAATCTCATTCACCGTGGAGTCTGTTCCGGGTACCCAGCTTACCGCCAAAATTTATTCGGTGGGCAAGCAGTTTGAGGAAAACCCTAAAGCAGTGCATGTGCATGCCGAGATAGACCAAAAGAAGGATTTCCTGATTCCGGGCATGTACATCAATGGGAAAATACATACCTCCAATGATGCGATCACCGCATTGCCCGAAGGGGCTGTAATTGAAGAAGAAGGCAAGCCTTACATTTTTATCGCAGAACAGCACAATGAAGATGGCGAAACCGAATGGGCCTTTAAGCCGGTGGAAATACGGACAGGTAACTCCGATGAAGGGTGGATAGAAATCAATCTGCTGGAACCGCTGCCCAAGGGTACAAAGGTAGCTTGGAACAATGCCTACTACCTCATTTCAGAAATGAAGAAAAGCCAGACTTCTCATAGTCATTAAATCAGTAGGTAGGCAATTTTTATAACAAAAAAATCGAGAAAATGAAAGAAATAAAAGCATATATAAAGCCCAAGCGGGCACAGGTGGTAATCGAAGCGCTGACCGAAACCGGCTTTAAAAGTATGACCATCTCTCAGGCCGAAGGCACAGGGGCCCATAAAGCCAAAGGGGCCGCACCTTCCCTTGACTTTCACATTACCGATAGCCCCGTAGTAAAACTGGAGCTGGTATGCCAAAATGAAGAAGTGGAAAAAGCCGTGCAGTTGATCATTGGGAAAGCAAAAACAGCAGATCCAGGTGATGGAATTATTTATATAACAACAATTATAGATGCTTATAGCATTAAGACTGGAGAATCCTTACGTCATGTATTATGAAAAAACTACAGATACAAATACCCCTCATTCTGCCTGAGGTACCTGACGAAAAAGATCAGTGTGTACATAAGCTCATCAGTAGCCTACAGGATACAGAAGGCCTAGAAAAAGTTCATGTAGCAGATAAAACCGACAATGGGATACCGCAGCTTTGTTTTCACTACGATCCGGAGAAGATTTCCCTGGACCGTATTCAAACGCTTGCCGTTCTTACAGGTGCTTCCATTCTTGATAAATATGGGCACAAACTAATAGAAGTAGATGGTATCAGGCATACCAGGCATGCACGCAAAATTGAAGAAACGCTCACCAAACTTGAAGGCGTTTTGCAAGCAGCCGTCTCTGCCTCCGGCATGATCGGTCTTGAGTTTGAAACAGCCAAAATCAATGAAGAAGAAATTCTTAAGGTCCTGCGTAAGCAGGGCCTGGATATTCTCACAACCGAGGTTGATGTAGAACGATACATTAAGAACACTTCTCAGGATTCAAGTCAACCGGAACACCTGCACAAAAAGCAGGATTCTGAAAAAGAAGCTACAGAACACGACCATTCACACGGAGGCATTTTCGGTAAAAACACCGAACTGATCTTTTCCATCATCTGTGGAGCATTATTAGGAATTGGTTTTGGCCTCTCTTACCTGCAAGCCGTCCCATCATGGATAAGCATGGGACTCTACATTGGAGCATATTTCTTTGGAGGGTATTTCACAGCAAAAGAAGCAATTGAAACGGTAGCCAAAGGAGGCTTTGAAATTGATTTCTTAATGCTGGTAGCAGCTATAGGAGCCGCCATTCTGGGCGAATGGGCAGAAGGCGCCCTTCTATTATTCCTTTTCAGCATTGGCCATGCATTGGAACATTATGCAATGAACAAAGCAAGAAAATCCATTGCTGCACTGGCAGAATTGGCTCCTAAAACAGCATTGCTAAAGAAAAATGGACAGACCAGTGAAGTTGGCATTGAAGAGCTGAAGATAGGTGATGTCATAGTAGTCAAACCAAACACCAAAATCTCTGCTGATGGTGTAGTGGTGATAGGTCAAAGCACAGTGAATCAAGCACCTATCACAGGAGAAAGCGTACCCGTTGACAAAAAGCCAGTGGAGGACACTGAAAAAGAATGGTCTCAAGATGATGACATCAAAGATGAAAACAGGGTTTTCTCTGGAACCATTAACGGCAATAACACCCTCGAAATAAAAGTCATCAAAGAGGCCAAGGACTCCACCCTATCACGCCTGGTAAAACTGGTCAACGAAGCGCAAACTCAAAAATCCCCTACCCAACAGTTTACCGATAAATTCGAAAAGTACTTTGTACCATCCGTTTTAATACTGGTAGTACTGCTAAACTTCGCTTTTCTGGTACTCGATGAGACATTCAGCGAAAGTTTTTACAGGGCAATGGCTGTTTTAGTGGCGGCCAGTCCATGTGCCTTGGCCATATCTACCCCTAGTGCAGTACTCAGTGGTGTTGCAAGGGCAGCTAAAAGTGGTGTACTCATCAAGGGAGGTCGACCATTAGAAGACCTGGGAGTTCTTACCGCATTGGCATTCGACAAGACAGGCACACTTACCGAAGGAAAACCTAAACTGACAGAAGTTGTAGCACTGAATAAAGCAAATGAAGATGAGGTGCTCAAAACAGCCATAGCTGTCGAGAAACTCAGCGACCATCCTTTAGCCAAAGCAATAGTACGGGATGGAAAAGAGCGATTGAAAGATTCAGAGATACCTGAAGCCAAAGATCTCGAAGCGGTTTTAGGCAAGGGAATCAAAGCTCAGTTAGGAAATGACAAAGTATACATCGGCAATCTGGACTTGTTTGAATCTCTGGATGATAAAAAACCATCGAAAGCGATTGAAGAAAAAGTAAAAGCATTAGAATCCGATGGAAATACCACGATGCTGATTCGTCAAAATAATACATACATCGGCATAGTTGCTTTGATGGACACTCCTAGAAAAGAAGCAAAAAACACACTCGATCAGCTTAAGAAAATAGGCATCAAGCGCATGATCATGCTGACTGGAGATAATCAAAAAGTGGCGGATGCAGTAGCTAAAGAAATAGGCCTTACAGATGCCTGGGGCAGTTTGCTACCAGAAGAAAAGGTAGAAGCCATTAAAGAGCTTAGACAAAAAGAAGATAAAGTAGCCATGGTAGGCGATGGCGTGAATGATGCCCCGGCCATGGCCAACAGTACGGTAGGAATAGCCATGGGAGCGGCAGGAAGTGATGTGGCTCTGGAAACAGCTGACATTGCTCTGATGGCCGATAAGCTGGAAACCTTACCTTTTGCTATTGGTTTAAGTAGAAAGGCCAAAGGCATTATCAAGCAAAATCTCTGGGTTAGTCTGGGAATAGTGGCCTTGCTCATTCCTTCAACCATTTTTGGTCTGGCCAATATCGGTATTGCGGTACTGATACATGAAGGCTCTACATTGGTTGTAGTCTTCAACGCCCTGAGATTGCTGGCTTATAAAAAGTAAGAACAAAACCTGAGTAAGTGAATAAATTAATAACCTAATCAAAATAAATTAAGATGCAAAACGAACACAAACACGAAAACAATTACGCTAAATTTTTTGCAATGATTGCAACCGCTATGGTAGCAATGTACTTCTTGATGTACACCAATTCTTACCAAATCATTGACCATTTTTGGTTTAGTGAAACAAGACTTTTTATGACGCTGATTATGGCCGGGTCCATGACTATTATCATGCTATTGTTTATGCTTAATATGTACAAGAAGGTTAGTGCCAATTTAGCAGTCATTTCGTTGGGTATTTTGCTCATCGCTGGTGGCATTGGACTGGTAAGAAGTCAGGTTACCGTTACAGATGTTGACTATATGGAAGGTATGATTCCGCATCATTCTATAGCTATTCTTACAAGTGAGCGTGCCCAGATTAAGGATGTGCGGGTAAGGAAACTTGCTGATGAAATTATCAAAGCCCAACGGAGGGAAATCATGGAAATGCAATGGTTGATCAATGACATAAGAAAAAATGGTGTGGTGGAAACAGAAGAAGAAAAGAAAAACAGGCCTGTGCCTAAGTTTGAAGGTTTGCTTGAGGAAGAAACACGAAATCTGAATGAATAATAGCCTAAACTAATATTAACTTCTGTAGTCGCCAAAAACATCCGGCATCATCTTTTGCTTTGGTACTGATGAAAATTTTCCCAAAGATTCTTTCATCAAATGACCTGCCCTATAAAAAATGAAAATGAATAATCTGAAACTATATTGTAATTAACGTTGAATAAAAGCACATTCAAAATAACCAAGATGGACTGCCCCTCCGAGGAGCAAATGATCCGCATGAAGCTGAAACCTCTCAGTCAGGTAAAGCACCTGGAGTTTGACATTCCGGCACGTAAGCTGGAAGTATTTCATCAGGATGAAGTACTGCCTATACAAAATGCCATCAGTGAACTAAACCTCAACGATCAACTCCAGGATACTTCTGAGGCAGAAATGCCTATTGCCGAAGACGAGACCAAGCACAAGAAAATACTCTGGTGGGTGCTGGGCATCAATTTTGGATTTTTTGTAGCCGAAATAACCACCGGCTGGATATCCAGCTCAATGGGCCTGATAGCCGACTCGTTGGATATGCTGGCTGATTCTATTGTTTATGCCCTGAGCCTATTTGCTGTGGGAGCAGCTATTTCTCGCAAGAAAAAGGTAGCTAAACTCAGTGGTTATTTTCAGATGGGGCTGGCTTTACTGGGATTTTCAGAAGTACTACGCAGGTTCTTTACCCAAAGTGAAACACCCCTTTTCCAGTGGATGATTATCGTTTCTCTGCTGGCTTTAACGGGTAACTTGGTCTCGCTATGGCTGATTAACAAGGCAAAAAGCAAAGAGGCCCACATGCAGGCCAGTGCTATTTTCACTTCCAATGACATCATCGTCAATGCAGGGGTAATACTGGCTGGTGTACTGGTTTATTTTCTAAACAGCAAATGGCCGGACCTGTTAATTGGTGGAATCGTGTTCGCCTTTGTGATGCGGGGCGCTATTCGCATTTTAAAACTTTCTAAATAATAAGAGAATTAAGCAAATAATATGAAACTCAACACCATTATGCCTGCCAGGTTACAGCCCTACTTCGAACAGGAGCTTAGAGCATATCGGGCTGCCCTGGAAAAGAACCAATTCAGCATTGCCTGGAGACACCTTGAACGGGCACATATAATAGGCCAGGCTTATCCCTGGGAACACAGCTATGTGCATTGGAAGATGCTTTTCTTTGGTATCAGAATTAAAAGTACCAAAGAGGTGATAGGACAAATACCACGATTACTGGTGGGAGGCGTAAAATCTTTTGTTGGAAAAATTCCTGTAGGCAATACAGGCGGGGCCAATGTACCGTCTCTTAGACCAATGGAAATACCTCAGGATATACAACAAATAATTAGCAGAGTAAAATGATTACAATTATAAAATCAATGTTTCTTTTTGTATTAGCCGGCTTATTCGAAATCGGAGGCGGTTACATGGTTTGGCTCAGCTTAAGGGAAGGTAAGCCTTGGTGGATTGGTATTTTGGGTGGTCTTATATTAATAGGATATGGAGTGGTGGCCACCTTGCAACCGGCAAATTTTGGCCGTGTGTATGCAGCCTATGGCGGCATTTTCATTGTGATGGCTATTATCTGGGGCTGGAAAGTGGATGGAATTATACCCGACAAATATGATCTTATCGGAGGCGCTGTTGCATTGCTGGGTGTGCTGATTATCATGTATGCTCCAAGATCAACGTAGTTCATCCTTGTCTCATTCCGTGTAATGTACAAGAGCGCAATTAAGATTTTGGCGAAAAATGTTTTCTACTACATTTAATCATTTGCTTAAATAACAACAGTAATGTACCTTTGTGATAAAGTGAAGCAGAATGTCAAAAGCAGATCCTATAAATTGTATACGTGCCGAGGCAGACCAGGCGCAAATTGTAAGAGGAAGGTCCGAATTGGAAAATCTCCAGCCTCAGGTAAATCAGTTAGCCTCTGTGCTTGCTTTGGCAGGAAATGAAGTGCGCCTGAAGATGCTTTACCTCCTCTTTTTAGAACGAGAACTTTGCCCCTGCGACTTAGCGGACATCCTACAAATGAGCGTTCCGGCTGTTTCACAGCACCTGCGGAAAATGCGAGACGGACGGATTATTATTTCAAGAAAAGAAGGCAAGACCATCTTCTATTCGCTGGAAAATGAAGCATTAAAAGATTTGAAACCAATGCTGGAAAATCTTCGGGTTCCATCCATAAAAGAAGCTACACAATGAGTGAAAGTAAATCATCCAAAGGACTTTTAGGAACAGGGATAGTTGCTGCGATTGCAGCATCACTATGTTGTATAACACCGGTGTTGGCTCTGATCGCAGGCGCCAGCGGTGCAGCCTCAACTTTCTCATGGCTTGATCCTGCACGGCCCTACCTGATAGGCATTACCATACTTGTTTTGGGCTTTGCCTGGTATCAAAAATTAAAGCCACGTTCTAAAGAAGAAATTGATTGTGCTTGTGAGGATGATGAAAAGCCGTCTTTCTGGCAATCCAAAAAATTCCTGGGCATAGTCACCGTTTTTGCTGGATTGATGCTGGCATTTCCGCTCTACGCAGATGTTTTTTATCCCAAGCAGGATCGACAAGTGATTGTTGTTGATCGGCAAAACGTTCAAACAGCAACCTTTTCTGTAAGTGGCATGACCTGCACAGGGTGCGAAGAACATGTCAGCCATGAAGTGAATAAATTGGATGGTATCGTGGGCGTGAAAGCTTCTTATGAAAATGAAAATGCCATCGTACAGTTTGATTCCTCTAAAACTTCAGTCGGTGAAATTGAAAAAGCAATCAATAGCACAGGTTATAAAGTGACCGACATAAAAAATCAATAACCCATGCAGCATTTTGATGTATTTATAATTGGCGCTGGAATGGCAGGTATCACTGTCGCAAATAAATGTGCTGCTTCTGGTTTATCGGTAGGCATTACCGATGAATTACCTTACGGAGGCACGTGTGCGCTGAGGGGTTGCGATCCAAAGAAGGTATTAATCAGTGCCACTGAAGCAACAAATATGGCAGAGAATCTCCAGGGAAAAGGAATTACCGGAAAGCCGGAAATAAACTGGAGCGACTTGATGCGCTTTAAAAACACCTTTACGGAACCAATGCCTGCTAAAGTAGAAAAAGGCTTCCGTAAAAATGGGGTAAAGTCTTTTCATGAAAAAGCTGAATTTATTGGAAAGAACAAACTTCAATTAGGAAATGAGCAGATAGAGGCTGGAAAGATCCTCATAGCTACCGGTGCTCAACCACGTCCGCTGGGAATACTGGGGGCAAATTATGCATTGACGAGTACAGACTTTCTGAATCTTGATGTATTGCCTGACTCCATCTTATTCATAGGAGGCGGTTATATTGCCTTTGAGTTTGCCCACATTGCGGCCCGGGCAGGCGCAGAGGTTACCATTATTCACCGTGGAACTCACTCCCTGGAGAATTTTGACCCAGACATCGTGAAACATCTACAGTCGGCTACAGAAAAATTAGGCGTTAAAATCCATCTGAAAACTGAAGCATTAGAAATTCACAAAGAAGAAAACACACTAATCGTTAAAGGCCGACAAGATGAAAAGGAGGTGCATTTTCAGGCCGAAGCTGTTTTTAATTCCTCCGGTCGAGTGCCGGCCATTGCAGATTTAGCCCTGGATAAAGCCGGAGTTTCCCATGGCAATAATGGTGTTGAAGTAAACCGGCACCTGCAAAGTGTTTCAAATCCGCACGTTTATGCGGCTGGCGATACAGCTGATACTGATGGTTTGCCACTGACTCCGGTTGCGGTCATGGAAGGTCACGTTGTAGCCTCTAATATCATTAATGGAAATAAAAAATCTGTTAATTATGGTGCAATTCCCTCGGTGGTTTTCACCCTTCCTTCCATTGCTGCTGTGGGTCTAACGGAGCAGACTGCTAAGGCAAAGAATATCGATGTGTCTGTAAATTACCAGGAAGCCAGTTCCTGGTTCAATGCAAAACGGCTAAATGAAAATCAGTACGCTTTTAAAACCATCACTGATAAAAATAGTGGTCAGTTGCTGGGAGCACATCTGATTGGCCCAGAGGCAGCCGAAACCATTAATCTTTTTGCGATAGCCATTACAGCCGGATTGAAATCAAAGGATTTAAAAAAGATGATCTATGCCTATCCAACCTTCGGTTCAGATCTCTCATACATGGTTTAAGAATTACGAAAAGAGTGAATATGAAAATTATATCAACGTCAATCATTACTTGTCCAAAATGCGGTTTTCAGAAAGAAGAAACCATGCCTACGGATGCCTGTCAATACTTCTATGAATGCGAGAACTGCTCCAAAGTATTAAAACCCAAAAAAGGTGACTGCTGCGTCTATTGCAGTTATGGTACGGTAAATTGTCCACCGATTCAGCAGGACAAATCTTGTTGCAATTGAAAGTACACATTTAATAAAGCAATATGCCTCCAGCAGGTTCCTTCCAGTCGGTCGTTCCTCCCTTCTTGCAGTCACCAGCTTCCGTCACCGCGCAGCAAGAGTAGCACCTTCTCTTCATTCCGCTAAAGCTCCATTCCGTTCAGTTGCCACACTTGCTTAACCAGCCGCACAAAACGCAGGAAGAAATGAAATCGGCAATGGAGAATTTGGCGCCATCTTAAACATCTCCATCATTTTTGCCAAAGGCTCGGAGTTCAAGTCGATTCTGTAACATTTTGCTTGTTTCGGAGTTCCGTTCGCTTCAAATGATATTGCTGGTGTGAAATTTCACAACTGCTGCCTTTGGCAAAAACTTCCTGAAAACTCTTGTACTCGGCTGCATCTATATCGTAGTTTTCTTCACCATGGGCCGTGGTAAACAGCAGGCCGGCAACGGTACCGGATGTTCTGCCATTGTGCTCCAGTTTATAAACGGCATCTCCGTGGCGGTTTACGGCATACAAGGTTTTGTACTTCATGATATTTAGATTTGGTTAAACTCTTTTGTCGTTGCTTTCCAGGGTAAGCAGATTGAATGATTCCCGAAGACGGGATCTCAATCGATTCCCATAAGCAGCCTCCAATTCTGAAGCATTGAGATTGGTGGTGCAATGGGTTTTGATGTGGTGATCGGCAAACTTTTCGTAGCGGGAAAGAAGGATTTCGCCCAATACGTTTGTGTCGTTTCCATAGTATTTCAGGGATTGCTCGGTACCCAGATCATCAAAACAGATGGCCGAATTGCTGTTGCTGTAGGATTCGATTAACTCGAAACCCAGCTTCATAAATGCAGTGGCCAGCTGTCGGCAAGACCGGAACTGGTACCCAGGTGTTCCTGGAAAATTGCTGAATAGCTTCATCAGGGAGGTCTTGCCAGATCCTATCGGGCCGGTGAGCAGGATACCCTTTTTCAGGTCCAGGTTCAGACGTTGCGCCTCCTGCTTGTCCTGGATAAAATAGATGGTAAGCTTGTAAATTAACGAATGGTCAGAGTTGTAAAGACGGAAATGCTTGCCAAACCTGGTCTTTCCTTCAAACTCGAGCCACTGTAGGCAAAGTGGCCAAGAGTAGTTTCTCAAATGGCCCTGAATCCGGAAGGGTTTCTCAGGCCCTCCAGGGAACAGCTCACCCTGCTGCAATATATCCTCAGAGTGGCTCATGGTAATTCTTGTTTTCAAAAGTTTGTAGTTGTTTAGGCTGGAGGCTTTTTCCGGAGTTTGAAAAGTTGCTGGCGTTCAATATCCAGTTCCTGGCTGCGGCATACCAGTCCTTCATCGGGGATTTTCCGCCCACTTTCCATCCATTCGAGGTGAAATGATTAAAGAACTTCTGGGCCTCCCGGTTACAGTCAATTCCTGCTGATGCATTGAAACCGGAGTTTTCATTAAAATACTTTTCCACATCTGAAAACTCGGGCGGGATCTGTTTAGAAGGTTTTTTGGTTTTACCGGTTTCTTTAGGTTTATAAGAAGCGCCCTTCTTAGGTATTTTCACTTGTTCATCAGGTGTATCATTAGCGATACTCGCAGCCGTATCAAATCTGATACAGCTCACAGTACTGCCGAGCATGGGATTGGTGGAAGGGCTATAGCGGATATACCCGAACTCATCAAGGTTACGGAGGCATTTGGAGTAAGTGTTATTGGATCCAATCTTGGAAAGTAGCTTCAGTTCAGAGCGCGATACGGATACCGGTGACCTAAAGTGGTTGAGGTTCCACATCTGAAATAGGGCCAGGTAAAGACTGATGTGATGAGGTGAAAGACGCTGGTCTTCTGCCATCCTGGTGTAAACAGCATTCAGGTGCTTGATGTAGTTTACTTCAGCTGCCATGGATTATTGATTCCCTGAACGGTTTGCCACTAGCATTTTCTGGATGTCGTCATTATCATAAAAGATCAGGCCACCCACCTTGGTGTAGGGCAAGGTGCCGTTGATGCGCATGTTTTGAAGCGTTCCCGGTGAAATGCCCAACATTTCCCGTACCTCATAGGATTTCAGCCACTTTTTTGGAGCAGGATTGGAGTTTACAGAAAGAATTTCCTTGAACTCACTTATCAGTTCCAGTTTGAACTGATCCAGGTCTTCTTTAGTGATAATCAGTGCTGCCATGTTTGAAAGTTATATGGCAACAAATGGAAGCATATAGACAAAACGAAAACAGTGGCAACGGGGTGGCAGTACCTATGAACTCCCCATAAACAAAGAGGGTGCGGCACTTATTGAAAGTGGTAAAAGTGGTGGGTGCAACCTTTTGTCGTAAAAAAGTAGACATAAATTGTCGTAAAATGCGGCATATAGGACGTATTATGTCGTACTTTCATGCGGGTTTAACTAATAGGTTACCTGAGAATTAGACAATCACACACCAAAAAGATGCATAGAGGTATGGGCCACAATACTTCTACAGATCCAAAAAACACGAGATTGAGGGAACTCAGCGAAAATCAGGATTTCGTGTTCTGGAGCGAAGAAAACGGCTTTGACACCCTTGGGGATTATTTCGGAAACAGTCTGGCCTCCCTACACGAACGGGAGGGCTTCAATCCGAGGTTTTATAAAGAACTGCTTGGACTCATTTCGAAGTATCATTACGGAAGCTACTTTGAAGACTACTATTAGTCCAGTTGCTTCAGGATAGTCCTCATCACCTGGAGATATTTATCTACCCGGACCAAGCTTGTGGTGGTAGGTTCATAATACTTTGATCTTAGACTTTCATGTGAAATTTCAGTGGCCTTTTTTGACTGTAGAGTTGAGGCGGCCCATTTCAAGGTTCCGGCAATATTATCCGGAGGGATCATGCCTGCTTCTATAGACAGGCGCATCAACAGGGCCATTTCGTTTACAGACAAATTTGTGCGCAGCTTGATGAGGTTTTCCTGCCCGATAGTATTCTCCAGAGTGGTGCCAATGGCTTGTTGGATTTCAGCTTCCTGCCTGAGATACTCCATTTCAGCAAAAATCCAGTCCGTGAGCTGATCCTTTAGGCCGGACATATTATCCCGATAGCAGAGATCAGGCTTCGAGTAATACTGACTGATCTTTTTTGCCTCAGCATGGAGCAACCGGATCTTTGTAGCATGCGTGGCCAGGGAGTCAAGATCCTGCTGAATTTCCGAGGTGAGGAATTCAAATATCCTGGGGGAGTTCAGGTTGTAGCGGAACATGCTACGCACACAGCACAAGTACACGTCAGAGCGGTTAACGCCCACTTCAATGGTGTTGATGTGAGTTAAATATCTGCGTAAGTAATTAGCCTGAGTAACGCTTATCCTCTGGGAGCACTTTATCAGAAAGCCTTGAAACGGTGAAGTCAATGCTTGAAAAAAGGGCTCATGTTGATAGGGTAAAAACCTCCTCCGGATTTCCTCTAAAGCTGATTCAATTTCATTGGACAACAGGGCCATCTCAATGGAGGATATTTTTTCGGAAAAATCATAGTGTGGCTGAAAGTATTCTTCGAGAAAGGCGCGGAGTCCTTCCAAAGCCTGAAACGTGAGATATAAAACGTGCTGTGTTTTAGCCACTTCAAACTCCTTCCAGAATTCAGGAGCCAGGTTGTAAACCATATCCTTAAGGCGAAGGATCACCTTCTGGCAGCTCAGAACATTGTACTGGATGTCTGAATTAGCCGTTGCACCTGCTGTAGCAATATGAAAAATCTCCTTTTTGCACAATTCAAGTTCATCGAGTATCCTGTTTCGATGGTAGGCAAGCAACTCCGGGGAACATTTTGCCCCGGAAATAACTCTAAGTTCGTGAGCAATAAACCGCTCAAACCATATCAGCTTAGAAGTCACTCTTGCTGGTTTAGTTAGTAATTTTAGTTGATCCAAGAATACTATGCTTACATAAATTTATATAAATAAAATGAGATTTTTCCGAAGCAGTTACACCAAGCAACATTTTGTAGTATTATACGAGTTAATTCGTAAAATGTGGAATATTTTGCTCATTAATGTGAAGGATCCTACACATTTATGCGTACGGTTATGAAAAATCTGCTTACTGTGAAGAAAATGTTAGTATCAGCTTAAAGTCCATTCTGACAGATTTTCCTTGCAAAATATAGGCATGGGTGCCATTTTTTTCCTGAAAAGACTTTTGAGCCCGGTCAATTTGATCAAAAGCCATGTTAGATGCTCTTCTTAGCTTCTTCTGCGGAGCCGGATAGTTTGTTCTTCAAAAGCATCATATCAGAACTCAGCTTTACATCCACCACCTTCGCATAAATTTGGGTTGTGGTGAGCTTGCTGTGACCAAGCATCTTGGAAACCGACTCAATAGGGACTCCATTGGAAAGCGTGACAGTAGTGGCAAAGGTGTGCCGGGCAGCATAGTAGGTCAGGTTCTTCGGGATTCCGGCTTCGGTGGCAATGTCCTTTAAATAGGAATTGATCTTCTGTGCCGAGAATTTGGGAAAGCAGGCGTTACGTTTCAGGCTTCTTGGGTCGTTCTGGTACTTGAAAAATATTTCATGTGCCACCGGCAGCAATGGTACCTTAAACGGTTGACCAGATTTCCTCCGGACATTGCTGATCCATAACATCCGGTCCAATCCAATGACAATATCTTCAGGATGTAATGCCTGGAGATCTACGTAAGCCAGACCAGTATAACAACCGAACACGAAAAGATCGCGCACCAACTGGTGACCTTCATTATTCAGTTCTATTGCAGCGATGGCCTGCAATTCCTCAGCAGTTAAGTACACCTGCTTTGGTTTCTCCATGTGCCTTTGGTACATCTTGAAAGGGTCTTTTGATATATGATCCAATTTTACAGCAAGGTTCACCACTTTCTGCAGGCGCTCAATGTGTTTCATGATGCCATTATTTCGCAGGGGACGCTGACCTTTGGGAGTAGGGAACCTGCGAAGAAAGACTTCGAAACCATCTATAAAGGCAAAGTTGAGACGATCCAGCGAGAGCTCATTGGCGCGGAAGGAAGCTTTGAGATATTTTTTGACATAATCCCGGGTGGTCTTGTAGTTCTTCAGGGTACTGTCGGCCAGCCGGCCGGTTTCCCTGGTCATATGATAGTCGAACATACCCAGCAGGCCCATGACCTCATCCGTATCAATGGCCAGGTAGCGGTTTTTAACTGCAGCCGCGCTTAGGTCATTTCCCTCCCGATATAACTCCCGGTAGGCCTGTCCGAGGTCATAGCGGACTGAGTCCAGGAAATCGTTGAGGTCTTCCACCTCCGCCCCCCGCCCTGTGACGCGGCCATTTCGGGAGTCCCATAAGGCCGCACGGACATATTTCTTAAGGGATATCTCTGCCGGCCGGCCAAGGCCTTTGATTCTTACATAGAGTGGGATCCTTCCGTTTACCCGCTTACTATTACGGGCCACGAAGGAAATTTTCATGGATGATATGCCTCTGCGCATGATTGATCCTTTTGCGGCAGCAGCAGTTCACCTAAAGTGGGGACCTGGATCAATTCCGTGCGGGGACAGGTGTCAGGGACTGAACCTGTTGGCACTAAAGTAGGTGAAAGATCAGTTCACCCAATAGTTCACAGATACCTTGATTTGGATTGATTTACCTTAATATGGCAAAAACAAAAAAAGCCTGATAATCATACGATTACCAGGCTTTTGATACCATTTGATTGGTAAAAAGTCGGGATGACTGGACTTGAACCAGCGACCACACGCCCCCCAGACGTGTACTCTACCAACTGAGCTACATCCCGTTTTGAGGGCTGCAAATGTAAACATTAAATCTTAAGAATTAAAAAATAACAATACCCTCATTTGCTTTGTCTTTACAACCCGTGGGGTTCCCTCTTAAACTTTTACCTTTGTACCTTTCAAATACGGATGCATATTTAAATTATGGAAAAACATAAGTGTGTAATTATCGGTACCGGACCTGCAGGATACACCGCTGCTATTTACGCTTCCAGGGCTAATCTTAATCCTATAATCTATACAGGACTGGAGCCTGGCGGGCAGCTTACCACTACTACAGATGTAGAGAATTTTCCGGGCTACCCTGATGGAATTATGGGGCCTGAAATGATGGAAGACCTGAAAAAGCAGGCCGAACGTTTTGGCACGGACATACGTTTCGGGTTGGTAACCAAAGCTGAACTCAGCGATATTCCCGGAGAGTACCATACCCTGACTATTGATGAGTCCGTTAAGATACAGGCTCAAACGGTAATTATTGCTACCGGGGCTTCTGCCAAATACCTGGGGCTTGAATCCGAGAAAAAAATGATGGGCCACGGAGTATCGGCCTGCGCTATATGTGACGGTTTCTTTTTTAAGGGACAGGAAGTTGTGGTAGTAGGCGGTGGTGACTCAGCAGCCGAAGAAGCTACCTACCTGGCCAAACTGTGCCCCAAGGTAACCGTGGTGGTGCGTAAAGACCACTTTAAGGCTTCCAAGATCATGGCTGATCGGGTGATGAACACGCCTAATATTAACGTTCTTTTCAATACCGAAACCCTGGAGGTTTTAGGAGAAAAAACGGTAGACGGTGTTCGGGTAAAAAACAACGAAACCGGTGAAGAATCCATCATCCCGGCCCAGGGCTTTTTTGTGGCCATCGGCCATAAACCTAATACCGATATTTTTAAAGGCCAGCTGGATATGGACGAGGTTGGATATATCCTCACTAAACCTGGTACCGCCACCACGAACAAACCCGGTGTATTTGCCACCGGTGACGCCCAGGACAAAGTGTACCGCCAGGCGATTACCGCAGCCGGTTCCGGTTGTAAGGGAGCTCTGGAAGCCGAACGCTACTTACAGGAATTTGAAGAAGAGGTGGAAGTAGCCCAAATAGAAGGCTAAAGCTGCTTTATTCCTACTAAAACAAAACCCCGCTTTCGCGGGGTTTCTTTTTTTATTCGGCTATCAACTCAAAGAGTCCGTAAAATACGGCCAGCCATATCAATCCTTTTACCAGGAAGAACATAAACAGCAAGACGCCTACCTTCCACCCTTCCTTACGGATGAGCCCTTTCCACCCTTCCTCTTTTACTATGGTCCTATATTTCTTCAGCATCTCGATTCTTTAAAAAAAACAGGCCTGTAAGCCGGATTCTGTCCCCAAAACAAGTTCAGGGCCTTATCATTTATCTATTCTGCCTACCCTCCGGGATCGGGCGAGCAACCCTTAAGCCCCGGTATACATGGCATTTCAACCCGCGAGGTTTACCTTGCTTGCCCGGTTACCCGAACAAACGGTGGGCTCTTACCCCACCTTTTCACCCTTACCCCGAAACGAGCCCGGGGCGGTTTGTTTTCTGTGGCACTATCTGGCAATTCCGGTTTAACCGGAACCTCCTCCGTTTTCACGGAGCACGGTGCTCTGTGTTGTCCGGACTTTCCTCCCCGGAGTAAATCCGGAGCGATAAGGCGGCCTGTTTCTACTGCAAAATTAAGGGTAAAAAACGAGTTATTTAGAATAATTCCACTTCCGTGGCACCGGCTCCGTAACGATTAAAATCAGCATCGTAAAAGTTGAGTCTATCCATATCCATCAGCATTTGATGCAGCTCCGAGCGTAGCCGCCCTTCTCCTACTCCGTGGATCAGGATTACTTTCTTCACAAAACTCCTACGGGCTTTTTCAATGGCCAGCCTGGCTGTATCCAACTGTTTTTGCAGCATTTGGTAATTGGTCATACCCCTGGAGTTCTCCACGAGTTCATGAATATGCAGGTCTACTTCCAGGAAATCCGTTTTTTCACGCTTAAGGACCGAGTGCTTCCGTTTGGGTTTATGGTCTTTATGATCTACTTCTCTTACTTTTAAGTCTCCCCTTTTCACCAATTGGGAACTTTCCATCCACTCTTCAAAACCGTCTTCGCGTTCCACCAATACCTGGTTCCCTTTTACGGACCTCACCCTGGCATTGACCGGTTCATCAATATAAGACACTCTATCTCCGATTTGGAAATTCATACTGCAAAACTAAAAAGCCCCGCGACAGTTGCGGGGCATTTTAGCTATTTAATATTAGGAGTTTAACCTCCCTATTCTTTCACAATTCTTACTACAGCGGTCATTCCACCGCTTTCCACACGTAGCAGGTAAGTCCCCCTGGCCAGTTTAGACAGATCCAATTGATCTTTGAAATGACCATTCAGATCAGTAGCATCGATTTGCTCTACCAGCCTGCCACTTAAATCAGTGATACTAAGGATAGCATCTCCTGATCCCTGGGTATCAAAGGATACATCCAGCATGCCGCTGGTTGGGTTAGGGTATATGCTGAGACTGCTGGAAATAATATTTTCCTCAAGATTAATACCCGCAACTGTAACACTGTCTGAAAAGGTAGCCGTATCACAAGGACCTGTAACCGTTAATGTTACATAGTATGTACCATTAGCTGTATAAGTATGGGTTGTATTCATGCCTGTACCGCTGTTTCCATCACCAAAATCCCAACTGTAATCAGTGGCGCCTACCGAAGAGCTGGCATCGAAAGTAATCGTAAGGTCAGTTGGCGTAGGATTTCCGGGGTTGAAAGTAAAACCGGCCGCTATAGGTCCGCTGGCAGTAGTAAAACTACTCATTACCCAGGCACTGGTATCATTTCCACAAGTATCTGCCACATAAAAATCGTAGGATACATTGGGAGAAAGACTGCTAAGCGTATAAGGACTGGCTACATAATTTGCTTTGATTCCGGTACCAGGGGTGAAGCCGGCAGGGCCGTATTCAACCAGGGATTGATGACCTGCCGGGCTGGTCCAGATAAGATCAGCGGTAGTACAGCTCACATTGGCCGTATCCAGTCCTGTTGGTACTGCGCAAACCAGGGTGCTGAATGAAAATGGGCCTGTCCATAAAGATACATTACCGACACCACAACTATCACGAACATAGAAATCATACTGCGTGCCTGGTGACAAATCGGTTACCACCAGGGTATCGTTGGTGGAAGACAAATAGGTGCCTGAACCTATGTTGAAACCGGCAGGGCCGTATTCCACATTCCAGTCCGCGGCTCCGCCACCGGTCCAGTAAAGGTCCGCACCGCTCGAAGACACATTGGTAACGCCCAAACTGGAAGGATCCGGACAAACCAGGGTATTGAACGAAAATGGACCTACCCAATTGGAAAAGTCTCCTCCGCCACAACCCTTACGGACATACACATCGTAGCAGGTATCCGGCAATAAACCGGTAATATTTAATGGCTCTATACCCGAAGACAGCATGCCCATCCCTTGCGTAAAACCACAAGGTCCAACCTCTACTTCGTAGTTGTTACCGGTATTATCAAATGTAAGACTTGCACCAGTAGCCGTTACATTGCTGGCTGTAAAACCGGTAGGATCCAAACAGCTGACCTGCTCGATCGTGATATCGTCAAAGGTTCGGCCATCCACTCCACTCATGGAGGTAGCTGAGCTGTTGTCTTCCTGGCCAAAGCGCAGCTGGAAGGTGCTGGAAAAGTTTTGATTAGCGGCCTTCAGTATATTCTTCAGGTCTATATTCTGAGCATGAACGAAGGTTCCGTTTACCTGATTGGCAAAAAGATCGTACACACCGATCCAGGGATCGGTATTACTTCCCCTGATCCAAACACTATCCGTTGGGTGGGGATCGTCTCCATGACTATTGTGATAAAAACTCAACACGTAGAAACTGGCTGCGGAAGTGTCATAATTAGACATATCAATAGTTCCGATCAGGTAGTTTACAGGATCATTTGAGGCTCCTTCAGGCATACCATCAGACACCGCATCAAGAGTAACTCCGGTAGTTCCGTTGTTACCGAAAGCACCAAAGGTTACACGACCATACGCAGGCTGGCTTGTTTCAAAGCTCCACATCACTGCAGAATTGCTATATACACCGGGTGTATTTCCAATGTAGGTTCCGTTGGCTCCTTGAAAACCTGCCGTAAAAGGAAGGGTTACGGGACCTGGAGCAGAAAGGGTATTGAATGAAAACGGACCTACCCAGAAAGACACATCACCCATATCGCAACTATCACGAACATAAAACTCATACTGTGTGCCAGGAGACAAGCTGTTTACCGCTAAGGTATCGTTGGTGGAAGACACATAGGTACCGAAGCCTAAAGTGAAGCCGGCTGTTCCATATTCCACATTCCAATCCGTGGCTCCTCCGCCTGTCCAATACAGATCGGCATTGCTCGCAGATACATTGGTAACACCCAAATTGGAAGGATCCGGACAAGTGAGGGTACTGAATGAAAATGGGCCCACCCAGGCTGATACATCACCCATGCCACAACTATCACGAACATAGAAGTCATACTGCGTACCCGGAGACAAGCTGTTTACCGCTAAGGTATCGTTGGTGGAAGAGGTGTAAGTACCGGAGCCTAAAGTGAAACCGGCTGTTCCGTATTCTACATTCCAATCCGTAGCTCCCCCGCCTGTCCAATAGAGGTCTGCACCACTCGCAGACAAATTGGTAATGCCTAAACCGGAAGGATCCGGACAAACCAGGGTGGTGAATGAAAATGGACCTGCCCAGAAAGATACATCACCAGCCCCGCAACTATCACGAACATAGAAGTCATACTGCGTACCTGGAGAAAGTCCGGTTACCGCCAATGTATCATTGGTGGAAGACAGATAGGTACCTGAACCTGTATTGAAACCGTCCGGTCCATATTCCACATTCCAGTCCATGGCTCCACCGCCTGTCCAGAACATATCCGCTGAAGAAGATGTAACGTTGGCAGCTCCCAAATTGGATGGATCGGGACAAGTGACAGGATCACTGATACGGATATCATCAATCGCCACATCACCGTTGCAACATCCGTTGGAACTTACCCGGAAACGTACCCGGATAATAGTAACATTGTAGTGACTCAGATCCAGGATGGTATCGTTATAAGGATCTGAAGGACTGGTATTCTGTGCACCGGTGATCAGGTGCTGATCCAGCAACCACTGTGATCCATCCCATATATCCACGTGCAGGTCGGCCATTTGCGATCCGTACATGTGGTAATAGTACCCCAGTTCGGGATTACTCAAACCTGAAATATCCACCATGGGAGTAATTAAATTGGTTTCATCTCCTGCGCCTGAACCGTTTACGTCTGCCGTTACGAATTTGCCGCCTATGGCCGGGGCCAGGGTATTATCCCTATCCGGACCGGTAGCAGC
>CETZ01123801.1_pt1 | contig 28190 bp, 24 predicted proteins | sample 531441 | NCBI WGS metagenome assembly CETZ01 (sample SAMEA2623098, study PRJEB7988) | marine metagenome | isolation source: saline water (ENVO:00002010), including | reverse complement strand
TCACCGGCCGCCCCGGGTACCAGGGCGACGCGGTTGCAGGCAGAAGCCCGGCACTGGTCAGCAGAGTGCGGATGCGCTGATTGATGACCTCCGCTCCCCAGGGCCCCTGTCGCAATGCCACCAGTACCTGAAACTGATCAAACGCCTGGAGGATGAATTCCGGGCTCTCACCCTCTTTCACGGCCTGGCAGTAGGCACGGTAACCATTGATGACCTGCTGCTCCCAGCCGCCGGCATCCGTGGCCTCAGTCAGCCAGTGCACATCTCTGTATTGTGTAAAGACATCAGAAGCGACACGGAAATTCCCCTGATTGACCGCACGGGCCAGTTCGCCGATGCCACTGTCGACACTGAAGCGGTGAGAGTGGCGCAGCTGTACCACGCTGTCCGCCATGGGCACCGAAGCCTCCGCGGCCTCCAACGCATACCCGGTCATGGTCTGCAGGCGCTGTGCTGTGGCGACCGAAGGCAGGTGCTCAGTGCCAGAATCACACAGGTCCGCAAGTACGCTGCCAACCTCCACCGACGATAGCTGATCACGGTCACCCAGAAGAATCAGGCGTGCCTGAGGCGCCAGCGCGCTGAACAGGTGCGCCATCATCGGCAGGTCAATCATCGAGGCCTCGTCGACCACCACACAGTCGTAGGGTAAGGGCCGCCCGGCATGATAACGGAAGCCATCCGGCGTCCAGCCCAGCAACCGGTGCAGGGTGTAACTCTGCGTCGGAATCAGGTCTCCGGCGCTGACGCTGTTGCGCGCACTGAGGATGGATTCGGTCATGCGCGCCGCGGCTTTACCTGTGGGTGCCGCCAGGGCAATGCGCAGCTCCGGGGTCTGTTCCAGTAAGGCGCAGAGCAGACGCGTGACGGTGGTGGTTTTGCCGGTACCCGGACCACCGGTGATCACGCTGACGCTGTGCAGACAGGCACTGGCAGCGGCGATGCACTGCCAGTCGGTGGCATCCTGAGGCGGGAACAGGCGTGTCAGACTGTCACGCAGGCGTGTTTCATCCACCGCCGGTTGCAGCGCCAGACGTGTGGTCAGCTGCCCGTACAGCGTCTGTTCATAGCGGAAATAACGGTGCAGATACAGACGGCCCTGCTGCAGAATCAGCAGAGGTGCCTGTGCACTGCCGCCTGCCTCCGTGGGGTCTGTGCCATCACCCACCACCCGGCAGGCCTGCAACTGCGGCAGGGAGATCAGCGCCAGCAGCGACGACCCGGGCAGCAGACGACGCAGTGTCGCGTCATCCAGCGTCAGGCACACCTGACCGCGGCCGAGGGCCATGCTCACCGCGCAGGCAGCCAGCATCAGGCCTGCCAGCTGAGCATCATCGTCGTTTCCGGCATCCTGCTCCCAGCGGATGATCTGACGCGCCAGCTGCAGATCAATGGCACGGATCTGCCCGGCGGCCAGCCAGTCTTCCAGCTGACGCAGGACGGTATTGAGCACCGGGCTGGCGGAGAATGGCTGGGTCATGACCGGCCCCTCCCACTGCCTTTGCTACTGTCTTTACCACCCTGCAGTAACAGGGTGCGCCACTGGCGCAGCAGTTCCACGCTGGCCGGAGTAAAACAGACGCCCAGATCGGTGTCTTCGTCAGTACTGCTGAAATGGTCGCCCATGCCGCGCAGGTAAAGGTAAACACTGCCGCCCAGGTGTTTCTGCGGCACATAGTCCGGCAGGCGCTGGCTGAGCAGCTGATCCAGCGCCACTAAATAGATCCACGATTGCAGGTCGTAGCTGTGTTCCCGCATGGACTGACGCAGAGCCGCCGGGCGGTAATCGGCCAGCTGGTCACCCAGATAGTTGGACTTGTAATCGGCCACGTAATAGCGCCCGTTCCATTCAAAGATCAGGTCGATAAAGCCCTTCAGGTAGCCCGTCAGGGGTTCAAAATGGAAACGCCCGGGTTGGCCCGGCTGGCTGCCGAGCAGCGCATCCACTGCGGCGGCGGTGAGATGGCCGACAGGCAGGTAGAACTCCATTTCATCCAGCCGCTGCGCCGGGGCAATGTCTGCCAGACAGGCCGAGGTGTCGTACAGCAGGAAAGGCTGACGTACGATGGCGCTGAGCCAGTCTGCAACCTCACTGACCGGTTGCTCCGCCAACCCGTAGAGCGGCAACTGCCGCTGGCAAAGCTCCAGCAGCTGATCGCGGCTGCTGAAATCCCAGTGTTCAAAAATACTGTGCAGACAGGTTCCCGGATTCACCCCTTTGGGGAAGGCCAGCGACAGCGGCAGTGGTGTTGATTCACCCGACACAGGAACAGGTGCGGGTGCAGAAGCGGCTTCCAGATCCAGAGCCTGCCCGAGATCAGCACCCGCCTGCTCGGCCTGCGCCGGATTACTCTGATGCGAGGCCTGCGCCGCCAGCTGGCTGTAACTGCCAACCCGCCAGGCATCGCGCCACTGACCGCGGGCCGTGGCGGCCTGAACCGGTGGCAGCGGTACTTCCAGTTCAGCCTGCATTCCTGCTGTCCAGTGAGGCCTGGGGCCCAGATACACACCGGGCAGATCCAGCTCCGCGGGTGTCTCTGTATTCAGCAGATAGCCGAGTGCGGTGGATGGCCAGTTGGGCATTTTGTTGTTGCCCACCCGGGCATCACTGAGCCAGACAAAACAGGCGTAACGCGCGCGGGTCAGCGCCACATAGAGCAGACGCAGGCGCTCGGCCCTGTGGTCACGTCTCTGCAGTTCCCGGGCTTTGTCATCCGGTGCCAGGTTGCGCACCACTTCATGGCCGTTGTAGTAAGTGATGTCCGTACCTTTGAACACGGCGCTTTCCGCCCACAGGAACGGCAGGAACACCACCGGGTATTCGAGACCTTTGGACTTGTGGATGGTGGAGATGGTGACCAGACGGTCGTCAGTCTCCAGCCGCAGCTGCGCCTCTTCACCTTCGTCACTGGCATCCAGCACTTTATCGTGCAGCCAGCGCAGTAAGGCTGCGTGTCCACGGACTTTGCGGCTGCGTGCCTGCAGCAGTTCACCAAGATGCAGGAGATTGGTCAGAACGCGTTCGCCGTCATGCCGTTGCCGCAGCCGCACGGCGCGTTCGTCATCCTCCAGCCACTGCATCAGCATGGCCATTACCCCACGTCGGGCCCAGGCCTGCTGATAGGCATGAATCATCGCCAGCTGGCTTTCCCAGAGGGCTTCATCCTGTTGCATGGCCACCAGATCTGCCGCACTGCAGCCCCACGACGGTGTTGCCAGTGCACGCCGCACGGCAGCCTCATTGCCCGGATGGGCAATAGCCTCAAGGATGATCAGCAGATCCAGTGCCACCGCAGACTGGTACACGCTTTCACGGGTGAGGAAGACACTGCCGATTCCTTCGGCGGTCAGCGCCCGGCGCATATCTTCTGCTTCGCTGTGGGTCGCCACCAGAACCGCAATGTCCCCGGCGACGACGGGCAAGGTTTTGCGGCCTTTTGCCGGGTAATGCGCGGCGCCCCCCAGCAGAGCGCGGATCTGCTGCGCGCACTCGCCCGCCACCCGTGCCCGGGCGTCGGTGGTGTTTTCATCTCTGGCGTCATACCAGATCTGCAGGGTGTCGGCCGGAACACCGGGCTCCCACACCGGGGCCGTTTTTTCGTGCAGCCGCCCGGACTTCACCGGATAGAATCCGATGCCGTCTTCATAAATAAACGGCTGCTCGCGGTTCTGCCAGAGTGTATTCACCGCGCTCACCAGCTCGCTGTGGCTGCGGTAGTTGGTGTCCAGGGTGAAACTGCGTTCGGCGGCAATGCGCGTCCGCGCTTTCATGTAGGTAAAAATATCGGCTCCGCGGAAGGCATAAATCGCCTGTTTCGGGTCGCCAATCATGATCAGGGCATAATCTTTCGCGTTATCAGCCGCCGGGTAAATGCGGCTGAAAATCCGGTACTGTACCGGGTCGGTATCCTGGAACTCGTCAATCATGGCCACCGGATAGAGTGCCCGGATCTGCGCCGCCAGGGCATCGCCCTGCTCTGACATCAGGGCCTGATCCAGCAACCGCAGCTGGTCATCACTGGTCATGACCGCGGCCTGCTCAAGCAGCGTCAGCAGGCGCGCATAAATGCGGCGGAATAAGGTCAGATCCAGCGCCTGCCGCACCTGCGACTGGGCGGTTAACAACTGGCTGATCTGGCTGAACAACGCATGCCGCGGGGCCTCTCCCTTCGGGGTTTTTTCTTCCAGAACGGTCTGTGAAAAATTCTCCAGCTTGTCGCTGAGGGGCAGCGAGAACGGCCCCCGCAGGCAGGCATCCGCCGCCGCGAGCCAACCCGGCAGATTGCGGCTGCTGTAACTGCGTTTATTCACGCCGGAGGCACTGATCAGGTCAGCCACAGACCCGGCGCCGGTTTCACGCCAGAGTGTTGATGCCTGTTCAAAATGCAGCTCAGCCGCGGCGAAGGCCTGATCAAAACTCAGATCCTGAGGAGGCAGAACCGTAAGATCCGGCTTGGACATCCAGCTTCTGAAACTCTGAAACAGAGCCTCTGGCCCGGCGTAGGCGGCGGTGATGTATCCCAGACGCGGCTTTTGTGCCGGATAACAGAACTGGCGCCAGACATCTTCACAGGCCTGACGCAGATACGGCTGGCTGTCGGTCTCGACCGCCAGTTCAAATCCGGTGCGGCTGTCGAAGGCAAAACGCTTGAGCATGCGCGCACAGAAGGCGTGAATGGTATTAACCGGGGCTTCGTCCATCTGCGCCAGATTCAGCTGCAGCCAGTCGCGCAGATCCTCAAGACTGATGTCGCTTGCGGCCTGCACCTCTTTCACCCAGCGCGCCACATCTTTGTCGCGGATATTGCCATATTCAGCCGCCAGCAGGCTTTCAAACGCATCGCGCAGACCACTGCGGATACGGCCACGCAGCTCTTCGGTGGCGGCACGGGTAAAGGTCACCACCAGAATATCGGCGCTGCCGAGACGGCGTCCGCCCGGAGCCGGTACCTCTCCGTGCCCCAGCAGCAAGCGCCGGTAGAGCTGATTGATGGTCCAGGTTTTACCGGTACCGGCACTGGCTTCGATCAGCGACTGGCCCGTCAGCGGAAAGCGGTGAATATCCAGCGGCTTCACGATGCCACCTCCGCCGCGCTGTCCTGCAGGCACTGTCGCGGCAGAGCGAACAGCCATTCATGCTGCTCCAGCCAGCCGTCCACATCCTGCATCAGCTGCAGGCTCAGGTCCGGCAGACAGCGCAGCGTCGCCGTGCGGTTAAGTGCCGAATAATCGGAAGCCATTTCTTTATCCAGAACCCGCTGACGTTTATCCTCCGGCGTGTTCAGCAGTGCCCACAACAGCCCGGGCAACGGTGTCTGCGGGGCTTGCCAGCTGCGCCAGTAGTGCTGCAGACACTGGCGGAGGTAATCCTGAGCGGCAGCCTGATCCGGCGCGGCAAAGCTGAACTCCTGCAGTTCTTTTTTACCGCCAACGATCACTGCCCCCTGAACCCGCCCGGGCTCAGCGGCTGCCAGCAGGACCAGGTCCAGCCACAGACCGAGCAGATGTTCACCGCGGATATCGCTGCTGCGGCTCTGCACCAGCAGGCCCTGCCATACGCCATGGTATTCACCACTGAGGATGCAGCTGAGTTCCCTGCTCTCTCCGGACAGTTCCGGCCCCGGCACCTGCAGTGTCAGTCGCGCCGTACCGGAAGCGGGTTCACCGTGGCACAGCTTCAGCAGCACGTCGGACAAGGGTTGCAGCTGGCTGCTGATGGCTTCAGCCTGCAATTCCCCCAGACCGGATACCGGCAGATGACCCAGCGCCTGTTCCCGCTGTACATAGGTACCGAGGTCGCCATGCCCGGCCACCTGATCGGCCAGCCAACGGGTGCGCAGCTGGCTGTTTTCCAGATTATCCGGAATGAAGGTTTCTTCATCGCGGGCTTCATCGGCATACAGCTCCGGCGACAGGCGCAGGCGCCGTTTCATGAAGAAATCGGCGGGTTTGAGCAGGCTGGCTTTGACGTCTTCCCAGAGCACCTGCGACGCATCAAATTCGTCCGGCATGGGAAGCGCACGGTCAAAGAATGGCCGCTCACTGAGTGGTTGCTGAGCGGCATTGACGACCCCCGCCCACAGTCTGTGGTGGCTGGGAACACGACGCTGACCGTCGGCGCTGTAGCTGCTGCGGCTGAACGGCTGCAACGGCAGCTCTTCGGTCAGCCACTGACGCAGCCGGGCACGGCTGTCTTTGCCCGGCAGGTCTTCATCACCGGCCAGACAGTAGCTGTCGCTGACGTAATCCAGCAGTTCGCTGATCAGCACGGAGGGCTGCAATTCGTGATTTTCGCGCACATCGCGGCCGCGGTAGCTGACGTAGAGTTTGTCCTGTGCGGAACACAGGGCTTCAAGCACCAGATAGCGGTCGTCCTCGCGACGTGAACGATCGCCACGACGGGCCTTGCCGCTGGCGATCAGATCAAAGCCGACCGGTACCACCTGACGCGGGTAATCCTGATCGTTCATGCCCAGCAGACACACGGCACGGAAGGGAATGGAGCGCATCGGCATCAGGGTACAGAAGTTCACCGGCCCGGCGAGGAAGCGCTGCCAGCCGCCCTGGGCAGTGAGATACTCACGGAACCAGTTGCGTACCACCTGTGGCGACAGGTCGCCACTGAAATCGGCATCGCGCAGCTCATCATGCCAGCGGCCCAGTGCATCCCGCACCCGCTGCAGCTGCACGGCCTCATCCAGATCGGCGTCGCAGAAGTCGTCCAGCAATTCCGGGATGGCCGCCATCCAGACCTCAGGCGTGTGCGGCTCTGACTGAAAGGTCTGCCATTTCTCCAGCGTATCAGCGAGGGCCAACAGCTGCCCCAGCTGCTCCGCTGCAGCGCCTTCCACAGCAAACACCGGCCAGTCATCCTGCCAGTGCAGCTGATCATCCTGTGGCAGCAAAAGGCCCAGTAATAACTGCCGCAGCCCTTTGCGCCAGCTGTTCTGATCAAACGCCGGGAAGCCAAGCTCACTGCGGTGTTCATCATCCAGCCCCCAGCGGATGGCGGCTTTGTCGAGCCAGCGGCGCAGTTCGCCCAGGTCGTTATCATCCATACCAAAACGGCGGCGGATAGCCGGAACATCCAGCCAGTCGAGCACGTCCGTCAGTTGCAGACGGTTATCAAACAGGCTCATCAGCCCCAGCAGACTGTCGAGCAAGGGGTTTTCCTGCACCTGCGACTGGTCGGCGATGGCCCACGGAATACGCTGATCGTCCGGGGCGCTGGCAAACACGGCGTCGATATAGGGGGCGTATTGATCAATGTCCGGCACCATCACCACCACGTCACGCGGCTTGAGACCGGGTATGGTGCTGAACCAATGCAGTAACTGATCGTGCAGGCGCTGTACTTCACGCAGCGGGCTGTGCGCGGCGACGAAGCGCAGGCTGTCATCGCCCGGACCGACCGGTTTTTTAAAATGACTGTTGGTCAGGGATTCCGGACGGTAGGCTCCGGCCCGGCCATCCTGCAGCTCCAGCAGATCGGCTTTGAGATGTCCGAGAAGATGGTCACGCGGTACCTCGGTCCAGGCTTCGATATCCTGCAGACCGCCCTCCGCTGCGGTGTCGTGCACCAGAGTCAGAAAATCACGCCCCAGCCTGCCCCAGCTGGCCAGCAGAGGGTTGCCGCTGTCGAGGTAGGCCGCTGCGTCCGGAGTGCGGCTGATGATGCGCGCGCGCTGCTGATCACTGACGATATCGCCCCAGTAATTGCGGCACGGGTTCAGCAGGAAAAAATGCACATCAATGTGCGGGGAAATGGCGTTGAGAACATCCCAGTAGCTGCCGGGTAAAGCGGCAATCCCGAAGACAAACAGGCGCTTCGGCAAGGCACTCAGGCGTTGCCCCTGAGCGGCGACAATCTCTTCCAGTGACAAGGTCAGCCGGGCACGGTGATCAAGGCTGTGACCCAGTCTGCGGCTGTCATCCACCAGCGCCCGCCACACCACCGGCTGCCAGGGATGGAGGCGGACATCTGCACCCTCTGCGTCATCACTGCCCTGCTCCCAGCTCAGCAGCCAGTCAGGGCGGTAGACCAGATACTGGTCAAAGACGTCGGCGATTTTGTGCGCCAGTTCGTAACAGCGCAGACCATGGCGATCGTCTTCAAGGTAATGCGCCAGTGCCTCACAGGCGGGCTGGTTTTTCAGCTGCGGCAACAGACGCATCAGCTTCCAGGCCATGGCCTGCTTATCAAAATGCGAACGCTCGGGAAGGTCGGGTTTTAAGGTGTTGAAAACACGCCAGACGTAGGCCGACGGCAACGGAAAATCCAGCTGGGCCGCAATGCCCAGACCATCCGCCAGCTGCAGGCGCAGCCAGTGCGCCATACCCTGACTCTGCACTAGCAGGGTTTCCTGCTCAAACAGACCCGCAGGGTTCTGCCGGATCTCATGGACCAACAGTTCCTTGAGAACATCCAGATCGTTTGAGTGGTATAAGCGGAACATACCGTCCTTGCCGTGAGCGGAGAGACGGCATTGTAACGTCGCCCCGGGAAAAGCAGAACCGTGACGGATGAGATATCCCGTTCCGGTGCTGCAGAGAGGACAGAGTGCGGCTACATGCTGTGTGCAGATATAAAAAAAGCCCCCGGGTAATACCGCCGGAGGCTTTACAGAAGCTGCCCTGATTAACAGGATACAGGGAGCTCAAATCTTCTTATTATTTTTCTCAGTTCTTCTTGTTCTTTGTACTTCTTCTTTTTTGTTTTTTGCGTCAGACCAGAACCTTCAATCCAGGTAATCGGTACCCACACGCTTTGGCGGGTCCAGCACGTATTCCACCACGCGGCTCAGCACCGGTGGCACAAAGTAGCCGATAAAGAGCAGGATCAGGCCGACCAGCACCAGGATCTTCAGCTGCTCCACCGGTTTTTCGGCGTAAATAAAAGACTCTTCCGGTGCCTCGGGGTTGTAACTGATGCGGATATCACCCGGCTCCAGCACAGCCACCTTTTCCGGCGGCAGATAGATGGATTGCAACGGCAGTACGCGGTAACCGACATAGCGCTTTCCCGCCACGACATAACTGAAACTGACGCGGCCATAGTTACTCTCGTGCTCTTTGGTGGCCAGATCACGACTGACACGGAATCCTGAAACGCTGTGCAGTTGTCCCGGAGCTGACGCCCATCCACCGAACTGGCTGGAGTAACTGTTGTATGCCAGGGCAAATACCAACAGACCAGCTCCGATCAGGTATGAAAACGCTCTGAGAATCAACATGCAGACGCTCCGGTGAATGAAGAGCTGACAGTGATTCCATCAGCTTATGTCCTGATGTTAGCAGTCAAAAAATCCAAGACCTTCGGATGAAACATTTATTAACGGCTGTTTACCAAACAATATGGAGTCACACACAGATAGGGATAAAGAAGACGTAAAGTACTGATATGCCGGGTTTTTAAAGAGACTGGGGAGCAAAGCACGACTCCCCGGTGCTGCTGATGATGTCTGAAGCCGGATCAGGGCTGCGACATCAGCTTCCCGGTCAGATAGGTGAACTCCAGTGCTTTGCGCTTGGCCACTTCCTGCAGGTTGGCCGCCGCCGAGTGGCCACCGTCGGTGTTCTCGTAGTAGAGGAAAGGTTTACCCGCATCTTCAAACCTCTTAGCCATTTTACGGGCATGGGCCGGGTGCACCCGGTCGTCCTTGGTGGAGGTCAGAAAGAAGGGTTCCGGATAGTCTTTATCGCTGTGAAAGTTGTGGTAAGGCGACATTTTTTCCAGCCAGGCACGTTCTTCCGGTACATCCGGAGAACCGTACTCGCCCACCCATGACGCACCGGCCAGCAGCAGGTGATAGCGCAGCATATCCAGCAGGGGTACCTGAATGACGACGGCGTTCCACAGGTCCGGACGCTGGGTCAGCATCACGCCCATCAACAGGCCACCGTTAGAGCCACCCATAATACCGAGGTGTTGCGGCGTGGTGATTTTCTTTGCGATCAGCTGTTCCGCCACCGCGATGAAATCGTCGTAAATGATCTGACGTTGAGTCTTCAGGCCAGCCTGGTGCCACTGCGGTCCGAACTCCCCTCCACCGCGGATATTGGCCAGTACATAGGCGCCGCCCCGCTCCAGCCAGAGCTTGCCATTGAGGCCGGAATAAAACGGCTGCATGGAGACCTGAAAACCGCCATACCCATACAGCAGAGTCGGCGTAGTGCCATCCAGAGGAATGTCTTTTTTATGCACCAGAAAATACGGAATCAGGGTACCATCTGACGACGGGGCCTCAAACTGCTCAACCATCAGGTCTGATGCATCAAACTGCACCGGCAGGCTTTTCAGCGTTCTGATGTCGTCATTCACCGGGTTATAACTCATCAGAGAATCAGGCGTTAAAAACCCTTCGTACTGCACCAGTGCCAGATCTTCATCGGCGTCGGCAAAGGCAATACCCAAGCGGCCATTGGCCGGAAAATCCAGCGTCCTGGCTTGCCAGCCAGCTTCCCCGTGAGTGATTTTAACCAGGGTGCCGCGCACGTTATCCGTTACTGGTACCAGAATGGCACTGCGGGTTATCTCAACCTGTGTCGCCTGCACCGCCTGGCGCGGACCCGGCTGGTACAGCAGGCTGACCCGTGCGTCGCGGTCAGCCGTCAGGAAGGCATTCAGGTCCAGTGCCAGTACGCTTCCGGCGATAAATAAGGGGCCCTGCCCGCCTTGCGGTTGCCAGTCCTGTTGGGTGGTAAAAATAAAATGGCCATCGAACTCACCACCATGGGTCAGCTGCCTGGGCAGAGGAATCCGGATACCCGGCTTTGCAGGGTCGGGATAGACATACAGAGCACTCTCCCAGAAGTTTTCTTCGCGCCAGGCGGCGGCCAGATAACGCCCCTCGGCCAGACGTAATGCCATGGGAAACGCTCCCAGATCGGCGCTTTCACCACGGTACAGCAGTGTGGCCTCAGCGGCTGGCGTACCGCGCTTCCAGAGTTTCACTTCGGTCGGATATCCGGACTCTGACAAGGTCGACCCATCGCTACCCCAGTCGGTGGCAACCAGTAACTGATCCGGACTCAGCCAGGCAACGTAAGATTTAGCCTCGGGCAAGCTGAAGCCGTCTTTTACCCAGCGTTTTTCCGTGAGATTAAATTCGCGCTGTACCGCTGCATCTTTACCACCGTCGGACAGACTCATCATGCAGTGCACGCTGACGTTTCCCGCTGCGGCATGGGCAGTGAAACATTCTGAGCCTTTGTACACCCAGTTTTTCTGTTCGCTTTCTGCCAGCTGGTCGATATCCAGTACGGTCTGCCAGGCAGGCGATGGTGTCTGGTAACTGTCCCAGGTTGTTTTACGCAGAATGCCGCGGACATGATCAGCATCCTGCCAGAAGTTATACACCTCGCCATTGCGGATGGTGCCTTCGGGGATGCGCTCTTCAATATTGATGATGGCTTCGGCTTTGCTGAATAAATCCTGATACACAGGATCTTTCTGCAGTTGCGTCAGAGTGCGGGAATTCTGTTTTTTTACCCAACTCAGAGAACGCTCGCTTTCGACCTTTTCCATCCAGATATTCGGGTCGGTGACAGTAAAATCCGGAGTTGTTTCATCAGCCATACCATAAGCCCAGGGCATGACGGTTAACACAGTGGCAATAAGGTACTTCTTCATCCGTATCCCTTCATTCCGCAGACAACATAAACAGCGTGCGTTGCGGTATCAGGAAGTGCGGCGGATAAAACCCGGCAGGTAAACCCCGAGACTGAACGCCCGGTAAAAGTACATCATGAGGAAAGCGAGCCACAGACCGGAATTACCCATAGTGCGGGTAAAGAGCCAATCGGTGATGACATAGAGGACAGTGGTGATCACGGCGGCATTACGCAGCGCTTTGCCCTGGGTGCCGCCGATGAAGAATCCATCCAGCTGCCAGCAGGGAACGCCGAGCAGAGGAATCAGTGCACAATAGGGTAAATACTCGAGTGCAACGGCGCGGGCTTCGGCGTCAGCCACAAAATGCTCAATCAACCAGCTGCCGGTCAGCCAGTAAATCAGCGCAATCAGCGCCCCGGATGCCAGCGCCAGCTCGGTGGTCAGGCGCATGGCCCTTGTCAGTCGGGCTCTCTGTTTTGAGCCCCAGGCTTCGCCGATTTCTTTTTCCGCGACAAAGGCATAACCATCCAGAATAAACGCCGACACCGACACAAACTGCAGCAGCACCTGATTGCCGGCCAGCACCGCCGTGCCCAGATCAGCCCCGGAATTCACGAACCAGGCGAAGGCAAATAACAACGCCAGTGTGCGGATCAGGATGTCGCGGTTGGCGCTGAACATCTGCAGCAGTTTATCGCGACTGAACAGGCCCTCTGCCCTGCCTGTCAGCCCCTGCCGCACGATCCACAGACCACAGATCAGAGCCGTCCATTCGGCGATGGCGGTACCGGCCCCGATACCTGCCGGGCCCCAGTCGAGCACCGCGACGAACCACAGGTCCAGTCCGCAGTTCACGGCATTGAGAATGATCTGAAAGACCAGCAGCCAGCCGGTACGCCCGGTGCCCAGTAACCAGCCGGTAATGCCATACCCCATCAGGATGGCAGGAGCGCCCCAGAGGCGGTAATCCCAGTACTCTCCGGCCAGGGTTTTTACGGCATCGGTGGCATCAAAGGGCTGGAACACCACCAGTTTGAGCAGAGGCGACAACAGCAGAATCAGACTGCCCATAAAGGCACCGGTCAGCAGCGCCCGTTGCAACGCGGCATTCACTTCACTGGTATTGCCCGCACCCTTGGCCTGCGCGGTAAGGCCTGTGGTGGACATGCGCAGAAAGCCGAATGCCCAGTAGAGAAAATTGACCACAACCGCGGCCACGCCAACGGCACCGAGTTCGGCTTTGGTTCCGTACAGGCCCATGACCATAGTATCAACCACACCGGTCGATGCTGTGGCGGCCTGGGCCAGCATCACCGGCACCGCGAGACGGAAGATATGAAGTCGTGACAGCCCAGCAGGGTTCATGGAGAAATATCAGAGGTGAAAACGGCGATACTAGCGCAACCGGCGGGGGGTGTCCCCTGCGCAATCAGAACACTCTGTCGCGCAGACCGGAACCCGAATCAGTGGGGGATCACCGCTCAGATGCGGAACTTTTTAATGCCCTCTGACAGACCCCGGGCCAGGCTGCGGAGATCATCACTTTCACGTCGGGCATTTTCCACTTCACTGCCACAACGTTGGGTCAGCTGATGGATATTGCGTATATTCCCGCCAATGCTACCGGCCACTTTGGTCTGCTGATCAGAAGCCGAAGCCACCTCTGCGTTGAGCGCATTAATACTGACAATGGCCTCATGAATACGGTCGAGAATCGCGGCTGACTCTCCGGATTTTTCCATGCCGATGGCTGACTGTTTCTGGGTGCGTTCGACGGTCCCCACAACCTGCTCAGTCCCTTTGCGGAACTGCTCGAGCGTGACGCCGATGGACGTGGTTGATTCCTGGGTACGGTTAGCCAGTGTCCGCACTTCATCCGCCACCACCGCGAATCCACGGCCCTGCTCACCGGCACGCGCTGCTTCAATGGCGGCATTCAGGGCCAGCAGATTGGTCTGCTCGGCAATCGAAGAAATTACCCCAAGGATTTCGGCAATGCTCTGGCTATCCTGTTGTAGCTGATCCACCGCAGTTGAGGTGCTGGCAATGTCCTCAGACAGAGTCTCCATGGCATCACGGGCCTCGTCGGCCACCCCTTTACCGGTACGGATCTCGACGCGTACACCGGATACAGCATCTGCAGCTTTGTTGGCGTTACCGGCAACCTGTGACACGGCCCCCAGCAGAGCGTCGACGTCTTTCAGGGTATTGTCGAGCTCACGCTGCTGTTCATCAGTGACCGAACTCAACGAGGCGGTCACGCCATGCAGCGTCACCGCCGACTGATCGACCCGGCCGGATGAGGACAGCACATCCTCCACCGTAGAACGCAGATTACTCACCATGTGGTTGAAGGATTTTGCCATGCTGCCAAGTTCGTCCCGTGCGCTGTGTGGCACCTGCTGCGACAGGTCCATATCCTTTGAAATCTCACGGATGCGGCTGGTGATGCCAACCACAGGACGACAGATGCTTGCAGAAATCAGTTTACTCACAACCATCATGATGACGATGATGAGTGACAGAGTGATCACCAGTACCCTACCGGCAGAGGCTTTCACGGCATCCAGATTCGAACGGGTCTGAGTGTACAGGCTGGTGAGATAGCCATCCGTACTATGCACCGCATCGCGCATCTCTCCTCTGAGTCCCTGATTCTGATCCAGACCAATGCGTTTTAACCCATCCGCCAGCGCCAGAAAATCCTGCTGATAGTTGTCCATCAGCGGCTGTATGTCCTGATAGCCACGTTCGGTCAGCAGATCCGTGGTCAGACGGATCTGTTCAGCAAAACGGTCGGTGTATTTCAGGTCATGGCGCAGCATGAAATCTTTTTCATGCCGGCGCAGCATCAGCATGTGGTACAGGAGTTCGTAATCGGAGTGCACCTCCAATGATTTTTCCACCTGATGCACGGCATCACGCAGGCTGCCGTAGAGACCCGTCGTCGGGGTCAGGCCTACCTCGGTATAGGTTGCAACAATCGCGTCAAAGGATGCTTTGTAATGCTGCAGAGCCTGACTCAGGTTATTCAGCTCTCCGGCGTCTATCCCTTGCACCCGGGTATGCTCACGGATGGTTTCAATCATCCTTGTGACCCGTGCGTAATCGGTACTGAATTTATCCGCGTAGCTGCTGTCGAGACGGGCCAGAAAATCCTTTTCGTCACGCCTCAGGCTCAGAATACCGATTTCCAGACCATCCAGATCCTGGCGCACGGCCGTCAGCCCGTCCTGTTCCCGCAGGTAGTTGGCGGTCATCAACCCGAGCACGATCAGTCCGAGTGCTGAGACCAGCAGGATGAGGTTGAGCTTCATTCTGATGCTCATATCAGGTATGCCGTTAACTGCCATTGTTCTGCTCCGAAAATCCATTCTGTCCTGAGTCTAGCAGTGATGAGCAATATGACAGGTGTGTTTACAAATGCCGGAAACACTGGCGGCTATCCTGCCACCTGTCTGTTATGAGCAATCCTGACAGGTTTTCAAACAAGTGTTTTATCCGTCACCGTTGTGGTTATAATGGCCGCGAATGTAACCTTCCGGGTCTGGAACGGCTGTCTGGCCGTACCAATGGATTGCCTGTCTGGCCCGGCGCCGGTCGGAGACCGAGAGGAACAGTCCGTTGCCCTCCTCTGATGGAATCAAGAGCGCGGACCAGAGTCTCATCCGGCTACATCACCTTCAGTTCCTGTTTCAGATGGTTATTACGTGACGAATTCCGTTAACACATACACATTGCTGAAGATCGCTGCAGCCACAAGTCTGCTGGTGCTGCTCGGCGTTACCCTGTGCGCCGAAAACGCCAGCGGTGTGTTTTCTGAAATCCTGGCACCGACCGAAAGTCTGCTGTATCTGCAGAAAGGCATCTGCGGCTGTCTGTTTGCCCTGCTGCTCAGCGGCCAGTTTGTTTTCCCGGCCACCTTCTGGCTGGGCGCCTGCGATGCCCGTCCGGACGATACCCCGTCTTACCCTCAGCTTTCCGGCTTCCCGGAACCCGATACCACCCTCAGAGAACGTTTCTGCCGTTCGAACCTGAGCCGCGCACCACCCCTGGTCTGATCCCTTTTCCGGCTCTCTCCGGAAACCCGACAACGCCCCGACTTCTGCTGAACCGTGCTTCTGCACGCTGCAGCGCCGCGTCTGGCGTCTGTCTCCGGCGTGGTGGTAACTGCGGTTACTGAATCTCGTTATTACCTGCCGAACCCGAAACTGGCCTGCGCATAAGGCCGGGTTGTTATCTCTTGTTTACAGGTTCAACCATGATTAAAAAGCGAGCGCCCCGTGCTCTGGGGTTCATTTTCATCGCCAGCCTGCTGCTGTCCGGCTGTTCCGGCGGCATTCTTGACCCGAAAGGTCAGGTCGGCGTGGATGAAAAAAACCTGATTCTGTTCTCCACTGTGCTCATGTTGCTGGTGGTGATTCCCGTCATCTTCATGACGATCTATTTCGCCTGGAAATACCGCGCTGGTCACAATCAGGCGGTGTACGACCCCAAGTGGGACCATTCCACCAGAATCGAACTGGTGGTGTGGCTGATTCCCTGCATTCTCATTGTCATCCTCGGTGCGGTGACCTGGGTGACCACCCACGATCTTGATCCCTATAAACCGCTTGAGGGCAAAGGCGATCACCTGGAAATTGATGTGGTATCGCTGAACTGGAAATGGCTGTTCATCTACCCGGATCAGGGCATTGCCACGGTCAACGAGCTGGTGATCCCGGCTGGTGTGCCGGTGAAGTTCCGCCTGACCTCAGAGTCGGTGATGAACTCTTTCTTCATCCCGCAGCTGGGCAGCCAGATCTACACCATGGCGGCGATGGAAACCAAACTCCATCTGATTGCCGATGAACCGGGCACCTACGACGGTTTCTCAGCCAACTACAGTGGCGCTGGTTTCAGCGGCATGAAGTTCAAGACCATTGCCACGCCGACACAGCAGGACTTCGATGCCTGGGTCGGGCTGGTGAGAAGCAGCCATCAGACCCTGAACGACCGCAGCTATCAGTCACTGACCGTCCCCACTGAAGACGATCCGGTGAGCTATTACGCCAACGTTGACGACGGCCTCTTCGACCGCATCGTCATGAAGTACATGCGCCATCACGGCCACACCCCGATGACGGACCAGACCATGTCCGCTCACATGCACAAAACATCCACTGATGCCCCGGAGATGCCTGCCATGGCAGCGCCTCAAGAAACCCTGGCAGCCAGTTCAGGCACGGAGGAATAACCCCTTATGTACAGTCCCCTGTTCGGAAAATTAACCCTGGACGCCGTGCCCTACCACGAGCCCATCATCATGGTGACGCTGGCCATCGTGGCCGTGGTTGGTCTGGCGCTGTTTTATCTGATTACCAAACACCAGAAATGGCTGTATCTGTGGAATGAGTGGATCACCTCGGTGGACCACAAACGCCTCGGCGTGATGTACATCATCCTTGCGCTGGTGATGCTGATCCGTGGTTTTGCTGACGCCATCATGATGCGTACCCAGCTGGCCATGGCGACCAACGGTGCCGAGGGTTATCTGCCACCAGAACACTATGACCAGATCTTCACCGCCCACGGTGTGATCATGATCATTTTCATGGCCATGCCCTTCATGATCGGCCTGATGAATATCGCGGTGCCTCTGCAGATCGGTGCGCGCGATGTCGCCTTCCCCTTCATGAACAACCTGAGCTTCTGGATGGCCGTGGCCGGTGCCCTGCTGGTGAATATTTCACTCGGTGTGGGTGAGTTCGCCAAAACCGGCTGGGTGGCCTATCCGCCGCTGTCCGGTATTGCCTACAGTCCCGGCACCGGGGTGGATTACTACATCTGGGCGCTGCAGATATCGGGCATAGGGACGACCCTGACCGGTGTGAACTTTATTGCCACTGTGCTGAAAATGCGCGCCCCTGGCATGAAGCTGATGCAGATGCCGGTGTTCACCTGGGCCTGTACCTGGGCCAACATCCTGATCGTCGCGTCTTTCCCGATTCTGACGGCTGCACTGGGACTGCTGACCCTCGACCGTTATCTGGATTTCCACTTCTTCACTAATGATCTCGGCGGTAACGCCATGATGTACATCAACCTCTTCTGGGCCTGGGGTCATCCGGAGGTGTACATCCTGGTACTGCCCGCGTTCGGTATTTTCTCGGAAGTAATTTCTACCTTTTCGGGCAAACGTCTGTTCGGCTACACCTCCATGGTGGTGGCCAGCGGTGTGATTTCCATCCTCGGCTTTATCGTCTGGCTGCACCATTTTTTCACCATGGGCTCCAGCGCCGATGTGAACGCCTTCTTTGGTGTCACCACCATGATCATTGCCGTGCCTACCGGGGTAAAACTCTTCAACTGGCTGTTCACTATGTACCGCGGTCAGGTGCGTTTTACTCCGCCAGTGCTGTGGACCCTCGGTTTTATGGTGACCTTTTCCATCGGAGGTATGACCGGTGTGCTGCTGGCGGTACCGGGAGCCGACTATGTGCTGCACAACAGTCTCTTCCTGATTGCGCACTTCCATAACACCATCATCGGCGGCGCCGTGTTCGGTTATATGGCCGGGTTTGCTTACTGGTTCCCGAAAGCCATGGGCTACAGACTGGATGAGAAATGGGGCAAACGTGCCTTCTGGTTCTGGCAATCCGGTTTCTACGTAGCCTTTATGCCGCTGTATGTGCTCGGCTTCCTCGGTATGACGCGCCGCACCAACTACTCCGACAACCCCGACTGGAACGTCTGGCTGTACATCGCCTGTGCCGGAGCTTTCATCATTGCCCTCGGCATTGTCTCGCAGCTGATCCAGTTGTACGTCAGCTACAGAAACCGTGAAGCACTGAAAGATGTCACGGGTGACCCCTGGAATGGCCACACGCTGGAATGGTCCACCGCATCACCGCCGCAGTTCTATAACTTTGCGGTTGAGCCGCAGGTACACGATCTGGATGCCTTCACCGACATGAAGGAAAAAGGTATCGCGTATCAGCGCCCGGATCATTACGAGCCGATTCATATGCCAAAAAACACCCCAGCCGGTTTCATCATGGGCATGCTGCTGACGGCCTTTGGTTTCGGTTTTATCTGGCACATCTGGTGGCTGGTTGCCGTGACTCTGATCGGCACCATCGCCACCTTTATCGTCCGCTGCTACGCCACCGATGTGGATTACTACGTACAGCCGGACGTGATTGAAGCGACCGAAGCGGCCCACCTTGCCGGTGTACAGCTGGCGGCTTCCCACAAAACAACTGCGGAGGCATAAGATGATGACGAGTATGTCCATACCTCACGGGCAGCATGACGATCACAGCCATGACCATGCCCACCATGACACCAGCGGCACAACCCTGTTCGGGTTCTGGCTGTACCTGATGACCGACTGCGTGCTGTTTGCATCGGTGTTCGCGACCTATGCGGTGGTGTTTATGAACACCGCCGGTGGCCCTTCCGGCCACGATATTTTTGAACTGGATTACGTGCTGGTCGAGACCTTCGCCCTGCTGTTCTCCAGCATCACCTATGGCTTTGCCATGATCAGTGCCCATCAGCAGAAGCAGTCTGCCACCCTGCTGTGGCTGGTTGTCACCTTTGCCTTAGGCGCCGTGTTCATCGGTATGGAAGTGAATGAATTCCATCACCTGATCGAAGAAGGCTTCGGACCCCAGCGCAGCGCTTTCCTCAGCGGCTTCTTCACCCTCGTCGGCATGCACGGTCTGCACGTCACCGCTGGTCTGATCTGGATGGCGGTGATGATGCTGGAAGTGCTGAACAAAGGTCTGGGTCAACGCACAGTTACCCGCATCGGCTGCCTGAGTCTGTTCTGGCATTTCCTCGATGTGGTGTGGATCTGTGTCTTCACTGTGGTTTATCTGATGGGAGCAGCGGTATGAGTCATTCAAATCATCAGGATAGCCATGCACATACGGGGTACGGCTCCTATGTCATCGGCTTTGTGCTGTCGGTCATTCTGACCGTCATCCCCTTCTGGCTGGTGATGGAAGGCGTGCTGGATAAATCCGCCACCCTGTGGATTGCCGTGATCTTTGCCGTGGTGCAGATCGTTGTACACCTGAAGTATTTTCTGCATCTGACCATGACCAATGACGAGGGCAAGGCGAATACCCTCACCTTCCTGTTCACGGCATTGATTATCGTGCTCGTGGTCGGCCTGTCGGTGTGGATCATCTACGCCTCCAACGCCATGATGATGCATTGAGGAGGCTGTTATGAGACCGGTATTAGTCAGCCCGCGTAAACTCGCCAGCCGGAAGAGCAGCCCGGTAAAGAAGTTGCGCAAAACCCGCATTAAGCGGCAGAAGCGTAACAATCTGAAAAGCTACCTTCAGGTCACCAAACCGGGGATCATCATGGGCAACCTGATCGCCACAGCGGGAGGATTTTTCCTCGCCGCCCGTGGCGACATCGACATCACCCTGCTGCTGGCCACCCTGTGTGGCCTGTCACTGGTGGTTGCCTCCGGCTGTGTCATCAACAACTGCATTGATATGGACATCGACCGTTATATGGAGCGTACCCGTAACCGCGTCACCGTCACCGGTGAGCTGTCGGTCAACGCCGCCATGGCCCATGGTCTGCTGCTCGGCATTGCCGGGTTCGCCCTGCTGATGATCTTCACCAATCCGGTGACGGTCGCTCTGGCCGGGGCCGGATTCGTGATTTATGTCGGCCTGTACAGCCTGTGGCTGAAGCGCAGTTCCGTATACGGCACCTTCGTCGGCAGCCTCAGTGGTGCCATGCCGCCCGTGGTCGGCTATTGCGCCGTCACCGGGGAGTTTGATACCGCTGCGGCCATCCTGCTGCTGATGTTCTGTCTGTGGCAGATGCCACACTCCTATGCCATCGCCATCTTCCGCTACGACGATTACCGCGGCGCCGGCATTCCGGTATTACCGGTCGCTAAAGGCGTTGACCGCGCCAAGCTGCATATCGTGCTCTATATCGCGGCTTTTGCTCTGGCCACTGTTCTGCTGACCGCCACCGGTTATGCCGGATACGGCTTTCTCGCCGTAGCCTGCACCACCAGCCTGTGGTGGCTGGTGATGGCGCTGAAAGGTTGGAAAGCGGATGTGGATGACACCGGCTGGGCACGGCAGGTGTTTGGTGTGTCGATCATTACGATCGCAGCGCTGAGTGTGGCGATGTCGGTGGATTTTCAGAATATTCATCAACCGGATGGAAAATCCATTCATGCTGAGTCCACAAAACTGGACAGCTAAACATTCTGAAATTTTCTTTCGGGACACTTTCGGGGGATCTTATCCCCCGGCCGTTGGGCCCTCCCCCTGCTTCCGCGCTTTCTGGGCCATTATTCTGTGGATCATTTCGATTCTTACCGGACCAAGCCGGAGCAGCGTCCTTGCTGCCCGGCTTTTGCTCGACATCCATGTCTCGCATTCCTGCAGAATCATCATTATCCACAGTGGCCCCAGAGGCGCGGGAAACCATCCCGCGAAAGTTACTCTTTAAACAAACACCCTTAAACATTCAGAGTTTCTGAATACATAAAACCCTGAAGTCACTTCCTCACGCCAACATTCTGAAACTGATCCACAAAGGTCGACTGACTGGGAAACCAGACATCCTCCGGCTTATAAAAGAAAAACTCCCAGGTAATCCCGTGATGCTGGTACTTAGCCAGTACAGAAATCCGCATCAGTGACGGCGACAGTGATTCCTGCGTAATGATTTCGTAACCCAGATAGCGGCCATACTGGGCAGGCAACCCGGTGATGCTGCCCTGCAGGAACACCAGACCTTCTTCCTTATTGCGGATGTATGCATTGTTTGCATAAAGGTGCGTAACGGCCTCAGGGCTGTTACGGCTGATCTCATTGAAAAACTGAGCAACCTGCTCTTCTGGTGTTCCATCCCAGGCACGGGTTGAGCAGGCAACCGACAGACCTGTGATCAGTCCCACGATCAATAACAGGGTTTTCATCCGATACTCCGGAAGTCTATGAACATGCTCATTGAGAGCCGTTACCAGATGGATAATTCCCGCTGCAGATCAGCGGGGCGGGTTCTGAGCAAAAAAAACGGGGCCAGATGGCCCCGTACTACACAAGTAACAACCGCTTATTGGGTGTGCTCTTTGTACTCTTCTTCAACTTCCTCAGCCGCATCACCGGCTTCGTCTTTTACCTCGTCAGCTGCTTCGCTGGCTTTTTCAGTCATCGACTCGTCCTTGTCGAATTTTTCATCCAGGGTGTCGCCTGCTTCTTCTACTTTCTCTTCAGCAGAATCAACCGTATCAGCAGCGGCTTCTTTGGTGTCCTGATACATATCTTTCATTTCATCCTGGGTGTCATCACTGCAGGCGGCCAGGCCCAGGGTCAGCATCAGTACAGCAAACAGAGCAGTCACAGGTTTAAAAAAAGTCATAGTCTTCTCCTTCAGATGTATTTACGTCAAAAATGCAAATTAAATCGCGCTATTTTCGGATAAGTGTGTTGCGGATAAGTTCCTTATATTCTTTTTTCAGAGCAATTTTGTCAGTGCCAACCAGGCTGTGGCACCAAAAAATACAAACGACAACAGCAGGAATAGGCCGTCTTTAGTGCTCAGGCCAATGGCTGCCAGAATGATTGCCAGTGCGGGGGCTGCGGCGGCCATCGGCACCAGTTCCAATGGGATCATCGTCAGTCCGAATACGACACAGAGCGCCGCAACAATCCGGCTCATCAGTGGTGAAAACAAAAAGCTCAGACGCGGACGGAATAACCGGTCAATGCGCTCTGTCCAGGGCCGGATCCATTCCAGTCCGTCCTTGAAGCGGTCGCGGCTGAACTCCACGGAGCGTAGCCGCGCTGGTACCCACGGGGAGTTCTTACCGATCAGACGCTGAACAGCAACCAGAAAGATCAGGATGCCACAGACACTGGGAATGCCGGGAATGGCACCGGTCGGCAGAAAAGCGATCAGCGCCGGGGCCAGTAACAAAGGGCCGAAGCCCCGGTTCTCCAGCGTGGAAATCACATCATCCATGCTGATCGACTGTCCTTCGCTGTCGTCGCGCAGCATGTCCAACGTCTGGGTCAGGTTCAGTGTCTGGCTCATGAAAAGAAAAGATTATGGGTATGCTTTTCCGATAAGTATGGGTGCAGAAGGTTCCGGCAAATGGCTTTGCAGACGTTGTCTGCCGGACAATCCGACACCCCCGGCTCCCCCTGATATGACAAATATCAAGCAGGACGGAATGAGCCACAGCTTCCATCGTTTTTGACTAATATAGTGCTTGCAACTACCCTTTCCGGGGCGTATTGTCGTCGGCGAACCCACCGGAGAGCACAGAATGAACCGACAACGTTCTGTTTTCAGTATTCCGCTTGTTCGCGAGCTTTCTGCCATTCTGGTCGTGAAACTCGCCGCCCTCTTCGTTATTGCTCAACTATTCTTCCAGTCACCCGAGCAAGAGTTACCTGCCGGTGACCGCTTTGAACAGCATCTGGGTCTGCCTTCCGACTCCACGTCTTATCAGGAGAAATCTGATGATCAGTGAAACTTTGGTTGATTTATCGCGGCTGCAGTTTGCCATTACCGCGTTTTATCATTTCCTTTTTGTCCCCTTAACTCTGGGTATGTCCTTCATCCTTGCCATTATGGAATCGGCCTATGTGATGACGGGCAAAGAAATCTACAAGGATATGGTGAAATTCTGGGGCAAGCTGTTTGGTATTAACTTCGCGCTCGGGGTTACTACGGGCCTGACCATGGAGTTCCAGTTCGGTACTAACTGGGCCTATTACTCCCATTATGTCGGCGACATTTTTGGTGCACCTCTGGCCATTGAAGGTCTGATGGCCTTCTTCCTTGAGTCTACCTTTATTGGGCTGTTTTTCTTTGGCTGGGACCGCATGACCAAGGTACAGCACCTTGTCGTTACCTGGCTGGTTGCCATTGGTTCTAACCTGTCGGCATTGTGGATTCTGATCGCTAACGGCTGGATGCAGAACCCGGTCGGTGCGGAATTCAATTTCGAAACCATGCGCATGGAGATGATGAGCTTCACCGATGTGATCTTTAACCCGGTTGCACAGGTGAAATTCGTTCACACCGTCTCTGCCGGTTACGTCACCGGTGCCATGTTTGTGCTGGCGATTTCCGGGTATTTCATGCTGAAAAAGCGTGACCTGCCGTTCGCCCGCCGCTCATTTGCCATTGCCTCCAGTTTTGGTCTGGCATCGATTCTGTCCGTGATCATTCTGGGTGATGAATCCGGTTATGAAATCGGTGAAGTACAGAAAGTGAAGCTGGCTGCCATCGAGGCTGAATGGGAAACCCAGGAGCCCCCTGCCGCCTTCACGCTGATCGGCTTTCCGGATCAGGAAGCGCAGGAAACCAACTACGCCATCCGTATTCCGTATGCGCTGGGCCTGATCGCCACACGCTCGGTCACTGAGGAAGTGACCGGTCTGAAGGATCTGATTGCCGAACATGAAATGCGCATCCGTGAAGGCATCATCGCTTACGGTCTGCTGGAAAAACTCAAAGCCGGTGATAAATCCCCGAGAACCCTGCAGGCCTTCGAGAGCTCCGTCGATGACCTGGGCTATGGTCTGCTGCTGAAGAAATACGTGGAAAACCCGGCTGACGCGACGGAAGAACAGATCAAAATGGCTGCTGCCAACTCCATCCCACGTGTCGCACCTATGTTCTGGACCTTCCGCATCATGGTTGGCCTGGGCTTCCTGATGCTGATTCTTATCAGTCTTTCCTTCTGGCACAGCACCCGCGGCACCGTTGAGAAACAGAAATGGCTGCTGTACGCCCTGCTGTTTGCTCTGCCAGCGCCCTGGATTGCCTGTGAAATGGGCTGGTTTGTGGCGGAATTCGGCCGTCAGCCATGGTCCATCGGTGGCATTCTGCCGACCCATCTGTCGGTCTCCACCCGTTCGGTGAGCGACATCTACATGAGTCTGGCAGGCTTTATCGGCTTCTACACCCTGCTGCTGATCGCTGAAATGTACCTGATGATCCGCTTCGCACGTCTGGGGCCATCCAGCCTGCACACCGGCCGTTACCACTTTGAGCAGAATGACGCATCTGCCACTCAACAACCGGCTCAGGCCTGAGGAGATCACCATGGATTATGAACTGCTGAAAATCATCTGGTGGGTTCTGATCGGCGTGCTGCTGATCGGCTTCGCCGTGACCGATGGATTTGATATGGGGGTCGGTGCCCTGCTGCGCGTGATCGGCAAAACCGACGCTGAACGTCGTGTCATGCTCAATACCGTTGGCCCGCACTGGGACGGCAATCAGGTCTGGTTCATCACCGCCGGGGGCGCGATCTTCGCCGCCTGGCCGGTGGTCTACGCGGTGGCCTTCTCGGGTCTCTACTGGGCGCTGCTGCTGGTACTGTTTGCCATGTTCTTCCGTCCGGTTGGTTTTGAATACCGCTCCAAAATGACCGATCCACGCTGGCGCAGCGCCTGGGACTGGGGTCTCACCGCCGGTGGTGCCATTCCGGCGCTGGTATTCGGTGTCGCCTTCGGCAACCTGCTGCTGGGCGTCCCTTTTACGCTGGATGAATACATGCGCTCGACCTACACAGGGTCGTTCTGGGCGCTGCTGAACCCCTTCGCCCTGCTGACCGGTGTGGTGAGCCTCGGCATGCTGGCCATGCACGGTGGCGCCTACCTGCAGATGCGTACCGCCGGTGCCCTGCACGACCGCGCCCGTCTGATGACCTCGGTTCTGGCCATTCTGGTTCTGGTCTGCTTTGCCCTGGCCGGTGTCTGGGTCAGCATGATGGACGGCTATGTGATTGAAAGCGCCACCAATCTGGCCGGTGTCACCAACCCGCTGGAAAAAACCGTGGTACTGGAAAGCGGTGCCTGGCTGAACAACTACAGCACCTACAGCTGGATGATCGTTGCGCCGGTTCTCGGCTTTGCCGGGCTGCTGCTGACCATACTGTTTACCCGCGCCAATAAAGGGGCTCTGGCGTTTGTCAGCAGTTCATTCGCGCTGACCGGCATCATCTGTACCGCCGGATTCAGCCTGTTCCCCTTCCTGATGCCGTCCACCACCAATCCGTCACACTCTCTGACCATGTGGGATGTGACGTCGAGCCACCTGACCATGACCATCATGTTCTGGGTTGCCATGGTGTTTGTGCCCATCATCCTGTCGTACACCGCCTGGGGTTACTACAAGATGCGCGGACGTCTGACCACCGACTTCATTGAAAAGAACCAGTACACAACTTATTAAGAGAGGATTGAATTATGTGGTATTTCGCCTGGATTCTCGGCGTATTACTCGCCTGTTCTTTCGGCATCATCAATGCGCTGTGGCTGGAAGTGAACGAAGACTTCGACCGCAAACCGGATGACGATGCATGACCGCACCGGTCAACTATAAAGACTACGGCCCGCTCTATGCGGGCTGGGCCAGGGCCCTGTCTTTTCTGATGGCGATGGTCCTGTCAGGCCTGTTGCTGGTGATGCCCTCAGTGGTTGCCAGCGACACACGCGACCTCGACCACGGCCCGCTGAGCCTGGCCTTAATCGGCATCAGCGCCGGGTTTATCCATGGCGTGGGCTATGTCCCTGTCATGACTGTCTGGCGCTGGCTGTTCAGCCCTTATGTCGGCTGGCCCGTCATGCTCTGGTGCGCCTGGTGGTGGTCGCAGTCTCTTTTCTGATCCACGGACAATCAAACACAACAAGGAGAACGCCATGTCTGTTCTGACCAAAGACGACCTGCTCGCTGAAGCCCGTGCTTCAGTCAATCCGGTAAATGCTGATGAAGCCCAGAGCCTGCTTGAACAGGGCTACAAAGCGCTGGATATCCGCGAGCCTGCCGAGTTCATGATGGGCCACCTGCCCGGTGCAGAAAACGTCCCGCGTGGTGTGCTGGAGTTCAAAGTCGGCGATCACCCTTTTCTGAAAGACCCGGCAACGCCGATTCTGCTCTACTGCAAAAACGGCGGCCGCAGCACACTCGGCGCTCACACCCTCAAGCGCATGGGTTTTACCAATGTGCGCATGCTGACCGGTGGCTTTGATGGCTGGGCAGGCTCGGTTCATGCCGTTGAAAGCGACCCAGGCCTTTACCGTTAAGGGGAATACGATGAAAAAGGAATTCTCAGTCACCTTACTGGCCGCGCTTCTTCTGGCCGGCACATCCGCCGGTTATGCCGGAGCGCCTGACCCGGAACGGATACAGGAAGCCCGACAGCAGACCAGAGCCTTCGCTGAAGATCTGAAATCCACGCTGATGAAGGGTATGAAAGCTGAAGGCCCCAAAGCCGCTATCCGCCTGTGTAATGAAGAAGCGCCGGTAATCGCCATGAGCCACAGTACCGACGGGTGGGATATTGGTCGCACATCGCTGAAAATCCGTAATCCGGAAAATGCGCCTGACGCCTGGGAAAAACAGGTCCTGCTCGACTTTGCCAGCCGTCATCAGGCCGGTGAAAGTATGGATACCATGGAAGCCAGCATTCAGGACGGCGACACTTTCCGCTACATGAAAGCCATTCCCGTCGGCGGCCCCTGCGTGATCTGCCACGGTGAGACTCTGGCCGAACCGGTACAGGAAGAGCTGGCCCGACTCTATCCGGATGACAAAGCCACCGGCTTCAGACAGGGTGACCTGCGCGGCGCGTTTACGCTCACTTATACCTCAGATTAATTCAGTCGGCCTCGGTAGATATTCTTCGGTAACTCAGCAGCAGAAATGCTGCTGAGGCACGGTTCGTTCACTGAAGCGATTGTGGTAAAACGAAAGCTCTGCCACTTCCACTCCTCTGGTGATCCCCTATGTATGACTACCTGATTCAGATGGTTCATCTTGCAAAAGAGGGCGAAACTCAAGGTGTGTTCTTCTGGTTTTCGGCCTACACCATGCTGATCTTACTTCTCTCTCTCATCATGCAGATCAGAGCATCGACCTGGCCTGGTGTACGTGGAGAGATGCTGGATGAACGCATCCGCGAATTCGGATTCGCTTTTGCACCTTCCGAGAAGGATTACAGAGTCAATGTCGAATACCGCTATACCGTCGACGGCAAAGAGTACACCGGCAAGCGTCTGTCACCCTGGATATTCGTTACCAATAACAACGCTGCATTTATTCTGCGTAAGCAGATGGAGGGTATCCAGAAGTTGGGCGGGCCTGCGGTTAAGGTGTTTTACAACCCGAAGAACCCGGCAAAGAGTTTTCTCATCCTGCCGGGCAGAACCGGTATGGTAATCACTGCCCTGCTGGCAGTAACTCTGCCATTTTTCTACTGGCTCAAGTATTACGGCTGATTTAACAGCCAGTGGCGGTCAACTGTCATCACGCAGCATCCGCTGAACACAAACCTGAGATATGTTTGCTGAGCCTTCCAGGTGACATTCCCAATATGTAAATCCATTTGCGACTGTCGTTCCGTGGTTTGCGAGGCTCGCGAATCCAGTGGTTACGCTTTATATACACGGCGAGTATTGAATCAACGTTTTGGATCCCGTGACTCGAAGGCGAGCCCCGCAAGCCACGGGATAACGTTCAGAAAGAAAATGCCGCCTCATTTCTGAACCGGCTTTTTCGAATCTGGAGCGGGATTAAATCG
>CETZ01046612.1_pt1 | contig 28307 bp, 26 predicted proteins | sample 531441 | NCBI WGS metagenome assembly CETZ01 (sample SAMEA2623098, study PRJEB7988) | marine metagenome | isolation source: saline water (ENVO:00002010), including | reverse complement strand
GATTTACAGTCTGATCCCTTTGGCCGCTCGGGAACCCCACCGAAGAGGCGCGTATTATCAGAATCCGAACATGCCCTGTCAACTGCTTTTCCTTATTTATTATTAACTTAGCTGGAATATCAGACAGCACGCGGCCTGCGGCCGCGCGGAACGGCCGTCAACGCCGGATCAGAGGGGATTTTTCAGCGGGCAGAGCCGCCCTGACGGTCGCAACTGACCAGCTGCCAGCTGACTGCTTTGTCGCGGCCACGCACCAGAGACTGCACACGGTCGTCCATGCGCGACACTTCACGGACTTCTATCCAGTACTCAAGCACCGGCTTACGCTGCTCAATAATGACGGCATTAAAACCGAGGGATTTCATTTTTTTCTGCAGGGTGATGGCAGACGACTGATTGCTGAATAATCCCAGAGAGATGCCGTTGGTCTGATCACCACTGTTGATCATGTAGCTGTCGATGGAGCGGTCCTGCAGCTCACGCAGAATGCGCAGTGCCTGCTCCCGGTCGGGCAGAGGCGGAACAATCACACGGTATTTCTCGCCCGTGCTCTGTTCGGAATCGATTTCATTAATAAGTGCCGTCAGACCCAGCTCCACGGCGCGGGCCTGAGCCAGGCGGACATCAACACTGGCCTTGTACGGACCCAGCGCATAACAAAGCTTCTTGCCCTGATAACTTTCGGCCACATCCTGCCCCAGCATACGTACACCGGAATCAGGGCGGACCGGAGTTTCACTGGCGACGGCAGAGCTTTCTTCAGGACTGATAACCAGAAAATATACGGGGATAGCAAGATTTATCAGGATGAGGCTGTAAACAATCCAGCGCATATTTGATTCATTCCGTTAAAAACCAGATCAGGGTAGTGACGGCTGCACAGCAACCCGGCCAGTTGCTCACCGTCTCCGCCTGTCAACATCAGCTGATAGTCAGGGTACTCGTCTGCAACCGATTGCACCAGTGCAACCTGCTGCCGCAGTGTGCCCGCAGCCACGCAATTCAAGGTATTCTGCCCCGGCAGCAAGGCACCGGCATCGGCCTCATCCGCAAACGGCCGGACTTTATCGGTACGGCTGAACAAAACCTCACGGGAGGTTGTCAGGCCGGGGACAATATAGCCACCCACATGACGATCCTCTGCATCCAGCAGGTCAATGGTCAGAGCCGTACCGGCATCCACCACCAGCAACGCTCCCTCCTTATAAGACCGGGCACCGAGCATGGCCAGCCAGCGGTCAACACCGAGACGGGCCGGATCAGGATAACAGTGATGAATCCGCTGATCACTGTGCGGCGGGTGCGCCAGCCAGACCAGCCGCTGCCCGTAGATACGTTGCAGAAACTGATGCAGGTCGGTGTGATCACGCACACTGGCCACCAGCACCCGGGAGACCTCTTCCGGCCAGGGTGCAGACGTAACCTCAGCCAGTGCACACTGATGCTCAGACAGCACACTGTCACCGTCGCGATGCTGCCATTTCAGGCGGCTGTTACCAACGTCAACGAGCAGAGCGGACACTGATCTCTCCGGCACTGATGACTTCGGTTCCGCGTTCGGTCTGCAGCATGAGTTCACCCTTGCGGTTCACCCCTTTGACCTTACCGGACATCTGCCACGACGCTGAGCTGATCTGCACATCTTTGTTGTGGAAAATATCGCGCTCGGTCCAGTACTGCTGCAACGGCGCGAAACCCTGCTGGCGGAACTCAGCCACCGCCAGCAGCAATTCATTGAGCACAGCCGCGGCAACCGCATTACGTGACAGGCCAGGCTTGAGACTGCTGAGGTCGACCCAGGGCTGGTCGATGGCGGCGGCTTCTTCATCACTGAGCGACAGGTTCAGGCCGATGCCGATCACCACCTGACAGTGACTGTTGTACTCACCGGTCACCTCCAGCAGGATGCCCGCCAGCTTACGGCCATCGGCATAGATATCGTTCGGCCACTTCAGCCCGACTCCTTCAATCCCAAGGCCTGACAAAGCCCTTTCCACCGCAATGGCGGTAACCAGACTCAGGCCTTCCAACGACGCCATGCCGCCGGAAAACGACACCAATAAAGAAAGGTATAAATTCTTGCCGAACGGGCTGACCCACTGACGCCCACGCCGCCCACGCCCCTGGCTCTGCTTTTCTGCCAGTACAGCGTAGTGTTTGCCCATGTGGTCTGAGGCACGTTCGAACAGATAGGTATTGGTGGAGGGAATATCGAGCAGGATATCCAACTGATCGAGCCGCTGACTCAGTGCCGCGCGGATGCGGTCTTCATCCAGCAGTTCAATGGCATCGTGGAGGCGGTAGCCTTTGCCTTTAACGGAGGAATACGGAATCTGCAGCTCATCGAGTTTTTTCAGCTGCTTCCATACCGCAGCGCGGCTGACACCGAGTGCCTCTCCCAGCTCTTCGCCGGAGTGAAACTGTCCATCGGCCAGCTGTGCCAGTAATTGCTTAAGCATGTCGCATCCCCCTGTGCCGCTGACTATATCAGACCGTCAAACGGAATCACCACATCGGCTACTGCTGTCAGAATTTTTTCTATACTATGTTCAAAAAAACAACAACTATAAATGAAAGGGACCCCATGCGACCAAGGACCGTGCTCGCTTTTTTACTCTGTCTGCCAGCGCTGGTCATGGCCCGCACGGCTGACGTCATTTATATCCAACCTCCCCGCTCGGCCGCAGACGCGTCGCATACCTATTATATGGACCTGCTGCGCACGGTCATGCCGGAAGACACGGTTTTCGCCATACCGGGCAACACCACACCGCAGGAACGCAGTCTGCGTCTGCTCGACACCGGCGCCCTGACCATTGCCTGGAGCGGCACCAATAACGACCGCGAACAGCGCTTCCGTCCCATCCGGGTACCTGTGTACGCCGGGTTACTGGGCATCCGTATGCCGGTGATCCGTGCCAGCGACAAGCTGCGCTTTGATCAGATCAGCAATGAATCTGAGCTGAAAAATCTGGTCGCCTGCCAGGGCGATCAATGGCCGGACTCTGACATTCTGGAAGCCAATGGTTACCACGTGGAGCGGGTGCCCCAGTTCGATATGATGTACCGCATGCTGGAAGCCGGGCGTTGTGATTATTTTCCGCGGGCCATTACGGAAATCTACGGAGAGCTGGCGCAGGCCAACAACCCGCAATTGATGGCGTACGACCGCGTACTGCTGTCGTACACCTTTCCGATGTATTTTTTTACCGCCAACAGTAATGAAGCACTGGCTTCGCTACTGGAAAGCCGCCTGCTGGAATTTGCCCACTCAGGTAAGCTGCAGGACTACATACGCCATCATCCGGTGACCAAAGGGGCCTTCCCGCTGGCCCGTTTCCGTGAATCCCTTATTTTTCAACTGGCGAACCCGGACCTGCCGGACGCTACGCCACTGGATGACAGCACCCTGTGGCTGCAACTGCCGTCAGAAAGCGACCGCCAGGTTGACGCGAAAGCTCCGACCCTGGCCCGGTACCCGGTCCTTCACGAAAGAAGTGTGATACCGCACCACCTCATCGAGCAGGTTGGTCGCTGATACATCCAGACTGTATTCCATATCCGGGCGGAACCAGGTGTAACCCAGGCCGGCACTGAGCAGGCTGAAGCCTTCGGTGGTGGTCTCCTGATCGGCATCACCGGCCGTGGCCACACGGTCCTGCTGCAGGTACTCCGTCCAGCGCGCATAACCGCTCCAGTTCAGGCTGCTGTAATCCAGACCCAGGCCAACCCGGTCGGCAGGCATACGCGGCAGGTAGCCGCCGTCCACCAGTTCACCACGGACACGGTCAGCCATGGCCGATACGCGCCAGGCATCCGCCAGCTGATATCCCAGCTCGATTTCTGCCCCCTTGAGAATGGCTTCATCCTGAGTGAACACATACACCGGCAGTTCATGCTCTTCCACCACACTGCCGTCTTCCAGCAACGCACCGGCATAAATGAAATTGCTCACCCGGTTGCGGTACACCGACACAGACGAATCAAAGTCACCCTGACGCGCCGACAACCCCAGCTCCAGATTCAGTGAACGCTCAGATTCCAGATCCGGATTGCCCACCTCATAGCTGAAGGTCGACTCATGCGCACCGCAGGAATACAGCTCTTCGGCATCCGGCGCACGTGAGGCAGACGTCACCGAGGCATTCATTTTCACCGCATCCGTGAAGGCGTAAGACATACCGGCCGAGGCGCTGAAATCCGAGAATTCCTTATCGTCGATATCCGCCGCGGTGAACCCACAGGCGTCGCCGATTTCGTCAAATGCCGAAGGCGAATGGCTGACGTAGTCCCAACGTGCACCGGTACTGACAATCAGATCATCCCAGCGCTTCTCACCCAGCCAGAACAGGCCGGTGGCCAGTGTATCGGTCGATGGCAGCAGCGCCTCCGCACCAATGGCCGAGAACTCCTGCGCCTTGGCGTCCACACCCAACAGCTGCGAGATACCCGCCACCGGCTCAAACGCCAGCTCACTGCGCAGCGTCCATACCTTCTTGCTGAAGGTGGTCATGCCGTGCTCTTCATGCTCCTCGTCATGGCCTTCTTCTTCCTCAGCGTGGTCTTCTTCCTCATGGGCCTCGCCCTCATGACCTTCGCTGTGCTCATAATCGGTGTAGCTCAGCAGTGTTTTCCATTCACGGGCACCGTCAAACGGATCGCTGTGGATATGCTCAAAGCCCACACGGTAGCTGTCCAGGTTGACCCGCGCTTCACCTTCTTCTCCGTGAGCCTCCTCGTCGGTGTGCTCTTCTTCCGCACCCTCATCCTCATGCTCTTCTTCGTGGCTGTGCCCGGGCAGACCAAACTTACTGGACAGATAACCGACATTCACTGCCGTCTCCGTACCCCGGCCAAAGTAACGCACACCCGCCGTTCCCTGACGCTGGTATTCAATATCGGAGTTATCCAGATAGTCAGACTCCGCCTCGTGGTGCACCACCGAACCATCGTCTTCGACATGAACTTCACCGGCATCATCCGGAATGCGGTAATCTTCTGTACGGCGCTCGCTCAGACCCAGGTTCCAGCCCCAGTTGCCCTCACGCTGATTGGTATCCGCCGCGAAAAAGCGTCCGGTATTGGCCGTTTCATAACCCGCCCGCAGACGCGTCTGTTCATCGACATCGCCGTGATTCTGGCCAACCACATTAACCACACCACCAATGGCACCACCGCCGTACATCAGGGTCGCCGGGCCGCGCAGTACTTCAACCTGATGGGCGTGATCGGTTTCGGCGGCCACCGCATGGTCCGGGCTGATGGACGATGCATCCACCGCCTCCATACCATCCTGCAGGATTTTCAGGCGTCCACCGCCGAGACCACGAACCACCGGGCGGCCGACCGATGCCCCGAAACCGGAGTTCTGAATGCCCGGCTGCTGACCCAGGGTCTCCCCCAGGGACGAGGCCTGAGCCCGTTTGAGATCTTCTTCGTTCATCACCTCAACCGGCTGCAGCGGCGCCGAGCCGTCTTTATCCGGCGACGCTGTGACATGAATAACTTCGAGCTCCACAGGCTCTTCAGCCAGGGCGACAACAGGCAATGACAGGACTGATAACAGCACCAGCCCCTTATAAGGAGTGTTCATAATGTTCCTCTGAATGTGAAAGTTATGGGATCAGGTTCAGAGAAAAGCAGGCGGGCCCCGGCAAGCAGGTGAAACGGCAGGGCATACGGTCGTGCCAGGGCTGACCAGCCCCTGAGGGCAAACAGAAACAATAACCGGCACATCCGGCGCACCCCACGCACAGGCCGGGCCAGTGGGCGCCGCGACACAATAGTCGCAGTGCACCACGCCCTGCCCGTGAGCAAGCGCATCGTGCAATGGCTGCTGCACCTGTAACAGGCACACCAGAGCCACAGCAAACCAGATGGAACGGAGTGAGATCATAATTATGTTATAAAGTTACACGCCGGTTATTCTGACGCCAGATCAGACCGGAGTAAACCTCCGCCCGTACAAATCTGCGCGGATTCTGAATTCAGCGGCGGCTTACGCTACACTCTGCACAAAAATTCCTGCGAAAAATCAAAAAACGGACAACTCATGAGCTATCACATTTACGGAATCGGCAACGCCCTGGTCGACAAAGAATTCGAAGTGGACGACGCCTTCTTCGCCGACACCGGCATCGAAAAGGGCATGATGACCCTGATCGACTCTGACCAGCTGGCCAGCCGCCTCGAAGTACTGCAGAGCCGCTACGGCCTGAAGAAACGCGCCTGCGGTGGCAGTGCCGCCAACTCCGTTATCGCCGCCAGCTACTTCGGCGCCAATGTCTTCTACACCTGCAACGTTGCCGATGACGAAGCCGGAGACTTCTACGTCGCCGACATCCGCGCCGCCGGTGTGGATACCAATATGGACGGCGAACGTGACTTTGGCATTACCGGCAAGTGTCTGGTGATGGTGACACCGGATGCCGAACGCACCATGAACACCTTCCTCGGCATCACGGGTGAGCTGAGCGCCGACCAGGTCAATGAAGAAGCTCTGGCCGCTTCCGAATACGTCTATATCGAAGGCTATCTGGTCACCTCCGACTGCTGCCGTGCCGCCGCCGTACGTGTCCGCGATCTGGCGTATCAGCACGGTGTGAAAGTCGCCATGACCTTCTCCGACCCCGCCATGGTGGAATACTTCAAAGACGGAGTGAATGAAGTTCTGGGGCAGGACGGCGTCGACCTGCTGTTCTGCAACGAGCAGGAAGCCTGCATCTGGGCAGAGACCGACAACCTCAGCGAAGCCATCGAATCTCTCAAACTGATGGCAAAACAACTGGTCGTCACCCGCGGCAGCCAGGGCGCACTGGCCTGGGATGGACAGACCCTGCACGAGATCGCCCCGCACAGCGTCACTGCCGTAGACTCCAACGGCGCAGGCGACATGTTTGCCGGTGCCTTTATGTACGCCATCACCCACGGCCACGACTTTGCCGCCGCCGGACGCCTCGCCAGCGCCGCCTCAGCACAGGTTGTCAGCCAGTTCGGCCCACGCCTCGAAGCCGCGCAGCACGAACCCCTGAAAAGCCACCTCTGACACCACGTTTACCCCCGGAAAGCCCTCTCCGGCCAGACCCAGAACTGGCCGGGGCTGGCGGGGGTTAAACTCAGATTATCCTCAGAGTTATCCACAGGAAAAGTGTTTACAACAGGTTACATTTGAGTTTCGATAAAAAGACACACGAAACAAGCCCATTAAAATCAATAAGTTATCAGGACTTTAAAAAGCAATTGGCGAAGAAAGCGGCAATTTGCGTAAAAACGGCGGATTGACAAAACAGTTATCCACAAGCCTGTGACGTTTCCGACAAAAATATATAACTGTCTATTTTCAGAATAAAGAGTGAGAACTGTTCAGAAAGAACTCATCCCGCTCTGATACCGGTCATTTTTCATACCCTCAGGACACAAAAACAGCGGCATTCTTAACGGAATCAATACCCGGATACAGGCAACAGAACGAGCCACAGACGCAAACGCTGCAGCCCGGAAAGAGAGCCGGCAGAACCGGCCAGGTTGGAACAAAAGCGCCGGACGTTAACCTGCCAGCGTATAGCGTATAAGCTCCACGACCTGCTCCGGCGTCGTCGCCCAGGCCTGAGCCGCCGCATCCACCTCTTTCAGCGGATGCACAATGTCTTCCCCATGCAGGGTGATGTAGGGCTTGTTCAGCGCCGCACAGTAGCCCGCATCAAACGCCGCATTCCACTGCTTGTACTTATCGCCGAAACGGATCACCGCCAGATCGCAATCCTGAATCTGCTTGCGGATACGGATGGCATTCACCTTCGCCGACTTATGATCGCGCCAGAAGCCCTCCGAAGCAGGCCCCAGCAGATCCCCCGCCGCATCGCTGGCATCGTGATCAGTCACCGCCGACGTAAACTCCACCGGCAGCTTGTGCTCCGCACAGCCCGCCATGATCTGCTCACGCCAGTCGGTATGAATCTCACCGGACAGATACACCTTCCACATAAGAATGCTCCTCTTTCTATGGTTAAACGCATGAATGGAAAGCCGCACAGTATGCCGCAAAGCGGAGACAGAATCAGGACCAGCGCCCGCATCACAGCGTTGCAAGCGCCACAGGCACCGCGCAAACCACACTGGCACAATGACTGAGTAGAGCAGCCACCGAAAAACGTATACAATGCGCGCACTTACGAAAACAGCCCTTGGCTGAACGTAAACCGCCCGTAGCTCAGCTGGATAGAGCGTTGCCCTCCGGAGGCAAAGGTCGGTGAGAAAACCCATCCGGAGAGCAGAGGTCAACTTCCCACGATCCTGCTGATAACCGCCCTTAGCTCAGCTGGATAGAGCGCAGCCCTCCGGAGGCTGAGGTCAGAGGTTCGAATCCTCTAGGGCGGGCCAACCACCTAAAATGACCTCTGCCCTTATTGTCCAAAAACCTCTGCTTTTGATGCTGGTGACCAAACGGTGACCATTTGGTGTCCATAGATCTGAATGAGTATTTGGGTTTGCGACAGAACTGATCGTTACCCTGCAGCCCTCCCTTTGAGGCGAGAGAGACCTTAAACCTACAAATATCTAAATAATATCTAGAAATGTCTAAACTACGGTTTCTTAGACATTCGTCATGACTTGCCTTCAGGCTCAATGACCCCTTCTTGTTTCAGGGCCTGTAGCAGGTTTTTGACCTTATTATCCTTCTGGGTGGCATCCAGAACATCGGGCAACTTGTCTAAAAGAAGCCTGTTAATGTCTACACGCTTCGCTGTGCCGGATTACTTTAAAAAATGAAGGTAAACGGTAGTTGTTCTCATTTACACCTCAAATTGCTTGATATTTTGCTAACCGACTACCATAATATCGGCACGCTCTTCGGAGCTGGTTGAACCTTTACCTAGTGTTTTGGTTCGTGGCTGCGCCTCAGTCGCCGTTAAGACTGGGGCTTATCTCCCTCCTTGTTTCGTTTCTACTAAAAAGCTCGTCCTCTTTATTCGCTCAAGATAGGCTTGATCTGCTGGAAATGCAGTTACAAACCAATGTGGGTCCCCTGCCTTCCGAGGGTCATCAAACACAACTACATATTTTTCTTCAACGACGACCAACGTTCTTCGCTTCGCTGTTTTACCGCGATCGGTTTGACGAGATTGGCTGTAGCGCTGAACCGTTCCGGCTGATAGAGCCAGCACTTCTTTAATCCACAACACTCGTCTGGCACGCTTTTTAGAAAAACCGCCATCGTGAATACCTGCACTGGTTCGGTAATTGATAGACTCAGTAAAAGCATGATCAAAAGCACCCGCACCAAACTTGTAGGTTACACCGCACCAATCGGTAAACACTCTAGCATTGCCATTTTCATCATGTACGTAAGTTTTCAGATATACCTCGCGGTATTTTTCTATCAGCTCTTCTTCAGTATCGGCTTTTAGCCGCAACTGCGGCCACAGACTTTCTGTCACGGCTATCGTCCCTGCCAATTGAAGATGTTAAAGTTTCGCTCGCCTTTGGTCGTGGTGTAACGCAGGCTGCCTTTCCCTAATGATTTGGCAAGCTCATCGACAAACGCTGATTTGAATGCACTCGCATTGGGTCGGTTTTGCATTTCGTTCCAGCTGTAACCGACGGCTCCCATCAATAAATCAGAGAGCTGTATTAAAGGCTGATTATGTGATTCTACCGGCTCTAAACAGGCAAGCTTGGCGCGGCCAGATAATTTGTGAACCAGAATCTGACGTAACTCTTCAAAGCGCGTGCTGCACGCATTCTGCTGCCAATCAAGATAAACGTGATAAGTATCGCCGGGTTTCAACCAGTGAACCAGCAATTGGTAGTACAGCTTGTAAAACCCAAGCTCTTTATCCCCATCATTCCACTGTTCGTGATCGAGCTGCCTGCGATCGACGACAATACATCGGAACGAAAGCGAATTTTCTTCAGAAAATAATTTAATAAGGCTCTGATAGAATTCAGCCTTGTTAGGCGACAATTTTTTCCAGCCAAATTCAGTCTTAATGCCGTTTTTGCTCATCAGTCCGTGTAAGCGACCAACAATGCGGTGTTTTTCTTCACGAGGGCATTGCAGCGCACCAATAACTATATACGGCTGTGACGGGTCTGAAGTGTGGCGACTTTCATCGCAGTAGACGTTGTAAATTGTCATTTCCGTTCCCTAGCCTTTTTTCGCCAACTCAAAATGGAAGCCTAAAGCAGCGTCTTCTGGCTTTTGGTCTTTCAATGTCAGCCGGACGAACTTATCAAGCTCAAATCCTTCAGCAAAATCATCGCTTGGGATCATGTCCGAATTTAGCGCGCATATGTATTGAAAGTTGCATTCCAATCCTTTCCGATGGGCATGCATCAGTGCGAGCGCTCTTTGCCGAGAGTCAACGCCATCAAATATGCTGCTGTCATGAAATAGAAAATCTATTCCGTCTCTTTGTCGCATTAATTCAACGAGCATCAAGTCGTAGCAGAAGATTTTCATCTTCCCAACGCCTTCGCTACTGCTTTTGTTAATTTCAACATCAAATTTATAGCCGTTGTCTGTCGTATTGATAATCAGGTTGCCTGGCTCATCGTATAATGCCTGGGAGTTCTCATTGAATAGCGAAACCGCACTTTCCCAATCGGTTCGGCTCTGCTCATAATCACGCTGCAACTTGGTTTCCAGCTCTATTTTTGACGCTTTGATATCCTTTTTATGCTGTGCCATATCGCGAATATCAGCAATCCTGCTCTTTATGGCTTCAAGCTCACTTTTCTTTTCAACAACGCGTTCCTGGAGAATCGAAAACTCCTCTAGAGCGCCATGAGTTTCTAGCAGCTTTAAAATATCTGCTCGTTTGTCACATGCAGCCTTTATGCTAGCGTCGCTCGAAGATAATTCATTCTTGAGTTGGGATGCCTCCGCCTCTAGAAACAACTTTCGATTCTGAACAATTGCCTTATGAAACCCTTTGGCTTCTTCAAGTGATCTTTTGATGTTGTCAGCGAAATGAACGCCTGCCTCGAGAAAAAGCTTTTCAACCGAACCACTGTCAGGCATATGTTCTTCTGAAACCGCTCTCTCGTAGCGCTCTAACTTTCGCCTTAATATTAAAGCCTTGTTGGTCAGATCGTGTATTTCCCCGGTTAATTGGTTTGCCTGATCCTGAAGCTCTTTGTACTGAGGATGCACATTAAAGCTTTTTAATGCATCAGATTTCTGCTTAAGTTCCCGCTCTATTCGAACCCGATCCGCTTCTAGTTCGCCTTGAGTTGCACCGATACCAGCTTTGATCGCAGCGCTTAATGCTTTGGTGGCGCTTTCTTTCTCTCTAATTTCCTGCGCCTCTGAAGCGTGAAGCCAATTCAAGCCAAGAAGAAAAGCATTATTTATTTGCATGTCATATGCTTTCTGGTTTCTAAAATGCTTGAAAGGATCTGTATAAGCATCCGCTCCTTTCCTTGTGAAATATGAAACCAGGCTTCTAAATGAAGGTGCGTACTTTGCTGAAGCTTCATCTTGGATTCTGAACAAGCACTTTCCTAACAGATTCTTCCAGTCGTCATTCTTGTAAAAAAATACGCCTTCAGAATCTTTTTCTGGCGCTATTAGTAAATTAGACACATCGCCAATAATCTCGATAATCTTAGCGTTCGAAACGCTACGCTTGGCAGTTAAAGTTGTGCCGCACAGGTCGAGGCAGATGTAAAACTCCCAGTCTTGCAACTCATCTTTCGGAAGGCTTAAACGATGTAGATCAGCTCCAAGGCAAAAATGGACAATGTTCAATAGCGTAGTTTTGCCCGCACCATTGCGAGTATCTTTTTGGCCAGACTCCAAAGTTCGCTCAGCAAGGATGACATTTAATCCAGCTGAAAATTCAACAGCTTTAAACCGTTTGTCGTTTGCCCATATTTTGTGAATCATCCCTGTACTCTCACTATTTTATTATTGTGCAAATCAACGAGCCCCAGAAGATACAAAAAATCCAGTGCGAGAATAAAGCGCTCAAAGCTTCCAGCGGCATTGATTTTTTTAGCTGAGTCCCAAAGCGCTGGTAAATTGCCATTCTTCTCAACAAGAGGGAGCAATGCTGCGCTAATTCCAATTAATGCCTCATCTTCACGAAGGTATTTTGAAGGCATGATCATTTCTCGAACACCTCGCATAAATGAAAAAGGTGGCTTAATATCGCCAACCCTGCCGCCTGCTGCCTAAAATCTTTCTGCCCCGCTTGTGCGAATTCCAACATTGACGCAAAAAGCTCATCTCCGGATAAGGTTGTCTTAAGTTCCAGATACTTTTCTTTGAAGCCACTTTTGAGCCTTTCAGGAAAATCTTCATCAACATTGGTGGCCATATTGGCGAGAAATCTTTCTACTTCATGGCTTTTGCTTAATCCCATGGCAATATCTGAACGCACGGTGTCAGAGAGCCCATTCTTGTTGATCTTTTCTTCGGGAGGTATAACTTCGAAGCTGTCACCATTTGAAGAGTGTTTCCCTGATGCCAGTGCTTTCGCTGCAACCTCAAGCTCGGCAAATGAGACCTCAGACATGCCCAGATCAAGCTGTTCTGCCACCCAAGATTCATGCTCAGCCTTTAAAGCAAATAAAAGCTCTGCAGGGTAGTCTTTCTCTTGCTTGTCTATCTTCGTGTGGCAAGTCGGACACAGATAAATGAGATTGTTGTAGTGATTTCTCTGCGCATCAGTCATATCAGTACGATAGCGTGCAGAAGCAGGTTTCGTTTTAGTGCCAGGGCTTTCCCCATAAATATGAGCAGCCTCACCAATGATGGCGGGATTCGAGTTTACGCCATCGGAAGTCAGAACCTTTTGGCAGTCCTTGAAGGCACATCGCCCCCCACTTTTGAAGGCGAGGAAAACTCTGGTTGGATAGCTTGCACTCATACACCCTCCTTAGAGCTCGCCTTTAAAAGCGGAATCGAGAATTGAAGATTTTGCCGATTCCAAAAATGAGAGCTTATTTTTTAGCTCTTTCTTTAAATCAGTTACGCGATCCGAAAGGCACGTCATTTCATCAACAATTACTCTTTGAACTTCGAGCTTAGGTGTAGGAACTTTAAATTCACTCAGCTTAGTACCATTTATATTAGGTTGGGCGGCTCCAGCTGCATTTGCTTTAACGATATCCCAATAAGCCGGGGACCTAAAAAACAACTCTAAGTACTCAGGCTGAACCATTTCGGTATTGGGAACAATTCTTATTAGATATGAGGCAAATATGGCATTTTGTGGCGGTTTCTTTATGAGGATGGACTTGCCTGCTGTTGCGCCTGAACGTGCAAAAACAAGGTCATTCTCAGTAAGGGCATATTTTTCGATTTCTTTTTCCGAGAGCTCAACATAAGGAACACTTAGCCAGTCAATATTATTGTCTTGGATGTCAGTGATGCGAAGAAATTGTGCGGAGCCTTTATCTGCTGCTTTCGCGGTATGCCCATATTGGATTTTTTTACTTAGCTTCTTTACTTTCATCCATATCCAGTCTTCAGGCAGTGCGTAGTCACTAACTGAATTGACACTAGATTCTGACGGATTAAATACTCTATTTAATGCTGAACTGAACAACGCATCAGCCAGTGTGACGCTTTCCTGCAAATGCTCGATGGCGGTGTCGATGCGGGTGAGCAGTGCATCGAGTTTTTCGACTATGCGTTTTTGTTCGCCTTGAGGAGCCACAGGTACAATAAACTCTGAAAGCTTTGTGCCGTTGATGTTGGGCTGAGCTGCGCCTGCGGCATTCTGACCAACAACCTCCCAGTAGGCAGGTGTTAGGAAGAAATAACTTAAATATTCTGGAATAATGTCCTTTTTGTTTGGAACAATTCTAATCAAGTAAGATGCGAATACGGCATCCTTTGGGGCATTCTTGATTAGAATAGATTTTCCCGCAGTTGCACCACTACGGGCAAAGATCAAGTCATCATCATTCAACGCGTACTTGCTGATTTCTTTTTCTTCTAGGGATACTGTTGGAACTCCCTGCCAGTCGATCTTTCCATCTTGAATATCAGTAATACGCAAGAACTTTGCGTTACCGTTACTTTCTGCTTTAGCTGTGTGCCCATACTGAATATTATGGCTAAGCTTCTTGACTGAATGCCACTCCCACCCATCCGGTAGTTTGTATAAAACCTGTTCCATGCTTATTTCTCCGCCAACAGGTCTTCGATTTCATCCAACAGGCCAGACACCAGCTTTTCCTTGGTGCGGATCTGCTTAAGGATATCGCTTGGTGCTAAATGCTCGGCATCTTTCTGCTTGGCTGGGTTTTTGGCAGATAGATCATAGTCTTCAGCTAGTTTGTTGGCTGATACCGTCCAGGAGCGATCTGTGGTTTCGCGACTGCTATACAGCTCAACAAACTCTTTTAGGTGCTCATCGGTGATCGGCTTGTTTTTGGTAAGTTTTTGCTCGGGCTCGCATTCGTAGTACCACACATCGCTGGTGCCACCACTGCGCTCAAAGAACAGCACGTTGGTTTTTACACCCGAATACGGCAAAAACACCCCAGCAGGCAGGCTTAAAATGGTGTGCAGGTTAAAGTTTTCCAGCAGTTCCTGTTTTACTTGCTTAAAGGCGCTGTTGGTTTGGAACAGTACACCTTCAGGCACCACAATTGCAGCCTTACCACCACTTTTCAGGGTTTTCATAAAGTGCTGTAAAAACAGCAACTCAGTGGCATTACTCTGGATAGGGAAGTTTTGCTGAATTTGTGATTTTTCTTTGCCACCAAACGGCGGGTTGGCCAGAATAATGTTGTAGCGGTCTTTTTCCTGAATGTCGCGGATATTCTGAGTTAGCGTATTACCACGGAACAGGTTGGGTGACTCGATGCCATGCAAAATCATGTTCATCATTCCCATTACGTAAGCCAGCGAGGTTTTCTCGTAACCGAAGAACGTATCACGCTGAATGAAATCCCACTGCTCAGTGGAGAGCTGGTTCTTTTGGTTTTTCAGGTATTCAAAGGCTTCCACCAGAAATCCGCAGGAACCGGCTGCCGCGTCATAAATCGTCTCTCCGGGTTTAGGGTCTAATACCTGCACCATGGCGCGAACTACTGGGCGCGGGGTATAAAACTCACCTGCGTAACCACCGGCATCGCCCATGTTCTGCAATAAACCTTCATAGACCAATGAAAGTTCAAACAGATCAGACTCGGATTGGAAGTTGAGGCTATCCACAATATCCAGCACTTCACGCAGGGTGTGGCCGGAAGCGACCTTGTTGTCCAGGTACTGAAAGATAGCGCCAATTTTGTAGGTAAAGGATTTTGGATCTGCGCCCGTTGCGGCGGCATTGGCAAAGCTTTTCAGATACGGGAATAGTTGACTGTTTACGTAATCGGTGAGGTCATCCCCGGTCTTTGCGCGTGCCAGGTCCAATTTGCTATCTGCTGTTTTAGGGCAGGCCCAGTTTGCCCAGCGATGCTCGTCATCCAATACCGGTTGATAGTCTTTGCCGGACAATACCGCTTCGTCTTCTTTTTCAGATTCGTAATCATCGAGAAACTTCAGGAACAAAACCCAGGATGTCTGTTCTGTGTAATGCATGGCACCGCTGATGCCATCGTCGCGGCGTAGGATGTCGGTAATACGGTCAATTTTCTGTTGTAGTGACATGCTCAGAGTTTTCCGATAATAAAATTGTACATATTGGTGATGTCTTCGCTGATTTCTGCGGGCGGAATCAGGTCGATATAGGCTTGGAGTTTTACTGGGTCTAAACCCTCGCCATCGGTATTGATCAGCGGGTTGATAATGTCCTTGACGATCAACCTGCGAATGTCATCGTTATCACCAGAGTTATTGGGCTGCAGGTGATTGCGCTGCGCAATATCACCATTGTTTATTTGGCCTAGTAGATTGTGGTGCGCCAATGCGGAATATGAGAGCAAATAGTTTTTGATTTCGCGGCGCTTCCACGCGAGCAAATAGGGTGTCACCCTCATGCCTTGCGGCCAGCGAATGGCATTCAGTAAGTCGCGGTACACTTGGCCGTTCACTTGAACGCCATTGGCGGCATTCCAATCGAGGGCTGCCTCATCCCGATCACAAATCATAAAAATTTGGGTTGTGACCAAGGGGGATTCGATCTTGCTTAGGCCGTGGAGCCAATCAATCTTGCCCTTGCCAAAAGTTTCGTTAGCAGTAGCGTAGCTGGATGACTTTTTCATGGCATGCACAGCGGCTAGACGGTTTATATCTTGCCCTGCACGTGCCGCAAGTTTGGTAAAAATAATCCAATCGTTGTAATCATCTAGTAAGGCGATGTTCGGTAGCTTGCCACACACTTCAAATTCCACTGATTTCGCCCGTGAAAGTACACTCAGTCGATTGATCAATTGCTTGATTTTGTTGTCTTCGCTGATTCTGCCTTTTTCAACCACTTTAAGGTGCTCAATACGATTCTCTTTCGCTGAAATGGAATCGAGTAAGTGTGTAGTGGTGATGGCGTGGCCTTGGATGCTGTGGAGAAGCGCCCATAACTTTTCGACGTTTTTATAGTGAAGGTGTGAGTCTGCTTCATCGAAGAGGAACAGGGTATTCTCAGTGTCGAACAGATCGATTAGCGCATACAGGAATAGGAGCTGGTATTCTCCATCGCTTAGCTGGTCCAGCTCGATATTGTTATTGAATACGAGTTGACAACGTGACTTATCGATAAAGTAGTTGTTGTCCGCGGCCTGAGTGAAAAAGGCCACTTCCGGGTCCCAGTTGGTAGCCATGGTTTGGGCGTTGGGCTCACCGGCTTCCGCTTCATCATCACCCGCCTGGAGTTGCCTGGGGTAGTCGAAAGAAACCCGAATTAAGCCATTGGCAGTGAGATCGACGGTTCGCTTTCGAAGGGGCTCTTCAAACTCATACTCACGGGATATCAGGTTGGTGATAAAGCTTTCCAGTGAGCGAAAATATGGCGTCGCACGCAGAGTATCGGCTTCGCCGCGTTCTTCTCGCTTGAGTGCATCTTGCACACGAGCAATGTAGTTTTTATCCACTTTAAAGGCGCATTTGAAGGTTGTACTCAAATCGTCTTTATCTGGCTGCGACTCATTGACGTATTCCTGCTCCACCAGGAAAGACCGAACTTTGCCCTTGCGTTTGATCGCTGTGGCTAAAAAGATCAGCAGCTTTGACCAGGATTTGTCGAAATAGAAGCAGTCAAGATTAAGGCCGCGCCCGGCTTGCCTTTCTCTTTTCAAATAGGCACTGAATTTTTCTGAGTAGTTCTCGTTCTGGCCAGATGAGAAGCACACGACCTTAAGGTTTTCATGATCGCGCCCGGCTAATCGTTGTTCAAATACCGACTGCAAAATACTGGATTTTCCTGAGCCATTCTCGCCGATCAGCGTAGCAACCTTATCAATTCGCAAGGTCTGTACTTGTCTATGCAAAGGGTTAGGGGCTAAGTTCAGTTCCATTGGTTAGCTCACATGGTATAGCTGGTGTTGTAGTTGTTTGAAGGCAGCGAGTAATTGCGCAGGTTTGCCACCAAAGGCCATGGAGGCATCTTTAGTGGTGCCAAGGCCAGATAGCTCAATCAACGCTGGCAGGCGCTCACGCGCCAGTTCTGTAACGCCCGTTTGCTCGTAGCGGTTCAGAACAAAATGCAGGAATTGCTTGGCCTTTTCTTGTTGGTACTGGTCAAAGAAGGCGTTGTTCGCTCGCACTGCTTCCGCTCGTGATTTACGGGTAGCCATGGGTTGTTCAAAGGCTAAAAACGCCAGCAAATCGAACATGTCGCAGTCGTCGGCTTCGAACATCCTGCGCAAGGTTGAGAGCTGCTCTTTATCAAAGCCCGCTTGTACCAATTTAGCCAAGAGTTGTTCGCGCAGGTCTGGGTCTGACCAGATCTCACGAAGCTCATCAACGCTTGTGAACAAACCTGGAAGCTGTTGAATTAATCGTTCAACAAACTCCTGAATAGTCAGAGGCTTGCCATTTTCGTCGATATAGCGGGTTTCAATATCAATGACCTTGAGCTCGCGGTGCTTGCCAAGTTTTACCTTTAACCTCGGGCGCGGCTCACCTGGCTCTGGTTCTGGCCCGTCGCCGCCTCCGGGCGGCTCTGGCGTGTAGGGTGGCGATGTCGGTTCTCGGGTTCCGCCAGGCTCTGGTGCTTCGGGCTCGCCATCCCATTCCTCATCATAAAAGTTGTTGGTCGCACCCCGAAAATCCATGATGGTGAAGTAGTCCTTACCATCAAAAACTCGGGTACCGCGCCCCACAATCTGTTTGAACTCCACCATCGAGCCGATGGTTCGATCCAGTACCACGTTGCGCACATTGCGGGCATCGACACCTGTAGTGAGCATTTGTGATGAGGTAATAATAGTTGGGATGTCTTTGTCGTTGTCCTGGAATTTTTCCAGCAGTTCGCGGCCGACCTTGCCTTCGTCGCTGGTGACTCGTACACAATAATGCGGGTCTTTTACGGCTTTGTATTTATTAATCATGTCGCGCATGGTCAGCGCGTGGTTTTGGTTCTCACAAAAGACGATAGTTTTTTCCAGCGGGTTGATGTTTTGTAAGATGGCTTTGGCGACGAGTTCTGTGCGTTCATCAACAATAATTTTGCGGTCATAGTCTTCGACCTGATATAAATCCTGACCAGATTCACCTTCGACGATCACGTCATCTTTGGTGAGCACCAATTCATCCAGATTGGTTCTAACTCGCTTAACTCGGTAAGGAGTCAAGAAGCCATCATTGATACCGTCTTTCAGTGAATAGACATAAGCAGGCTGGCCAAAGTATTCATAGGTATCCACGTTGTCTGTGCGTTTAGGAGTGGCGGTTAAGCCCAGATGCACGGCGCTACTAAAGTGGTCGAGAATAGCTCGCCAGGAGCCTGTGTCATTAGCAGCGCCACGGTGACACTCATCAATCAACACCAGATCAAAGAAATCCTTGGGGTAGGCTTTGTAATAGCCATCGATGTTTTCCCTTTCCGCAATCGCTTGATAGATCGCGAAAAATATATGGGCATTGGTTGGCACCACACCATTGCGTTTACGCACTTCCTCCCCGTTGATTTTGATCAGGTCTTTTTCATAGGGGTTGAAGGTATTAATAGCCTGGTCGGCCAGGATGTTACGGTCAGCCAGAAACAGAACCCGTGGCCTGCGTGAACCAGGTTGGTTACGATTCCAGCGAGCCTGAAAAACTTTGTGAACGATTTGAAAGGCGATGAAGGTTTTGCCGGTACCGGTAGCCAGCGTGAGCAATATGCGGGATTTTCCTTGGCCGATAGCGTCTGTTGCCGCATGAACCGCCAGCTCTTGGTAATAACGTGGCTGCATGGCCCCTTCTAAATGGAAATGGATGTTTCTGAGTTCTTGACTTAAATCTGTGGTTTCACCAGCATAGCGCTTTTCCAGATCAATAGGCGTTGGGTAGAACTCAATGTAGTCGCCTTTACCTGTTTCCAGATCGAGTTCGTAGGTTTGTTTGCCGTTACTGGAATAGACAAAACGAACACGAAGCTTATTCGCATAGTCGATGGCCTGTTGCAGGCCTTTGGTTGGATGCTCGGATTCTTTTTTGGCTTCTACTACGGCCAGATACCGGTTGTCTTTATGAAGCAGGTAATCTACGAAACAACGTCGTCCACGGGCGCCCGCGGCCATTTTTCGACCGTCGGTGAAGTAATGCTCCCGAATGATGTTACTTGGTTGCCAGTCTGCCGCCCGCAAGGCGGGATCGATATAGTTCGCTCGGGTATCTGCTTCAGATGCCATCAGGCCACTCCGTGGTTATTTGTGTTCGGCACCAACTCCAGCAGGTCGCCAATTTCACATCCCAGATATACACACAGCTGTTCCAGCACGTCGAATTCAACCCGTACGGCCGTCTCCTGATATAGCCGGGTGATGGTTCCCCGGTTGATACCGGTATCTCTCGCGACGTCTGCAATCTTTAGTTTCTGCTCGCCCATGATGCGAGACAGGTGACATTTAATCATCTCTAAAAGACCCTTTTGATCTCCTATAGATCAAAAAGACTTGCAATGGATCTTTTGCAGAGTAATATGATCTACAGGAGATCATTTTGATTCCTGAAGGTTTAGATTATTTTACTAGAGGAAGATATGCATGTCACAGACTTACTTAACCACCGAAGAACTTGCCAAACGCATCAAATACGACGCCAGAACCATCCGGAACCAGCTGAAGGACTCTGTCTTGCTGGAAGGCGTACATTATTTCCGCCCATTTGGGGGCCGGAAGATTCTATATGTCTGGGAGAAGATCGAGAGTGACATGTTCAAGTCGCCAGCGATTGATACCCAGCTGATCAGCATGCAGTGATGGGGGATCAATATGGCCACCATCACCAGCAGGAACGGGAAGCTCATTATCGACTTTCGCTATAAAGGTCAGCGCTGCCGTGAGCAGACGCGATTTGAAGACAACCCAGCTAACCTCCGCCGTCTGAAGTCTTTGGTAGAGCGGATGGAAGCAGAGATCACCCTCAATACTTTCGTCTACAAGGAGTATTTCCCAAAAAGCAAAAAGGTCACTTTCTTTGAAGAGCTGGATAAAAAGGTGGAACGCGCACGGCTTTCACCAGGAGGAGAGGATGACTCATTACCGCTGTTGAAAGACTTTGTTGAAACCTGGCTGGCCGAGAAGAAAATTGAGTGGCGTGACAGCTACCTTTTGACGGTCATCACCAACCTGAATAACTACGTGATACCCAGGCTCGGAGATAAAAGAGTCAACGACATCACCAAAGCAGACCTGCTGAACTTCCGCTCCTCTCTCGCCAAAGAACCGGCGCGGAAAAACAGCCCTTTGAATGCCGCCACAATCAATAAAATCATGACGCCGCTCAGAATGCTCTTGAATGAGGCCGCTGACCGGTTTGAGTTTACCTCTCCCTACCGGGGAATTAAATCGCTGAAGGTTCAGAAATCGGATGTCGAACCTTTCACGCTGGAAGAAGTTCAGCTGATCCTGAACAGTGTCCGCAAGGACTTCAGAGCTTACTTCGCTGTTCGCTTCTTCACCGGTATGCGCACTGGTGAAGTCGATGGCCTGAAGTGGCGATACGTGGACTTTAAGAACCGCCAGATCCTGATCCGTGAGACGGTGGTGGATGGCAAGATGACCTACACCAAAACGGACGGTTCGCAGCGCGAGATCCGCATGTCACAGCCCGTATACGACGCACTACGTGAACAGTGGCAGGTGACACAAGATATGGATTTTGTGTTTGCCACCCGCAACGGGACGCCGCTCGAGCACAACAACGTTACCAAGCGGGTGTGGTATCCCTTACTGCGTTATCTGGGCCTGAAATCCCGCCGGCCGTATCAGACCCGACATACCGCAGCAACGCTCTGGCTGGCCTCAGGTGAAAACCCGGAGTGGATCGCCCGCCAGATGGGCCATACCACGACTGAGATGCTGTTCAGGGTGTACTCCCGCTTTGTGCCCAACCTGACCAGACAGGATGGCTCCGCCTTTGATCGCCTGCTTCAGCAGCAGCTGGATGCTGAACGTGCAGAAGCCGAATCTGAACCCGATACCGGAGGTGATCATGATGCATGATCACTTCAATGGTGTGTGGGTGCCCAAGAAGGCATACACCATCGCAGACTGGCTGATCTATGAGACTCAACTCCAGGCCGGGCATGGGCTGGCTGTTCACTTGGGGCTGAATCCCGGAGTAGATAATCACAACGCAGTGAGAATCTGGGTACACAGGCAGATGCAGCAATGGCCGCCTGAGCATCAGACACTGGGGGACCTGAAGTCAGGGTTTATCAGTTTGATCCCGTCAGAGTTGCTCTGATCACTGCCCGGCCTGGCCGGGCTTTTTGCTATGGGGATAAGCAAAAGGAGGGTAATGGTCATTCGACACACTCAGCCCTGACACAGGTTAGACTGCAGTCAGTGAGTGGGAGTGCACTATCTCAGTAGCTTGAGTCCGGCTGCAGGATCGACATTCAGCGCCTGGCAGTAGAGAACGTACTCAAACACATCCAGACGACGCTCCAGAGACTCAATCCGATGAACCGCCGTCGATGAAATATCGAGCTTATCTGCAAGCTCACGGATGCTCAGACCCGAACTATGTCGGGCCGCAACCAGCCAACCAACGAGCTTGGCGTATTTGGGGGATGTTATGGTCTTTATCATGTCCTCATAATGAGAACAATACCCATGATTCCCAAAATGATGACATTTATTGGTGAATATCGGGTCAAAATCTCCCCCATGAAACAAACTTAGCAATACAAAACAGGTAACTATCATTCATTGATTCAGTAGGTCCTCTTCGATATTGTTCTCATTATGTGAACACCATCAAAAGGAACTTTGAATGAAATATCTGCTTCTGCTCATCCCCGCCTTCACTCTCCTTGCTGGCTGTACAGCGGCCAAACACCTGATCGGAAATGGCACCAACCATTTATACGAAGGAGAAAAGAAACCAGTGAACGAAATCAGCATCATTGAGTTCAATAGTGCAACCGGTTGGGGACATGGGAATGGGGTCGTCGTTCGCTATATTGATGGGGAAATAGTCCCGACCTTCTCGCAGTCAAAGAAAGCGCTACTCCCGGGTGATCACAAAATTGATTACGAATGTAACGTTTCAAAAGACAGCATGCCTAAGAACACTCAGGGAAGAAAAGAAGTGACTGTAACACTCGCTAAAGGCGTTCATTACTTATTGGTGGGAGACGTTTACTCACTGCCACCGACGAAATGGTACTACTCGACGGTTGACGTTCTACCGGGAATTACAGACCAGAAATTGAATAAATATGGCTGCAACTTACGGCTCATTCCCTACAAGCGTTACGGCATGGAAGACAGCGAGTGAGCTACTCTCTTGTAACTTATATAGTGTTATTGGGCATCTGCCAGATACCACTCTTTGCTCATGCAGATGAGTGGCTTGGCACTCATCCCCTGGGGCCAGAGCTATTCCCGGCTTGTACTGTTGCTGAGGTCGAACCGATCAATGTGAGCGCACCGATCCAGGGTAGAACGGCTGAAGCACTCGCCTCAATGGTTAGCAGCGCACGCACATCCCTCGAACAGAACGCCCAGAAGGACGGATACAACGCCATTCTGGGATATCAGCTGGAATGGGTTGGCGGGGCAGTATCAACGGCGTATGCTGGTTCCAGAGGTGGTGTTTCATCATCCGTACTAGGAGCGCTCGTCATCAACGGCACCGCCGTTAAACTCACATGTAAGTGAAGGAGTTTTCTATGGACTCAGTTTCAACTCTGCTGTTTATCATTGCGATGATCGGAATCGTCATCGCGACTGTTGGTGCGATTCGGGCTATCAGGGCTGACCGCAACGCGTGGCAGTTCATCACCGAGCGCGCGCGGAACAACCCTGCGGCTGAATCCCTGGATGACCCCTACTGAGAGGAGATTACTCCTTCTCAGTTGACTCCACGACCTCCTGACTCAACCTCATCAGAAATGCTTGAGCCGCGATTTGTCGCTCGCTCAAGTTCTTTAATTGCGTGAGCGATTTTTGACTGACAACGGCATCGGCTATCAAAGACCAGCGATAGTAGGCCTCCTCTCTTTTCTGGGGAGGAATAGCCAACAGGTTCTCCATAATTCGTTCAATTACTCTCTTATCAATCTTGGAGGTCGTCGATTTCAGCAGCTGCCCTGTACGAGAATCTCTCCTGAAATCTCTCGGAAGCTCAGTTAGGCCAGGATAACGAACGAGCAGCTGTCTGGCTGAAGTCTTGCCCGTTTTATAGTATCTGAACTGTTGCACAAAACTGTCGAATCGCCTGCTCCCGTAATCGGAGACAGCCCCTGTGAGAGCCTCATCGACGGAACGCCAGCCAGTCAACTGAATCTCCGGAACCTTTCTTTTGAGCTGACGCAGAATCATGCCACGATAATCGGACAGCGCTCTGAGGTGAGTTTCTGGATCCGGTTCAGCATTTTTCTGAATCGCCTGACGGCTGACACCTAGCAAACACGCCAGCTCTGCAGTTGAAAACTGAGGATGCATGTTCTTTTGATAGAAAGGTCGAAGGTCATCAATTGAGTGAATATACGACTTGAACGTCGTAGAAGGAGACGCATGACCTATTTCCCGAGCTAGCTGGTGAATTTCTCTCGCTGTACGACTACCATTATGTTCAGGATTCATTCTGGCCAGGTATTCCTTGTATTCCTTCTGTATCTCCGAGGGTAAATATAAACTTTCTCTTGAGCTCTGATCCCACTTCCTGGAAAGCATCATGGCAATATTATTCGAAGCAAAAGAGTGCCTTAGAGTATGGAATGCGGTTTTAATGTCGCCTGTAATTGACCTGATCGCCTGACAAAGAAACTTAAAAATATAATTATTATTAGTATTCACAGATTTTCCTGATTTAAACTCAAGGATTCTGGCATCAGCATTTCTACCTGATTCAAGAAAATGCGGATGATAACCCTTGAGAAAACTCATCTCCTCAGGCATTAAACGGCCCGAAATCCCTACTGATCTATAAGAACTGATGGTTTTCAACGAGTGATTCACGTAAGGCTCAATAAGTAACTCAGCAAATCCACGCAAATGGAAATCCATTGCTCTGACATGTTTCACCTCACTAGCCCTAAGGCCCAGACGATATCCTAAAATAAGCGCCAGTCTTGTGGCTCGCAACAGTGAGATCCTATAAGAATTTATCTCTATTCGCTCTGCACTCTCGAGCACTGAATAAAGATGATCATACTCTGTAGGTAACAGAATTACGGGGCTCTGTTCTGAAAGTACAATCTTCATTGACTGAATTTCACTCAGACCTCTATCCTGAGTGTTGTGCAGGTACCATAGATAATAGTTTATACAGCGGCGAACACTCTTAGCAGGAGATGAATCTAAAGACTCAATCAAATAAATAAACCTTTCTAGCAAATTCTCATTTGATAGCACCTCAGGGTCCAACTCATCGAACAATGACGCAAAACGATCAAACGCTGCATTCGCAATAAACGACAGACCAGAAGGTTTTAAACGATTACCGTATTCAGTATCATTTTCCATGTAATATCGAATGCAGTTTATAATAGATCGTTGAGATTTAGAAAGCGCCAACCCCCTAGAAAAGAGATCGTATGATCTCAAGTCAGGGTCACCCTTCAATACCTTGACAAGGTCAGACTGAACATTTGATATTGATCTTCGTGGCGATGTTACGATTTTTCCAACATCTAACTTTGGTGGTACCAAACCACTAATCTTTCGAATATGACCATTCTCACACAGACCACGATTGAGGCGTAAATTTGTGGCCGAATCGACCAAATACGATGGGACCTTATTCTTTAAAAATCCACACATGACACTCATAAACTCAGTCATGGAAGGAATTTCCTCAAACGATCCGTATTTCATGAACAACAATTTTACATATTTGTACCAAGTATAGCTTTTATGAATAACACGCTTCTCTCCCATCAAATTAATCAGCAAAAGCGTCAGATCATCAGGGCTCCAAACAAATTCCGTTTTAAATTTAGGCTTCTTGAGCAAATACCAAAAATTATTGCCGTATCGATTGAGGCCTTCAATCCAATCAGACTTATAGAAATCACGCACCAGGTCAACATCAAGCAGGAAACCATAACGAATGGCGGAATATATAACAATACCAACCCCATCTTCCTCATCATGATTATTAACTAGCTCTTTAAATCGAATATCGAAATCAATGAGCGGCACATAGAAGGCTTCATTCTCTGGGTTAATTGGAGCTGACTGATTGACTATTAAAGAGCGCCTATACAGCTGATCATATGTGGCGCTACCAGTATCTATAATATATTGAAATAACTCTTTAAGGATCGCCTCTCCGCGCTCCGCTCCCCAACGGCTTGACACATACTCCAAGATCAAAGACGGTAATTGTGCATCATAATTAACACCATCTTCCTCCAGAACATCCAGGTCTGTTAGCACCGTCTCAGCGTCAATGGTCAACATGAAACCAATCCTCCTTAATCCCTAACTCCTCGATTATGACGTTATAAAATTTATTAATCTCACGTTCAATAAAAGCCGGATCAACCGTAGAATATGAGTCCCACAATGCTTCTCCGGCCGAATGATGGTTCAACACCATATTTATCGCATCGTAGCTGTAATTCATTTCCACCATTCGGGATCTTATATATTTTCTGATTGATTTAAGAGGGAAATCGCAATACTTAGACAGATACTGATGAACTATCGAATGACTTGGTTCTATTTTTTTCCAATCAGAATTTAAGAAAAAGCAAAAATCGTTACTTTCATTCTGCGCCCCCAAGTAATCAAGTGCATGTTTACTTCGAACTTTATAAAAATCTGAAATTTTTTTAGATATTGAATGGCAAAACTGAAATCTAGCATGTGAAAAATCCGGTCCATCTTTATCTCTGAAATAGACGGCCTCATTGTGGTTTATTTCAACGAGTGGATCATAAACACCTCTAACCGTCGTGAAAATTGCCTGTACGACAATACAGAATAGTGTCTCTAGGTTATGCCTTTGATATGACCTTCTAGGAGCATCTACTAGTTCTGATCTGACACTAACAATCAACGATTTCAACTCATCATCTGTTATTACATTCTTACAGGAGTAGTACCCACTGTTTATGGTGGAAAAATCTATAGAATCACGCCCTGCTCGTTTCAATATTTCATTCACCGCATAGGAATAACATTCAAGCACCTGAGACTCAGATACCGCAGTGTAGTACTGCTGGGTGTTTGCGGATGGTACTCTGATCCCGTAGGTGGTTTGAACGATCACCGGGTCATAAGCTGATTTTGAAAATTCATACGCCTGCCTCGAGATCATACCCAGAGTCACTCTTGGGATTAAACCATTCAAAAGAGCCTTTAGACCTGACTTAAGAGTGGACGAATCGGTCGAAGTCAGAGACTCGGAAAGAATCTTCATATCTTCAGCTCGAATTATCTTATTAGGAACCTCAACGTAATCTCTACTATTCAGTAAATTATCAGTTAGTATATTTCGCACCCCAAATCGATTAGATCTATACTCCGGACGAATTCTGCGGACATAGAACGAATTTGTTCGTACCGAATATCTAATTGGCACGTCTACATCGGACCCGATTAGGCAGACTTCTTCAAATGAAGAGGATGTGAATAGCATTAATTTCAGAATTTTTCCCAACATCCATTCAGAATTACCATATTCATAGATATCTAAATCATCTATTAAATTTAGAAATCGGAATATTTCCTCATCCGTCAGCTGTCGCCTAGAAATAGTCGGCGCAGCTATTACTCCTGCCAGAATACCCCGGGCAGCCTCTGACCGCTCTCTCCCAATCCGCATCTCAACGGATAAGCGTTTCAAATGTTCAATGAGTATCAATATTTGGTCAGTCTGATGATCCTCAGCTGGCTCAATTCCAGGTACCGTTGATTGCACATTAGGGAGATACTGAGCGACTCCAGGAGAATTCACTGGGTCGTCTGGATCTTCAGGTACCAGCATGATCATTTTACCTTGGTAATCTACCGAGACACCCTCTCGCCGAAGACACTCAGAACTTACGCTTGTACGCCCCACCCTTTCTCGACGAACCACCTTCTGTTCGGAAACCACCTTCATGAATCTCAAGAAGTTCAAACGGTCATTTTCTGATATGAAAGAGGTATAATCCGCATGTTTCTCTTTCGAAATAAGTCTCGACTGCCTCCCTATTTTTCTGATTATCAGACCTAGGCCACTGAAATCGTGATGTTTTAATTTTTTACTAATAAAATCGTTTAATGCCGCACCTATGAGAATTCTTTGTAACCCCTGAATCTGTAGGCTGCACCTGTTATCAACATATAGAGCAATCCAAATAGGGTGATCTCCAATTTCCCCGTAGAATCGCGATTCAGCAGAAATCTGATAATTTGTATGCCAGACTGAACCCCTCTTCTCGTTTTCAATAATCTCTTTGATCTCACAAAGCAAAAGATCGATGTTTTCATCTATAAGAAATGCGTCTTTAATCCTGCGGATATTTTCATGTATTTGATGAAACCCCTCCATATTCTTTGGTGCCATCAGTTTTTCTAGGAAATTGCCCATCATGTTTGACCTGTAGTTGCTCGCTACAGGTCTGTAGCAACCCGAGGACACGTATCGACCAAATCACTGTTTTGTCATGTCAAAACATCAACCGGCCATTCCCCCAAAGGTCATAAAATTTGTCATGACAAAACCCTTACCCCTTCCACTAATCAGAAGTCGAAATACACATAGGAACGGGAGTTGGGACTGGGACTGGGACTGGGACTGGGACTGGGACTGGGACTGG
>CETZ01125671.1_pt1 | contig 28531 bp, 26 predicted proteins | sample 531441 | NCBI WGS metagenome assembly CETZ01 (sample SAMEA2623098, study PRJEB7988) | marine metagenome | isolation source: saline water (ENVO:00002010), including | reverse complement strand
ACAATAAGCTTTACGGGTCTATTGGAACACTAATTGTTATCTTGTTGTGGATCTATATTAATGCCTTGGTGTTGATCATTGGCTTTGAACTGAACGCTAGCATCGCCTTTGCCAAGACATCGGCAAAAACGGAAAAACCAGAAATTGAAAACCATTTTAACGACTAAATTATGAGAACACTTTTTGCAAGCTTTTTACTATTGGTGGGAACTTTAAGCGGCTTTGCCCAATCCGGTGATGCCATTCTTGGCACGTGGCTTACCGAAAAAAAGGATAGCAAAGTTCAGATCTACAAGAAAGGAGATAAATACTACGGTAAGATCCTCTGGATAAAGAATAATAAGAATGAAGATGGTAGCTCACCCAAGCTTGACTCCCAAAACCCCGACTCAAAACTCCGCAACCGCCCTATTGAAGGTATTAACATATTAACCGACCTGGAATGGGATGCTGATGAAAAAGAGTGGAATGAAGGAGAAATCTATGACCCTCGTGGTGGTGACACCTACTCTATGTTTGCAAGGCTGGAAAATGAGAACACTTTATACCTTAAAGGCTTCATAGGCTTTTCCCTGATTGGCCGCAGCACTATCTGGACCAGGGTTAAGTAAAATGTAAAGTACCAAGAGGTGTTCCTCTGTCAATATTCATCGTTGACCTTTTCCCGAGCACCTGGTTCAGATGTTTCGGATGCAATCCATAACCTGGCCTGATGGAGCGAACATTTTCCTCGGTGAATACCTCACCCTTTTTTATATTCTTTACCACAAATAAGGATCGGGCAAACTTTCGATTTTTTTGGACTTTTTCACTCAATTCATAAGTCACTTTCCCGAGTGCCTTCTCAGCGTCTCTTACGGCATCAACCATCGACTTAAAACCGGTAGGGTCTAATGAGAAATCGGCATCTGGTCCACCAATGCTACGGTCCAAAATAAAGTGTTTTTCAATAACTTTTCCTCCCAGCGAAGTAGCCACAATTGGAACCGTATTGCCCTCGGTATGGTCTGAAAGTCCTACCTGAACCCCAAATTTGTCCTTCATGTCCAGCATGGTTCTAAGGTTAGCTAATTCAATGGGGGCGGGGTAGGCAGAAGTACATTTAAGGATAATAATATCTTCATTACCGGCTTTGCGGCAGGTTTCCACGGCCAACTCAATATCTTCAAAGGTGGCTATACCCGTACTGATAATCACAGGTTTCTTTTTTGACGCCACATATTCTATGAGTGGGATATCCTGTATTTCAAAAGAAGCAATTTTGTAAGCTGGAGTATGTAGCTCTTCAAGTAAATCTACCGCGGTTTTATCAAAAGGTGAAGAGAAACAAACAAGTCCCTCCTCTTTAGCAACTGCAAAAAGCTCCTTATGCCACTCCCAGGGAGTGTAAGCTTGCTTATACAAATCATATAAGGTCCTGCCATCCCAAAGCGTTCCCTGATCAATTTGAAAGTATTTATTATCACAATCTATAGTGATGGTATCAGGGGTATACGTTTGCAGCTTTATGGCGTCAGCACCAGCTTTTTTTGCCGCTCTTATGGTGTCAATAGCTATTTGTTTATCATGGTTATGATTAGCCGAAAGCTCCGCGATAATAAAAGATGGGCTCTCATCAGACACTGTAAAACCACCTATTTCAATCATTTTAATACATCGTTTTTTTTGAGGGATATCCCTTCTCTGATACTCATTAACTTAATTGCCCCATTAGGACACTTTATTACGGGAACCGGGCTGGTTTCAAGTATTAACCCATTAGGGTCATCCTGATTAAACCCCAGATCTGAATCATCTACCTTATCGATTACGATCTTTTTTTCTTGATACCAACTGAATGCTCCCGGATAAGGTGCTGCCTGAGCCCTCACCCAATTCCTGATTCGATCTTTTTGCCAGTTCCAATCAATAAGGCCATCGGCAGGTGTTCTTTTACCAAAAAAAGTTGCTTTGCTATTATCCTGCTTCCTAAGCTCAACGTTTTGGGTAGAGAATTTCTCAATTACCCCACTGACCATGTCGGGGTAAAGATTCTCAAATTTTTGTAAAATATCAGCTCCTGTATCTTCAGCTTGGACGGGAACTTCATTTTGTAAAACAATATCCCCGGTATCACACCCCTCATCAATAAGATGTGCTGTAACTCCGGTTTTCATTTCGCCATTAATGATCGCCCAGACATGGGGTGTTCGCCCACGGTATTTGGGAAGTAAGCTCCCATGGAAATTTACAATATGGGGAAAACGCCTAATCAGATCAGATTCAATAAGAAAGAGATAATTTATGGATAAGACCAAATCGGCCTGTATAGCATGGGTCTCCAGAAATGCCAGTAGATTTCCTTTCCTTGGATTTCCCTTAAATAGTGGAATATCCGAATCTCCGGCCAGCTTTACTATGTTTTGTGAACTACTATCAGTAGCAATAAAGACAGGTTTATAATCGTGTACAAAGCGATTTAAAACTTCATACCCAAGCTTACCTGATGCCAAAAAACCCAACCTCATGAGGCAAGGGATTTAAAATGCTCCAAAATTCGCTCGCCCGATAACCCATCTATACATTCAGATTGATTTTTTAGGATACTCAAAATTTTAGTTTCCGATAGATTACTCATACAATTTAGCAACTTTTCCTGCTCAAAGTTACCGGCATCTTCAAAAACCTGTTTCTTTTTAAAACCCTCGTATATAGTCTTCTGGTTATCTACGTAATAGCCACTAATGATTGGCACTCCAACCGCTATGGCTTCAAACAATATCCCACTACTTGGCACAACCACAAGATCTGAGGATTCCATTTCTCTTTTCATGTCCGGTGCACCTATATTCTGCAGTATTTTAACGTCTACTTTAAGCCGGTCTATATAGGCTATCAATTCCGATTGAAAGGCATAAGCACCTCCTATAATTATGGTAAAAGACAGATCTTTACGATGAAGAGCCTGAAGAGTCGATAAGGTTAAATTTTGAGGATCAGCTCCACCAAAGCATATCAGTATATTTTTTATTGGAATACCAGGCCGCACATGACTTGGTTCCAAGAAAGCTGGCCTCAATAGCGCATAAGAAGGACCTAATAAGAAACGGGTTTCAGGATTCGTGCTATAGTCCTTTTGTGAAATGCCTGGCGCATGATTCAGAATTGAATCCACATCATACTCTCCCCTTCCAAAGTCATCTATATAGAACAACTTAGCTCTGGATTTTACCTGATGCTGATATTCAATATCAAAATGATAGCCATCCAACACAACAATATCCGAAGCTTTTAAAGAACTGATGAAGGTAAATTCATCTTTGAGAATATTTACTTCAAAACCTTCGCTGTCAATATAGTTCCCGGTAAAGTCATTGGATATTCGAAGGTTAAAGGTGATCTTAAAGTCATTTTTCAACATGTGTGCTAAGGACAAACACCGCACAACATGTCCCAAACCGATTTGCCCATTTCCGTCAACACGTATTTTTATCTGTTTAGGAATCACTAAGTTGATATTTAGCTTCAGCTATCTTCCAATCTGACTCATTATCAATATCCTGCACCTCGGTCTCGGCTAATATTATAGCCCCGCTCATTTCCGAAAATAATCTCGGGTCCGCTAAAAATTTTTTACAATCCAACCAGTAAAACTGTCCCGCGTCATGATAAGCAAGAGGTAGATCCTGCGAACGGGAATTCAGATGCTCCGGCCAATTCATTTTTACCTTGTTTCCTTCCAGTTTTAACGAACGCCAAATTGGATAACTGAAAGGGGTAACTGGCAAAACCGTAGTAAAATAATTATCTACTAATAGCGATTTTGCTTCATGCAGATTGTTCTCTTTAATCAGAGGAGCCGTAGGATATATGCAACAGATAAAATCAAAAGATCTATTTTGGCTCTCATAAGAAGTTATCACTTCTACAATAACATCTGCGGTTGATGAATGATCATCCGCATTTTCGCTGCTTCGCATAAATGGAACTTTAGCTCCATATTTTTTGGCCACCTTTGCAATTTCTTCATCATCGGTAGATACCATTACCTCATCAAACAAACCTGAGTTAAGAGCTACTTCAATGGAATAAGCAATGATTGGTTTTCCTAAAAACTCTTTGATGTTCTTGCGCGGAATGCGCTTACTTCCTCCCCGTGCAGGTATGACAGCCAGTGATTTCATCGATCCACAAACTCCAGAACCCGATCGATTACATACTGCTGATCTTCAGCAGTAAGCGAAGGGTACATAGGTAAACTCAAACATTCGGAATAATATTTTTCGGCCAGGGGCAAGTCTCCTTCCTTCCAGCCAAACTGCCTGTAGTAAGGCAAGGTGTGAACAGGAATATAATGAACCTGGGCATAGATGCCGTTTTCCCGTAAATGATCATATAAGCCCTTGCGGTCATTAACCCGTATTACATATAGATGAAACGCATTGGAATATTCCTGAGCTTGCTCCTGTAACCCAATGGATGTTCCTGCAAAGGCTTTATCGTATCTATGAGCAATATCACGCCTTTTTTCAAGATTAGCTTCTGCCCGGCCTAACTGGCTCAGGCCTAAAGCTGCCTGAAAATCTGTTATGCGGTAATTATACCCCAGATCCTGCATTTCATAATACCACCCACCCTCATTCTTCTCCAGGAGTGATGGATCTTTAGTTATTCCGTGCGTACGCAGCATTAGTAATTTTTGATAAAGGGCTTCATCATTGGTGGTGATCATTCCCCCTTCTCCCGCTGCGATATGCTTTACCGGGTGAAATGAAAAAATGGCCAGTTCGGCAAAACGACCATTACCACACAGTTGTTTTTGGTGATTACTGTCCATAAAATAAGCTCCCGGGGCATGACAGGCATCCTCAATAATCCAGAGATCATACTCATCTGCCAACGCTCTTAACCCTTCCAGGTTTACCGGAAAGCCGGTAAAATCCACAGGAACTATACCCTTAAAAGTGCCTTTGGGATGAGATTCCAGGAGCTCCTTTACTTTTGCTATATCCATTAAAAAAGTCTCCGGATCAATATCCGCAAAGGCTACCTCTCCACCACAATACTTTATGCAATTGGCCGAGGCCGCAAAAGTGATGGGAGTGGTGATTACCTTATCCCCGGGTTTTACACCCAAGGCCATAGCACAAAGATGTAAAGCCGCAGTACCGTTTGAAACCGCTACGGCATACTGGCTTCCTACGTACTCCGCAAAAGCCTTTTCAAACTCCGCAATCTTAGGGCCCTGGGTTAAAAAATCAGAACGTAGGGTTTCCAGTACGGCTTCCTCATCTGCCTTGGTTATTTCCTGACGTCCGTATGGGATGTTTTTCATAAATTATTCTTGAAAAGTAGGGTCCACATGTTCACGAATCAACTGTCTTAACTCTTCCACAGTAACCCATTCATGGTTTTCACCCGAATTATATTTAAACCCCTGCTCTACCTTCTGAGCGTTAAAATGGGAGATAAATTCATCCAGTTTAAAGCGGGGCAACTGTGGTAAAATCGTGTAATACTTGCCACAGTCATACGTAAAAAACGAATCAGAAGACGTAATCATTTCCTCATGGATCTTCTCTCCCGGCCGAATTCCGATTACTGGTTTTTCACATTCAGGGCCAATGGCCTCGGCAACATCGGTAATCTTGTACGATGGGATCTTAGGGACGAATATTTCGCCCCCCCAGGCATTTTCCATGGCGTATAAAACCATATCCACCCCCCCCTGCAGGGAAATATTAAAGCGGGTCATCTGCGGATCGGTTATTGGCAGAATACCTTCCCTACGTCTTTGCAGGAAGAAAGGGATTACGGAACCGTTAGAGCCCATCACATTGCCATAGCGCACCACAGAAAACTTAATCGGATTCCATCCTTTTATATTGTTTGCCGCTACAAAAAGTTTGTCAGAGGCCAATTTCGTAGCTCCGTAAAGGTTGATGGGAGCCGCAGCTTTATCCGTGGATAAGGCCACCACATTTTCCACATCGGTTTCCAGGCAGGCATTGATCACATTTTCAGCCCCCAGAATATTCGTCTTCACGCACTCCATAGGGTTGTATTCAGCTATGGGTACATGTTTCATGGCCGCAGCATGGATCACGTATTCAATACCCTTCATAGCCCGCTTTAAACGCTCAAAGTCCCGCACATCACCAATAAAAAAGCGAATTTGGGGATACCTGGCAGGCGGAAACTCCTGTGCCATCTGGAACTGCTTTTGCTCATCGCGAGAATAGATAACCAATCGTTTGATACGAGGCCACTTTTCAAGAATGTTTTGGGTAAGAGCCTTCCCCAAAGAACCGGTACCACCGGTGATCAATATCGACTTATTGTTTAAGTCCAGCATAAAAAACTCCTGTTAAGACAGCTCTTTCAGAGCTCTGAAATTAAGATTGCTAATATATTTGGAATATAGGCTCTGTACAAAGAAAATAAAGGCTTACCTCTTTATCTACCCGCAAAGAATAACTTTTGCTTTACTCTTTGGGCCAATTGCACTAATTCTGGCACCGGTTTAAAATAGAAAAGGAGCACGGAGACAAATAACACATATAATAAGTTCCTGATTATAAGATCCACCCACATATTTATTTCAAAGGGATGACTAAGTGTAGCCACTATTGTGAGATAGATTACAAAAGTGATCAAGTGACTTTTTGAAAAAGGCTGAATACGTTCCACTTTCCATAAGAAAATCACCATAGCTGCATTATTAATAGCAAGCGCCATCCCTAATGCAATCGCAGCGCCTACCACTCCGAATATTGGAGTAAGCCATAAATTAAGAATTATGACCAAGATAATGAGTCCAACATTGGCTGCCAGTGTGTAGCGATAATATTTAGAGTTTGAAATTATAGCACCATTGGCTCCTGCTGCAAGATCTATAAGGCGGCCCACTCCCAGAATAAGCAGTACATACTTCACCATTGCGTATGAATTACCACCCTTTTCATCCGGAATGAGGGATATAATGAAGTCAACATTTATCCAGATAGCCAGAAATAGCGCACCACCTATAACAATTTCAGTAATTGCAGATTTTTTGTATATAGACTCCAGAGCTGCCTTGTCATTATTTTGCCATGCTTTAGAAATTAGTGGTACACTAGCATTTACTACGGCTCTGGCCGGAACATGCACCAGGCTCACCATATTTTTTGAAATAGCCAAAATAGGAACTAAGGCAGAGCCTATTAATTTAAAAACGAAAATGGTATCCAAGTAATTGATCAACCAGCCTGAAGAACCTGCTAAAACTGAAAAAAAACCAAACTGAAGGTAACTCGATCGTTCTGGAAGGTTGAAGTTAAGTTTAAAACCAATTAATCTTAATTTGGCCAAATAGATAATGGCGATCAATAAATTCAGCAAGTATAGCAGAATATAGAGATAGAGAAACGTCTCCAGAGAAAAGCTAAAAACGTATAAAGCTGCTATGCATAAAGAAACCCCAACTCTAAAAACTACATTATTAAGAAATATTGGAAGGTGTGACTTAAAATTAGATATCAGTATAGCCGAAAAATAATCGAAAAACAGCATTATACCAACCAACAGAAGCAAGAGTCCATAATATGCTGAAAACATTCCTTCATCAGCACCTGATGCAAAAAAGTCAACTACTAGAGGTTTTCCAAAAAACAGGATTATCAGGAGTATAATACATCCCACACTACTGAGTAACAGGGTAAAACCAACTAAATTCTTACTCCCTTTCTCAATTCCTGGTAGAAACCTCTTTAGAACACCAGGCATACCAAAATGCCCCATGGATCCTATAATAGTAGCAATGGCTAAAAAAGTTTCAAGTAAACCCCAATACTGATCATTTTCCTTAAATACGAGAGGAAACAAGAATATTTTATTTAGCATTCCTAATGCCATTCCGGCATAGGAGCTAGCGAAGCTATAAAGGCTCTGTTTTGCTACAAGACCCATTACCTTTTATCCCAGTAAGAAAGATCCAGCTCGGGCAGCAGTTCCTGTAGTTCACGGGTAATTCTCTCTGATACAGGTTTGAAAGATTGCAATGACTGCCGTTCTTCATCCGTTTTTCCTTTAAGGTCAGAACTGTTGATTTTCAAGTAGAGCGGTAAGAGGAGTTTTTGAAGCCGGTGACCTATCAGGGGTTGCAAGCGCAGGCCGAGTTTATGCAGAAAACTGCTCTTAATAGCTACGGTTTCATTGCGGTGTTCAAAGTCAAAAGATTTGAAAAAAGCAGGGTCCACTTCTAAAAATTCGGCAATATCACACATGGTTTTCTCCTTTGAGCTCATCAGCTCCTCAAAAAGGAGCACTTTTATCCTGTCAGCGCCCCACTCTTTCAACCAGGGCTTTAAGTATTTGGCATACTCAATATAGAACCAGGTATCCTTATTATCAACATAATCCTTAAAAGTACCCTGGTAAGTTTTTATGCGATACCGCACCATGCGGTAATGGCTGTACATCTGTGCAGCAGGCTCCCTGAAGATGAAGATCATTTTAGGTTTGGTGGGCAGGTCTTTGAGCATAATGCGGGCATTATCATAGTAGAGGTAATGCGCAGTAGCTTCAAAAGCTTTAGTATGAGCCGGACAATGTGTAAAATAGCGGCAATATTCCTCTATTGGCTTTTCAATGATATTGGCCTGCTGATTAAAACGGTTCACCTCATCCGCAAAAAAAAAGGTTTCCTTGAGTTTTGAACCACAAATTTCAGGATGAGCTGAGAGCCAAAAATAAAGCGAGCTGGTACCGCACTTTGGGGCGCCTCCTATAATAAAATCAGGCCATCTCAGGTTTTTTCCCATCGGGCTAAAATAAAATATTTACATTTTCCACTTCCACAGTAACCGTTTTATTTTGACTATTATTGCGAGTGTTAATACAAGCTCTAAGCATGAATTCATTTTTCACTAACAACAAGGGCGTTATTCTGGCAGTTATAGCGCTGCTGGCCATAAACATTATTTACTTTTTCCCCACCCTAACCGGTAAAGTCATTGCCCAGGACGACATCATGGGAGGTAAGGCCAAGCAAAAGGAAATGAACGAATTCCGTGAAGAGACCGGTAAAGAGGCTCTCTGGACCAATGCTATGTTTAGCGGAATGCCTACTTTTCAGTTGGGTGTAGGGTACCCCAACAACGTTTTCACTTATTTGCATTACGTGGCCTCTAAAGGTCTCAACATGGGGAGCAGCACCAGTATTTACATTATTGCCACTCTCCTGCTCTGCTTCTTTGGATTTTTACTCAGCTTCAATGTTAAAACATGGCTGGCGGCAACAGGGGCAATTTTATTCGCGTTTTCCGGCTTTTTTATAATCTCCTTTGCAGCGGGGCATAACCTTAAGGTATTGGTGGCAGGTTATTCTGTAGGGCTGTTAATGGGTATTACCATGGCTTATCGTGGAAAACTATGGCAAGGGGCCTTGTTTACCGCCTTATTTGCAGGATGGAGCATTTTTGCCAATCACTTTCAGATCACTTTCTATACCCTTTTCATTGCCTTTTTCATTGCCCTGGCCTACCTCATCCATGCAATCAGGGAAGGTTCAATGGGTAACTTTCTGAAAACTTCAGCGGTTTTACTTGTGGCCGGACTCATTGGTGTGGCCCCTAACTTGGGTAACATCTGGAGTACTTATACTTATTCTCAGGAAAGCATGCGCGGAGGTAAATCTGAACTGGCCAGTAAAGAAAATAAAAAAGGTCTTGATTTTGACTATGCCATGTCATGGTCCTACAGCCCCCTTGAGACTATGGGGATATTTGTTCCACAGATTATGGGAGGGGGTGCCAAAGAAAATTACGAGGGTACCGAAGTGTATGAATTCCTCTCCAGAAGCCTGCAACAACAAGGAATAAGCCGTGATAAACTGGACGAGGTCACCAACCAATATTCAGGTTCTGTACTATACTGGGGCGAGCAGAGTCTTGTAAACGGAGCCTATTATGCCAGCGCCCCCCTCCTTTTTCTTTTTATACTTGGATTATTCTTCCTCAGAGGGCCTACCCGCTTATGGGTTATATTATCAGCACTATTATCACTTTTCATGGCCTGGGGCTACCATTTTGAGACTTTCAACAGGATAATGTATGATCACTTTCCTTTAGTCAATAAATTCAGGGTACCCAGTATGTCTTTGGTCATACTGTTTATGCTTCTGCCTTTTGTAGGTATTTTGGGAATTGATCGGTTTATTAAATCAGAGCTGAGTGCTGAAGAAAAGAAAAAAATACTCTTACGATCCCTTTATTTCTCGGCAGGCCCTATCCTGGCTCTTGCATTATTCGGCCCCTCACTGATTGATTTTTCAGGTCTACGGGATGCTAATCTCCAACAACAGGGCTTTGATATGGGAATGCTGGAAGACACCCGGAAAAGCCTTTTCAGGGGTTCTGCCTTCAAATCCTTCATTCTTATTGCTATTTCCTTTGGCCTGTTGTGGATGTACAACTCCAATAAGCTAAAATACACCTACCTGGCGGCAGGGCTGGGCATACTGATGATTGGAGACTTGCTTTATTTTGACCGGGACCAGTTGGGGAGCGACCAATTCATTACAGAGAAAAACTACGCCAATACTTTCAGCCAACCCAGTGCTGCCGACCAACAGATCCTTCAAAATGAAAAAGATCTTCACTATCGGGTTTGGAATGCTACTACCTCCCTCACCTCAGATTCGTACACTTCTTATTTCTTTCATTCCATAGGTGGTTACCATGGCGCCAAGCTGCAGCGTTATCAGGATCTCATAGAGAATCAACTCAGCAAACAAAATATGGCTGCCTTTAATATGCTCAACACCAAATGGGTAATACAAGGTGGACAACAGGGACAGCCTCCGGTTGCACTGCGGAACCCTGGAGCCCTTGGTAATGCCTGGTTTGTAGACTCCATAAAGCTGGTCAATACTGCTGATGAGGAGATGGCAGCCCTAACCGGCCTGAATGCTGGTAATACTGCCGTTGTGCATGAAGAGTTTGCTACCAACGCACAAGGAACAGGACCTTCCAACCCCTCCAACACCATAGAACTGACCAGTTACAGCCCTAATGAACTCACCTATTCTGCTAATGTAATAGGAAGTGAAGCTTTGGCCGTTTTTTCAGAGATCTATTATAAACCTGAAAATCAGGCATGGCAGGCTTATGTAGATGACAAAAAGGTGGATCACTTCCGGGTAAACTACTTGCTGCGGGCCATGAAGATCCCTCCGGGGCAGCATACCATTACCTTCCGCTTTGAACCCAGGACCTACATCGCAGGTGAAAAAATTGATCTCACAGCCAGCATAATCCTGGTTATAGGTATAGGATTAATCATATTTTTCACAAACCGATCATCCAGGAAAAAGCAGAACCCCATTGAAGACTAATGAAGAGGGTACTTATTATATCCTATTACTGGCCTCCCGCTGGTGGGATTTCGGTATTGCGTTCCCTTAAATTTGCCAAGTATCTGCACCAAATGGGTTGGGAGGTTGTGGTTTACGCTCCTGAAAATGCCGATTACCCCCTTATTGACGAAGGGAATTTACGTGATATTCCGGAAGAGATTGAAGTTATAAGAGGCAAGATCCTCGAACCTTTTGCGGCCTTCAAAAAGCTTAGCGGGCGCAAACCTGACGATTCGGCTAATCCCGTCTATCAGCGGGATAAAAAAAGTTCAATTGTTGACAGCTTATCTATATGGGTACGGGCTAATTTCTTTATACCTGATGCCCGCGCTCTGTGGATCAGGCCTTCCGTAAAACGATTAAGCCAGTACCTGAGGAGGAAACCGGTGCATGTGCTTTTAACCGATGGCCCACCTCATACCAATACGGTTATTGCTGCACGCCTCTCCAAAAAATTCAATATTCCGTGGTTGGCTGACTTCCAGGATCCCTGGACTCAGGTTGATTACTACAAAATGATGAAGATCAGCGGTCCGGCCGATTGGATTCATAAAAAAATGGAGCAATCAGTATTTCGTACTGCCAAACACATTACCATAGTAAGCCCCAGCTGGAAAAAGGACCTTGAAAGTATAGGAGCCCAAAATGTGAGTGTAGTATACTGGGGTTACGATGAGGATGATTTTAAAGATATCTCTCCTGATCCTGATCCCGGCACCTTTACAATAATCCATGCGGGCACCGTGGGCTTTGACCGCCTGCCAAATGCATTTATAGACCAAATAAACCTGCTTGTAAAGCAACTTCCGGATCAAAAAATTGAAGTTCTCTTTTACGGACCGGTTGATTATGAATTAAAAGAGCAGGTACATCAGCTAGGCCTTGAGAAGGTAGTGTTGTTTAAAGGAAATATAGAGCGTAAGGCCATGCTTAAAAAGCTCATGGAATGCGATCTTCAACTCCTATTGCTGAACAAAGCTGATAATGCAATGGGCCGCCTGCCCGGTAAACTATACGAATACTTAAGGGTTAAGAAGCCCATAATGGGCCTGGGTTTGCCCGGAAGTGATGCAGATCACATCCTGCAAAACACCGGAACTGGTAAGGTTTTAAATTACAATGACACGGAGGGCATTCGGCTTTTTCTTTCAGACCTATTGAACGAAGAATGGAAAAGTTTTAACCCGGATGGAATAGAGCAATTTTCGAGTGAAAATCAAATCAGCAAAATTTCTGATCTCCTCAAAGAAATGATCCAAAATGGATAAAAAACATATCCTTTGCTTTATAGATAGTGATTCAGGGCGTGACGTGGAAATCCTCACACCTGTAATAGCCTTCGCAGAGCTTTTCCTGAACGCCAGAGTAAGCCTGGGCTTTACCTGGGACCTGGATATCATGTTCCGTTCAAAACCTGACCTGGTAATACTTCCTAATACAGTAGGTTCCAAGCTATACTTTGAGATCTCCCAATATGCCCATCAACAGAATATTCCTGTTTTTGCCTTGATGTCCGAGGGGAATATCCGCACCGATGGTAGTTTTTACTATTGGGGATACAATACCGATAAGATATTTTATCAGAAGTACATCTGCTGCTGGTCCGAGCGGACCAGGGATTTTCTGCGGTCTGAACTCCCAGAAATTGCCAATCGTATTGTTTTTACGGGAGCTACCGGTTTTGATCGTTATAAGGTCTTTGACTTTGCTCAAAAGGAAACGTTCCTGCAAAACATTGGCAAAGGCCATTTCAAAAAGGTAATTGGATATGCCGGCTGGGCATTCGGTAAACTTTCCAATGAGCAGGGAGTGGAGGAAATGCTTCATTATTTTAAAGGTGACCGCTCCGGCCTTAAATGGATGGAAAAGCAGATGTTTGAAGTAGAAGAGGTACTCAAAACCCTTATCGAAAACAACCCGGACACGCTCTTTGTTCTTAAACGGCACCCCAATGAGGCCAATCCATCCATTACAGTAGAAGGCCAGAATGAAATGAACCGGCTTCAACACTACGAGAATGTTTGGTACGTAAATGACCGTACCACCAATATCCATGACCTTATCAGCATATCCGATATATGGATGAGCTTTGAGTCCACCACCGCCATGGAAGCCTGGATGATGGGATATAAACCAACTATTTTCATCAATCCAGACCCTGATTTCAACCGGGACCCTACCTATAAAGGAACTGTTCTCATCCAAAACGGAAAGGAGGCCCAATCACTGATCGATGAGTTTTACCAAACCGGAAAAATAAGCCGTTTTGATGCTGACGATAAAATAAAAGCCCGGCAGGAAGTAGTTGCCTATACTATAGGTTGCAACGATGGTTTAAATCACGTGCGAGCAGCCTGGTATCTTGAGAAAACCATGTCAGAAGCTACTGAACCCAGGTATTTCCGCAAAGGCAAATACCAGTTTATGACCTTCCTGATGAGAGCGGGAGCTTTGGTTTATTACAGACCTCTATTTCTCAGTCTTCCCAAATTCAAGAAGACCACCTGGATCTTTGATAATTTCAGGCTTAAGAATGCGGAATACCGAAAACAGGAATACCTGCATCAATTACCTGAATTCTATAAAAATCTTATTTCAGGAACTCCTATCCGGAAAGAGCAGCTTTACGATAAAGCCGGGATGAGAGAGTAAAAAACTGCCTTCATAACACTCACCGTATTGTTAAATGGCTTAATCCACCTCCTCGTAATCCACGTAATCCCCCACCTTCTTACCACCGTTCCTATGTTGATCCGGGGTATAGGTAATAGTTACTTCCCCTTCCTGTCTTTTTTGGAAAGTGTTACTGGATTGGTACCAATTGGTTCCTCTTGGCCTGCGGCCATGTGCAGCATAACCTTCCCTGAATGGCTTGATGAACAAGTACTTTACCAGGAAATAGATCAGGTAAAAGAAAAGTGCAAATAATATAAAACCCACTGTGTTATTTACTTAAATACAGGTTGCGTTCGGAATAGATCTTTTTAAATACCGGGTCTCCCAAATCCTTGATAAAGTATATCTTTTCCCCGGTAGATTTCATCTCAGGCCCTAACGCCTTGTTTACCTTGTGAAACTTCTCAAAAGAAAAGACAGGCTGCTTGATGGCCCATCCTCCACGTTTAGGATTAAACTCAAAATCCTTCAGTTTATTTTTCCTTAACATCACCTTTGTAGCATAGTTCACATAGGGCTCGTCATAGGCTTTTGCAATAAAAGGCACGGTACGTGAAGCCCTCGGATTGGCCTCTATGATGTACACCTGGTCATCCTTAATGGCAAACTGGATGTTGATAAGACCTACCGTACCCAAAGCCATAGCTATTTTACGGGTATGCTCCTCTATCTGGTGAACTATTAGGTCGCCCAGATTGAACGGTGGAAGGGTGGCGTTACTATCTCCTGAATGTATACCACAGGGCTCTACGTGCTCCATAATACCGATGATGTAGACGTCCTCGCCATCACATATCGCATCCGCTTCCGCTTCAATAGCACCATCCAGGTAATGATCCAGCAGAACGCGGTTGCCCGGTATTGATTTGAAAAGCTCAATCACGTGATGTTCCAGTTCATCCTGGTTGATCACGATCTTCATCCCTTGACCACCTAGTACATAGGACGGCCTTACCAGGATCGGAAAGCCCAATTTATCGGCCAGTTCCCTTGCTTCATCAGCATTGGTGATAACCCCGAATTCAGGATATGGGATATTGTTATCCTTCAACAATTCTGAGAAACGACCACGGTCTTCGGCCAGGTCAAGGGCATCAAAGCTGGTTCCCAGGATAGGGATACCATATTTATTGAGCTTCTCAGCCAGCTTAAGGGCGGTTTGCCCTCCTAGTTGCACGATCACACCTTCCGGTTTTTCATGCAGTATAATATCATAAATGTGCTCCCAGAAAACCGGTTCGAAGTACAGCTTATCCGCGGTATCGAAATCCGTGGAAACCGTTTCAGGGTTGCAATTGATCATGATCGTTTCATAACCACACTCTCGTGCAGCCAGAACACCGTGCACACAGCAATAGTCAAATTCAATACCCTGACCTATACGGTTAGGGCCGGATCCAAGCACTACTACTTTAGGCTTATCGGTATGTACACTTTCGTTTTCAGAAAAGCGTTTTCCGCCATCCTCCACCTCCATTTCAAAAGTGGAATAGTAATAGGGAGTTTGTGCCTGAAACTCGGCAGCACAGGTATCCACCAGCTTCCAAACTCTTTGTATACCGGACTCGGTCCGTTTGGTATGTATCTCGCTTTCCAGGCAACCTACCATGTGGGCGATCTGACGGTCTGCAAAACCCTTCATCTTGGCGTCCAGCAACAATTCGCGAGGTAAGGTTTCTACATTGTATTTTTCAATCTCATGGTGGATATGCACCAACTCCTCGATCTGCTTCAGGAACCACATATCGATCTTGGTGATATCGTGTATCCTTCTTAGAGGTATTCCCAACTGGATGGCATCATAAATTACAAACACCCGGTTCCAGCTGGCTTTATCCAGCATTTCCAGCACCCGGTCCTGATCTGTATAACCACGGCCATCCGCTCCCAGTCCGTTACGTTTGATCTCCAACGACTGGGCAGCTTTTTGCAAAGCTTCCTGGAAAGAACGGCCAATACCCATCACCTCTCCTACCGACTTCATCTGTATGCCCAGCCTTCGGTCGGCACCTTCAAACTTCTCAAAGTTCCAACGCGGTATCTTAACTATTACATAATCCAGTGTAGGCTCAAAATAGGCTGTAGTAGTCTTGGTAATCTGGTTGAAAAGTTCGTCCAGGTTATAGCCTATGGCGAGTTTGGCCGCTATTTTGGCAATGGGATAACCCGTAGCCTTCGAGGCCAATGCAGAAGATCGTGACACACGAGGGTTGATCTCAATGGCTACAATATCTTCCTTTTCATCGTTGCTTACCGCAAACTGCACATTGCAGCCCCCGGCAAAAGTCCCGATGGAGCGCATCATCCTGATTGCCATATCCCTCATTTTCTGATAGGTGGTATCCGAAAGGGTCATAGCGGGAGCAACGGTAATGGAGTCTCCGGTATGGATACCCATCGGATCCATATTTTCGATGGAGCAGATGATGATCACATTATCATTGGCATCACGCAACAGCTCAAGCTCATATTCCTTCCACCCTAAAAGTGCCTTATCGATCATCACCTCATGGATGGGTGAAACTTCAAGACCCCGGGAAAGAGCTTCTTCAAATTCGTCCTTGGTATGCACAAAAGTTGCCCCGGTACCCCCAAGTGTGTAGGACGCCCTGATACATAAAGGAAACCCAAAATCCTGGGCAATGGATTTACCTCTCAGGAAGGATGTGGCGGTTTTGGAAGGCGCCATCGGGATACCGATCTTTTCCATGAGAACGCGGAACTCCTCCCGGTCTTCTGTAATGTTGATCGCATCGATGTCCACACCGATGATCTTTACGCCATACTCCTCCCATACACCTTGTTTATCTGCCTCTATACAAAGGTTAAGCGCTGTTTGTCCTCCCATAGTAGGGAGTACAGCATCAATCTTATGCTCGGACAGTACCTGGCGTATGGAATCCACCTCCAGAGGAAGCAGGTAAATATTATCAGCCACTACCTTATCCGTCATAATTGTAGCGGGGTTAGAATTGATGAGGGTCACCTCTATCCTTTCTTCCCGGAGGGAGCGTGATGCCTGAGAGCCGGAATAATCAAACTCACAGGCCTGACCAATAATAATGGGTCCGCTTCCGATGATAAGTACCGATTTGATGGATTGATCTTTGGGCATATTCTAAGCTATTGTGTAGTAGTGTGTTTAATGATAAGAAGCCATTTGGCAAAAAAAAAGGTGTTACCACCGGCAACACCTCAATTATTCTTAAATAAGAAGAACATCTTAACCTTTATAGTTTCCCTCGTCAGAAACGGTTAACCTTTTACGGCCTTTGGCCCTGCGGGAAGCCAATACTTTACGACCATTGGCGGAAGCCATTCTTTCACGGAAACCGTGCTTGTTCTTTCTTTTTCTATTCGAAGGTTGATAAGTTCTTTTCATTTCAATATATCTTTACCTCAATTTGACGCTCTGAATTCGGCCTGCAAAGATAATAGAATTTTAGAAGTTACAATTCCTTAAATCAAAAATATGGAATATTTCACGGGTAAGACCATTTGGATCACCGGAGCATCCTCCGGAATAGGTGAAGCACTGGCCAAAAAGCTGGCCTCGCAAAATGTACAACTTATCCTTTCAGCAAGAAGACTCGAGGAACTGGAACGCGTAAAAAGCGAATGTACCCATCCTGAGAACATCAGGATACTTCCCCTGGACCTGGAACAAAACAGTCAGGCCCATGAATGGGTGGATGCCGCCTGGAAAACGTTTGGCTCCATTGACATACTGGTGAATAACGGAGGCATTGGGCAATTCGGCAATGCATTGGAAACCGATGAAAGGGTGGAGCGTAAGCTTTTTGAGATCAATTACTTTGGAAATATAGCCCTCACCAAACACCTGCTGCCTAAAATGCTGGAAGCAGGAAAGGGGCAGATCATGGCCATCAGCAGCATTGCAGGAAAATTTGGGCAGCCCAAGCTGGCAGCTTATTCGGCCTCCAAAGGAGCTTTAACCTTATATTATGAAAGCCTGAAAGAAGAATTGATCAATTCACCCGTTAAGTTGCAGGTAGTAAGTCCAGGTTTCATTAAAACCAGCGTTACTCTTAATTCACTGAAACCCGATGGTTCTAAAATGAACACCAACAGCCCAGCCCAGGAAAATGGTATGCCCGCAGATGTTTTTGCTGAAAAATTGATGAAGGCTATCCGTAGTTCCAAATTCCATACGTATATAGGTAATAAGGAGCTGTTGGCCGTTCCTTTTCATGCGGTACTACCAGGACTCTTTTATAAACTCATCAGGAAAAACTAATGCGAGAAACTATGGCTATTTGTAACTTTGATATCCTGAAATGAAGACATGGATTTAATTAACCCCACATACACATCACCTGAAGCGCGCGCCAAACTACGCCATCAATTCGATACAGCCATTCCCTGCCGGCACTTGGCTTTGGACAATTTCCTCGATCAGGAAATAGCGGATCAGTTGTACAGCAACTTCCCCAGCATAGATTCTCTCAACGTTAAACGCAAAAGCTTAAACGAGAATAAAGCGGAAGACTACCACTTTGAAAGATGGCACCCGGCCTTCAGCAAAGTGCGGGAGGTAGTAGGCAGCCCTGAATTTTGCCAGTGGATGATTGAAGTAACCGGAGTTGAAGATCTTCGTACTACCCGGGATTCCCTGGGTTCAGGTGTACACCAGGGTGCCGATGGTAGTTATGTGGACGTTCATGTGGATGTAAACATGAACCCTGAAGCCGGCCTGTGGAGACGCATTAACCTTCTTATATACCTCAATAAAGAGTGGAAGGACGAATACGGTGGTCACCTGGAACTTTGGGATAAGGAAATGAAAACCATGCACCAACGCATTGCTCCTAATCACAACCGCGCGGTGATCTTCTATACCGATGATAATTCACCCCATGGGTACTCCAAAATAAATGTTCCTGAGGGCGAAACCCGTAAATCATTCTATACCTACTACTATACAGAAATTGGTGAAGGATTTAAATATCGTGACTCCAAATTCCGTAGCCGACCAGACGAACCTTTTACTAAAAAGGTGGTAACCGGTGCTAAGGAAGCTGTAAAGATCAGGGCTAAACAGTTCCTGCAAGCCCTTGGTGTAAAATCACTGGACTTTCAAGACAAGAACAAGAAAAAATAAAGCGGATTACCCGTTCAATTGATCATCTACTATTTTCAAACCTTCTTCAAAGGAATGCGGTGTATAGCCTAATTCCGTGATGGCTTTATCCAGGATAAATCCGGTTATAGGGGGGCGTTTTGCCGGTTGAGATAAGGTTGAGGATTTCACGGCTGTGATCACACTTTTATCCAGCTTCCAGAAATCAGCTACTTTCCAAACCAGGTCCAGGATACTCATTTGGTCTTTACCGGAAATATTGTAGATACCTTGTGCCTTTTTCTTAGCCGCCAGAATGCAACCATCGGCCAGATCCTCTGCCAGTGTAGGTGAACGGAACTGATCGTCCACTACCCTGATTTGCTGTTCTTTTTCCAAAGCGCCTTTAGCCCATAGCACAATGTTGGAACGGCTCATTTCCTCGGCCACTCCATACACCAATACTGTACGAATGATAGACCAGGAAACAGGACTTCCACTAACCAGTTTTTCAGCGGTTAGTTTGGATGCACCGTAATGGCTCAAAGGGTCCGGAACCGCTTCTTCGTCATAAGGTCCCTCCTTACCGTTAAAGATAAAATCGGTTGAAAGATGAACCAGGTGTGAGTTGTGCTTTTCACAAGCTTCCAGCAGATACTTTACCGCTTCAATGTTCAGTTCGTCACACTTATCCGGTTCTGTTTCACAGGCATCCACATTGGTCATAGCCGCAGTATTGATCACCACATCGGGTTGGTGTTGATCCATCACCTGCATTACCTCACGGTAAGAAGTAATGTCCATAGCGGCATACGTATAACCGAACTGCTCTTGGAGACGATTGGCTCCCCGGGCCGTGGCAATAAGTTCAACTTCCGGATCAACTTTCAGTTTATTAACCAGCTTTTGTCCTAATAAACCGTTGGATCCAGTCACTAAAATCTTCATCATTCTTAAATTATTTGGGTTTTACGAGGGCCAGGATCAGATAGATCAGTATAGGAGAACCCACACCCACAATGGTGGCTATTACAAATATCAACCGTAGCATACTTACGTCAATGTCAAACCGGTCTGCGAGCCAGGCGCATACCCCTAATAATTTACCCTCTGTCATTCACTTAATATTTTATACAATGATTTTATTTCCTCAGGGTTTCCCAAAACGAACAATTTGCTGTTTTTGGGAAGTACCATTTCACCACCAGGATTGATAAGATAATCCCCTTGCGGGGTGCGAAGCCCTATAATGCTGCAGCCTGTTTTCTGACGCAAGCCGAGATCCTTAAGCTTTACCCCTTCCATGCCATCGGTAAGCTTACTTACTTCAACTTCTTCAAGGTTAATCTTACTACTTCCCTCTATAGAAATAAAATCCAGGAATTCCACAATATGTGGCGAGACAACCAGGGTAGCCATGTGGGCTCCTCCTACTCCTTCGGGCATTACTACCGCGTCAGCACCCGCTATTTTCAGTTTTTTCTCTGCACTTTCATTGGAGGCTCTTGAAATAATACGGATACGTGAATTGACTGACCTTGCGGTGATCACCACATAAAGATTATCAGCATCTTTACTTAAAGTAGAAAGAATGGACTTTGCTTTGTGGGCTCCAGCCTTCTCCAGTACAGCATCCAGGGTAGCATCTCCCAGGATGTAGAGAATACCTTCGTCCAACAGGTGTTTATTGATGATCTCCTCATCATTTTCAATAACCACAAACTTTTGACCGTAGGCCTTCAGTTTTTTGGCCGCACGCCTTCCATTACGCCCGTAGCCGCAGATAATGGTATGATCACTTAGATTTTGAATGCTCTTTTCCAGGCGATATAATTTAAAATACTGGCCAAGTTCTCCGGTCAGAATGGAGCGTGAAATTACAGAAATACCGTAAGCAAAGGTACCAAAGCTACTGATGATCAAAATTGAGGTAAAGGCCCTGCCTTCTGCAGATAGAGGCCGCACTTCGTTAAAACCCACGGTACTGAGGGTGAGAATGGTCATGTAGATAGCTTCTGACAGGTTATAATCCTCAATGATCATAAACCCAAGAACACCTACCGCAATGAGGATAAACAGAATAAGGGCCGTGAAATAAAGCTTGCGAAATACTTTAACGTGCCCCACTTATTAAAGATCTAGCACGGAAGTACGGGAGCTTTGCACATAATCCTTAGCCCTGATCCAGAAAGCCAGGAAAAAGTAGAGCAGCAAAGGCGAACCCATGGTAATAAAAGAAATATAAATGAAGTACAACCTTACTACAGAAGGGCGTATGCCGATGCGGTCTCCGAGGCGATTGCAAACCTCAAATCCACGTCTTTCACAATAATCCCTGATCTTGTTAATCATTTTCTTTCTTCAATACATCAATTCCGATGGCGCAATTTAAGCATTTTTTAGGCTTGCAATGCTGGCTGTTCAGCTGTATAAGGCCCTGCGAGTGAAAGGCCGATGTATTTTCGAATCCTAATTTTTGATACATGCGGGTAATCTTGTTGTTCTCTGGCCCCATCTGGTCCAGCAGATCTATTGCTCTTTGTTTATAGAAGGGTTCGTCCCGCGCCATGCCATATACGAACAAAAAGGGGATCAGTACATTAATGATCAATACTTCCCTGAAATCCTTCCCAACTTCTCCCAAAGTATGCGTATCAGTGCGTACTCCAAAACGATAGTGTGAATTCCAGTAACCCGATACCTTGGGGTGTAACATCTCCCGGACCTGATCAATGGTACCGGCCTTTATAAATTTAGCGAAGAGTGTTTCATGTTCATGCAACAATGCCGCCAGTTGGGCGATGCGCAAAGTAGGAAAAGCTGCAGGCCTGAGGCGGGAGTATTTCCAAATATGCTTGTCCAGAACGGATAACTCGTATTTGTGTTGCAGGAATTGAAAATCCCGGGCCAGCAGCTCCATATATTCATCCTGAGGATCATCCAGCATACCCGCTACTCCAAAAAAGAGTGCCTCCAGGTACTCCAGCCGTGTGTGATTTTTAAGCACCACCTGCCAAGGAACTGCCCTGGCCAGCATAAACATAGGTTCTGCATTAACCTTAAGTCCGAAACCACGACCAAGCCATTGATAAAAAGTAGCGTTCCAGTCGCCCTGGTTTTGCCGCAGCCAACCGTTTATGGTATTTGACTTGCCGGCCAAACGCTCAATTACAGATCTTTCTACCTGGTTTTCCTTGATCAACTCTTCGGTATAGGCCAAGTGGTTTTCACAGGGAATAAGGGTTTGATTATTGAGCAGGCGTTCATAGCTCCAGTAAAGTTTTTCATCAAAAAGCCCCTTCAGTTGAAGCGTGGGTAAAATATGGCCATTGGCATTTTTAATTTCCGAATCGTGCTCGTACACCACGTGAAGGATTACATTCGTATAAGCCTTATCCTTTTGGTGAGCATGCCGGTCCCAATCCGAACTGCGGATATGGATCTCCACATTACCGGCCCATAATTGCTCGCCTATACTGATACGGGCATCACTGAAATCGGGGCCTGCATCCGTGTTTACCATACCACCCTGCAGTATCACTACCGGCTCACCAGAAGTTGTTTTTAAAGAAAGCGTATTGAATTTTTTAAAGCGCCACAAGTAATGCAGGAAATCCTCTGTCATCCTCTAAAGATAAAAAACGGAAGGAGAAAAAGATTAGTCGGACAGTGTAGAACCTGGCTTATTCTCCGGGTTCTTAACAATAAGATTACGGTAAGGGTATGGTATTTCTATGCCTTCGGCATCAAACCTTTTTTTAATGCTTTCCAGCACATCACAACCCATCACAAAAGCATCTGAGGGATTAGAAGCCCAAACCCAGGCGCGCATGTTGATGCTATACTCACCCAATTCCAGTACTCTTACCTTTACCGAAGGGTCGCCATTGACTTTTTCCTCCTCACTTCGGTTATCGCGATACAGGGGATGCTTCATAGCTTCTTCGCGCACAATCTCGCGTGCCTTATCAATATCGCTGGTATAGGAAATTGAAAAGTTGATCCATTTGCAGATCAGGCTATCGCTAAAATTAGAGTTCACCACCACCTCATTGCTGATAACCGAGTTGGGAATTATAATTCGCTTGTTCTCAAAGTTCCGTATTACGGTATGCCGTAGACTAATATCCTCTACGGTTCCGGCCAAAGTGTCCTTAATGGTGATAATATCCCCAATCCTGTACGGTTTAAATATCACGATAAAAATCCCCCCTACAACGTTGGACAGGGCCTGCTGGGAGGCAAAACCCACAATGATGGCCAGTATTCCGGCACCAGTGATCAAGGTTTTAGCAACATGTTTAAGCCCGGGTATCATAAATATGATCAGCCCTGATCCTACAATAATGATGAGGGCCGTAAGAATATGCTGGAAAAAGCGGTAATTGGTAAGATCTAATTCATCATGCCGCGAAAGCCGTTTGAGAAGCTTGTCACCTATCTTCCTTACCATCACAGCAAATAGTGTAGTAGCTATAGCAATTATGCCTATTTCCAACAGTATATGCCCCTTTAAATCAAGCCATTCATTCATCTCTACAAAGCGTTATTCTTGCTTGGACAAAGGAATAACAAAATATTATTCCGGGGAATAGTTGAGGGGGAATAGAGGTTTCTGATAAAGGGATAGAAAAATTATTTTCAATTCAATGTTTAAACATCAATGTTTAAACTTAAATTTGCTCCAAATTTAAAAACTATGGAAACTACAGTAAACACAAACATCGACTTGAAAGGAAACTGGACTATTGATCCTGTACATACCGACATCGGCTTTACCGTGAACCACCTGGTCATTTCTCACGTAAACGGAAGTTTTGAGAAATTTGACGGTACCCTTACCAATGCAAGCGGCAACTTTGAAGATTCAAAGATCTCTTTCAAAGTTGAAACAGCATCTGTAAATACCCGTAATGAAATGCGTGACAATCACCTGAAAAGTGATGATTTCTTTAACTCTGAGACCTATCCTTACCTGAAACTGGATAATGTATCCATCTCCGAAACCTCCAAAGGAAAGTACATCCTTACCGGGGATCTTACCATTCGTGACATCACCAAGCCGGTAGAGTTTGATGTTCGCTGGGGTGGGGTAGCCAAGGATGGATATGGTAATGACAAAATGGGTTTCCGCGCCAGTACAGAAATTGACCGCTTTGATTTTGGATTAAAATGGAACCAGCTTACTGAAGCCGGAGGTTTTACAGTGGGTAAAAAAGTGGAAATTACCGCCAACCTCCAATTTGCCAAACAATAATTAAAACTTTGAATTATCTTTCTACCTTCCTTCTCAACAAAGGAAGGTAGAATCTTATATATGGGTCTATCTGAAGATATTAAACAAGACAAGTTCAGGAGTAACCGTCAAAAGGCGGCAATAAACATTATCTACACCAATAACTGGCTTTCGGAACGAATGCGGGACTTTCTTGCAGATGACGATCTTACTCTGCAACAATTCAACGTATTGCGAATTTTACGCGGTAGTTATCCTGCACCGCTGAGCACCTTGCAAATAAGGGAACGTATGCTCGATAAAATGAGTGATACTTCCCGCATTGTAGACCGTCTGATCAAGAAAGAACTGGTATCCAAAAAAACCTGTAAAATGGATAAACGCCTGGTGGATATCTGCATCACCGGGAGTGGGCTAGACCTTTTGGATAAGCTTGATGCTAAAAGTTCACAGATAGAAATCCATATGGGCAGCCTTTCAGAAGAAGAGGCCGGGCTACTAAGTAACTTATTGGACAAAGCCCGGGCAAGGGAATAATCTAACGGATAAGTGTAACATAGCCATGGTAGTTATGCTCTATGCCATGATAATCCTGCACCACTATTTTATATAGATACGAATCTTGTTTGGCATCATGCCCGTCAATGATCCCAGGCCATCCCTGCAATGCATCCTGCTCCGTCCAGGTATGAATCAAGGTTCCCCAGCGGTCATAGATCTGGGCTACATAATGCTTCATACCTACTCCTTTAAACAGGAACACATCATTAAGTCCATCCCCGTTAGGAGTAAAAGCATTGGGTATATGTACCGCAAATTCATCCCTTACATATACCTTACGCTTTAAAGTATCAATACAACTTCCGGATTTAACGGTTTGGGTGATCCACTGTTCACCTTCATTGGTAAACTGATGAGCCAGGTAATACCCGTTTCCGGCTTCATGATCATTGATCATCCACTGTACTTCTTCAGCCGAGGTGCCTGTATAAAAGAAATCTACCGATGTATTGACGCGGATGGTATCCGGAAGGTCATGCAAGGAAGCAATAGGCGGTTCCACCACACTTATGCGGTGGTAAAATGTATCATTCTTACAGTGTCCGTTCAGGGCCACCAGATAAATAAGTGTATCCTTTTGAGGAATGAGTCGGAGGGTCTCTTTGGTCTTCCCTCCGACCCATTCAAAATTACCTCCGGCCCGCCCCTGGAGGACTACTTCCTCCCCACGGCAAACACGGTCCGGCCCGTTGATAAGTGCATGTTCCGGAAGTGAAAGGTAAACCATTGCCTCTACGGGATCCCCCACACAGCCATTACTATCGGTCTCTGTAACAGAAACCGTATAGAAACCTGGCTGCCCGCCCCACTTCACCAATATATCATTGGTACTGAGGCCAGAGATAATGGAACCTCCTTTCACGCTCCAGTTGTAAGTTGAACCCGGAGTACCGGGCACCGCCAGGTGTGATGGATTACCTACGATACAAATGGTATCCAGCACCGACAGTTGCGCACTTACAAAGGGAGCGTAAAGCGCCATGAGTGCAATAAACCCTATGACTGCTTTACGCTTCAAGTCCTTGTATTAATAGTGGAATATTGCTCCTGTAGTAGGTTTACCAAAGGTATAGATAACCGTTGAAGGCAATCCGGCTGGATCTGCTGCACAGCCCTGAGCATCAGTAAGTCCTGTCACTGTAATATTCGTAGTCGTTGCATAAGGTGGCAATGAAACGGTATGCGGGCTGGTAGTAGCGGTATCCGTATAGTTATTGGTTCCGTCTGTATAATCAATTATCCATGGAGCCTGACCGGTAAAGGTCAATGTCATTTGTGAAGCTGTATTGGAACATACTGAATCGCCTACAGCCACCACGGTAGGAAGAGGACTGATAACAATATCCAGCATTACCGAGTCACCGATACAGCCTCCGCCTGTTGTTTCAATAGCATACAGGGTGTAAGTTCCGGGTGTGGAGCTCCAGTCTACTTGTATAATACTGTCATTAGGAGCAATAGAGTTATCAATAGTTCCTGCTGCAGGGTCTGATAAACTCCAGGTATACGTACTGGACGCATCTGGATTTAAGATACCGTATACCACATCCTGACTACCGGCACAAACCGTATCAGTTGCTGTTGAGGTGGTTTGAGCCATCATGGCCGCTGAAAACAGAAGTCCCAAAGAGATAAAAATCGATTTCATAGTTCTTGAAATTAATAAGTGAGTGAATTTTGAAGGTTTAAGCGCGTATTTAATATTCATAAAATTTTGTTCTTTAGCTATTTAAAGTGAAATATTGGATCTGTCCGTACGATATCAAAATCTGAGAAGAAACCGTATACACAGCCAAATCCTGAGTTTCCGTTAATGATTGCTGCGTGAAAGAGCTTATTAGTATTGGTAATGGTATAGGGGTTGCCGGTTACGATATCCGTATTGGAAAATTTGAGTCGGGCTACTTTCCATTGGCCGAATGAACTCATTACGGATTTAAAGCTGCTGGAGCTCACCATGTGCTTATTACCATTAATTTCAAAGCTTCCCTGTCCTCCGGCCGGAACAAACAAAAGCAAATAGAAATCCTGGCTGGAGCTTCTTACAAAACTGATTTCCGAAGACCCGCTGCAAACTATTCTGGGAACCACGGCCATGGCAGCTTCACAACCCACCCCTGTAACATGAAGTACGTATACATTCTGTGTAGCCAGTATATGCAGATCGTTAGCCGTAAGTGATACCTCGTACGTATCTCCCTTGTTAAGCGAAGCGGCTGGAGCTCCCGACCCGTTCAGATACACGTCAGTACCATTGTGCGCAGCGGTAATGTAAACCTTATCCGCCAGTGATGGACCCGGGTTTTTCGCCAGGTATCCCTTGGACACTATGTACTCATCCCCGATAACGGTTAAAGGCACCAACTGGTCACCAAGCAAATCTTCGCAGGAACCATAGGACGCCTTGGTAACTGCATCATCCGAAATAGTAATCGCAATAGGTTTGTTGCTATTTACCACCGACCCTGCCAGGTGAAGTGCTGCCTGCCTGGAGGTTGCCCTGGCGGAGTAGGTTTGACCTTTGTTCAGGGAAACAGTAAAGGCAACATTGGCTGTATGCCCTACAATATTATTAGATGGTGTAATGGTTACGGTAGTTCCATCACTGGTAGCCACTATATCAAAAGCAGAGAAAGCAGTTGGAACATAGGCGGATGAATTTCCCCAAAAACTCTGGGCCGGGATGACAAATTTCAAACCGATAGCGTTATGGGCCTTAAGGGTAAATATATCCGGGTTGTTTCCGGTAGACTCTACTTCATAATATGCACTGATATCACTGGTACTTTCTATGAGAAGTCCATAATTAAGCACCGTGTTGGCCGGGGCATTTTCAATACTGGCAATATTGGCGGTGAGATTAACCGTTTGGGTTTGATAGGACAACAGCGAAACGGTAATGGGCGCAAAGGCAGAATTCGCAGGCTGAGAAATAATTACGGATGCCGGCTGCCCATACGATGAAATCCTGAGATAAATGGGTCTATCAGCATATCCTGAGGTTACTTCCGGGGCCACGAACCAAAATTCAGTTCCTTTTTGGCTTAAACCCGGAGCACTCCATAACAGAAGAAGTAAAAGAAAGAAAAAGTAAATGTTGTTCAAGTTGTATCCCCCTTTTTACAATCAGTAGTATTTACCCTACAAATATACCTTAAAATTTCATTTGTCAAAATTTCCTTACAGATAAGTGTGCTTATTAAATTTTATGGGTAAGCTATCAGAAAGAGCTCAATCAAGCTAACTTAATTTGCCTTACCGTATTTTAAATGATTGATTAATAACAAAAAGAAAGAATATTAATTCTACGCTTTGTGTTACACCTGGAAGTATAAACGAGGTAAAAGCTGAATCGGTTTGGATTCAACTAAAGACTTTTCTGTCGACTTTACCTTACAATCGATAAAAAGCCTTGTCAGAACCGAAATACTGGAGATATAAAAATATGATGATTCAGAGAAAGCGGGCCATTTCCTGCTGCAAGGTAGATGCGGCACGGGCGGCAACCTCCCCAAAATTCTGCTCCTGAGAAGCATAAATAATACCCCTGGAGGAGTTAATAAGCAAGTTGGGGGATGAGCCAAGCCCATTCTCAATAACT
>CETZ01125496.1_pt1 | contig 28894 bp, 31 predicted proteins | sample 531441 | NCBI WGS metagenome assembly CETZ01 (sample SAMEA2623098, study PRJEB7988) | marine metagenome | isolation source: saline water (ENVO:00002010), including | reverse complement strand
GGGAGGGCAAGCGCCGGGAGGAGGCATTCCTCCCAGGAGCGAAAATAACCCTTTTTCTGGATTGTTTCACTCGACAGCCCGGTTAGGCAGAAGCCCCTGTGCCGTCCTCCCGGGAGCAAAAATAACCTCAGTTCTGGATTACTTCACTCCGTTCGTAATGACAGCTCCATCAAAACAGAAACCCCATCTTTAACTCCCCATTACTCACCATTGGCACACCCCCTGCTACATCCCCCTTAAACCACCCTGAAAACCATAAAAACCGCCGGTTTCACCGCGGAAAGGGGAAAAACATGACACTCAGGCGTCAAACTCTTGCCGCTCTGCTCATCTGCATGGTCGCTGCTCTGGTCAGCGTGCAGGTTCATGCAGAGCGCATCAAAGACATTTCCAGTATTGCCGGTGTGCGCAGCAACCAGCTGGTGGGTTACGGTCTGGTGGTCGGTCTGGACGGGACCGGCGATAAGGCGCCGTTCACGACCCAGACCTTCAATAACATGATGAACGAATTCGGTATTACCTTACCGGCCGGGACCGACCCTAAGCTCAAGAACGTGGCGGCGGTATCGGTGACCGCTGAGTTGCCGCCGTTTGCCAAGCCGGGTCAGCGTATTGATATCACGGTGTCTTCCTTAGGCAATGCCAAGAGTCTGCGTGGTGGTTCGCTGCTGTTTACGCCGCTGCGTGGTGCCGATGGCAATGTCTACGCCGTCGGGCAGGGGAATCTGGTGGTTGGTGGTTTCGGGGCGGAAGGGAATGACGGCTCCAGTATCAAGGTGAATGTGCCAAGTGTCGGACGTATTCCCAACGGCGCGACGGTAGAGCAGTCGGTGCCGTCGTCGTTCGGACGGGGTGACAGTCTGATTTTCAATCTGGATCAGCCCGACTTCACCACCGCACGGGCACTGACGGATAAGATCAATGAGCTGATGGGCCCGGGGACCGCTGAGGCGCTGGATGCGACTTCCATCCGTGTCAGTGCTCCGCGTGATACCAGCCAGCGGGTGGCGTACATGTCGGTCATTGAGAATCTGGAAGTGGAGACAGGTAAAGAACGTGCCAAGGTGATCATCAATTCCCGCACCGGGACGATAGTAATGGGTGAGAAGGTGATGATTGATCCGGTGGCTGTGACCCACGGTAACCTGACGGTAACCATTAACGAAGACTTTGCGGTGTCGCAGCCGAACGCGCTGGCCGAAGGTCAGACTGTGGTGGTGCCGCAGACCAATATTGAGGTGGATAACGGCGCTGACAGCCGCATGTTCAAAATGGACCGCGGGGTCTCTCTGGACGATATCGTCAAGGCTGTGAACGAGGTGGGCGTCGCTCCGGGCGACCTCATGGCTATACTGGAAGCAATGAAGCAGGCCGGTGCACTGAAAGCAGAGTTGATTGTGATATGAGTGATTTATTTGAACAGGTGAAAAACCTGTCGCTGGAACTGCGTTCTCTGATCCGTCAGGGCGTGAAAGATGGCGTCGATGACCGCATCCAGATGCGCAACACCCTGCTGCAGCAGTGGTTTGGTGAAATCAGTGACCTGATCCAGCTGACCAATGAACAGCAGCAGTTTCTTGAAGACCTGCTGACGGAAGAGCAGCAGTTGTTGTCGGAGCTGCAGGCGGAGCAGCGAAAACTTTCAGGCCATGAACAGGGCAAAAAGAAACTGAATTCTTACCAGCAGGTCAGCCGTCACTGACCTGTGGTTCACACACCGCCGTTCTCCCCCTGTCCTGTCTAAACTGCCTTGGCCCCAAAGGTCTGATGGTTGTCACCCATTTCATTGTTACTATGACTAAAGATCGTACAGATGTCTTAGGCGTCTGATGGATACCAATAACAATAAATAATGAGTGAACTCCCATGTCCCGGATTCTGTCTGCCCGTCCGCCGCGGTCAGTACTGACGGTTGTCAGTCTCTGCGCACTTCTGCTGGCCCCCCTGACCGCATCAGCGGGTCTGTTTGACCGCATCAAAGATCGCCTGCCGGGTCAGGAGCTGAAAAATGCCATCTTTGTTGGCAATAATTGGGATGGCACCATCGACGTGATTGATGGTGACAACTACGAACCTATTGGCCGGATTAATGGCATTCCCGATTACGAAGAGCGGATGCGCGAGATCCGTCGTCGCCCCAAAGACTTTGCCGTCTTCCTGGGAATCCGCCAGCTGATCGGTGAAGGCAACGACCAGTACGTGGATGACATGTACAGCACCAACGACGGTGAGCTGCTGATTGTCTCGCGCCCGAGTTTTGCCGATGTCGTGGCGCTGGATCTCAGCACCGGTGCTGTCGTCTGGCGTTTTGAAGTGGATGGCGTCCGCTCTGACCACATGGCCTTATCGCCGGATGGCACCCAGGTTGCGGTCTCGGCTTCTACCGGCGACGTAGTGCATCTGCTCGATGTCTATACGGGTGTAGAGCTGGATAAATTCCCGACCGGTGACTCACCACATGAGAACCTCTACTCGGATGATGGCCGTTACGTCTATCACTCCAGTATCGGTAACGTGTTCACCCGCTTTGATGGTCAGGTACTGAAAGAATCCACCAAAGGGGAACGCCGTTTTCTGGTCTATGACACTCAGGACCGGGTCATCGTCAAAGACTTCGACATCAAAAATAAGCTGGAAGAGGCGGGTCTCGGTGATCTGAGCCCGTCCATCCGCCCGATGGCGCACACCAGTGACTTCCGTTACTTCTATTTCCAGTTGTCCTTCCTGCACGGCTTTATCGAATTTGATATGGACACTGAAAGCGTGACCCGTCTGGCCGAACTGCCGAACCATGTACCGGAACTGCCGCTGCAGAAATACGTGAATGACTCGGCCCATCACGGTATTGCCATCAGCAGCGACGATTCTTCACTGTGCGTGGCCGGTACCATGGACGACTACGCCGCGATTGTTGACCGTGAAACCTTCACCTATACCTTGCTTGAGGGGCTGGGCGAAAAAGCCTACTGGGCCGTGAGTGACCGTACCGGTGAAAACTGCCTGATTTCCTGGAGCGGGACGGATCAGGTCTCGGTGATCAACTACGCCACGCGTCAGGAAACTCACCGCATTGATGTCGGTAACCACCCGCAGCGGGTGCGTGAAGGTGTGATCAAAGCCAATTGGATTTCTCTCTACTGATACCCGCCATACGGCACCCCGGGCCTCAGGCCTGCTCCCGGCTGGCAGACAGATTGCAACGGATGCTTCATGTCTGTCGGCTTAAACATGGGAGTTTCTCTATGTCCTTGTATTGCGAAGCCTTTCTTCCGGATATGAGTCTGAAAGAAAGCGAATTTGTCCGGGTACTTACCAACATTGCAGCAAAACTGACACAGCAACGTCATGCGCAGAAGGCGCAGGGTGGTCCGGCTGTGGATCTGCGTTTTCTGCTTCCGGCCGGCGACGATAAGCCGGATTTCCGGGGGATGCGGCTGCATTCCTACAGTCAGTCGGGCCAGCGTCTGCTGATTGAATCTGTGGTTCCGGAAAACTGTCTGCATTCAGAACGTTGCACAGACTACATCCTTGCCGCCATGCAGGATGCCGTCGACAACGCCACAGACTTCTTTACCGAGCAGCAGGTGGACGGCTTTTCCGCCGCTGATCAGCACCGTCTCATCCTGTCACTCAACGCCGCCTGAGGAGAACATCATGGTTAACATCCGTACCCTGCAGCCCGATGCTGCTTCTGAACTGCTGGCGTCTGAAGAGGTAATGATTCTGGATTGCCGCGATCTGGCGGATTACCGTGCCGGACATATGGAAGGCGCTATGCATTCTCATGACGATCTGGTGGAAGGCCTGATCCGCCGTGGTGATAAAGACCGTCATATGCTGGTGTACTGTTACAGCGGACACCGCAGTGAGCACCTGACGGAGTTCCTGACGCAGTTCGGTTTCAAAAATGCGTGCAATCTGGCCGGTGGCTATCAGGCCTGGCAGAGCTGGGTAAATCAGCAGACGGCCTGAGTGTATGGACGTCTGGACTCTGCAGAAGTCTCCTGAGCTGCGGGCGGTGCTTCTGCTGCTTCAGTCGCAGCTGGGGGTGGACAGCTTTGAAGCGGACGCGATGCCCTGTTGTGATGACGCCATCTGGCTGGCAGGCACCAGCGCACCGTTTGCCCGGGCTTACCTCTACACGCTGGGGCAGAATCACGAACGCTATGGCGTACACCTCGAATATCCGCAGGAGGTGGCGCCTCTGTATGATGTCTTTGAAAACCTGCGCCTGAGCTCCCTTACCGGGATTCTCGCGGTACATTTTGACGTGGCCTGTGTGACGCCTTTGCCGCAGACCTGACCCCTCCGTTGTTTACACCCCGGCCCGCTGCCCGTTAGCCTCTCAGGTTCCTGAAAATGAGGTTAACACTATGTCCTGGGTTCAGAAGACCATCACCCTGAGCGCGCGGCCGCGCGGTTTTCATCTGATCACCTCCGAGATAGTCCGCCAGTTACCGGAGCTGGCGGATTATCGTGTCGGTCTGTTGCATATTTTTATCCGCCATACCTCGGCATCACTCACCATTAATGAAAATGCCGACCCGACGGTACGTCAGGATTTTGAGCAGGTCTTCAGCCGTCTGGTACCTGAGAATGAACCTTTTTACCGACATAACGATGAAGGACCAGATGATCTTCCGGCACACATTAAATCGAGCTTATTGGGGCCTTCCGTGTCCATTCCGGTCACCGATGGCCGGTTGGCACTCGGCACCTGGCAGGGGGTGTATCTGTGTGAACACCGTAACCACGGGGGTTCCAGGACGATCGTCGTGACTCTCAGCGGGTCTTTATAAGCCATGTGGATGGAAGGCGTAGTCGAGGCTGAAAAGAACGTCTGTGAACTTTTAGGACTAAACGTGCCACGTGGCGTAAAAAGTTACAATTGGGAGCTATTGTCCTACGGATTCAGTTCGAAATCGTAATACCCTGTGAGAATATGTAGAACCACAATAATAATAAAGCATGAAATCCGAGAGGATTCAGGAGCAGAGAATGAACGGTCAGATTGCGCAACCCGAGACGACCCTTTCCAGGTTTCACACCTGGCTGGCTCAGAGCCTTGTTAATAACAATGAGTTCTTCGCCTATTTCGAACCTTTTATCCGGTTGGCAATGCCCGCCTGGTCCACCGTGGGCGTGCGCTCCAGAGTCATGAAAGTACACTCCGAAACCGGTGATGTGTACTCCCTTGTCATCCGTCCGGGACGCCGCTGGAAAAACTTCAGCGCTGGTCAGCATGTACAGATTTCGGCTGAGCTCAACGGTACGCTTTACACCCGCACCTTCAGCATTTCCACATCGCCTGATTACTTCCGTAAAACCGGGCTGATCGAGCTGAGTATCCGTTCCAAACCGGACGGCCGTGTAACGCCGATGCTGAAAGAGCACTTTGCCAAAGGTGGTGTGTGCACCCTGTCTGATGCCGGTGGTGACTTTCTGCTGCCGGAAGGTAATGAACCTCTGTTATTGATTGCTGGTGGCAGTGGTATTACGCCGTTCCGCTCCATGATGAACCAGCTCAGCAGCAACAGCCTGCGCGATGTGCACCTGCTGTTTTATATCCGTAATTCATCCAATGCTCTGTTCCGTCAGGAGCTTGACCGCATTGCCGAGCTGCACCCGAATCTGAAAGTCACCTTCATCAATACCGAAGCCGAAGGCCAGGTGTGTGAAGAGCACCTGCTGCGTTACTGTCCGGATGTGGCAGACCGTATTGCCATGGTGTGCGGACCGACGCCGATGATTCAGGGCACCCGTAACCTTCTGTCTGAGTTAGGCCTGCCTGCTGACCAGATCCGTTTCGAATATTTCGGTGCTGCACCGATTGAAATGGAGATGACCGGCGAGAAGAGTTTTGTCCGTTTCAAAACCTCTGGTATTGCGACCACCACCACGCCCGATGAACAGATGAGCCTGCTGGATCTTGCTGAAAAACAGGGTCTTACTCCACAGCATGGCTGCCGTATCGGTGTGTGTTACCAGTGTGTCTGTACCAAAGAGAGTGGGGTGGTTTTCAACACCCGCACTGGCCAGTATTCGGATACCGGCAAAGAAGATATCCAGCTCTGTATTTCAGTGGCTGCCAGTGATCTTGAATTAAACATCTGATAAAGGAACCGCTATGACTACGCCAATGCCAAGCGCAGAGTCGCTGAAAGCGTTTGAAGAGGATCTTAACCAGATCCGTGATGAAGCTCTTGCCAAAGTCGGTAAAGAAGATGCGGATTACATCCGCCGTGTGGTACTGGTTCAGCGTGTGCTGGATCTGGGTGGCCGTGCGGTGATGGTTGCCGGTTTCTACCACTGGGCTTTCTGGGTTCTGGGTGTTGCCATGCTGGGCATCGCCAAGATCATCAATAATATGGAAATCGGGCACAACATCATGCATGGTCAGTATGACTTCATGAATGACCCGCATCTGAATTCCCTGAAGTACGACTGGGATGGAGCCTGCTCCGGTGGTTCCTGGCGCCGTACGCACAACTTTGAACACCACACCTACACCAACGTGATCGGTAAAGACCGTGACTTCGGCTATGACGTTCTGCGTCTGAGTGACGACGTTGAGTGGAAGCCACTCTACCGTATGCAGTTCCTGCGTTACCTGAACATGACCCTGATGTTCCAGTGGGCTGTGGCTTTCCACGAGCTGCACGGTTACATCCTGCGTAACATGCGCAACAAGCGTGAAGGCAAAGCACCGACGGATAACTCTGAACTGAAAGCTGATTTTTACGGTAAGGCGCTGAAAGTACTGTTCCGTGATTACCTGTTCTTCCCTGGTCTGGTTGCCATCTTCCTCGGCTGGCCAATGTTCTGGATGATTTTCTGGGGTAACATGGCCGCCAACGTGATCCGTAACATCTGGGCCGCGACCATTATTTACTGTGGTCACTTTACCGGTAACGTTCACACCTTTGCTGAAAAAGAGTGCGAAGGTGAAAGCCGTGGTCAGTGGTATTACCGTCAGATTCTGGGTTCTTCTAACTTTGAAGGTCCACGCCTGCTGCACATCATGAGCGGTCACCTGAGCCGTCAGGTTGAGCACCACCTGTTCCCGGATATGCCGTCTTACCGTTACAACGAAGTCGCGCAGAAAGTCCGCGCAGCCTGTGCCCGTCACGGCGTGCCGTACAACACCGGCAGTTTTGGTGGTCAGTACTTCAGTGTGATTGGCCGTATCCTCAAATACAGCCGTAAGCCTAAAGCACAGACTCAGACTCCGGCAGCCGCCTGATCTGAAATTCTGTCTGAAAAAGAGCGCCCCCAGGGCGCTTTTTTTATGCGTTAAAACATCAGCTGATGTAAGGTACCGGCCAGACTCAGGGGAGATTTCCGATGAAAGTTACCGGCACGTTTGAAGTTATGTTAAGCCCGCTGGATGCCGCCGCCGAAGGCAAAGGCGGCGTAAATCTGCGCAGTATGGCCATCCGTAAAACCTTCAGCGGAGATCTTGAGGCCAGCAGTCAGGGGCAGATGCTCAGTGCCACAACGGCAGAGCCCGGTGCTGCAGGGTACGTGGCGCTTGAACAGGTCAGCGGCAGTCTCTGTGGTCATGAAGGCAGTTTTGCGCTGCAGCATTATGGCCGTATGCAGGGGGGCAGCCAGCACCTGACTCTGGAAGTGGTGCCGGGGTCCGGTGCTGCCGCACTGGCGGGCCTGACCGGCTCTATGGCTATCCGTATTGATGAGGAAGGCCAGCACTTTTACGACTTTGAATTTGAACTGCCGGGCTGATCCTGGCTGACCCGGTGGCGGGTGATTCCGCCCCTCAAACCATGTACACTACGCCCGTTTTTTCTGCTGCTGACACGCGACTGACTGACCATGATGAAATATATCTCCACCCGTGGAAACGCCCCTGAGCTGACCTTTGAAGAAGTCCTGCTGACCGGACTGGCTGCCGATGGTGGCCTGTATGTACCGAAGGACGTCCCGCACTTTACTCAGGACGAGATTGCCTCATGGCAGGATCTGCCCTACGCCGCACTGGCGCACAAGATTATTTATCCGTTTGTTGAAGGCTGTATTGACGATAAAGCCCTGCAGCAGATGATTGATGATGTGTACGGAAGCTTCGGTCACAAGGCTGTTGCGCCGCTGCAGCAGATTGATCACAACGAATACGTGCTGGAGCTGTTCCACGGTCCGACCCTGGCGTTCAAAGACTTCGCCCTTCAACTGCTCGGGCGTCTGCTGGATTACGTGCTCAAGCGTCGTAACGAAAAAGTCGTGATCATGGGTGCGACATCCGGTGACACCGGCTCTGCGGCCATTGAAGGCACCAAGGCCTGCGATAACGTCGATATTTTTATTCTGCACCCACACGGTAAAGTTTCTGAGGTTCAGCGCCGTCAGATGACCACGGTGCAGGGCAGTAACATCTACAATATTGCCATCGAAGGTAACTTCGATCAGGCGCAGGATATGGTCAAAGCCAGCTTCGGTGATCAGGCTTTCCTGCGTGGTGAGCGCAAGCTGGTAGCGGTCAACAGCATTAACTGGGCGCGCATCATGGCTCAGATTGTTTATTACTTCTATTCCAGCCTGAACATCGGTGGGCCGCTGCGCCCGATGGCGTATTCCGTGCCGACCGGTAACTTCGGGGACATTTTTGCTGGCTACATGGCGCGTAAAATGGGTCTGCCGATTGAGCAGCTGATCATTGCCACCAACAGCAATGATGTTCTGCACCGTCTGATGAGTAAGAATCAGTACGAAGTCCGTCCGCTGAAACACACCATTACCCCGTCCATGGACATTGCTGTCTCCAGCAACTTTGAACGCCTGCTGTTTGACCTGTACGACCGTGACGGTGCTGCTCTGGCTGATCTGATGACAAAAATGAACGCCCGTGATGACATCGTCTCTCTGGATGAAGAGCGCCTGGCGCGTGCCCGTGAACTGTTTGATTCACTGGCCGTGGACGAGCGCACCACCGTCGACACCATGCAGGAAGTGTATGAGGAAACCGGCTATCTGCTCGACCCGCATACTGCGATTGGTGTCCGCGCCGCGCGTGACTGCCGCCGCAACACCGGGATTCCTATGATCACACTGGGTACGGCGCATCCGGTGAAGTTTGAAGACGCCGTAAAACGTGCCGGCTTCAGATTGCCGCCGCTGCCACATCATCTGACGGATCTGATGGAGCGCGAAGAGCGTTACGAAGTGATGCCGGCTGACCTGAAAACCATTCAGCAGTTTATTGCGGATAAAACCTTCGGCGGCGAATAAACCGGCGCAGGTCTGTATGATGAAAGCTGCCCACGGGCAGCTTTTTTTGTGTCACACTGACCCCTTTGCCAGCGGTAAACGTTATGGACTATCAGAATCTTGAGGACTACTCACAGGGATGGATTTTCCGTCACCGCGAACTGCCGGTGCCTGCTGAGCTGATGGCTGATATCCGGCCATTGACGGTGTCCTCCGCGATGCAGTTCTGGAAGAGCAAAATCAGCAAAGAAGCGACACACGCCAGTCACTTTCTTGGTGACGACTGGCCGGCCCGTAACGGCGTCTGGAAGGTCCGCGCAGACTGGCAGAAACGCTGGGAGTCTGAGGATAATCAGCTGCCGGAAGAACTGGATTTTCCCGACTGGGAAATGAACACCCAGGTGTTTTTCTGTTACGACCATCATCACGTGATACAGACCAGTTGGGACACGTTCAGAAAGTGCTGGAAGAACTTCCTGTTTTACGACGACGAGCCTATACTGCTCGCCAGAAAACGGTCCCAGGTTGCCCGTTTTCATTCCGATGGTTCCTTTGAGACCGGCAGTCACTGAGACTGGCCCGGTTCCCCCCAGTCACTCTGTCCAATCCTGGTTCCGGCAGCTCCTGCGACTGTGGTTAAATGCTTCTGTTTTTCTTTGTTCTCAGGTAGGTGTATGCGTTTTAAGCGGTGGCTGACATCAGCCGTTGTTCTTTCTGCTGTGGCGACGGCATCCTGCAGTCATTGGCCCGGCCCGGATCATCGTGAGGTTACCCTCGATGGCATTCAGACCTTACTGGAGCAGCAGTGCCTGCCCGCTCCGATTACGGATGAGGATCTGTTTGCTTTGGGTGACCGTCTGGATCAGCAGACCCAGCAACTGCAGGTGCTGAACGACACCATCAATGCCCAGCAACTGGAGCTGGACAGCATACGCCTGGGTGACGATGCTGAATGCAATCTGCCCGTGCCAACAGCTGTGCCGGTCGGAGCTGACAGCAAGACCATTCTGGGCTCCCAGGAGTGGATTTATCTGAATCCTCCGGGGCGTCATTTTGCCGCGCGGGTGGATACCGGTGCCGCGCTGTCCTCCATCAGTGCGCGGAATGTGCAGCGCTTTGAACGCGACGGCAAACGCTGGGTCTCGTTTGAACTGGATACCGGCGAAGAAGAAGCCGATACCATTCCGCTGGAAGCACCACTGAAGCGTTTTGTGCGTATCCGTCAGGCGTCATTTGATGATTCTGACCGCCGTCCGGTGATTATGCTGGATGTGATTCTCGGTCATGCGATTCATCAGAAAACCGAATTCACACTGGCAGACCGTACGCGCATGAGTTATCCGGTGCTGCTGGGCCGTTCGTTCCTGCGTGATATCACTCTGGTGGATTCCGGAGAATCGTATATGCACCCGAAAGTTACCCCTGAGGAGCTGGAGTTCCGACCATGACACGTCCGTCATCGCTGATGTTTTATCTGTTGGTGGCGGCGATAGTAACCGCTGGTCTGATCATGATCATTCACCGCCACTGGGTCTATGACATCCCCTTGATCCCGGGTGAATCGCGTACCATCTGGTCGCTGGAGGCCAAGGTCAGCTTTGTGGCCGAAAACGGCCCGGTCAAAGTCTCGCTGGCACGGCCATCGGATCAGCAGGGCTTTACTCTGGTGCGGGAGTCGGGTGCCTCGCCGGGCTACGGTCTGAATTTCGTCGAGCAGGGCAGTTCACCCAATGGCCGTGTACAGAGCAGTCCGCGGGCACAGTGGACCATACGTTCGGCGTCCGGCGCACAGGAGCTCTATTACCACGTTGATCTGATGGAGTCGTCAGCGCCGTCTTTACGCGCAATTCCTGCACCGGCTCTGAGTCCGTCGGAAGATTGGCCAGACCCCTACCGCACTGCGATTGAAGCCGTGATGAAGGCGTCTTTTGAAACCTCAGCAGATAACTTCAGTTTTGCCCGGGAGCTGATCAAACGTTTCAATCAGGAAGATGCCCCTCAGAACGTGCGTCTGCTGAAACGCGCCTACCAGAACCGTCTGCCGCAACTGCTGCAGGAAATGCTTAACGCGGCACGGGTCCCCGCGGCCGTGGTGTACGGACTGGAACTTGAAGACGGCCGCCGCCGCCAGAACCTGATTCCCATGCTGAGTGTATGGCAGGACGGCAAACGTCATGTGTTTAATCTTTCTGATGGCAGCCTGGAAGAAAATAAGCCGTTATTGCTGTGGGAACAGACCGGTGCTCCGGTGCTGGACGTGATGGGCGGACACGACTCCGGTGTGCGCTTCTCGATGCTGCGCCGCGAAGAGTCGGCTTATGGTGTACAGGAAGAAATTCTGCCTGACGACAGCCTGTTTAACTTCTCTGTGCACAGTCTGCCGGTGGAAGAACAGGCCATGTTCAAAACCATTTTCCTGCTGCCGGTCGGCGCTTTAGTGGTCTGTATCCTGCGGATTCTGGTGGGCGTGCGCACGTCCGGTACCTTTATGCCGGTGCTGATTGCCATCGCTTTTCTGCAGACTTCGCTGGTGACCGGGATTCTGGGTTTTCTGCTGGTGGTGGGCACGGGTCTGGCGATCCGCAGCTATCTGTCACATCTCAACTTATTGCTGGTGGCAAGGATATCGGCGGGCATTATTGCGGTGGTGGGTATCATCACCATGCTCAGCGTTATCTCCTATAAAACCGGCCTGACCGAAGGCCTGAAAATTATTTTCTTCCCGATGGTGATTCTGGCCTGGACGGTGGAGCGCATGTCCATTCTCTGGGAAGAAGAAGGCCCGCGCGAAGTGGTGATTCAGGGCGGTGGCAGTCTGATTACGGCGGTTCTCGCCTACTTCGCCATGCAGTCCGAGATCATGCGCCATCTGACTTTTAACTTTATGGGTGTCCAGCTGGTGATACTGGGTCTGGTCCTGCTGTTGGGGTCTTACAGTGGCTACCGACTGTCTGAGCTGAAGCGGTTTACCTCTTTCCGGAAGCGTGTATGACGCGACGTTTTATTTCTCCGTTTCAGTTGCGCGATTACGGCATTCTCGGCATTAACCGCCGTAACCGTGAATACGTCAGCCGCTATAATCCACGGCGTTTGTTTCCGCTAGTGGATAACAAACTGCTGACCAAACAGACGGTGGCACTGGCGGAAATTCCGACGCCCGGACTGATCTGTGAAGTGCGCCAGCAGTCGGAGATCCGTCATCTGATGGATCACCTGCAGGGGCATTCCGGCTTTGCCATCAAGCCCGCCAAAGGCAGCGGCGGTAAAGGTATTCTGGTCATCACTCACAGAGACGGCGATGTCTTTTTCAAAAGCAGTGGTGTGGCGCTGACGCCGGAAGATCTGCAGCGGCATGTGTCCAACATTCTCTCTGGTCTTTACAGCCTGGGTGGCAGTGCGGACATGACCTTAATCGAAGACCTGATCCACGTTGCCCCGCATTTTGAACGTTTCACCGTTGAAGGTGTGCCGGATATCCGCGTGATTGTCTGCCGCGGATTTCCGGTCATGGCCATGATGCGCTTGTCGACTCACGCTTCTGACGGTAAGGCCAACCTGCATCAGGGCGCTGTGGGCGTCGGGTTGGATCTGGCGACCGGAAAGGCATTGAATGCGGTGCAGCGTGATCAGACGATTGAGGTGCACCCGGATACCGGTGAAGACCTGTCGACGTTAGAAGTTCCGGACTGGAAGGATCTGCTGATTACCGCAGCGCGCTGCTACGATGTCACCGGGTTGGGCTATCTGGGAACGGATATGGTGATTGACCGTGATCGCGGGCCGTTACTGCTGGAGCTGAATGCACGCCCCGGTCTGTCGATCCAGATGACCAATGGTGCAGGGCTGCTGCCGCGGCTGCGTAAAATTGACTCCCTCTCAGAAGCAGAAACCCGCCTTTCAGCGGAAAAGCGGGTTGCTATGAGTCAACGCTGGTTCGGTGGTCTGCACTGACGGCTGACCACCGGGTCGTGCGGATTAATCCAGCAGACCATCCAGGCCGGATTCAATGCCACCCAGTTCTACCAGACCGGCCTGAGCTTTTTTCAGATCCAGACCAATCGCCGCTGCGGCGGCACACGGAAAGCCGGAAATGATGGCTTCTTCACTCAGGTTGTTTTCGTAAGCACGCTGCAGGTAGCGGGCAATATAAACAATCCCAGCTTCTTTGGTGTAACCGGTCTGACCGGAAGATGGCCAGTTCTGCTGCGCAATGGCACTGTGGATCACTTCCGGGAAGCGCCAGCGGCGGGCCAGTTCGGCACCCACTTCTGCATAATCAAAGCCCAGCTGACCATTTTCAATCAGGTGACGCTCGGTTTTGCCCAGTGCTTCCACCTGATCAATGCGGGCAGCCTGTTCCGGCATCACCACGCGGATCAGCAGGTCACCAATTGAGTGAACCATACCGCAGGTAAAAACGGTCTCTTTCTGAACGCCCGGCACGTACCCGGCCAGCCACTTAGAAATAGCCGCCACGGCAAAGGCCTGCTTCCAGAATTTGTTCATGTCGTAGCTTTCGACTTTGAACGCACCGGTCAGACCGGAGGCCAGCACCATATTACGCAGTTTTTCAAAGCCCAGCAGCATCACCGCATCGTGTGGGTTCGCTACATTTTTACGCATACCATAATGAGCTGAGTTGGCCAGACGCAGTACCTTGGCAGTGAGCGACTGGTCTTTAGATACCTTGTCGCTGAGGATATCAATATCAATATTTTCATCCTGAAAACTGATGATCAGTTCCTGCACAACTTTGGGAATGTGGGGCAGATTGACTGACTCAGCAAAAATGGCATTCATGTTCATGGAGGGCTCCTCGTTAACTCCTGAACTAAGAATAGGTCAGCTTTCAACAATGTGTGGGTGGGTCATTGTTTTATTCTGTGACGCTTCGTAATTATTTCATGGGTGTTAGAATGCCCGCTTTTTTCAGGAGGATGCGTCATGTCGCAGCCACGACTCGGCTTTATCGGAATGGGACTGATGGGCGTTCCCATGAGCCGGCGTCTGCAGCAGGCCGGGTATGAAGTCCGGGTCTGGAACCGCAGCCCGGAGAAACTGGCGCCACTGGCCGGCGAAGGTCTGCTCCCGTGTGGATCTGTGACTGAGCTGGTGAATGACTCCGATATCATCATGACCTGTGTCAGTGATACGGCCGCGGTAGAAGCGGTGGTGTTCGGGGAGGGTGGCATTGCTGCCAGCGGCCGGGAAGGGCAGGTACTGATCGATTTTTCCAGTATTGATCCCGATGCCACGCGCGACATGGCCGCGCGTCTGGCCGATGAAGCCGGTATGCACTGGGTGGACGCCCCCGTGTCGGGCGGCGTTGCCGGGGCAGAGCAGGGCACGCTGGCGATTATGGCTGGCGGCGATGCTGAACGGATTGAATCCCTGGCGCCTGTCTTTGCTCCGTTATCGCAGCGGGTCACCCGTATGGGCGATACCGGCGCCGGGCAGGTGACGAAGATCTGTAATCAGATGCTGGTCAGCTGCAATGTGATGGTGATGGCTGAAATGATGGCGCTGGCCGAGCGTGCGGGGGTGGATGCACAGCAGATTCCGGTGGCTCTGAAAGGCGGTTTTGCCGATTCGGTCCCCTTGCAGCTCACCGGTCCGCGCATGGCAACGGATGACTTCGAACCGGTACGCTGGCATGTGAAAACCCTCCTGAAAGACCTCACCATGGCCAATCAGCTGGCGGAAGAATCTGAAAGCCCGGTGCCTATGTCAGCACTGGGGATGGAGCTGATGCGTTTGCACGCCAGTCGTGGATTCGCTGACTGTGATCCGGCGACCCTGATCCAGCTGTTCCGCGAGGCACCCTGATGTCTGCTCCTCTCAGACTGGTCGCCAATCTGTCTCTGCTGTATGTAGAAATGCCGTTTATGGAGCGTTTTGCAGCGGCCGCGGCGGATGGCTTTGCAGCGGTGGAGATTCAGTTTCCCTACGATACCCCGGCTGCTCTGATACGTGCTGAGCTGGACAGGCTCGGCCTGCAATGTGTACTGATCAATGTGCCTGCCGGTGATCTGATGAGTGGCGGCCGCGGGCTGGCCTGCGTTCCGGGGCAAGAGGCGGAGTTTGAAAACGCCCTGGCCCTTTGCGCAGACTATGTGCAGGTGCTGTATCCCCTGAAGGTGAATGTACTGGCAGGGCGCTGTCAGGATGCGGCAGAACGTCCACAGTACCTGAATTGTCTGGAAGCCAGTCTGCGTAAAGCGCTGGCTGTACTGGAGCCTCTGGGGGCCGGAGTGGTGTTCGAATGCATCAATACCACGGATATGCCCGGATTTCTGCTCAGTACCATGGCCGATGCCGGGGACATGCTCAGCCGGGTTGCCGATACCAGTATCCGCCTGCAGTTTGATATCTACCATATGGCAATGATGGGTGAAGCGGTTGAGGATCTGTTGCGTGCGCACAGCGGGGTGATTGGTCATATCCAGTTTGCCGATATGCCGGGGCGGCATGAGCCCGGAACCGGATCACTGGACTTTACCCGGCTGTTTGCTGCAATCGCTGAATCCGGTTACGACGGGTGGGTTGCGGCGGAATACCGGCCGGAAGGGGCATCGACCAGTGCCGGACTGGGCTGGCGTAGCCTGCTGCCGGGTTGATAACCTCAGCTGCTGTTCAGAACGCTTCGCTGCAGAAACGCTGATTCAGAACAGATCGAACTGATCCCCCGGATGCTTCACGGGCGTTCTGACTGTTTCTGTTATGTGAGAGGGCGGCGGCACTTCCGGTGATGGTGCTTCCGTTTGCTCCTCTGCCGGGATCAGGAACAGATCCTGCTGATCCGGAGCTTCGCCAAAATCTTCGTCATCACTCAGGCCTTCACGGGCGGCAATGATCTTCAACCGGCGCTTTTCGCACAGGTTAACGATCAGCTGCTGCTGAAACTGGGTAAGGTCATTCCAGTGAAACCTTTCCTGGCGCGAGCGCAGGCATCCCCGGCAATATCCGCGGCTGTTGGAAGTACAGACGCCTTTGCAGGGATTGGGAATGGTGAAGAGTTCGCCCTGATCAATCATGAACGAAGAATATCAGACTGGATCACGAAGACCAGATCAGTATACATCGAAGATTGCCAGGCCGATGGCCGGCAGATAAAACGGACCGGTTCAGAGTTGGCTCTGAACCGGTCTGTGACATCAATCCTGTGGAGTGACGTTTTCAGCCTGAGGGCCTTTCTGACCCTGAGTGACGGTCATCGTCACTGCCTGACCTTCGCGCAGGGTGCGACGGCCGGTGCCATTGATGGCGCTGAAATGAACGAAAACGTCCTTACCTGAATCCTGAGCGATAAAGCCGAAGCCTTTTTCGTCATTGAACCATTTAACGGTGCCTTGAACTATCTCTGACATTGCTTTTTTCCTGAATAAAGCCGGGTATCCGGCAGACTTGCGTGTTTCCTGCTGGGACACTTTCCATTAAGTCTCCCGCACTTATCGACCAGTTCTTATGACAGCACTCGCCAACGGGTTACAAACATATGTAACAGTTCCATATTATCCCAACTATCTGGGCTTACCAAGTTAATTTCGCATGACGTTCACGTGACATATGGCTGCCTGTCAGAGCCTGTATTTCAGGGGTAAACCGGGTCTGTAAGGTCCCGTCCCGGGTCGGTGATATAGTGGGAAGATGATCTGATAAAAGGAGAAACCGGTGGATATAGATTTAAGCCTGCACAGTGCCTCAGAACGATATCATATGCTGACTCAGGCGGTTATACCGCGTCCTGTGGCCTGGATTCTGACGCAGGATGAAACAGGCATAACCAACCTTGCCCCTTATTCCTTTTTTGCTCCGGTTTGTTCAGAACCACCCACTCTGGTGGTCTCCATTGGTCATAAGCCGGACGGCAATGAAAAGGACACTTTTAACAATCTGAAAGCCTCCGGGCGTTGCGTGTTGCAGATTGCCTCGGTTGCCTTTGCCGCGCCACTGAACCTGACGTCTGCCACCCTGGCGGCGGGGCAGAGTGAGGCGGATGAGTTTGGCATTGAATTGCAGACTGTGCCCGGCTGGTCACTGCCTGTGGTGGCAGGAATCCCGGTCGCTTTTCTGTGTCGCTATCAGCAACAGGTCGATCTTGGTCCGGGTAACCAGCACGTAGTGTTTCTCGAAGCCGAACGTCTGTATCTGAAAGACGGGCTGGCAGAAGCGACAGAGCGGCTGACGATTGCATCTGAGGATATTGATCCGCTGGCCCGTCTGGGCGCCGCTGAGTATGCCGCTCTGGGGCAGCGGATGAAGATCCGCCGCCCGCAGTGATCAGTCGATCTGGGTCAGAGGGATCAGCCGGGCGTCACGGCGCAGGCTGTAATAGCGCATCATGCCCAGGCAGGCGGCAATGAAGGTGATGCAGCCGGTAATCCAGCTCAGTGCCGACAGGGGCTGGGTGGTCAGCTGGCCCAGCTGGTACACGATCACAGCGCTGGTATAAGCGAGACCGCTGCTCCAGCCAGCCACAAACAGCATCCAGCGCATGCCCGCTTCCCGGGTCATGGCTCCCAGTGTGGCCACACACGGAGTGTAGAGCAGCACGAACACCAGATACGAGAAGGCGGCCCATTGTCCGGCAAACAGAGTGCCCATCACCGTAAAGGTGCCGCTGTGTACGCCCTGTTCCTCACCCTGATCGGCGCTGATCAGCGACAGACCCAGCGGATCAAGGAAGCTGTCTGCCAGACCGGCAAGGTTATCCGGAATCGTGGCCAGTGCTTCACCCAGTCCGGCGATCAGGCTGTACTCACCAGCATCGTCTTCCTGTGGCGAGTACAGCGCATCAAGGGTTCCCACAACGGCTTCTTTGGCAAAAATACCGGTAATAATTCCGACGGTGGCCGGCCAGTTGTCTTCCTGAACCCCCAGGGGACTGAACACCGGCGTCACGACACGGGCGACGCCGGAGAGCACGGATTTTTCATTGTTTTCGTTACCGAAGCTGCCGTCGGTACCGAAGGAATTGAGGAAGCTGAGAATCACCACCACCGTCACAATGGTCTTGCCAGCGCGCATGATGAAAGAACGCAGACGCTCCCAGGTTTTGATCAGTACCCCACGTATGGTTGGCAGGTGATACGCGGGCAGCTCCATGACGAAGGGCGTCAGCTCAGGTGTGAACAAGGTGTTCTTCAGGGCAAAGCCGGTCATGATGGCCATAAATATGCCCAACAGATACAGGCTGAACACCATGAGGGCCCCCCCCTCGGTAAAGAAGGCGGCGGCAAACAGGGCATACACACTCAGACGTGCGCCACAGGACATGAAAGGGGCCATGGCAATGGTCAGCAAGCGGTCTTTCTGAGTATCCATGGTCCGTGCGGCCATGACCGCCGGTACGTTACAGCCGAAACCGACGATCAGGGGTACGAAGGATTTACCGGGCAGGCCCACCATGCGCATCAGCCGGTCCATAACAAACGCCGCCCGAGCCATGTAGCCGGAGTCTTCGATCACTGACAGGAACAGATAAAGACCGGCGATCACCGGTATGAAGGTCGCGACCAGCTGGATACCACCGCCAAGACCATCGGCCAGCAGGGTGGTTAGCCAGTCAGGCGTGCCTATGCTTTCCAGCACCACGTGGGCACCGTCCACAAACACGGTGGCAAAGGCGATGTCGAAGAAATCGATAAAGGCGCCGCCGACGTTGATCGCGAACAGGAACATCAGGTACATGATGAAGAAAAAGAATGGGATCCCGAGCCAGCGGTTGAGTACCCAGGCATCAATCTTCTCCGTCAGGGTACTGCGGCCCTCTGCCGAGTTCGTGATGACCCCATCCAGCAAGGTCTCAATGGCCTGATAACGGCCATTGGCAATCAGCACATCAATGGGTTGTCGGTGGGTCTCTTCCAGTTGGTTACGCAGTCCGGATGCCCGCACAGCTATGTACTGCCTGTCTTCCTTGCTGAGCGCCTGCAGGGAATAGATATCCGATTCCAGTGCCCGGACGGCAGCCCAGAATGGGTTGTCTACCTTGTCCTGAAGCAGGGTATGCAACTCACGTACAGCCCCTTCGAGATCGCCCTGCGGCCGGGCAATGGGCGCTGCGACGGAGAGATGCTGCAGGTGGCTGCTGATGGCCTGTTTCAGCTCTTTCAGGCCGACGTTGTCGGAAGCAACGATCGGAATTACCGGAACCCCCAGCCTGGCGGACAGCTCATCGCAGTCGATCAGAATGTTCTCGCGCTCGGCGACATCCACCATATTTACGGCACAGATCAGAGGGACGCCCATCTCCAGAATCTGTGAGGTCAGGAACAGATTACGGTGGAGATTGCTGGCATCGAGGATATTGACGATCAGGTCAGCTTCGCCACTGAGGGCAAAGTTACGGGCGACTTTCTCGTCAAGTGACAGCTCATCGCTCTGGGTGTCGAGGGCGTACGTGCCGGGGAGGTCAACGAGTGTGTGTTGGACACCGTCGATCACCAGCAGGCCTTCTTTCTTTTCGACCGTGACGCCCGGCCAGTTACCGACTTTCTGACGGGCACCGGTGAGGGCATTGAAGAGCGTGGTTTTACCGCAGTTGGGGTTACCGATGACCCCGATGATGGCCGCTGTCATCAGGACACGACCGCAGCGACAGGTTCCGCTTCAATCACCGCTGCCTCGGAGCGGCGCAGGCTGACAGAGGCACCGCGCAACTGGATCTGAATCGGATCACCCAGCGGAGCAGTACGGCGGATTTCAACTTCTGCACCCGGCATGATGCCCAGCGCCAGCAATTTGCGTCTGAAATTGGTTTCCACGCTGGTAAAGCCCACGATCCGTGCCCGGTTACCCGGGAATATCTGATCCAATGTGGTGAAGGTCATAGCCAGAATCCGGTAAAAACAGTGTCTGAATGATAATTCTTATCATTAAAACCTGCAACAGACCTGTGCCGCAAGGGGATGCGGGTGTGAATTGTTGCGTCATCTGACACAGATCATTCACAGCGCTTTTTGATTATCCGGCTGTTTCAACATTATGGCGCTTGCGTTAATATGTCCGCCCCGTTATTCCGGCTTGCGGAATAATACCTGATATATCCCGTTATCATATCTGCGCAAATCCTGTGCAGATATATTTGTGTTTTCTCAGAGGTAATGAAGTGACTGCATTTGCCAGTGATATTGATAAACAGATCCAGCAGCACCAGCAGAAGATTGAAGAGCTGGAAGTATTAAAAAAAGCTCAGGCAAAAAAACTGGAAGGTCTGAAAGAGTTTGATGAGCAGATCAAACGTCTGTGTAACCAGAACAGCCTGACTGAAGAAGAACTGTATGTATCCCGTTCAGAGCAGATTGAAAACTGGATTACGGCTCTGGGTAAAGTTGAAAACCCATCTTCTATCTATCTGAATCTGAAGCGTCATTTTGAAAAGGCGCTGTCCAAAGACGGCCGTAAAGTAGCGAAGAAGCCTTCTACTCTGCCTAAGCCGAAACTGGCCGTAGGCACTTATAAGAATCCGGCAACCAACGAGAAAGTTGAGAAGATCAAGCGTAACCCGCGTCAGCTGGATCAGTGGATTGAAGAATATGGATTCCAGACCGTCCGCACCTGGAAAGTCTGATTCTTATCTGTATAAAAAAACGGCAGATATAATCTGCCGTTTTTTTATCTGCTGAATCAATAACCAGAGTATTTGTCCGGTTATGATATCACTTATGCGAGACGCAGTTTCAGCTGGCGGCGGACGGCATCAATTTCCTGCACGATGACTTTAATAGGCTGACCCAGCATAAAGCAGTCATCACCCTGACGGTGGGTCATGGTCTTGCTGTCGAATACCCATTTCCCCTTTGCCTTACGCCGGTCAATCACCCCCTCAATCCCGGTGTCGTTCATACGCACGGTAAATGAGGAGCTGTTCATGTTCACCAGAGTCCCTTCGTAGGCCTGACCTTCCGGCTGGCGGCTGAGCCAGTTGAGTTTGAGCCACTGCTCCGCCAGGGATGCGGCTACGCGTGCCTGATTCTGCGACTGCTGGATACCCTGCAGCAGTTCATCGCTGAACTCCGGTGGTGTGGTCTCATTCAGCAGGGCTTTGACGGTGCGGTGGATCAGCAGGTCATTGTATTTGCGCAGTGGCGAGGTGAACGTGGTGTAACAGGTGAAGCCCAGCCCCATGTGCGGCTGGCCGCTGCGACCGAATTCACTGCGTTGCATCTGACGGCTGAGGATGGTGCGCAGTGGCAACTCGCAGCTGGCGGCAGCAGCCTGTTGCTGCAGGCTGACATAGGTCGGCAGGTCGGACAGGTCCGGTTTACTGTCGAGTGTAAGTTGTTCTTTCAGCAGGGCAGTTGCTTCCCCAAGGCGCTCGGTACGGATGCCGGACTGTTCAATAAAGAAGCCGGCATTGCGGGCTTTCAGCCACTCTGCGACTGAGCGGTTACACACCAGCATGCATTCTTCGACCAGCTTATGGGCATCATTACGGTCGATGCGCACGATGTCGCTGATCTGGCCTTCGTCATCGAGTATCAGGCGGAAGTCCGGGCGCTCTTCCATCAGCAGGCAGTGCTGCCGGCGCCATTGGTTCAGGGCGCTGGCACAGTCGGCCAGGTGGTGCAGTGAGCCATGCAGATCAGCCGGAATGTCTTCGCAGACTCCGGCGATGTGCTGTGCCACCTGAGAGTAGGTCAGCTTGGCGCGGCTTTCGATGATGGCTTCATAGAGCTTGATGTCTTTTACTGCCGCGTCCTGGGCCAGATGCAGTTCAGCAACCATAGCCGGGCGCACGGTCTGGGCCTGCAGGGAGCTGGCCTGTTCGGACAGTTCCGGCGGCAGCATCGGCAGAACGCCATCGGCAAAATAGACTGAGGTGGCACGGCGGCGGGCCAGATCATCCAGTACAGAGCCGGGCGGGATGACGGCTTCGGGATCGGCAATGGCAACCCACAGGGTCCAGCCATCACTGTGGGATTCGGCACAGAGTGCATCGTCGATGTCGCGGGTGCCGGCCGAATCAATAGTCACAAACGGCAGGTGAGTCAGGTCGTACCGACCTTCATTCACGGCTTCTGCAGGCTGACTGCAGATCTCAGCAACGGCGGCTTTCACCTCATCGGAAAACGCGTCTTCCAGACCGAAACGGGCCTGCATAAACAGACGCTCAATACCCCGGGTCTGCAGGTTACCGATAATACCGGTAATCGCGGCCTGGGCTTTCCCGTGCGGATAGGGGTGTTTGCGCATGCGGGCACTGACAAAGTCGCCGTCGGCGGCACCTGCGCGGTCATTCGGCGGTACAAAAATCCAGCGGTTCAGGGTGTCATGGTCCGGCTCAATAAAATGGCCTTTGCCACGTACGATGTAGCGGCCGCAAAAGGTATCCAGTCCGGAGCTGATAAGTTTTTCGACAATGGCCTGTTCCTTACCATCACCGGCTGCTTCCACGCGGAAGCTGATGCTGTCGCCGGGCAGGACTTTCTCCATTTCATCCGGCGGCAGGAAATAACTTTTGCCATCGTCGGTGGTGGCAAAACCGTAACGGCCGTTGCTGCCCCGCACAGTACCGTCGAAACGGGGTGTGCTGTCGTGTATTTCCTGTTTCAGCTGTTTCAGCTGAGTTAACGCATTTTTATCTAGCATCCGCTGACTCTGGGGACCCGCAAAAGGGCGCCAGTTTAATGGATTTCTGGTCTGCCTTCGAGTGCTGTGCTCAGCGGAAGGCCTGACAGGCGCGATAAAAACTGACCTGACGGAACTCCCGGGCCTCATCCAGATCGGGAACGGTACAGGAATTCATACGCCCGGTCCGGACGTAAGGTGTCACCGAAAAATCTCTGATCCGTGAGTCGGCAACCCAGACTTCACGGGCTCTGGCGGTGAAGTCACCGAGTAGAGGCAGGTTGCTCCGGTCATAAAGAACGTCGGCCGCGAGCAACAGATCTACCGTCGTACTGAGCTGGAAAAAGTCGCCGGAATATTCCAGTTCCACCTCATTCAGACGGGCGTTTTCGCGGCAGGCCAGCAGGGCATCCGGGTCGAGATCACAGGCAATGACGCGTGATGCACCGGCCATCGCGGCGGCAATACCGGCAACGCCCGAGCCGGCGCCGAAGTCGAGTACGGTTTTACCGGCAACGGTGTGCGGGTTCTGCAGGATATAGGCTGCCAGTGCCTGACCACTGGCCCAGCAGAAAGCCCAGTACGCCGGATACTCTTCGATGCGGTGGGTTTCTTCCACACTGAAGCGGCGCTGCATGGGTAAGGGGTCAACTAACCAGAGGCGGATATCCGGACACTGGGGCAAGTGCTGCACCCTTACCGCTGCATCCGGCAGCATCTGGCGGATGGCCTGCTGCAGCAGGTCAGACATGGAGTGGTGTGCCAAGGCGGAAAACATCTCCGGGGCGGGCAACCCGGTAACCGGCCTGAATCAGGGTGTCTGCTGCGGCAGCGTCGGCGTAATGATAGAGAATCAGGCGGCTGCGGATATCGTCACGGTATTCGCGCGTCAGATCATCCAGCCCGGTGTGCGACGGGTTAGGCGTGACACCACAATCATGAAAAATCACGTCACTGGCCTGACACAGGTGATGCAGCAGCTCCGGCACAGGGCGGGTGTCGCCGGTGTAAAAGAAGCTGCCCGGCAGGTGCAGGGCATGGCTGGAACCGGGAGCGTGGTGGCGGGTCGGATACAGGCGGAAGGTATCGCCGCTGAGAGTGAAGTGATCACTGACTGGCCGCAGCTGGAAGGATTGCCAGAAGTCGTGATCGCCTTCAGCCATGCTGCCGGGGTAGGTGGCCAGACGCTGATGCAGAACCGGAATGAGCGCGACCGGCACGAACAGCGCAATGGCCGCAGCGCCGCTCAACCGCGCCCGCACCGTGAGAATCTCCAGATCGGCGATATGATCCATGTGTGCATGTGTGATAAAAACAGCAGAGGGCAGGCCGTCATAGTGATGGGCGAAGGCATTCAGGGTGCCCGGCCCGCAATCGATCAGCAGCAGTGGCTGACCGGCCTGCTCCAGAACAGCAGCGGCCGCACCGACACTCAGGTTGCCGCCGCTGCCGGTGCCGAGAAAACGCAGGCTGTAGACCGGGGAATTCGTACCGGTATTCAGAGGTTCTGTCACAGTTGCTGTCAAAGGTGCTGTCATTTCAACAGGAGTTCCCACTATGTGGCGTCCAAAACTTATGCAAATACCAACGGCTGAAGAAGCTTTGCCGGGGCGCGACGAGCCTCTGGACGTGGCTCCGGCGCACTATGTGAGCGGCCATACTATCACGGGTGAGTGTCCGGAAGGACTGCAGGAACTGATCGTCGGCATGGGCTGTTTCTGGGGTGCAGAGCGGCTGTTCTGGCGTTTATCCGGCGTCGTGGTGACCTCGGTGGGATATGGTGGTGGTCATACGCCCAACCCGACTTATGAAGAAGTCTGCACCGGAAAAACGGGCCATACCGAACTGGTGCGCATCTGGTTCGACCCGGAAGACGTTACCCTGGAGCAGTTGCTGACCGTATTCTGGGAGGAGCATGATCCGACTCAGGGCATGCGTCAGGGTAATGATACCGGCACTCAGTACCGTTCGGCCTTGTATCTGCCTTCAGAAGCGGATCTGGCAGTAGCACTTACAACCCGTGATCATTATCAGGAGCGCCTGACGGCAGCGGGCTTTCCGGAAATCACCACCGAAATCCGCAGTGGCGTTACCTATTACCTCGCAGAAACTTACCATCAGCAGTATCTGGCGAAAAATCCGGATGGCTACTGTGGCCTCAATGGCTGCTCGGTCGGGTACCGTGAGTGACGCCTGCCGTCTGGTTTGACAGTCACTGTCATTTTGATTTCTCCGTTCTGGATGCCAGTCGTGAAGGAGACTGGCAGCTGGCGTCCTCTCTCGGCGTTGAAGGGCTGCTGATACCCGGGGTCACCCGAACCCAGGGGGAGTCATTGTCGGCGTTCTGCGCGCAGAACCGGCGCTGGCGTTATGCACTGGGGTTGCATCCGTACTGGTGTCAGGATCACCGCGAAGACGATCTGCTCTGGCTGGCGACGGCACTGCAGCAACCCGGTGTGGTTGCCGTAGGCGAGTGCGGCATGGACCGGGTGCTGGTGAAAGAGGGTAGTGCCACCTGGGATGCCCAATGGCAGTGGCTAATGAAGCAGGTTGAACTGGCTGAGAGCACAGGTCTGCCACTGGTGCTGCATATCCGTGGAGCGCACGATGAGGTCGCGGCAGAGCTGCGGCGGCGGCGCTTCAGTGGCCAGGGGCTGGTCCATGCCTTCAGTGGCAGCGTCCAGCAGGCGGCCAACTGGTGCGATCTTGGCTTTTGTCTGGGCGTCGGTGGTGCCATGACACACCCGCGAGCGCAGCGTCTGCGGCGGACACTGCAGCAGATACCGCCTGAAAACCTGCTGTTGGAAACCGATGCGCCGGATATGCCCCCTGCGTTCCTGGGCCGCCACCACAACAGCCCGGCCATGATCCCCCTCTATGGTCATATACTTTCCTGCCTGCTCGGTATTGAAACTGAAGATCTGGCCGAGCAGTTGCAGAAAAATCTGTTGCGGGTGTTTCCGGTACTGGCCGGGTCTGAAATGGCCGGATAAACTCAGGGCATGAAAACAATAAAGACTTTTTCTTCGTGTCTGGTGACCCTTCTGTTAGCAGCCTGTGCCTCGCAGGAGCCGTTGCCGGATAACTTTGACGACATGCCGGAAGACCTGCAGGTCACCCTGATGGATTTCCTGTCCCCGGAGCAGACCGCCATCTGGGGCGAAGAAGCCCGGGCCTCCGGCACGCACACGCTGGTGCGTTATCTGGATGACTTTCACACCCAGGTGACAGTTAATTTTGAATCCGGTTATGTGCAGGTACAGACCCGGGGTGGCGATGAGCCCCTGCAGCAGCTGCGTCAGGCCATTGTCGGCACCCTGCTGACCCCGGCCGACCCACGTATCATTGACCTCTACACAGCCACCGATTTCGGTCTGACCGGAAAGCCTTTCCTGCAGGGGCAGGTGGTGGATCAGGACGGACAGGCCATCGGTACCCAATGGCGCGCCCAGCGTTTTGCCGATTATCTGGTGCAGCAGAAGCTGAAGCGTACTGGCCCTGGCTACGAAGTCGTCATTCCTATGGTGCGTCAGCATACCCTGGTAGCTGCCGGCAATTACCGCCAGGCGGTGAGTCAGGCGGCAGCACGATACCGGGTGTCAGTGCCGCTGATTTACGCTGTGATTGATACCGAAAGCAGTTTCAACCCGCTGGCTGTATCCCCCTCCAATGCCTACGGCCTGATGCAGATTATGCCGCGTACGGCCGGGCACGATGTCATGACCAAAATCTATGGCCGCAATACGATACCGACCCGCGACTATCTGATGGTGCCTGAGAACAACATCGATATGGGGGCTGCCTATCTGTCGATTCTGCGTGATAACTACCTCAGTGGTATTCAGGACCCCCTGACCCGGGAATACTGTGCCATCGCCTCCTACAACGGTGGCGCCGGTAACCTGCTGCGGACGTTCAGCTCGGATACCGCCCAGGCCAAAGCAAAGATCAACCGCATGAGCAGTGATCAGGTCTACCGCTATATTCTGAAACATCACCCGCGTGAAGAAACCCGCAATTACCTGCGCAAAGTCACCGAGAAGAAACAACGCTATGCCGGCATGGGATGACAGTCCGAACGCCCGGCAACTGCAGCATCTTGAACAGGCGCTGGGGTTGCCGCAGGCAGGCCTGACCCGGCAGTGGCTGGATGACGAGCTGCTGGCTCTGTGGCTGATGACGCTGGAAAACCCGGAGCTGCAGATGGACGCTGCAGCTATAGGTCGTTTCTGGCAGACCCTGCCTTACTGGGCCTTTGCCTGGGCCGGAGGACGTGGGTTGGCGCGCTTTATTCAACAGAATCCACAGCACCTGGTGGGCCGCCGGGTACTGGATTTCGGCTGTGGTTCCGCCATTGCCGGAGTCGCTGCTGCCATTGCCGGAGCGGATGCAGTGTATGTCTGTGATCTGGACCCGAATGCCCTTCAGGCGGCCGCGGTGAACGCAGCGCTCAATGGGATTGAACTGATCCCTGTTCGGTCCGGGGAGCCATGGCCGGAGGTGGACCTGCTGCTGGCAGCAGATGTGTTGTACGACAACAGCAGCCATGATCCGCTGGCAGAACTGACGCGCAGGATTCCGGAGTTATTGCTTGCTGAAACGCGGGGAATGACGCCGGCAGTAGCGGGTATCCGTTGTCTGGAAACCCTGGAAACCTCGACCTTGCCGGCCATCGGGGATTTTGACCAGGCGGTCACTGTGGATGTGTATGGCCGGTTGCACGGAGCTCCGGCTCTGAACTGAACATCCTCAGTTTCCGCCCTGAAGCAGCTCAGGCGCTCTCGCTGATACGGTTACGGCTGTGACCGATCTGCGAGCGACGGTAAGCGGCGGGAGTCAGGCCCGTCCATTGTTTGAACGCACGCTCAAAGCCACGACGGTCAGAAAAACCCAGATTCAGAGCCAGCTGCTGTACGTCCGTACGGGCAAACTTCAGCGCTTCCATGGCTTTTTCAAGGCGAACCTCTTTCACCAGATTAGAGAACTGATAGCCTTCTTCCTGCAGGCGGCGGGTCAGCGTCCGGCTGCTGGTGTTGATCAGTTCTGCGACAGCTTCTTTGGTGATGGCAATGGTTTCCGGCCATTCGTTAAGAATGAACATGATGCGCTGGCTGAAACTCTGCATATGACTGAAGCGTTCCATGGCTTTTTCAGATTCCTTCTGTAGTGTCGTAATCAGCGGCGAGTTGGAATAGAGCAGCGGACTGTCGATGTACTGGCTGGAAAAACTGATCCAGTTCTGTGCCTGGTCATAATGAACCGGAACACCAAAGAACTTCTGTACCTGCTCGCGGTTGGCCGGCGCGGGATGGCGGAAGCCAACGTCCTGCAACTGGTAAAACTTACCGCAGAGAATGCCGCCCAGAGTATGCGCTGCTGAGGTGATCAGCTCCGCACGGACCTGATTGCCAACCGGTTTGCCTTCATTGAAGTGATACACAATCCGGCTGGTGCCGTGCCCGATAAAAAATTCCGGCGAGCGTGTATCAGTAATCAATGAATAGTAGCGTCGCAGCGTCGCCATCACTTCACGCAGCGTCTGACAGTTGCCGATCAGAAATGCGAGCAGAGGAAAATGATGAATATCCACTTCTTTCCCGGCAAGGATGCCGAGCGAAGTTTCCCGTGACATACGGACGAGCTGTTCCATCAAGCGGTCGAACGTACTGATTTCTATACGCCGGCTGGGTGACTCTACGATCGAAGGATCAATTCCACAGGAAGCCAATACATCTCTGGCTGAAATCCCTTTGCTTTCGAGTAGTTTCAACAGTGGCTGCAGCGACGCGGTCGCCATAGTTTCAGTACTGGCAGAATGCGTTTTCATAAACCAGTGGCCTTCATTTTTTATTATTTTTTGGGCTGTCAAGTGTGATCTGTAACCGATTACACAGAACTGTAAAGTAACACCACTTTCTGTATCAATCCATAGGTCAGGGAAAAAAGTCATAATAATTAAAGGGTTATTAGACAGGTGATAAAAATCATAAATTCTTCTCAGGCACCTGTTGACAGGCATGGGGGGCATCAGTAATATGCGCAACCTCTGACGCGGGGTGGAGCAGCCTGGTAGCTCGTCGGGCTCATAACCCGAAGGTCG
>CETZ01125672.1_pt1 | contig 28925 bp, 22 predicted proteins | sample 531441 | NCBI WGS metagenome assembly CETZ01 (sample SAMEA2623098, study PRJEB7988) | marine metagenome | isolation source: saline water (ENVO:00002010), including | reverse complement strand
CTTTCACGGCGGTAACAGGGGTTCGAATCCCCTTGGGGATGCCATCTTTTTCTCGTCAGTTCTGTATTTCTGTGTCTGGAATCACATTTCTGGCTGTGCTCTAATCGTGCGTTCATAATAATAATGAACTCACGGAGCCTTCATGACCCCGATACGCAATGGCCTTGTTCTGGCCGCCTCATGCACTCTCTCATTCCCGGTTCTGGCAGATGCCAACTCCTACTTCGGTGCTTCCTACTCCAGCCGTCAGAATGATGTGATCACGGTTCTGGCCGATACCGAGGTGGAATACGAAAACTCCGCTTACATCCGCTATGAATTCTCCCAGAAGCTGTACAAAGATCTGCGTCTCGGTGCTGTGCTGCAAATGGACGAGGAGGCGAAGGATGTCATCGGTTATGCCGGCCAGATCACCAAGAACCGTTGGTTTGTTTCCGTTGAACGTTCCGAGTTTGATGGGGTAATGACCGATGGCTCTGGCAATGTGTTTGAAACTTTTGAGGGCAACAAATACCTCGACATCAAACTCCTGAAGAAAAGCGAAGGGGGAGACAGTGTTGAGGATATGCTCAGTCTGGGTGTGCAGTATCTCTCTTATCAGCGTCCGGCGGCGTTTGAACAGGAGAGCATTGAGTACTACGACACCTCTTTGGAAAACCGCTTTCTCGCGTTTGTCTTTGAGCTCGATGGGGTGAAGGAGAAGATGCTCAGTGGCAAGATTGAAAAGACGTTTGACTGGTATTTCTACAACACCACGGCCCTGGGGATTGGCCAGCTGGAGTCGACTGCGCCTATGCTGCGTTCAGCGCCTGGCACTGAGGCTGAACCGGAGCAGACCACCTGGACCGGCTTTGGTATTGCCGGTGAATACGAACTGGGCATGGTTTACTACATGAAGATGCCCTGGTTCCGTCTGGCGGCCAAAGCGGGTTACCGCGTTGATCTCGAAGGTCCGGTGATGTTTCATGAGGGCAGCTTCGATGATCTGGACACAACGGTCCACCCGGATGAACAGCTGCTGAACCACGGTCCTAACGTCAGTCTTGCCGTTGCCTTCTGACGGTCTGCCCAACCCGCACTCAAGGCGCTACAATAGCGCCTTTTGTATTTCCGGAGTCCGTTATGGATGCCTTATCCGGTGAGCTGAAGCAAAAAGCCTCAGCCATCCGCCTTGCTGTATTTGACGTTGATGGTGTTCTGACTGACGGGACCCTCAGTTATTCCGCCAGCGGTGAAGAAGTTAAGCACTTTAATGTCAAAGATGGCGTTGGTATCAAACTGCTGCAGGAATACGGCATTGCTGTTGCCATCATTTCTGCCAAAGAATCCGCTGCACTCGCACGCCGGGCCTCCGATCTGAAAATTACCCATTTCTTTCCCGGGACAAAAGACAAGTGGCCGGTGCTGGAAAATCTGATGGCGTCTCTGTCGTTGACGGCAGACGAAGTCTGCTACACAGGTGATGACGTCATTGATCTGAAGGTGATGAAAAAGGTCGGGCTTAGCCTGGCGCCGGCGGATGCTTTCTGGATGGTCCTTGATAACGCAGATGTCGTCACTCAGGCTCCCGGTGGTAAGGGGGTGGCGCGGGAAGTGGCTGATCTGATTCTGGGGAGTCGTATACCCCTTGAGGAGGCTTACATCAAGGCCATGCTGCCGGAATTTGAGAACACTGTACGCTCAGTCAACAACGGGGAAGCCTCGGAATGAAGATACTGGTGACCGGCGCGGCGGGTTTTATCGGCGCATTTACCAGCAAGAAACTGGTTGAGATGGGACACCGGGTCATCGGTATCGACAATCTCAATGACTACTACGACGTCAGCCTGAAACAGGGCCGTCTCAACTGGCTGAACCGCCTTGATGGTTTTGAGTTCCGGCAGATGGAACTGGCCGATCGCGACGGTGTGGCGGCACTGTTCCGCGATAACAGATTTGACCGCGTGATCCACCTGGCCGCACAGGCCGGTGTACGTTATTCGCTGAAAAATCCCCATGCCTATGCAGACAGCAATCTCACCGGGTTTCTGAACATCATGGAAGGCTGCCGTCATCAGCAGGTGGAGCATTTTGTGTATGCGTCTTCCAGTTCAGTGTACGGACTCAACACACATCTGCCGTACGGGACGGAAGACCGCGTCGACCATCCGGTTTCGCTCTACGCCGCTACCAAAAAGGCCAATGAGCTGATGGCGCATTCCTATTCGCACCTGTACCGGCTGCCGAGTACCGGTCTGCGTTTCTTTACCGTGTATGGTCCCTGGGGGCGTCCGGATATGGCGTATTTTTCCTTCACTAAAGCGATTCTTGAAGGGAAAACCATCGACGTATATAACCACGGCAAAATGATGCGTGATTTCACCTATGTCGATGACATTGTTGAAGGCGTGGTGCGCGTGATGAATAAAATCCCGCAACCGGTGGAGAACTGGACGCCGGAAAGCGATGATGCCAGCCGCAGTTCTGCTCCCTATAAGATTTATAACATCGGTAACCACAGCCCTGTGGAACTGGGTGAGTTCATTGAAACCCTGGAGAAAGCTCTGGGGGTTGAAGCGCAGAAAAACTACCTGCCGATGCAGCCCGGTGATGTGCTGGCCACCTCCGCCAACGTGGATGATCTGATGGCCGATGTTGGCTTCGCACCTGATACACCGCTGGCCGAAGGGCTGGGCGTGTTTGTTCAGTGGTACCGTGATTTTTATGAAGTGTAAGAGGGCAGAGTGCTCTCAGGTGAACCATGTCTGATTATAAAATTGTAATTCCTGCCCGTTATGCCTCGAGCCGTCTGCCGGGTAAGCCCCTGATTGATCTGGCGGGCAAGCCGATGGTGCAGCATGTCTATGAGCGGGCGCTTGAAGCCGGTGTCTCTGAGGTGCTGGTTGCCACCGACGATGAGCGCATCCGTGCGGCCGTCGAAGGTTTTGGCGGGCGGGTGATCATGACCTCACCGGATCATGAAAACGGTACTGAGCGTATTGCCGAAGTTGCACTGGCCATGGGCTGGGATGACGATACGGTTATCGTGAATCTGCAGGGTGATGAACCGTTAATACCTAAATCCCTGATAGAGCAGACCGCGGATGGCCTGCTGCAGAACCCGGATGCGGGCATGAGCTCGGTCTGTACCCCCATCACGACCGCACACGATGCATTCGATCCGAACGTGGTGAAGGTGGTGCTGAATAAGCGTTCTTTCGCGCTGTATTTCAGCCGTGCTTCCATTCCATGGGACCGTGACCTGTACAAGGTCAGCCGTGAGCAGGTTACCGGGCGTATGGCCGTGTACCGCCACATCGGTATGTACGGTTACCGTGTCTCTTTCCTTAAGGCCTACGGCAGTATGGAATCCTGTACGCTGGAGCAGACAGAGTCACTGGAGCAGCTGCGTGCCCTCTGGTATGGCGTGGGTATTCATATGACGGTGATTGATCAGGCGCCGGGCCATGGCATTGATACGCCGGACGATGTGGCCCGGGTAACCGCGTTGCTGCAGGCTGGGGTCTGAGGTGATTCAGGTCCTGCCACTTTCAGAAGATAACTGGCCGGATCTGGAACGTCTCTTCGCCGCACGTGGCTGCTCTGAAGCCCGACGTTGCTGGTGTATGTATTACCGCATGACGGGTTCTGAATGGAATCACGTATCGGCAGAGCTGGGGCGGGAGATGCGGCAACTGACCCATGACCGGCTGCAGACTCTGGCAGGCTCAGAGTGTCCTCCGGGTTTAATCGCATTTGATCATGATCTCCCGGTGGGTTGGGTATCGCTGGGACCACGGCAGGATTACCGCCGTCTGGAGCGCTCTCAGGTGATGAAAGCGGTTGATGATCGTGCTGTCTGGTCGGTGATCTGCTTTGTCGTGCCATCACAATACCGTGGCCAGGGTGTCGCCCATGCCCTGTTACGGGGAGCCATAGCCTTTGCCCAAAGCCACAATGCCGAGACTCTTGAAGCGTATCCGGTAGACCGGGAAGCCGGAGGCAAAGCTCAGGCTTCCTGGTTCGGATCAGCGTCTATGTTCGCTGCCGCAGGTTTCTGCGAAGTGGCGCGCCACCGCAGTGACCGGCCAGTGATGAGGCTGGACCTGCCAAATGACCGGACATAATCCCTTCAGGGGCTTCAGAGAAAGCTTTGGGGTGCATTCTGGGGCCGGTGACTGTGTTCCAGCAATGATCTGAGTTCCAGCTTAAGATGCTCCACCCGGGACGGGTTGTTCATCTCTGCCATGGCGATCTCATCATTCACAAACTGCATGACACCCCAGGGCTCTGCCAGCAGCAGGGCCTGTTTGGGGATCTGAGGTTGAATACGCAGTTCGATCAGGCTGCTGAGGCGTTGCTGCAGCTGCACCAGGGGATGCCGCTCCCAGTGTTTTTCTTCGGAAGGAAACAGCAGCGTGAGGCGCGGGCCGTGACTGCTGTCTGTACGGGCATACTGGCTGAATGCTTCAATGACGGCCGGGTCCGACCATAGTGCATGATGCGGATCACCACAGAGCAGGGTGACATGATGCGGGTTGGCACTGAGTACGATTTCCAGCCAGCCGCTCTGAGCAATCAGGGTCTCAAGACGATGGGTTTTACGGTCTTTGCCCGGAATCAGATGATCACTGAGTGAGCGCGCCCGGTGCTCCCGGTGAATATGCACATGGGGCATATCGGCGTCGGCGTAAAAACCGCCGTCGGCATTGAAACCATTGCTGTGGTAAAACATCAGTGCCTTGGTCTGGGCGCTGGCACGCAGAATCTCCATTCCGGCCTGGCTGAAGGCATACTGAATCAGTGACTGCAGCAGAACGGTACCGGTGCCGCTGCGACGCCATTCACGGCGTACAGCCATACGGCCGAAGTGACCATCGGGCAGCAGCCGGGCGCAACCGGCGGGCTCGCCTTTGTCCCAGGCAATGAAGTGGACGGCTGTCAGGTCGTCGTCATCCCACTCCAGTTCTTCCGGCACTTTCTGCTCGCGGATAAACACCTCAGTACGGATGGCGCGGGCAGCGTCCCTGGCCTGATGCCAGTCAGTAATCCGGACTTCCATCATCGTCTCCTTCTGCGTAAATCAGGTGGCGCCCATACAGATCACACAGCAGCTGCTGGGCTGTCTGGGTGCGGGCCAGCAACATGATTTGTGAGCTGCTCATGGTACGTGAACCGCACAGGGCTGTGACCAGAGCCAGATCGCTGTCTGGCAATATCTGTGCTTCTCCCTGTACATACATCTCAATATGACCGCTATGACGACTGAAGGCAAAGCGGGCCTGTTCATGGCGGTACAGGGTGTCTGTGTATGACAGGGCTTCACAGAGTTCAGACCAGTCCGGTGTCTGCGGGTCGTCCGGTTCAGGGCTGTTTCTGGGCTCGGTCATCAGCTCGCCGAGAACGCGGCTGAGCAAGTCGTCCTGGTTGAGCTGTTCAGAGAGCAGGGTCTTCAGACGCTGTACCGCAGCGGCGCTGATTTCTCCACCGGCTTCCTGCTCGTGCAGATCGGCATCGGCGTAGCGCTGATGTTCGGTCAGGCCAGACAGGATGGCGTCGGCGGCGCGTTCGACCAGCTGCGCGGCAGACGGTGCGCGGAAGCCGATGGAGTAGGTCTGGCAGTTGCCCCGGGCAATGCCGTGATGCGCCAGCCCCGGTGGCAGATAGAGCATATCGCCGGGGTTGAGTGTCCAGCGTTCATCTTCTTTAAAGTCGGCCAGAATGCTCAACGACGTGCCTTTGATAAGGGCACTGTCTGCGTTACAGCGCTGCCCGGTGCGCCACTCGCGCTGGCCTTCGGCCTGCAGCAGGAAAACATCGTACTGGTCGAAATGCGGACCGACACTGCCACCGTCCACGGCGTAACTGATCATCAGATCGTCGATGCGCCAGCCGGGCAGGAAATCGAACAGCCCCAGCAGGTCAGCCGCTTCCGGCAGCCACTGGTCAACGCTCTGAACCAATAAGGTCCATTTTTTATCGGGTAACTGGCGGTAATCATCTTCTGTGAAGGGGCCTTTGCGCAGCTCCCATGGGCCGGCTCTGCCTTCTTCCAGTATCAGGCGGGATTCAATTTCCTCTTCGAGGCTGAGTCCGGCCAGCTCTTCGGCTGACAGCAGGGGTTCAAAATCCGGGATGGCGTTGCGGATCAGCAGAGGTTTCTTCTGCCAGTAGTCGCGCAGAAACTCAGCGGCGCTCAGATGACCAAGTAATTGCATATTGATCTCCGCAGGGCAGGAACAGGGCAGCCGGAACAGAAGGCCGGCTGCCGACAGGTTGGATCAGACGTTCTTGGCCTGCTCCGCAGCGTTACCCAGATAGGTAGACGGAGTCAGGGCGTTCAGTTCGTCTTTGGCGTCCTGAGGCAGTTCGAGGGTGGCGATAAATTCTGCCATGGCATCCTGGGTGATGGCCTTACCGCGGGTGAAGGCTTTGAGCTTTTCGTACGGCTGTTCAATGCCGTAACGGCGCATCACGGTCTGTACCGGCTCAGCCAGTACTTCCCAGGCGTTGTCGAGGTCTTCACTGATGCGGATTTCGTTAACCTGCAGCTTGCTGATGCCTTTCAGGCTGGCGGCGTAAGCGATCAGGCTGTAACCGGCGCCCACGCCCATGTTACGCAGTACGGTGGAGTCGGTCAGGTCGCGCTGCCAGCGGGAAATCGGCAGTTTCTGCGCCATGTGCGTCAGTACGGCGTTGGCGATGCCCAGGTTGCCTTCGGAGTTTTCGAAGTCGATCGGGTTGACCTTGTGAGGCATGGTGGATGAGCCGACTTCACCGGCAATGGTCTTCTGCTTGAAGTAACCGTTGGAGATGTAGGCCCAGATGTCGCGGTCAAAGTCGATGAGGATGGTGTTGAAGCGGGCGATGGCATCAAACAGTTCAGCGATGTAGTCGTGCGGTTCAATCTGGGTGGTGTAGGGGTTGAAGGTCAGACCCAGAGAGGTAACGAAGGCTTCGGCGTTGGCGGCCCAGTCAATATCCGGATAGGCGGAAATGTGAGCGTTATAGTTGCCGACGGCACCGTTGATTTTACCCAGCAGTTCAACCTTCTCAATCTGGCTGATCTGGCGTTCCAGACGTGCGACCACGTTGGCCATCTCTTTACCCAGAGTGGTCGGCGATGCAGTCTGGCCATGAGTACGGGACAGCATAGGCAGAGCCGCCTGTTCGTGAGCCAGTTTGCGGATAGCGGCTGCGATCTTACGCATTTCATCCAGCAGTACGTCACGGCCGGCTTTCAGCATCAGACCGTGCGACAGGTTGTTGATGTCTTCTGAGGTACAGGCGAAGTGAACAAATTCGTTGACGGCCTGCAGTTCAGCGTTACCGGCAAACTGCTCTTTGATGAAGTATTCCACGGCTTTGACGTCGTGGTTGGTAGTGGCTTCAATCGCCTTGATGCGCAATGCGCCTTCTTCGGAGAAGTTATCGACAATGGCATTCAGCAGGGCGTCAGTATCGGGCGAGAAGGCCGGCACTTCGGTGATGGCCGGATGCTGTGCCAGACACTGCAGCCAGCGGATTTCCACTTCAACCCGGGCACGGATCAGACCGAATTCAGAAAAAATGCCACGCAGGGAGGCTGTTTTGCTGCCGTAACGGCCATCAATAGGGGAAATTGCAGTGAGTGCGGACAGTTCCATAAACGTTCTCTTCAGGTTCTTCGTCTCGGGCGGGTTCGACGGCTTGTGGAAAAGCGCGGCATTTTAGCGGATCCGGGATACTTTCTCAGCATAAAGATGTCAGACAGGCGGAATCAGGCGGCAATAAGGGCCAGCAGGGCTGGGCAGAGGACAGACTTCTGCTACAATCGCCGCCGATTTTTGCCTCAGCCATTATGAAGAATCGGTATGCCGGATTTTCTGTTAAACATTTCTGATACCCCGGCGTGGCTGGTGATCGCCGTGATTGTCTCCACCTTTATGCTGGAGGATCTGGCCATTATTGCTGCGGCAATGCTGGCTGTGAGTCAGAAAATCTCTCCTGAAATCGCCTTTACTGCGGTCTGCACCGGCATGCTGATCGGTGATACCGCGCTTTACCTGTTCGGCCGTCTGGCCAATGCCTGGCAGAAACTGGGGCGCTGGATGAATCATCCGGTTATCCGGCATCATACGGTCCCGCTGCAGCAGGCACCCTGGCAACAGCTGGTGCTGATCCGCTGTATGCCGGGCATCCGCACGTTCGGTTATATCGCCTGTGGTGTCGCGCGGGTACCTGCGCTGTCCTTTACGCTGGCAAATCTGGTCTCGATTATTATCTGGGCGGCGGGTCTGTTCGGTGCGGCCTACTTGCTCGGGCAGCATTTCGCGGAGCAGATGCATGAATGGCTGTGGTGGGCGATGCCGGTGGCGCTGGTGTTGTTTGTTCTTGGTCAGCGCCGCATCCGGCAGAATATGGAAGCTCAGGCTTCCTGAGTTATCACTGGCCGGAAAACGCCAGTGCGCCTTTGTTGACCCCTTCAAAGGCACGCACTTTTACCGTACGGCCCGGATGGCGCTCGGCCACACGGGCGGTGAGGTGCGCCGCAATCAGTTCAACCGTGGTGTCGGTTTCCATCAGATAACAGTGTGACCGTGGCAGAGTCAGAGCGAAGTCACCCTGTGCCGCCTGATAGCGGTAGTCGATGTGCTGGTCGTTTTCTTCAGTCACGTCATCGCGGCTGCCGAGATAAACATCTTTCCAGCATTCTGCCCACCAGGCTTCTTCATCCGTGTTGCGTACGCCATCAAGAAAAATCTCAATGCGTGAGCGGTGGCCATGGGCGATCCGCTGGCAGTTACCATCGTGTTTTTTCAGACCATGACTGTAGTGATAGCTGGGCCCGTCGATGACTTCGGGCTCAAAGGTCAGGCTGAGTTGATCAATACTGTCCGGGAACAGAGGTGTCAGCTGTTCCATGCACCATTTCGCACAGGTATAAGGTGTGATCACCGCAGCATCAATCAGGGTGACGGCCTGAGACGGAGCCGACATGCGGATCAGCCCGCGCTCTGTCTGCCAGCTGAGTGAGGTGATGCCATCGTTTTCCTGAACTTTCAGGCCTGCTGCCTGAGCCGGAACCAGCAGGCAGTGATCAATCTCACGGTCGAGCCACTCGCGCAGAACTTTTTTGACGGTGCCGAAGTCACAGACCATTCCCTGCTGATCGAGTGCGCCTTCCAGACTTGTGGAGGCCCACCAGGTTTCTCCGACCAGGCCGCGGGTGACGTCCAGATAGCTGAAATCAATGTTGACGAGTTTTTCTACGAAAAGATGCATAACTTCAGGGGTTCTCAGGTGTGGCGCGATTATAGAGTAAAGCAGGCAGACTGTCTGCGCCTGCACCTTTCTAGACGAATCGCGGTGCACATTTGCCCGTCAGTACTGGTATCATCCGCGCAGGCAATCCGACACGCATGAGGTTTCTGTGACTCGCACCATCCTTCTCCGGCACGTTCTGCCGGTCTCTGCTGCTTTACTGGCTGGCCTGCTGGCTGGCTGCAGCAACGACAGCAACCGCTCTTCCGGCTTTATTACCGTTAAAGTTCAGGCAGGGCAGGAAGATCTGGATGAGGCGATCATCCGCCACGTTGCTGTTACCGAAGGCGGGGATCTGCAGGAGTCACAGCCGGGCGCCGTCGCCTATACCCCTTACATCTCGGATGCAGAGGGGCAGGTTGAGTCAGTGATTGTTAATGACGAGCTGTCGTATTTCGATGTCTATGGCCGTCAGGCTGGTGAGGATCAGGTACAGACCACCCGCCGTTGTCAGCTGGCGGATGGCTGCGGGAGTTATGCGTTCGGTGAGGCTATGCCGGTTACCGGTAGCCCGGGCTGGCGGACTGTTGCTGTTGGTCTTTCCCGAAATGAACGTATCCGCCTGACACCGCTGACAGACCTGGCTGCGCAGCTGGCTTACAGCATGGTGTACAGTGAATCATCTGCCGGTGATCAGCAGGACAGTGGCTGGCTGACGACCGGTGGTTATTATTCGGCTTATTCCACGGTACAGAGTGTTTCTCAGATCTCCCGCATTTTCGGTATCACCGATGTGCAGACTACCGAACCAGCTGATCTGACCCAACTGAATGACTGGCGCAATGCCAATGAGGCCGAAGCCACCGACAGCATCCGCTACGGCGCGCTGCTGGCTGCCTGGCAGTCTTATGAGCTTGAATACACTGTGACGGATGACGCTGAGTTCTTTGCCCGTGCCGTCGGTGCTGACATGATCACCAATAATGCGCAGATTTATCAGCGCGGTGGCGATCAGACCCTCTCCCTGTACGATCTGTATGCCCGCGCCGCTGACAACCTGGAAAAAATCAGTGTTGAAGGTACTGCATTGACCGGTTATGTCGATACCGTGGTTACCGGACTGCGCAGTGATATGGCCAGTTTTGCCGATGGCGCACTGACCACACGAATCCCGGCGCCGCTGAGTGAGTTGCTGGGTGCGGATCTGGATGCCTATGAATTGGGTCTCGACCGCGTTAAAGCCTTCGTTGACGTGCTGCGTGATTATGAAACCAGCTTCTTTGAAGAAGGTTATCGTGCCGAGCTGGACAGTTATATGGATCAGCTGGATTCAATTGGTGACCTGCACGCGGATGACCTTGATCAGCTGATGCTGGCCTATGTCCACACCTTTGAGTTCTACCGCAACTGCTATCTCAACTCCGGTTGTCCGGCGCCGGACAGCAGCTGGACCTGGCTGGAGAATTACGACTACAACGCAGCAACAGCCACTCTGACCATTAATGATGGTGAGATCGAAGTTACCCAGGGTGTTGCTGACCTCAACACCACCGACGACGATGACAACCCGGCCAGTTCGCAGGCGATTGATGTGTTTATCACGGGTGGCTACCGCATCGGCAATGTTCAGCTGAGTGTTGATCACACCTACGAGAGCGACAGCAGCGACGTCATCAGCACGCCCAGTGGTGTGCGCGTCTTCTACGGAGCATCGTTCAGCACCCTGCAGGATCCGGTGTCAGAGCCGGAAATTGCTTACCAGCTGCGCTGGGCGGATGCTTCTCTGTATGACGTGACCACCGTTGGCACCGAGACAGAAACCGAACTGACCGGCTCCTATTTCATCCTTTACCGGGGTGTTGAAGATCCATCCGGTGCGGGCGAGATGCATTACAACATCGAATCTGTGGTCCTTAACGGCCGCATTTCCGATGTGGTGGGTGATGACAGTGAAGACGACCAGAATATCTCCAGCGTCTTCGTCTCTGCTCAAAGCACAAACCCTGCTGAGTATTATGCCGACAGCCAGTTTGCGTCTTTCAATGGCTTTTTCTCACCGTCTGAATCGTCGGTTTATACCGATGGCTATGTCTCATCCGGTCTGGTCAGCTACCGCACGGGCAGTGAGACCATTAATGGTCAGGATGTGGAGTACTTCGATTATTACGTCAAAGACGGTGAATCTTACCGGTATCGTTTCTATCCGACCGTTTACCGTCAGGACACCGGGGACAGTGACCGTGACGGCGACCGCGACGAAGATGTAGCGACCTTTGACTACGAGCAGTGCGATCTCAGTGGTGGCAGCTCAGCGCCCGTGGTGCAGGGTTGCGAACCCAAGCAGCGACTCTACTCTGAACGTAACATGCAGGAAGCCATCAACGAGCTGTGGGAAGTGGGTGTTTTCTCCCGTCCGGAAATTGACGGGCAGGGCGGGTATTTCGTGGAGTTTCCGGTTGAAGCACCCGATGCGCACGGCTGTCTGGCACTGTCACCACTGCCGGAGACCCTTACCAGCCTTGATGGCACCCTGTACCGCCCGATTGTACTGGGTCTGAATACCCTGCGTGCGACCACCGAAGTCATTCTCGAATACGATGGTAATACCAGCACCAACGAACCCAAGACATTGCTGGATCTGAGTGTGTCTGCGCCCTTCCTGGATGTGTTGGAAGGCACCGCGGCGTTGTCGCATGACTATTCCGCTGTCAGTACATCCTCCGATGTTTATATGGGCACCGGATCCAACCTTGACCGCCTGCTGATCAACTACAGCCGCAGTAATGAAACCCTGGAAACAGGCGATCTGGATATCTACAAAGACGGCGTTTCCCTGACGCTGGCGGATGGCAGTGAAGATGTGGTTAACAGTGAAATCCTCACAACCGGCATGCTCAACAAAGCGGTGGGTGCGCCTCTGTATCACTTCTATGTTGACGACGACGGTCTGTTGAACCGTTGTGTTACTCAGAACGTTGCGGAGGCCGATACGCAGCGTGAAACCGACGACACCGTCTGGGTACTCAACTACCGTGACGTGGTGTACGGCCGGATTGCTATGGAAAACGGCGTCTGGATCATCCGTTACATCGACGGTTCCTGGGAAAGCCTGCTCTGATCATCTGTTGCGGCAACAGTCTGTTGCCGTTTTCCGGCCCGCAATGCAGCCGACACGGTTCGCAGCGGGCCTGAGTTTTGTTATAATCCCGCACCATTTTTAAACAGGCGCAGGCATTGCTCTGCGTGAATCATCGGCGGTTGCCTGTCTGGCATCGCTGCATCACTGAAAGTACTGAGGCTGAAAATGACAGAATACGTTCAGAAAGGCGGACTCCAGATCGCCCGTGAGCTGTACGATTTCATCAACGACAAAGCAATGCCGGGCACCGGTGTGGATCAGGAAGCCTTCTGGTCTTCGTTTGATGCCATCGCCAATGAACTGGGCCAGAAAAACAAGGCTCTGCTGGCTAAACGTGATGATCTGCAGGCGAAAATCGACGCTTACCACACTGAACGTAAAGGTCAGCCTCACAACGCCGCTGAATACAAAACTTTCCTGCAGGAAATCGGTTACCTGTTGCCTGAAGGCGAAGCCTTTGAAGCATCCACGGCTAATGTTGAGCCGGAAATTGCTCAGATGGCCGGTCCGCAGCTGGTTGTACCGATCATGAACGCGCGTTTTGCCCTGAACGCCGCCAATGCCCGTTGGGGTTCTCTGTACGATGCCCTGTACGGTACCAATGCTATTTCTGAAGAAGGCGGGGCGACCAAGGGGCCTGGCTACAACAAAATCCGTGGCGACAAGGTTATTGCCTACGCCCGTAGCTTCCTGAATGAAGCTGCACCACTGGAAAGCGGTGATCACGCAGACAGCACCAGCTACAGCATCGACGCTGGTTCCCTGAAAGTGACCCTGAAAGACGGCTCTGTCACTACGCTGAAAAACGCCGCGCAGCTGGTTGGCTACAAAGGTGACGCCTCTGCACCTGAAGCTGTGCTGCTGGTGAACAACAGCCTGCACTTTGAAATTCAGATCGACGCAACCAGCCCGATCGGTTCTACCGACGCTGCTGGTGTTAAAGACGTTCTGATGGAAGCCGCTCTGACCACCATCATGGACTGCGAAGACTCAGTTGCTGCTGTTGATGCTGCTGACAAGGTTGTGACTTACGGCAACTGGCTGGGTCTGATGAAAGGTGACCTGGAAGAATCCATCACCAAAGGTGATAAGACGTTTGTTCGTAAGATGAACCCTGACCGTGAATACACCGGTGTGAACGGCGATACTGTGTGCCTGAAAGGCCGCTCCATGCTGTTCATCCGTAACGTGGGTCATCTGATGACCAACCCGGCGGTACTGCTGGCTGACGGCAGTGAAGTACCGGAAGGTATCATGGATGGCATGATGTCGACTCTGATCGCCATGCACGATCTGAAAGGAAACTCACCTTTCAAAAACTCAACCACAGGTTCCGTGAATATCGTTAAGCCTAAGATGCACGGCCCTGAAGAAGTGGCGTTCGCCAATGAACTGTTCGGTCGCATTGAAGACGCACTGGGTCTGCCACGCTTCACCATGAAGATGGGCATTATGGACGAAGAGCGTCGTACCACAGTGAACCTGAAAGAATGTATCCGTGCTGCCAAAGACCGTGTTGTGTTCATTAACACTGGCTTCCTGGACCGTACCGGTGACGAAATCCACACCTCCATGCTGGCTGGTCCTTTCGTTCCTAAGACCATCATGAAGCAGCAGACCTGGATCAATGCTTACGAAAACTGGAACGTCGACACAGGTCTGGAAACCGGCCTGCAGGGTCGTTCTCAGATCGGTAAAGGCATGTGGCCTATCCCTGATGAGATGGGCATGATGATGGAGCAGAAAATCGGCCATCCTAAGTCTGGTGCCAACACTGCATGGGTTCCGTCCCCGACTGCAGCCACTCTGCACGCCATGCACTACCACAAAGTAGATGTGTTTGCCGTTCAGAACGAACTGAAGAGCCGTGAGCACGCCTCTGTTGATGACATCCTGACCATCCCTCTGATGACTGCTGAAGAAGCCGCTGCGCTGACTCCTGAGCAGATTCAGAAAGAAATCGACAACAACTGCCAGGGTATCCTGGGTTATGTTGTGCGCTGGGTTGATCAGGGCGTTGGTTGTTCCAAGGTGCCTGACATCAACAACGTTGGCCTGATGGAAGACCGCGCAACTCTGCGTATTTCTTCTCAGCACGTGGCGAACTGGCTGGAACACGGTATCTGTACCCGCGAACAGGTTGAAGACAGCCTCAAGCGCATGGCAGCCATCGTAGACGGTCAGAACGCTGCAGACCCGGCCTACATCGCTATGGCTCCTGGCTTTAACGGTATCGCCTTCCAGGCCGCTTCTGACCTGATCTTCAAAGGTAAAGAGCAGCCAAGCGGTTACACCGAGCCACTGCTGCACGCTTACCGTCTGAAGTTCAAGGCGCAGTAAGACTGCAACTGCTACACTGAAAAAGCCCGGCTGAGTCCGGGCTTTTTTTCTGTCTCAATTCTGTGTAAAACCCCGGTAAAACCGGACATTTATGTCCGCTTTCCGACGCTTTACCCATAGAATGTCACTAATAATTTCAGACTTTCAGGTTGATCTGATATGAGAATAAAAATACTGACAGCCTCTCTGCTGCTGTCTGCGCTGGCTGCGTGCAGCGGTAACAAGGACTCTACCCGCAATACGACCCCTCCTGTAGACACGGTTAAGCTTAATGGCTATGTCAGTGCCACGACCGAGTCTGCCCGGGTGACTTCTGTTGAACTTGATTACGAAGGCCAACCCCAGCGCGAAGTTGACCAGGATTCGGGCGATACGGTTTTCTCAGGTTATTACACGGCATCCACCGACACCGGGCGTTATGAAGTTTCGCTCGACAGTGAAGCAGCCGGTACGCCGGTTCTGCTGATTGCTACCAACGAAAATGGTAATGCAACCTCCATCTGTCAGTTGCCATCCGGTTGTGGCAGTACCTCCTGGCAGAATCCGTTTTCACTGGAAACCGATTTCCAGATCCGTGCGGCTGTGGGTGAAGCGGCGGAAGGCATGCGCATCAACATCAACTGGATCACCGACCTTGCCAGTTCGTTGGCGAATACGGTTTACATTGATGTGAATGGTGACGGTGAAACAGAAACCAATAAAACCGGTTTTTATTCTGAATATTCCATCGAGATTTCCAATCGCCATATTGATGAGTTGCTGAACATCAGTGATGTGATTTCAGTGATACCTGTGATGCCGTCAGACATCAGCCAGAACACAGAGCTGGCCGGTAACCTGCTGACTGAGGGGATTTACTACGGTGCTCTGATTGCCGGTATCCAGAAAATTGCCTTTGATGAAAACCAGACGTATACCGAGACGATTGATGAGCTTGCCTCAGAGTTTCTGGCTAATGGTGGCCAGCTGTATGAAAAAGACAACAGCTCACCGCGCCTGACCCTGTTCCGTATTTACAGTGCGGCAGCCGCTGTTCTGGATGACAACATCACTACACTGCGCAACAACAATGCGCAGGTGCTCGAAGAAGCTGATCAGGTGTCATCAGATCTCCATGCTCTGATGGACTCCATGGTGAACGGCCGTCTGAGTGATGTACAGATTGATGTGCCGGAATTTCTTTCAAGCTGGAATTCCAATATTGAAGAAGCCAAGCTTTTCATTGATGACCTCAATGAACGCTTCCTGAATTTTAAAGGTGATGATCCGGATAAAGAAAGTTTTATTCCGGGTAATTTTGCCGATGAACTTGAAGTGTATTTTGATGGCCATACCGAATATTTTGACTCGGTAAAACCGAATCTTGATGCTGCCATGCTGCGCATTCTGGATGCGACCACGTATTTTGTTTCCTGCCTGAATGACGATGATGGCCAGGTTGGTTGTAACTCTGATCTGCACCAGAGTGGATTTGTCTGGAACAGTACAGCAGAAACCCTGACGGTGGACGGTGATCTGACACTGAGCCTGGAACCGGCCTCCATTAACCCGGCTCTGGAATCCGATAACGAGTTCTTCGGTTTTGATATTTTCACCGAAGGCAGCCTGAGCATGCCGGCCACGGCGGAATCTGCAGCGGTTAACCTGACCTGGGTGACCGAAAATAACTCACTGGATGAGGAAGAAATTCCGCACATCCGACTGATATATGGTGACACATACGCTCAACCACCTTCCTTCAATGTGCAGGAGCCCCAGGGTGTTGATGTCGCCTGGCCGTCACTGAGTTTCGACCCGGTTACCATTAATGGTGAAACCCACGAACTGGAAATTCTGTTTGAAACCAGCCTGTTCGGTGTTGATGATCCCTATAACGACACCTATGAGCGCCGTTATAACCCCACAGCCGTGGTCTTCTGGGTACGCACTTTTGGTGAGACTCAGGATGAAGTTACGGTGAATGGTGAAACCGTGCCGCTGGCGAATCAGTCGGCATTGGTCAGTGAAATTTCTACCGTAAACGGCTCTGCGTTTTACCCGGATTCCAAATGGCCTGAGTTTGATAATTTCTTTGTGCCGCGCCCGGATGACGAGCTGGTGTTTGAAGTCGATGACATGATGACTCTTTATCTGTCGACGGAAACCGTTAATCGGGGTGATGATGAAAACCCGGATAATGTGACCGTTGAATACGTGGATTTTGATGTGGAAGGCAATGCACTGGTCCGCATCCGTGTCTATCCGCCAGCGTCCGGTGTTACAGAAATTCAGACCTGTACTCTTGAGTCAGCTGCAAACCCGGCAAATCGTGAGGTCATCACCTGTGGTGACCGGATTCAGCTGTCCGGGGAAAATGATCTGGATACTTTCCTGTCCGATGGTTATGCCGAAGGCACAATCAACCTGCAGGAAGTTCCCGCGCACGGTGCCTACGCCATTGATATGTCATCACTGGAAAATGCAGACGGTACATTGCCGACGCTGCCGCGTAATCAGCTGATCGGGCCGTTTGACGGCACATTGTCACCTGACAACGTTTATCGCCTCGGCATTAATAATCTGTTCTTCTCGGCCACGAATTCCATGGTGGATGAAGCTGAAAACCGCCTGGTGCCGACCATTGTGCAGGGTAATCTGGTTCGTCGTGTAAAAGACTATTTCGAAGCCACCGTCATTTTTGGTTATGACTACGATTATCTGGTCAGCAGTGTGGCAGCGGGTGAGGATGCACAGAGTTTCACCGTGGGTTATTCCATCACTTATGACGAAGAAACCGGCTTCAATGCAGAGATCGGTACACTTGTGGTATACCGCTCCGGCGTCACCATGTTCGGTGGTAATGAGTCGATTGGTCTGGCAAGTACCTCCCGTGTGGAGTATGAACTTGGTAACGATGCACCGTCCTGTGGTGCCTATAACCGTGATGAAAATGTGTCCACTGGTGATTGTGAAGCCGTGGCGTATCTGACCTACCGCGGCACGCTGATGGCCACTATCCGTGAAGAGCGCGAAGGTGTGTACATCGTGCGCTTTGTTGATGGTACCTGGACCATGCTGGGCGAGGGCTGATCTGACACTCATGTTCCGTTCTGTTTTACTCTCACTGACAGGCCTGCTGGCCTGTCAGTCCGTTGTGGCTGATGAGGTTTTTTTCCGCACTGAGGTCGAAGCCAGTGCTGAGCCTGTGCCTATCTATGACATGATTCATGGCTGGGACGGCGCCGTGGAGCCCGGTGAATATGCCTTCGGGGATGCCAGTATCAGCGCCGGTGTGAAGTACCATGGCTTTGTCCTTGGTGTGGAAAAACGCTGGTTTTATTCCATGCAGTTCACGCCGGAAACCGTAGCCTGGTATCTTGAGCTGGACCGGGGAATTGAGACAACGGTGGCCAGCGATATTCTGCTCGACGTACAGTCATTTGACGGCCGGGGTATCACCGGCGGTTATGAATTTTCCGGCAATCGCTGGTCACTGACCCCACTGTTTACCATTTATAAAATTGGTCATTACCAGTTTGGAGAAACAGACGGGGTGACCAGTCCGGGAGAGGGTATCGATGCTTCCGTGTATCTGGAATATTACTTCGATGAAGATAAGATTCTGGATTATCGGGCGGAAGAGGGTGATCGTTTCGGTTACTCGTTTACCCTGCAGGGCCGCTGGTCGCACCTTTCCGGATTGGATTTCGCGTTTGAATTACGCGACCTGTGGAATCTGCTTGAGTTCTATCAGGCTTCTTACCGGGAAGGTTGTGTGAATTTCGGCACAGTGGACGAAAATATCTGTAATTTCGGTGACAGTTCCGCAGAAGGCCAGGATGGTAATCAGAACTTCAACGCCAGTATTCCGGTCACGGTCATTGCCAGCCTGGATTACCGGCCCTTTTTGTTGAGTGCCGGAATATACCGGCACGATCATTATCAGCGCCTGACCTTAGGCAAAGGCTGGATGGTCCGGGACGATGTGCGTCTGGATGCGCTGGCAACCAACCTTAATCAACTTGGCGTCCGGGTTCGGCGGGGCAATCTGTCCTTTACCTATCTGGCAGATGATCTGCGTTTCAAAGAAGCGCGTGATGCCAGGCTGGATTTCAGTTACGCCTACCCCTTCTGAAGCTGAGTCTTTACGGCTTCTGTAGCCCCTGTATTGGGGCTGTAAATCCGCTATCATGGCGCGGTTAATTCGTTTTTGGATTCCCCATGTACCTGGAGTACTTTGGCTTACAACGCCTGCCGTTTACCATTTCACCTGACCCGGATTTCCTCTATCCGTCACCCGGCCATCAGGAAGCACTGGCACATCTCAGCTATGCCCTGACTGATCAGGGCGGACTGATCTGCCTGACCGGCGAAGTCGGCACCGGTAAGACCACCCTGTGCCGGGCACTGATGGCATCTGTGCCTGAAGGGGATCACATTGCGTACATCTTTAATCCGCAATTATCACCGGCCGAACTGCTGGAAAGCCTCTGTGACGAGCTGCATATCTCTTACGAGAGCGGTCTGTCACTGCGTGAGCTGTACCGTGTGCTGTACATGGGGTTACTTAAGTTTTATTCCAATAATCAGAGGGTGATCTGTGTTATTGATGAAGCTCAGGTGATGTCACCAGCACTGTTGGAGCAGGTTCGTCTGCTGACCAATCTGGAAACCAATACCGAGAAACTGCTGACTCTGGTGTTGGTCGGGCAAACCGAGCTGCGCGAAATACTGACCCGTCACGAATTGCGGCAGATGAATCAGCGTATCACCGCACGCTATCATCTTGAGCACCTGACGCTGGCGGATACCTCTGCCTATCTGGCGCACCGTATACAGTGTGCCGGTGGCAACCGCATGTTGTTTGATCAGGCCGCAGTCAAAGTTCTGTGGCAGAACAGTATGGGCGTTCCGCGTCTGATCAACAGCATGGCAGACCGTGCCTTGTTAGGTGCTTATGCTGTGAACAAGCCTTTTGTGGATGCCGCCATTGCCCGCCGTGCGGTGATTGAAGTCAGTGGCGCAGAACGTAAACCCATTGTGAAACCCGCCGTAATGCAGGGCGTACCCGAGGGGAAAGCACAGCGCAGTTATCTGCCCTGGCTTGCCGGGTTGTTACTCCTGCTGGTGATTCTGCTTGGTGTGTATGTTGGCTATCGTTTGCTGGCACCGCAGGCGGAGACTGTCCAGCCAGACTCTGTGTCCCCGGCCGGGGGGAATACTGCATTCAGTCAGCTGGCGGCAGGGCTTGGGCTCGCTGCGGATAACTGTGATGGACTGGACAACAGCAACTGGCAATGTCTGAATGTTGAATGGCCTCTGGCCGAACTGCTGTCTCTGAATCAACCCACGCTGATTCTCTCTGCCGGGAAATGGCAGCCGCTGAAAGCAGGCAACAGCCCTTACGATGGTAAGGCGACAGTTCTCTGGCAGCCTCCGGGTGGTTATGAGTCTCTGTTGCACCCGGGCGATAAAGCCTCGGTGATCAGTTGGGTGCGCCAGAGACTCAAGGTCACCTGGAATCAGGAGTGGACCTCCATCGGCCCATCCGGAGTCCGCGTCGAGCTGGACCCTAAATTCTATGATCCACTGTTGCAGAAAGCCGTAGTGGACTTTCAGCTGCAGGAAGGTCTGGAGCCGGACGGCATTATTGGCCCGCGTACACTGCTTCATCTGATGAAGGAAGGTTGATGTCGTTCATACTGGATGCGCTGAAAAAATCTCAGGAAGAGCGTGAACAACGCCAGCCCTCTGCCGGGACCCCGTCGGCTGGTCTGCAACCCGTATTTGTCGCCGGCGCGGCTCCGGTCCACCGACCTGTGTGGTTATGGCTGGTTGTACTTCTGTTACTGGCCGTGGCCGGGTTACTTCTCTTATTACTGCTGACCCTCCGGCAGGGTGGGGCCGGAACTGTCTCTCTCAGCCGTGCATCTGAGCCGGCTTCGGCAGACAGCACTCCAGCGGTATCTGCCGGCAGCGGCATTACACTCAAGCCTCAAACGCCCCCGGTGATTGTCGAAGTCCGTAAGGCGGAACAACCACAACGTCAGGCAACGCCAGCAGAGCCGTCGCCGGTGGTTCCTGCGTCAGAACCTGCAGCAGCGCCGGCCACTTCAGCCACTCCAGCGGTTGCCGCAACTCCGGAAGCGACCACATCTCCGGAGCCTGCCACAGAGCCGCCGTCTGTAGCGGAGCAACCTGAAGTGGCAGCCACTCAGTCGCCGCCGTATCAGGTTCTGAAAACTATTCCTGATCTGGTCATCACAGGTCACCTCTACAGCACCATTGCTGAAAAAAGCTATGTCACTATGAATGGCCGGGTCTGGCATGAGGGGGACTTCATCCGCGACCAGATCCGCATCAGCAGTATTACCCGTGACGGCCTGATACTGGATGCCGGTGGCTGGAAAATCGCCGTAGGCCGCTCCCAGGGCTGGCAGGCGCTGCGCTGATGCTCACTCAAGAACTCAAAGAGCAGATACAGAGCCTTTACCGTGAATGTCTGAAGGCCATGTCTCTGCGCCCGCGTTACGGTCAGCGGCATATGATTGCAGCCATTGCCCGCAGTCTCGGTGAGATCCATGAAGGCGATGATGGTAACCGGGATAATCAGGCCGGTATCGCCGTGGTGGAAGCAGGGACAGGTACCGGTAAAACCCTGGCCTACCTGTTAGCAGCATTGCCGGTGGCTCTGGCTAAAGAACGTAAACTGCTGATATCTACTGCCACCGTGGCACTGCAGGAACAGATCCTCAATAAGGACCTGCCCGCGCTGAAAGAGCATCTTTCGGTTCCATTCAGTTTTGCCCTCGCTAAAGGCCGCGGGCGTTATCTGTGTCTGCTGAAGCTGGATAAATCACTGCAGCAGCTGTCGGGTATGCTGGCCACGGTCGATCTGTTTGAACAGACACCGGAGGAGAAAGACAAAGCCCTCTACGAATCCATGCTGACATCGTTTGGCAAGGGTGAATGGGATGGCGACCGTGACCGCTGGCCCGACGAGGTCGAGCACAGTCAGTGGTCGCATCTTACGGCGACTCACCGTGAGTGTTCGAACCGGCGTTGTCCGCACTTCCAGAACTGTGCCTTCTACAAAGCCCGCAACGCCATGGATGAAGCGGATATTATCGTTGCCAACCACGATCTGGTGCTGGCTGACCTGTCATTGGGTGGCGGTGCGATTCTGCCGGCGCCGGAACGTACCATCTATGTACTGGATGAAGGTCATCACCTGGCCGATAAAGCCCTGAAGCATTTCCGCATGGAACTGGGGGTGAAGGCCCAACGTCAGTGGCTGAAACAGGTCGAGGGCGGGCTGGAGCAGTTTGTTGCTCAGGCCGGGATGCCTGCCGGTCTGGAGCGGGTATTGTCAGAAGCGCCGGAGCATCTGAGGACCCTGACACAGCAGGTCAGCCTCTTGTGGCCGCTGGTGATGGATCTGATGAATACGGAAGACCGCCTGCGCTTCAGCTTCGGAAAAACCCCGGAAGCTCTTCGTGATCTGCTGTCATCCATGCGTGCGCCACTGGATCCGGTGTGGCAGTGCCTTGATAAGCTCAATGATCTGGTGCAGAAGTCTCTGGATCCGAAAGAAGAAGGGCTGCTGAACCGCGATATCGCTGAAAACTGGCAGGCACCGGTCGGCATGATGCTGGCACGGGCAGAGCAGATGTCTGAAGCCCTGTCCTGGCTGGCAACGGAAGAAAAAGAAGGCGAATTACCCGTGGCTCGCTGGCTGACGCGCACGCCGTACGGTGAAGACTGGGACATTATTCTCAGCGCGTCGCCCATCTCTGTTGCCGATCAGCTGCGCCAGAATCTGTGGAACCGCTGTTACGGTGCTGTGGTGACATCCGCGACTCTGACGGCTCTTAACAGTTTCAATTCCCTGCGCTGGGAATCCGGTCTGCCACAGTGGGCAACCTATGAACGCGTAGCCAGTCCCTTCAATTATCAGGAGAACGGTGAGCTGCAGGTGGTTCAGTTGGGGTCTGATCCAAAAAGCGATCAGTTCGGCGACGACGTCCATGACTGGCTGGATAAGGAAGTCGATCTGAAAGGGGCGACTCTGGTGTTGTTCAGTTCCCGGGTACAGCTTGAAGCTGCGCGCGAGCGTTTTCTGAAACCCTGGAAAGAGGAGCTTCTGTGCCAGAACTTCCTGCCCAAAGCGGAAATCATCCGCCGCCACAAAGAGCGTATTGATCAGAAAAAGGGCAGCGTGATTTTCGGTCTGGCCAGTTTTGCGGAAGGTATCGATCTGCCTGGCAGTTATGTGACCCACGTGGTGATTGTGAAAATTCCGTTTGCGGTACCGGATGATCCGATTCAGGCCGCGATCAGCGAGTGGATGGAGAGCAGTGGCCGTAACCCTTTTATGGAACTGACACTGCCGGCGGCGTCTATACGCCTTATTCAGGCCTGTGGACGACTGATCCGCCAGGAGTCGGATACGGGCAGGGTGAGCATTCTCGATAAACGTCTGATTTCAAGCCGGTATGGCAACCTGTTGCTGGATGCGCTGCCACCCTTCAGGCGGGTGGCAGGCTGAGCTTGCTCAGTGTCTGAGCAAGCGTCGGAGGTGCTCAGGCAAGTTGTGCCGAGAACTGAGCAGCGGTTCTGTCATCACCGTCGCGGATCAGCAGGAAGTGCTCGTTCAGGTAGCTGATCAGTGATTCAGCTGCGGCCATATCACGCTGCATAATCAGGCAGCGGACATGTTTCTTGTCACGGGCCAGAATCCGCACATGATACTCATACCCGGTTTCCGGAATTTCCAGGAACAGGGTTCTGGTGTCTTCGGTCAGGCTCAGGTCCGCGGTGTTCAGTTCCAGGGCGCAACCGGTGAAGTTGATGTCCTGAATGCGTACGGTGTGTTCTTTGCCGGTGGCCCGGTCATAGAGACGGTAAGGCTGTTCCAGCGGGCGGAAACGTGGCTGCAGACGCTGGTTGGCATAGTCATAGGCCTGTGGGTCAAACAGCTCAACACCCGGCAGGGTGTGCAGATCAAGACCCAGCATAAAGCGGCTGACCAGCTCCATTGACGCGTTCTTCTGTTCGAACTGAGCCAGATGATCCGCGTTGCGGATGATGGCCAGTCGGGCGTTGCGGCATTGACGGGCAACCGCTGCGTTTTCCTGAGGCAGGGTGAAGTTATCAAATTCACCGGTAGCAATCAGGGTTTCACACTCAGGGAAACTTTCAAAACCACGGAAGCGCAGCAGACGACGGGTGTTCTGGGCGTAACGCTGACGCTCGTTATCGTTAAGACGGGCGACCTGGCGCCACAGCAGGCGACGGTAAGTGCTGCTGATCTGTGTATCTTCAATGCGGTTATGGTTGATCAGGCTGCATACGGCAGAGGTTGCAAAGGCATCCATATCGCCGCTGTCGAGCAGCTGCAGGGAGTCTTCCAGCAGGGTGATCAGACTGTCGCGGCGGAAACAGGTAATGCCGGACAGCAGCAGACGTTCAATCATGTGCGGATAGCGTGAGGCAAACAGAGTCGCCATGGCAGATCCGTAGCTGACACCCATCAGACACACTTTATCGACGCCTTGCGCGGTCAGGAAACCGGCAATCAGGTCGGCAAAGTCATCCATTTCCAGTTCAGGAGCCAGCTGGCTGTTACTGCCCTGAGAGGGCATGTCCGCCAGAATGACAGGGCAGTGCGGAATCATCGCTTCAACTTCCGTACGGAAGGAAGAAAAGCTCTGGAACGCACCTCCAAGGAACATCACAGGTGTTTTATCGGTGTTCTCAGGCGCAGAGAAGGCCTGAAACTCAATGCGGTAGTCCCCGGTTTTCTGAATCTGGGCTGGCTTCTTGAGCTCTGCAGGTGAGTAAGTCGAAAACTTCATACCTATGCCTCTTTTATCATTCTTTTCGTTCTTATTATGTTGAGACTGTAACTGATAAATAGACAGAAAGCCATGGGTGTATGCTTTCTTTACAGTTTGTTGAGAGTGTCTAACAAACCGGTCAGGTCATCCTCAATTTCCGCCAGGAAGGTTGATGCTCAGATTGATGTTTTCAGGTGTAATGTTGACACCGATCTCTCCATTGGGTGTGGAGAAGGTAGCAGGTGCATAGCCATTGGGGTTCTGGATCACCAGCTGCAGCTGGTTGCTGCCATTGGTGAACAGGAAGTTGTTGCCATCGATAGCACCGGCGCCGTCGGGGAACTGCAGATTGCTGTAGTCAATCGGTGTTCCCGGGTCCAGGTTCAGGATCTGGCGCAGATATTCGTCATTGGCATGACGGTCCATATCCATCTCCGGTGAGTCATAAGAAACCTGCTGAGCCAGTTCCAGCAGATACTGCTGCTGGTCGACGGTCAGGCGCTCATTGATAGCCTGGGCCTGAATGGCGGCGGATGAGTCATCCGCTACCGTGTTACCCTCAGAGTAGGTTTCATCAATCGGAAAAACCGTAATAAGAGCTTTGATGATTTTACGCAGTTCGTCTTCGCGGGCTTCACGGACGATAACCGTCGTGTCCTTGATGTAGGCTTCAGTCATCTCTTCCGGGGGAATTTCGGTGATTTCAGCCATAGCGGCGGCGCTGGTCATTGCCAGAGGCAGTGCCCATAAAGTCCCTGTGAATTTCAACATGCGTATGTCCTCTGAATGGGTGTACTGCTGCGCGCAAAGGATAATCGTCTTACCCGAATCAGCATTATAAAGAGTATAGGTTGGTGCGATCTGATAACAGTGTGTTTGCGTATTACTGACGAAACAAATGGTAACCGCCGGGGTCGCAAAGATAACCTTCTTCAGGCACACTGGCCGCACTCCGGTTAACGAACAGTTTTATGTCGTCCTCATCTACCAGACTGGCTCTGCGTATCGGCCTGCGTTACCTCTCAGCGCGGCGCCGCAACAACTTTATTTCCTTTATTTCACTGTCTTCCATGATCGGCATGACCTTAGGTGTCGCAGTGCTGATTCTGGTGCTGTCCGTCATGAATGGCTTCGACCGCGAGTTGCGGGAACGCATTCTCGGTATGGTGCCGCATGCGGTGCTGTACGAGTACGGCGGCATTGATGACTGGGAAGTTCTGGCTGTACGTGTGGAGGGCTTTCCAGGTGTGGAAGCGGCAGCACCACTGACGCGTCTGCAGGGGATGCTGGGCTATGCCGGCCGGGTGCAGGGCGTGATGATTGATGGGGTGGAGCCGGTGGCCGAAGGTCGGGTCTCCATTCTGCCTGAGCACATGACATCGGGTTCTGTGGACTCTCTGCAACCCGGTGAATACGGTATTGTCATCGGTGAAATTCTGGCACGTCGTCTGGGCGTCACCATCGGCGATAAAGTTACTCTCATGCTGCCCGAAGCCACTTTGTCTCCGGCTGGTGTACTGCCGCGTATCAAGCGTCTGACCGTGACCGGTATTTTCTCGGTGGGTGCGGAGCTCGATGGCAATTACGCCGCCATTAATATTGAAGATGCCGGCAAGCTGGCCCGCCTCGATGGCAAAGTGCAGTCACTGCGCCTGCGTTTTACCAATCTGTTTGATGCGCCGCGGGCCATCTGGGAAATTGTGGGTTCGCTGGACGGTCGTTACAGCGGCGCCGACTGGACCCGCACCCACGGCAATCTGTTTCAGGCCATCCGCATGGAAAAAACCATGATCGGTCTGCTGCTGCTGATCATCGTCGCTGTTGCCGCTTTCAATATCATTTCCACGCTGGTCATGGTGGTTACCGACAAACAGGCGGATATTGCCATTCTGCGTACCATGGGGGCCAGCCCGGGCACCATCATGAAGATTTTTATGTTCCAGGGCATCATGATCGGCCTGATTGGTGTGACGCTCGGGACTCTGCTGGGTGTGATCGGTGCGCTTACTGTTTCTGACCTGATCGCGGCCCTGGAAAAACTGTTCCACTTCCAGATTCTGAGCTCCGATGTGTACTTTATTTCGTATCTGCCGAGTCAGTTGTTGTGGTCGGACGTCGCTGTGGTGGTCGGGTCGTCGTTCCTGATCAGCTTCCTGGCGACTCTGTATCCTTCTTACCGGGCCTCCCGGGTTCAACCGGCGGAGGCTCTGCGCTATGAATAACTCCACCGTGGTGCTGAGCGCCACCGGGCTGACCAAAACCTACCGTTCCGGCCCGCAGTCAGTAACCGTCTGGGAGGATGTCAGCCTGGATATCCGTGCCGGAGAATCCATCGCCATTGTTGGTGCATCCGGCTCCGGTAAAACCTCTCTGCTGAACGTGCTGGGTGGACTGGACTCACTGGATGGCGGCAAGGTCACCATTAATGGTCAGGATATTCAGAAACTCAGTGGCGAGCAGCGCACCCGTCTGCGCAACCGCGATATTGGCTTTGTCTATCAGTTTCACCATCTGTTGCCGGAATTCACAGCGGTGGAAAATGTGATGATGCCACTGCTGCTGGCAGGTATTCCGGATGATCAGGCCTACAAACGTGCCATGGCCTGTCTTGACGCCCTGAAAATGACCGGGCGCGGTGAGCACAAGCCTGCTGAACTGTCTGGTGGTGAGCGTCAGCGCACCGCGATCGCCCGGGCACTGGTGAACGAGCCACGGCTGGTGCTGATGGATGAACCGACGGGGAATCTGGATCAGGAAACCGCCACTGAGGTGGAACACCTGATTGATGAACTGCGCTCGTCACTGGCAACGGCATTTGTACTGGTCACTCACGACCGTGAACTGGCGCAGCGGATGGACCGGGTATACCGTCTGGCCGACCGCACACTTCAGCCGTTCGACTGATCGTCTCTCAGCTGCCGCGTTCTGCGGCGGTGATCCCACTGGCGGACAATGTGTATCCGCCAGATCAGGTGAATGGCAAAATAACTGATTACCGAAAGCACGATCCCCGCCAGCAGTGACCCTACAACCAGCGGAGCCCAGATGCTGCGCAACTCCTGCAATACCCAATGAAGGGATAATTCGATCTGGAAGTCACTCACCGGCATGCCGAGAATCTGCGTACCCAACAGGTAGGTAGCGTAAAAAATCGGTGGTATCGTAACCGGGTTGCTGATCCACACCAGGGTCACAGAGATAGGAACGTTGGCATTAACGTAGAGGGCCAGGAATGCCGCAATCGGCATCTGGAAGGGCAGGGGCAGGAAAGCCGTAAACACACCGATCAGGAACGCCCTCGCCACACCCCGGCGGTTAATATGCCACAGGTAGGGCTTCGCGAAAAAAGGAGAGAGCAGTTTCAGGGATGGAGACTGTCTGACCTTTTCCGGAGAGGGGAAAAAACGCTTGATGTAGTGTTTGGGCATGCCCACCGCCAGTTGTTCTGAGCGCGTGAATTATGCCCACATCGCCAGGGAGTGGCAATGTATCTCAGAGTATCTGTGCTGCTGATTGCTCTGATCGGCGGGACTTTATTGCCGACGCATCAGGCTGTGGTTCTGGCCACAGCACTGCTCGCCGGTGGCTTGGCGGTTGCGGTCAGGTTGCGCTCTGCCGGACTGCTGTGGATGACCGCGCTTACTGCGGTCTTCCTCCTTTATGCTTCGTATTTTGTGACCTCGCAGCTCAGCCACCGCCTGCCGTTGTCGGCTCAGCCGCAGGAAGTGGAGCTGACCGGTTGTGTCACGGGGCTGCCACAGCGTATCCGTTCTCCCATGACTGGCCGGGAGTATCTCAAAACCGACTTTCTGGTGGATAGTAATCAACTCAGTCCGGCCGGGCTGCGCCGGTTACGGCTGAACTGGTACAACACTGCACACGCTCTGCATCCGGGTGACTGTTTCAGCCTCACTGCCGTACTGCGCTCCCCTCGGAATCTCGCCAACGGCCTGCCGTTTGATTACGAAGCCTACCTGCTGTTTCAGGGCATTGATGCCAGCGGATATGTACGTTCTGCGCAGCCCTTGTCCGAACAGCGGCCTCCGGGTCTCAGAGACCGGCTGCTGGCTCAGACCGCCAGTACAATGCCTGAACCTGCCTCAGTATGGATACGCGGATTACTGTTCGGTGATGGCAGTGCCTTTGCGCCGGAACAGTGGCAATGGGTGCGCAATACCGGAACCCTGCATCTGTTAGTCGTCTCCGGTCTGCATGTGGGGTTAATGGCACTCGCCGGGTTCTGGGCCGGACGCGTGCTCCAGCGTCCCCTGGTCATGTTATCGCGGGGGCGTCTGGCACAGGCTGCGTCTCTGCTTCCGGCACTGTCCGGAGCGTTGGCGGCCAGTGGCTATCTGCTGCTGGCGGGCACCGGCCTGCCGCTTTTACGTGCCTGGCTGATGGCAGTA
>CETZ01125606.1_pt1 | contig 29536 bp, 24 predicted proteins | sample 531441 | NCBI WGS metagenome assembly CETZ01 (sample SAMEA2623098, study PRJEB7988) | marine metagenome | isolation source: saline water (ENVO:00002010), including | reverse complement strand
AGTTCTCCCGGACTACCTCATCTCACGCTATCACCTCCAAAGCCTGGAGAAAGCCTACGTGGATGTACACTTCCCCTCCAACCTGGAAGAATTGGAGCAAGCCCGCAGGAGGCTCAAGTTCAACGAACTTTTCTTTTTGCAAATGGAGCTGATCCGCCAGAAGGAAGTGCACCGCCACAAATACCGAGGCTTTGCCTTTAGGGAGCTGGGGGAAAATTTCAACCGCTTTTTTGAGGGAATACTGCCCTTTGAATTAACCGGTGCGCAAAAAAGGGTACTGAAGGAAATACGGCAGGATATCCGCAACGGTGCCCACATGAACCGCCTGGTACAGGGAGACGTAGGCAGCGGCAAGACCATTGTGGCGCTGATGGCCGCCCTGATGGCCATTGACAACGGCTTCCAGGCCTGCCTGATGGCGCCCACCGAAATACTGGCCAACCAGCACTACCAGGGCCTGAGCGAACTGACGGCCGATCTTCCCATCAACATAGCGCTGCTCACCGGTTCCACAAAAGCTTCGGAGCGCAAGGTTCTGCATGAACAACTCCAGAACGGGGAGCTGCACCTGCTGGTAGGCACTCATGCCCTGCTGGAAGAAAAAGTAAAGTACAAGAACCTGGGCCTTGCCATTGTGGATGAGCAACACCGCTTTGGGGTAGCCCAGCGCGCACGGCTCTGGAAAAAGAACGCCCTGCCACCCCATATCCTCATCATGACGGCCACGCCTATCCCCCGCACCCTGGCCATGACCTTATACGGTAACCTGGATATTTCGGTGATTGATGAACTGCCCCCCGGCCGCAAACCCATTACCACGGTACACCGCTTTGATACCAACCGCTTAAAAGTGTTTGGTTTTTTGAAGGAAGAAATTGCCAAAGGCCGCCAGGTGTATATTGTATACCCGCTGATTGAAGAATCCGAAAAAATGGATTACAAAGATCTTATGGATGGTTACGAGAGCGTAGTACGCGCTTTTCCGAAACCAGATTACCAGGTGAGCATTGTACACGGCAAAATGAAACCGGCCGACAAGGATTTTGAGATGCAGCGCTTTGCCAGCGGAAAAACGCAGATACTGGTAGCCACCACCGTTATTGAGGTGGGCGTGAATGTGCCCAACGCTTCGGTAATGGTGATTGAAAGTTCCGAACGTTTCGGGCTAAGCCAGTTGCACCAGCTACGGGGCCGCGTGGGGCGCGGAGCCGAAAAAAGCTACTGCGTACTGATGACCGGGAATAAACTGAGCAATGAAGCCAAAACGCGCATTAAGACCATGGTGCGCACCAACGATGGTTTTGAGATTGCGGAGGTGGATATGAAACTGCGCGGTCCCGGTGATATGATGGGCACCCGCCAGAGCGGGGTCCTGGACCTTAAGATTGCCGATATCACCAAAGATGCCGGAATACTGAAAGAAGCGCGGGAAGCGGCCATCTCGGTTTTTGAAAAAGATCCCCAGCTTAAAAGGAGCGAGCACATCGTTCTGAAAAATGCCTTCCTGGCGCGCACCAAAGGCAAGATCCAATGGAGTCGTATATCCTGATAGATTTTATACTTTCGGTTTTCAGATCAACAACCCACTTTGAGCAGGAACAGAACGGTTATAACCCCACAGGGTAATTCAGTTTCCAAAGCACTCCGCGAGCTTTTTCAAAACCCGGACCTGCTATGGACCTTTACCTATCGTGACATACGGGTGCGCTACGCACAAACTTACCTGGGCCTGGCGTGGAGCCTTATCCAGCCGCTCTTTGGCCTGGCAGCCGTATTCGTGCTGTTCTTTAAGATTGCCGGGGTACAAACCGGGGAGATCCCCTACCTGTCCTTTGCGCTTAGCGGCCTTATTTTCTGGAACTACTTCAGTTATGTGGTCACCCAATCATCCGCCAGCCTGGTGAATGTGCAAACCATGATCAAGAAGATCTACTTTCCGCGCCTGGCACTGCCCATCGGTAAAAGTTTTGTGGGGCTTATCGACTTTGGCGTAGCCCTTCTTCTTCTTTTTATCGTCAACCTCGTTTTAGGGCAACCCCTGGCAGGACTACTGTTTTTCCCGCTTATCCTACTCCTTACCGCACTCACCGCAGTAGGGATCGGAATGATCATCAGCTCGGTTTCCCTGCGCTACCGTGACTTGCAACAGATCATACCCTTTGCCTTGCAACTGCTGTTCTTTATTACACCGGTAGCCTACCCGCAGGCCTTGCTTTCCAGCGTAATTCCCGATGAATGGAGCTGGCTGGTCTATTTTAACCCGATAACCGGTTTCCTGGAGCTCTTTCGGGGCCTTCTGTACGGTGGCGAAATAAGCCCTCTGGTATGGATCTCGGTGGTCAGTGCCGTGATCATTTTTGTGGCCGGGGTATTATTCTTTATCCGTACCGATAAAAAAATGGCTGATCATATATGAAGGACATTGCGGTACATATCGAAAAGCTCTCTAAGCAGTATGAGATAAAAACGCAGGGCAGGCACCAGACCTTCAAGGCACTGGATTCGGTTTCGCTGAAAGTAGAGCGCGGAAAGATCCTGGGCATCATCGGCTCCAACGGGGCCGGTAAATCCACCCTCTTGAAAATACTCTCACGCATCACCTACCCCACCTCCGGACGGGTAAGCATTGAAGGACGGCTGGCTTCGCTGCTGGAAGTAGGTACCGGCTTTCATTCCGAACTGAGCGGTCGGGAGAATATATTTCTCAACGGTTCCATCCTCGGAATGTCTCGACAGGAGATCAGGGCCAAATTTGACGACATCGTAGAGTTTTCCGGTATTGAAAAATTTATTGACACTCCCGTAAAACACTATAGCAGTGGCATGTACGTACGCCTGGCTTTCTCTGTGGCCGCCAACCTCACCCCGGAAATACTGATCATTGATGAAGTGCTGGCCGTTGGAGACGCCCAGTTCCAGGAAAAATGCCTGCGCAAAATGGATGAGGCCAAATCAGCCGAAGGGCGCACCATTCTTTTTGTGAGCCACAATATGACCGCTATCAATCACCTTTGCGATGAGGTGGTGTGGCTGCAGGAGGGAAAGATCAAACAGATAGGGGAAGCCCGCGAGATCACCCGTAATTACCTCCGGGATATGCAGCAAATATCCCAGGAAGTAGAACTCCGTGAACGCAAGGACCGCAAGGGTACTGGTGAGGCTATACTCACCCGCCTGGAATGGCTGAGCCCTCAGAAAGGCACCCTGATTTCCGGTCAGCCAGCCACCTTAAAGATAGATTACTATTCTGCTCACCTGGACACTTTGGGAAACATCCGCTGTGTATTCAACGTATTTAAAGGAGAGCAGGAATTTGTGGTGAGCCTGAACAACGATATGAGCGGGCACGCCCTGCACCAGGTGCCGGGCACCGGCTCGTTATACTGCCACTTTGAGCATTTGCCTTTTATGCACGGAGAGTATACGGTTACCTGCAACCTTTTTGTGAACGGGCTGCGCAGTGACCGCGTAGAACAGGCTTTCCGCTTTAAGGTAGCCAAAGGCGATTATTACCATTCCGGCTATCAAAGCACCGAAAACAGGCCGGGCATTTATATAGAGCAGCAATGGGATGCCACACCCCCGGCATACTAGATGCCTATATTCTTGCTTTGTGTTTGGTCCTGAGGCCTAAAATTAATTTTCTTTGAAGTTCAAAATCCCATCATGGCCCATAAACAGCCTTACATCATCATCGGCATGCACCGCAGCGGCACCTCCCTGGTAGCCAAAGTGCTGGAAAAGGCCGGCATTTTTATGGGAGTCATCAAAGATCATAATTACGAGGCCATGCACTTCCTGAGCCTCAACCAACAAACACTCTGGGCGGCAGGAGCCAGCTGGCTGGACCCGAAAGTACCGGCCCGGGAGTTTTACCGGACCATCCCGGAGCATGAATTATACCGCGAGCATTTTCGCCTGAACACCAGCTTTCAGAAATTGGCCAACTCCTTAAAAAAACCGGATTGGGGCTGGAAAGATCCCCGAAACACCTTTACCCTGGCCATGTGGCTGGAAATGTTCCCGCAGGCTAAGGTGATACACGTGTTCCGGAACGGAGAAGAAGTGGCTAAGAGCCTCCGGAAAAGAAACAATAAACCGGGTGAGGTTCACGACAGCCGCCTGAATGATATGGAATTCAACCTGGCCCTTTGGGACAAATACCTGCAACAGGCACGGTCCTTCCAAGGCCTGGGCCATCGCTTCCTGGAGATCAATTATACCGATATAGTCTCGGGAAATGCAGAAGCCATTGGAAAACTGGAGAAGTTCTGTAATCGCAAATTAGTAGGTTTGTTTGCCAAATACGTGCGGTAGATGCCGAGAGTATCCGTAATTATTCCCAACTACAACCATGCTCCTTTTTTAAGGGAACGCATTGACTCGGTATTGAACCAGACTTTCCAGGATTTTGAACTCATACTCCTGGACGATTGCAGTACGGATGATAGTCTTTCCATTTTGAAGGAATATGCGGCAAAAGACCCGAGAATATCCCTGCATCCCAATACCCAAAACTCCGGAAGCCCCTTTGCCCAGTGGAACAAAGGTGTTGGAATGGCCAACGCGGATATCATCTGGATAGCGGAGAGTGATGACAGCTGTCTCCCGCACTTCCTGGAAAAGGTATTGCCAGTACTGGAAAATAATGCAGAGGCAGGGATCGCCTATTGCCAATCCGACCTGGTAGACGAAGAAGGCAGGCTCATTAACAACTACCTGGAAAACCTGGAGTTTATTTATCATTCCGAACACTGGCGCAGTAATTTTATCCAAAATGGCGAGTGGGTATGCCGGGAGTGGATGCTGTTCCACAACCCCATACCCAATGCCAGTGGATGCCTCATACGCAAAAAGGCCTACCAACAAGCCGGTGGCGCAGATCCCGCTATGCGGTTGAATGGCGACTGGTTCCTCTATACAAAGATCCTGAGCCAATGGAAACTCGGTTTTGTGGCAGAAACCCTAAACCATTTCCGGGTGCATCAGCACACCCAAAGAGCACGGACCCGCACTACCTATAAAGTCTATGATGAGATCATTGAGATCAACCGCTACATTGTGCAAAACATTCCAGGCTCCGAAAAAAACGCAGCAGAAGCCTTAAAAAGAGTAGCCGGGTGGTGGGCCGGTAGTTTGCCGTACCAGAAGTGGAACCGCCAAAGCTGGAAGGCCAACCTCAGGCTGTACCGCACCTTCAACACCTATAAGAGCAGGCTCATCCTGGGCATTGTTTACATATTTGCTTTTGTAAGCATCCGGAAGGTCCTGAAGACGCTGGGCCTGATCAAAGCCGCTAAAAAAGTAAGGGGGACCTTGTTTCCCGGTAAATACTTCAATAACTGATGCCTTTTTTCTCCGTTATCATACCGGTTTACGAAGGTGAAAGCACCATTGAGGAGACCTTGCGGTCCGTGACCTCGCAAAGCTTTACGGATTACGAGATCCTATTGGTGAACGATGGCAGTACCGATGCCACCGTTTCTTTATTGCGATCTTTCAAAAAAGCCCACCCTCAAAGGGACATTACCCTGATAGAGCAGGACAACCGGGGTTTGGGGGCAGCACGCAACGCGGCTATTCAGGCGGCAACGGGAAAATACTGTGTACTGCTGGATGCGGATGATCTTTGGAAACCGGAAAAGTTAGAGGTACTGCACCAGGAGATTATCCGGCATGAGCCTGCGATGTTGTATCATCCGGTAGTTACCTTCGGCTTGCAAAAGCATTGGCAACGTAAAGCCTGGCCCGTGAAGTCGATCCGGGAACTGGTACTGAAGGGCAACCCTATTGTACCATCAGCAGTGGCCCTGTTTTCTGACCTCGCCAAAGCGCATCCTTTTGTGACGGATGAAGCTTACCATGGCGCTGAAGACCTTTTTCTTTGGATCACTTTACTGCATGAAGGGCATAACCTGCATTTCTTTCCCGCCCCGCTTACCCTCTACCGTGAAGAAGGTGGTATGAGTACCCGCCTGGACGAGCATTTAAAGAAAGTGATTAGCGTATTCCGGCATTTTGCAGAGGCAGAGATCATTTCTGCAGAGTTGCTTGAAAAGGCCATCCGTAGGAAACACTATGAAGCTGCCCGTTTTAACCACAAGCGGAGCCTCCATCGCGAGGCAGGCTGGCATTACTCTGCATCCCGTTCCTATGCTCCGAAAAGCCTGGCGCTGCGCTTGATGAATTACCTACGGATTAGCACGTAAGTTCAACTTTGCCGTGCGGTAGGCTTGAATGTATTCCGGCCCGTTGGCAGGTTGTTGTAAGCGTATCTGCTGTGCCAACTTGGCCATGCGGCCGTTTACCGCAGACTCTTCCAGGAATTTGGGAACCACAATAGCCACCAACTGCAGGAACCTGGCATTCTGGGAATCCATATTCACCCAGTTCAGCTCGTACATGGCATCACTGTATTGGTTCTTGTTCAGCAGTATTTCCGCCTTACTCAGCCTGGCATACTGCATGCGCGGAGACAGGTCCGTTACCATATCGTAATACCTGAGGGCTTCGTCCAGCTTCCGCTCCGCCTTTTTTACATTTCCCAGTTGGTTCAGCACCACAATGTTATAGGGGTGTAGTTGATAAGCTTGCTGTGCATCTTCCCAGCTACTCTTAAGATCCTCTTTTACCAGGTAACCTATGGAACTGTAGTATTTAAGTGGGTTGGCAAAATTATCCATGTTGAAGAAGGAATTAATCGCCAGCTCGGTGGACTGTATCATTACCGTAGCATTACGACTGCCATTGGCCTGCAACACATCCAGGGAATGCCTTTCGCCCTGAATGCGGTAATAGGATATAAGCAGGGATACTCCTGCGGCAGCTATCACCAGTATCCGGGGAGCAACCCCACTTAAGAGGGCCTTCTTGGCCGCATGGCGATAACTTAAGGCCACCAGGCTGAACAGGAGTAAAGTATGGGAGGTCCGCTCCATAGGAAAATCCGTAAATGAAAAGCCCATATAAGCCACCAGTCCAAATAATAACGCCAGGTCTATCAAGCGATCTTCGCGGCTAGCAGCTATCCGAAGGTTCTTCCGCAGGCGGACAAAGGTTACTACAAAAACCCCCAGAAAAAATACCAGGCTCAGGGGACCTCCTTCGGAAAGCACCCATAAATAATCATTGTGGGGTCTTTGGATATGGGTAATGCCCTGCTTGGCACTTATATCGGTGCCCTTTAAACCGTATTTGGGGAAGTAAATTTTCCAGTTGCCCGGCCCTACACCCAGTAAAGGCTTTTCCTTCAACATCTCCAGGCTGTGTTCCCAGAATACGGTACGCTTATCAAGGTTAGAAGTATCGGCAAGTGAAGTTTTGGCGTCCGGAGACATAAAAAAACCCACCAATAGAACCACCGCAATACCCAAACCCAGGCCGATCAAACGTCCTGGTAATTTCATGGTATTCCTCACTTCCTTGGATAGAGTATAATAGGTGCCAAGTGTAAGCACGGAAGCCAGGAAAAAAGAGACCCACACCCCGCGGGTTCTCAGTACGAATATCTCCGCAATAAGCAGGAATAGCAGTAGTAAGGAACCTTTTTTCCACATACCGCTAAGCACAGCGTTACCCATCCACACAAAGGGAATGCTGAAAAGTAAGACGGAAGACAGCAGGTTCTTATGACTGAAAGTAGCACTGACCGTGTAGATATTGAGAAAAAAATCACCGCTACCGATGGCCCGGAAAATTTCAACCAACGTAAAAACCCCGGCTAAAGTTGCAAACAAAACTATCCCTTTAACCATGTGTTTAAGATGAAGGGTGCCACTATGTATCACACCAAGGGTAACCAGCAGGTAGGAAAAGGCCATTACAAAACGTGACAGTGTGGCGTAACTTTCTACCGGGTTTATTGCCCCGAAGGAGGAAATGGTCATAACCACCATAAAACCGGAATACCACAAAAGCGGTGCCCGTAAAGAACCATTTTTAAAGAGGGTTTTCCAGGACAGTACCGCTATAAGTAGCACAAATACAGAGGCGTAAAGCTGGCGCGGCAACAGGGAATAGTCCACTATGGACTTTACGTAAATTAAGGGTAATATTGCCCAAAATAAAAGATAGAGCCAATCCGTTGTTGTGGCTTTATACCTTGTATGATCCATGGCCGGTTTTTTGCTTTGGGCTAAAATACACAAAGGAACACCATAACAGTAGTCCACATTTAATATTTGAGGTAAAGCCCCATGGCAGAAGACCGCTCCACACCGCAATCCAACAAAAAGAAAGCTGGGAAACCGGATCGCAGCTTTATGGAGCATACGTATCGTTACCATTATTATTTCAAAAGAACGGGGCGCTACCGTTTTGTGGGTAAGAACCTGCTGCGGGTGTTCGGGGTGATCGCAGCTTTTGCGGCAGGGGCCTGGTTTGTAACCACCTACCTGATAGACCTCGATACTGTCATGAACTTCATCTTTAACCGTTTCCCGAAATGGGTGGTTGTGGGAACTCTGCTGCTGAGCGAAAGTGTGATTGGCCTGCTTCCCCCGGACCTGTATATTTTCTGGGCCAAGACACTGCCCAATCCTTACGCTATGGTTCTCGTACTGTCCCTTGTTTCCTATGCCGGTGGAGTTATCTCTTACTTTGTAGGCACCCAGCTTTATAAAATACCACGGGTTAAACAATGGGTGCACGTACGCTTTGCTGAACAATTCCTGGCCTTCCGCAAATATGGCGGTCTCCTGATCTTCATCTCCGCCATGGCACCTCTTCCCTTTTCATGGGTGAGCGTGGTTTCAGGTGTAGTGAAATACCCTTTGTTGAAGTTTCTTCTTATCGCCTTAAGCCGCCTTTTGCGGTTTTTCCTGTATGCCTTTGTTTTTTACCAGGTATTGGCATAATCCTAACTTTGCGGCATGATCTCGCAAAGACAACTCTTTCTTAACCATTTGGCACAAACCACCGATTTTCCTCTGAGCCTGGAAATTGAGAAGGCAGAAGGTGTATACCTCTACGCCAGGGGCGGCAAGAAATACCTGGACCTGATCTCCGGTATTTCCGTGAGTAACGTAGGGCACCGCCACCCAAAGGTTATCCATGCTATTCAGGAACAGCTTGACAAATACCTTCATCTGATGGTGTATGGCGAGTACATCCAATACCCGCAGGTACAACTGGCCCGCAGGCTTAGTGAGCGGATGGGCGAGGGTTTTGAGTCGGTGTATTTTGTGAATTCCGGTAGTGAAGCTACCGAAGGAGCACTCAAACTGGCCCGCAGGTATACCGGGCGCCCGGAAATTATTTACATGGATAAGGCCTACCACGGAAGTACTTCCGGGGCTCTTTCCGTAATCGGGGATGAAGGTTTCAAACGCGCGTTCCGCCCCCTGGCTCCAGGCAGTCGCAGTATTCGCTTCAATGACCTCAACGACATCAGCTCCATCACCACCCGTACCGCTGCGGTTATTGTAGAACCCGTGCAGGGTGAAGCCGGATACATACCTCCTGCACCCGCTTACTTGCAGGCGCTGAGAAAAAAGTGTAATGAAACAGGCAGCCTGCTGATCTTTGACGAAGTACAAACCGGCTTCGGCAGAACCGGCTCCTTATTCGCTTTTCAGAAGCTGGGCGTACAACCCAACATCATTACCCTGGCCAAAGGGATGGGAGGGGGGATGCCCCTCGGAGCATTTGTCACTTCCAAAAGGATTATGGATTGCCTTAAACAGGACCCCATCCTCGGGCACATCACCACCTTTGGTGGTCACCCGGTAAGTTGTGCCTCTTCACTGGCGGCACTGGAAGTTATTGAGCGTGAAAAGCTGGCGGAACAGGTAGACGCAAAGAGCACACAGTTTCACGAACTCCTGCAACACCCGGCTATTCAAGAACTTCGTGGCGAAGGGCTCATGCTGGCACTTCAACTGGACACTTTTGAAAACCTGCAGAAAGTTATTGAAAACTGCCTGGAAGATGGTCTTATCACCGATTGGTTCCTCTTCTGTGACAATGCTATGCGTATAAGCCCCCCTCTCACTATTTCCACGGATGAGATCCGGGAGGCCTGTGGGATCATTCTTAAAGCGCTGGATGCCGTATATTCCCGTTAAGCTCAGATCTCTTCAATAAGTACTTCCCGCTGCAAGGGCTTTTCCAGGAAACCTTTTACATTGGGATTTTCCTTTGAACGTTGATGGTCCAAAGGATCTATGGATGAAGAAACCATGTAGATCTTCATTTTGGAAAGAAGTTCGGGCTGACGCGCTTCCAAAGCCTCCAGGAATTCAAAGCCATTCATGAGGGGCATCTTTATATCCAGCAGGATAATATCTGGGAGAGATTGCTTGTTTTCAAGAAGATATTCCAAAGCTTCAGGTCCGGATTGCTTTTTCACGATCTCACTGGAACTGCTGATATTAAGAATAACCTTCTCATTAACCAGAAGGTCAATTGGATTATCGTCAATCAGCAAGTATTTCATTGTGGGTAGTAACGTTTGGAATGGGCAATTTAGCTATAAATTCTGTTCCCTGACCATACTCGGAATCCACTTCTATGGTGCCGTGCAGATTCTCCACTGCCTCCTTAAGTATATAAAGCCCTATTCCTGAACCTTTTGCCCTTAGGTTAGCGGTAAAAAACATTTGGAATAACCGGTCTATATGCTCTTTCCTGATGCCTTGACCATTATCTGAAACCTTGAAGACATAGATGTTGTCGCGGCTTTCTGCAGTTATATGTATAAACTGGTTTTGCTTGGTAGTATCATGGTATTTAACCGCGTTGGAAATAAGATTACTCAGAATGATACTTAGCCTTTGCTGATCGGTCCTGATGTCTTCCAAACGGATATCCAGCTTAAAATCAATATCCTTGACGCCTTCCATGTGTGAATGATCCCTAAGGATACTATCAACCAGTGCTTTTACATTTACATCTTCATATTTAAGCTCTACGCGGCTATTGCGGGAATAATCAAGGATGTTGTGAATAAAGCTATCCATGCGCTCCATGGATTCACGGATCAGATTATTATACTGCCTTATCTCTTCAATATCGTCTGTATGATTGGCAAGCGCGGTGATACCCATAACGCTGGAAACCGGAGAGCGAAGGTCATGCGAAACGCTGTACACAAACTTATCCAGTTCCTGGTTGGCTTTTATAAGATCCTGGTTTTTCTGAAGTATGAGGTTTTCAGACTCTTTACTCTTGGTAATATTCTCCATGATCACCGTTACGCCAAACACCTTTCGTTGCCGGTTTACAGCCGGGGCAAAGGTAACACTGAACCATAGCCCACCATATTTGGGATGTTCCACAAACTCTTCCTCCCTGGTTAATTCACCACCCAAAGCTCTTTGGAAATGAGCAAAAAACTCATCCTTCAATTCAGGAATAATGAGGCTGTTGAAATCCGTGCCCTTGGTAATTTCCATCCCATAAAAATTAAGGATGGATTTAAATGCCGTCCTGTTGAAGGATTCAATTTTCATTTCAGCATTTAAAAGCATGTAGCTATTGGGAGTAGAATTGAGCACCGCACGGTTCAGTTCCTCTACTTTTCTCAATCTCCTTTCTGCGATGATCTGGGTTATTTTCTCGGCTGTTACCTGCGCTACCTCCTCCAGTATTTCGAGGTGTATATCTTTAAAAAAGTTTTTATGGGAGCTTTCACAGTTGATCACCCCTATTACTTCCTCGCCAATTTTAATGGGAACCACTATCTCCGAGCCCGCTGAAAAGTGCACTTCAAAATAACGGGGATCATTAGAGGTGTCATTTACTATGGCTGACTCTCCGGTAGCCGCCACATTTCCGGTAACTCCTTTACCTATTTTAATGCTCAGCGGTGAATTGATGCGTTTATGCCCTACCCTTTTACTGCCGTATGCGGTCTTTATCTGAAGCGTATCATCCTTCCGCATCAGGATAATGGCATCCTCCAGATGCAAATGAGCCAGGATCTCGTCCGTAACCGCCCAAAGAAGGTCGTTAATAGAAGTAGTGTTCAAAGCCCTGGACTTGAAGTTACTCAGGGCCTGGTTCAGCTGATTCTTTAAGTATTTGTTGGTATCATTTCTTACCAGGCAACTGATACCTCTTAATTTGCCTTTGGTGGCGATGGGGTGCAGTTCAACGGTAATATGACTGAAACGTCCGTAGAAATTCTCCGCCAGTTCAAAATATTGTGATTCCCTGGTTTCGAGAACGGCATTGTACTTGGCCATCCACAGCACCAAGTCCGTCTGATCCCGTTTATGGTAAAGCTCCATAATATGGTCACCCGGCTCAAAATCATAATCAAATGACTTTTTAAAAATATCAATGGCCGCTTTATTGGCAGTCACAAAACACAGATCCGTGTCTAACGACCAAAGGTATAAGGAAAGATTGTCCACAAGGGAAGAAAGACGGTCTCTGGATAACCTTAGCTCGTTCTCCAGTTCTTTTTGCCGGCTGATATCTTCCAAAGAAATAATGAGAAAATCCTCCACCTGTGATTTGAGGAGTTTCCCGGAAGCACGTACATAAGCCCGTCCTCCGTCTTTGGTCTTAAGGCTGCATTCACTCTGGCAGTTATCCATGCGCCTGAGTTTATCGAGGCAGCCATCTTCACATTCAAGTATCAATTCATCAAAGCTTCTACCCTCCAGCTCTTCGCCTGAAAAACCCAACAGTTCTTCAAAGGCTCTGTTACTTTTAATGATACTGCCTGAGCTGTTCAGTATTACAATGCTGTTTTCCACCGTCCTGAAGATCACATCCATCAGGTTGTTACCGGTTTTAACGTGATGCTCTATGAATATTTGTTCCGAATAATCACTGGCCTGGAAAAGCAGTCCCTTAGTTTTATCCTTAAGGGTTACAGGGCTTAGGTTGTATTTAAGGTAAAAAGGCCGCCCGAGGGCATCTTCCCATTGTACGATATCCGCTGTTTCCAGCCCAACAAGACATTGCTCAAAAGAAGTTTCCATAAACTCCCATGCCTTAGGACCCAATGCATCAATGATGGATTCTCCCAGGGAAAACGAAGTTTTAGCTCCTGATACTTTTAATTCATTAGCGTATGGATTAGCGTAAATGATCTTGTAGTCCTTATTCACAACCACAAAAACCTTCTCCACATTTTCCAGGATATTCTCAAGTCCTGTCATTACGGTTCCTGACTTTATCAATTTCCTAAGGTTTTCAGAAAAAATGGGATTGTTTACCATTTGCGCCAGATCAGTTTACGCAAATATAATATTTATCTGAAAGAATAGTACTACACCATTATGATTTAGAGTGTAGTATGTTAATTTTTCAATGATCCACAAATATTTTTCCGGGATTCAATATACCGTTAGGATCAAAGGCATTTTTGATAGCTCTTTGTAACGCTAGCTCGGCTGGAGAAAAAACAATGTCCATATAATCTTTTTGCACCCAGCCGATGCCGTGTTCCCCGCTTATAGTTCCGCCCAGGCCTTTTACCAGTTTAAATATTTCGCGTATGCCCTTGGGTAGTTCATTCTGCCAGGCATCATCGCTCATATCAGCCTTTACAATATTCACATGCAGGTTTCCGTCACCAGCGTGCCCGTAACATACGGATTTAAAACCATACTTAGCGCCAATTTCCTTAACCCCGAGCAGCAACTTTGCCAATTCAGCCCTGGGCACCACAGTATCCTCCTCTTTGTATATGCTGTGTGATTTTACGGCCTCTCCTACTCTTCTGCGCAATTTCCACAAGGCATCCTTATCATTCTGGTTATCCGCAAAAAGCACTTCCCCGGCTCCATATGCTTCTGCTATAGTGGCAATTTCCTCACATTCCCGCATTAATATATCCTCGTCATTACCGTCCACCTCTATGAGCAGGTGCGCCTTCACATCATCACCAATAGGAAGCTGCACATCCTCCACAAACCGTAAGGTCCAGTCAATGGCATCGCGCTCCATAAATTCCATTCCGCTGGGTGTTATCCCGCTTTGGAAGATAGCCGAAACCGCTTCACAAGCTTTTTCCGGTGCTCCAAAGGGGATCAGCATCAGCAGGTTATGCTTGGGATAAGGTATAAGGCGGAATACGGCTTTGGTGATAATACCCAGGGTACCTTCACTACCCACCATCAGCTGGGTTAAGTTGTAACCCGTACTGTTCTTCAGCACGTTGGCACCCGTCCATATAACTTCACCGCTAGCCAGTACTACTTCCAGGTTTAATACGTAGGCATTGGTAACGCCATACTTTACCGCCTTGGGACCACCGGCATTCAGGGCCAGGTTACCCCCAAGAAAACTACTGCCCCAGCTACTGGGATCAGGCGGGTAAAAAAGTCCCTTTTCCTTACAGGCCATGTGAAATACCTGGTTGATAACCCCCGGTTCTACGGTAGCCTGAAGGTTACGTGCATCTATATCAATGATCCGGTTCATCCTTTCCATAGAAAGATTGATGCCACCGGCCACCGGCAGAGCTCCTCCACTGAGTCCCGTACGCGCTCCACTGGCGGTTACTGCAATTTTATGGTCATTACAGTATTTCAGAATCTGACTTACCTCACCCGTATTGGAAGGCTTAACAACCGCTTCCGGCAGAAAGCTAAAGTCCTCAGTTTCATCATGGCTATATTTTTCCAGTTCTTCGGGGGTATCTGTAAAACCCTTCTCTCCCACTATTTCTTTAAGGAATGATTTATGCTCTTTGCTTAGCCTGTTGTAGTTCATCTCTTGTAAATGTTCTATTTTAGTCCGCCTTCAATTAATTTCAAATTATCAATGAAGAAACTGGTTCTTACGCACGCTCTTTTATTTCTGGTCTTCGGTTTATCCGCACAATCCAAGAAAGTATCCCTTGAAGATGTATGGTTGCAATACCGTTTCAGCCCTAAAGGCACTTCAGGGCTGCGGTCTATGAAAGACGGCTTGCACTACACAGCCCTTACTAATTCCGATAATGGACCCACCGTTGAAAAATTCAGTTACAAAACTGGTGAATCTGTGGGATTCATTATTTCTGCAAAAGTAATCAAGGAACAAACAGGGAAAAACATCCAGTTCGATCAATACCAGTTCAGCCCCAACGAAGATAAGGTACTGCTGGCCACCGAAACGGAATCCATTTACCGTCATTCCTCCAAAAGCCATTATTATATCTATGATCTCAAAGCGGCTTTGCTGGATTCAATACCAGTGGAAGGTAAGCAGCAGTTGGCTACCTTTTCACCTACCCGCAACCAGGTAGCCTTTGTGCACGATAATCACATGTTTGTGCAGGACCTGGATACCAAAGGCACACAACTTATTGCATTTGGAAAAGGTAAGGATGATGCCTTTATTGCCGGGGCCGTTGATTGGGTTTACGAAGAAGAGTTCAGCTTTGATAAAGGCTTTGAATGGTCACCCGATGGTGATTTCATCGCTTACTACCAGTTTGACGAACGTGAGGTTCCTCTCTTTTCCATGGATATCTTCGGCAAAGGTCTCTATCCGTCAGAATACGAATTCAAATATCCTAAAGCCGGGGAGCCTAATTCCAAGGTTACCATTCATCTTTTGCACATGAATGATCAGCAGGATATTACGGTTGAATTGCCTGAGGAGTATGAATACATTCCCCGCATTAAATGGACCAAGGGCAACCAACTGGTTATTTACACCATGAATCGCCTGCAAAACAAACTTACCCTGTGGCGCGTAAATCCTGAAGATGCCGAGCCTTATCTCCTGTACCAGGAAAATGCTCCTTCTTACCTTGAAATTACGGATGATGTCCGCTTTTTGAAAGACGGCTCCTTCATCTGGACTTCTGAGCGGGATGGTTATAATCACATTTATCACATTTCCGTTAAGGGAGAGATTAAAACCCAGATCACCAAAGGCGAATGGCCTGTAACTGAGTTTTACGGCATTGACGAAGATTCCCAAACCCTGTACTACCAATCGGCAGAAGAATCTCCCCTGGAGCGAGCAGTGTACAGCATTAACCTGAAAGGGAATACTAAGAAGAAACTCTCCAAACTCAATGGCTGGAATAATGCTGAATTCAGCAATGGCTTTAAATACTACATCAACTCCTATTCCTCCAAGGATGTACCCACACTTGAAACCCTTCACACCAGTGACGGCAACCAACTACGGGTTATCCAGGACAATACTGACCTGAAGGCCCGGCTCAGAAGTTACAACCTGGCTTCCAAGGAATTCTTCACCTTCACCACTGAGGACCAGGTGGAACTCAACGGTTGGATTATGAAACCTTTTGACTTTGACCCAGCTAAAAAATATCCCGTATTGATGTTCGTATACGGAGGCCCCGGGTCACAAACCGTGAAAAACCAGTATGATGGTTTCAATCACTTCTATTATGAAACTCTTGCCAACCAGGGTTACCTCATCGTTTCCGTAGACAATCGCGGCACAGGAGCCCGTGGGCGCGACTTTCGCACTACCACCTACCAGGAACTCGGGAAATTTGAAACCGAGGATCAGATATCCGGAGCCAAATACCTGGGCACCCTTCCTTATGTGGACAAAGACCGTATCGGCATATGGGGTTGGAGTTACGGAGGTTATATGAGCAGCCTGTGCATTACCAAGGGTGCAGATGTATTTAAGATGGCCGTGGCCGTAGCCCCCGTTACCAACTGGCGTTTTTACGATAGCATTTATACAGAAAGGTATATGCGCACCCCCCAGGATAACGCCAGTGGTTACGATGAAAACTCCCCCATCAACCATGTTTCCAAGCTAAAAGGTGCCTACCTGCTCATTCATGGTACGGCAGATGATAATGTGCATTTCCAGAATACCACCCGGATGATATCAGCCTTAGTGGATGCCAATAAACAGTTCGACCTCTTTGTGTACCCCGATAAGAACCACGGCATTTACGGAGGATATACCCGCTACCATCTTTTTAAGAAGATGACCAATTTCATTAATGAAAACCTTTAATGGTGGATTTTTGATATTTTGGCCCGTTTTAATTCAGAATTAACAGAATAATTTAAATAGACCGAACACATGGCAAACGCTGTACAACCCATTAAGCGCAAGGAACTTTGGGGGCATCCCGTAGGATTATATATCCTCTTTTTCACAGAAATGTGGGAACGATTCTCGTATTACGGTATGCGCGGTATACTCACCCTTTATATTGCGACTTCGGCTACAGCAATAGACCCAGGTCTGGGATGGAGTAATAAAGACGCCATTTGGTTATACGGCTGGTATACTATGCTGGTTTATGTGGCTTCCATACCAGGAGGATGGATAGCGGACAAGTTCCTTGGCCAAAAGAAAACTGTAATGCTAGGCGGACTTTTACTATGCTTCGGGCATGGTATTTTGGCCGTACCTCAGGATTGGGCCTTTTTCACGGGGTTGATTTTGATCATCCTAGGCGTGGGTGGCTTAAAACCAAATATATCTACTATGGTAGGAGGCCTGTATCGCGAAGGAGATATCCGGAGGGATAGCGGTTTTACTATTTTTTATATTGGAATTAACATTGGTGCTTTTCTGGCTAGTATTTCCGTAGGACTAGTGGCTTACTATTATGGTTGGCACTATGGTTTTGGATTAGCTGGAATTGGGATGTTATTAGGTCAAATAGTGTTCATGGGGGGCCAGAAATACCTTAAGGGTGTAGGTGAATATGTGGGCGGTAAGGATTCGGTAGACCCTGAGGTAGCTAAGCGTCCATTGACTAAGATTGAAAAAGACCGGGTAGTTGTATTGCTCATCTCCTTTCTTATTGTAGTTGTCTTTTGGGGAGCCTTTGAGCAAGCCGGAGGTTTGATGAATCTGTATACAGATGCTAAAGTAGACCGAACCACTGGGCTGAACTGGTTGATGGAAATTCCAGCTGCTGTATTTCAATCACTTAACGCAGGATATATAATCATTTTCGGCACCCTAGTTGCCGGTTTTTGGGCTTCCAGAAAGCGTAAAGGAAAAGAGTCCTCTTCACTCTTTAAGATGGCCATTGGTACTATCATAATGGGCCTGGGTTATGTATTCATGATGTTTGCTTCTCAGGAAGCATCTGCAGTGCCTTTTGGCAAAGCCGCGATGATCTGGATATTCCTGGCCTACCTGTTCCATACTCTTGGAGAGCTATGTACTTCTCCGGTGGCTCTATCTTTCATCACCAAGTTGGCCCCTTTGAAATATGCTTCCATAATGATGGGTATTTATTTCGCAGCGACAGGTTTCGGAAATAAACTGGCAGGCACTATTGGTGAAAGTTCACAGCTTGAGCCTTATTCGGGCGAAATGACAGCCCCAAAGGAGTTGGTTTTCAATTATTCTCAGCGGGACACCATTGAGATAAAGACCAAAGGCGGGATCAAGGACTTTTATGATTATCCTATTAACCTGGACAAAAACTTCAGTATTAAGTCCGAGGTTTACCCTACAGGTGATGGCCTGGTTTTTAAAGACCTGCAAAGTGGTGAGACTATTAATAATCTCTTTTCAATTTCAGACGAGTCTGAATCTCAATTGAGGGATTACCTTAACGAACATAGTGTTACGCAGCAAAACCCCTACCATGCTAAACTTATGTTTGAAAAAGATAAGGATGCGGCCCAGATTTCTGAAAACACGGGAGATGGTAAAAACTATGGCGTTTCTTTTGTAATTGATGAAGAACAAAGTAACCAGGAATATAAAATTTTCAGCTTTCTGGTAATCTTTACTGTAGCATTTGGCCTATTACTGTTGCTCTTCCTTAAAAAGCTTAAAAAGCTCACTCACGGAGCCGAAGAAGCTGAGCGTGACATGGGCGAAGACGAGGAAGAAGCCCAGGTGGATGCTCATTAAGCAAGATCTGTCACTTAAAAAAGGCCATCGCAGGATGGCCTTTTTTTATTAATCTTATATTTGGAATAACCCTTGCTTGGGAATTAATAAAACACCTATGAAAAAGACACTCTTGCTTTCGGCTTTTCTTTGCCTTTTCACCATCCTTAGTTATGCCCAGGACGCAGAATCGGCAAGTATCAAATGGATGTCCATGGAAGAAATGGAAAAGGCCCATGCCAAAGAACCTCGCAAGATCATTATTGATGTGTATACCGATTGGTGTGGTTGGTGTAAACGCATGGATAAGACCACCTTTCAAAATCCTGAGATTACCCGTTATATAAACGAGAAATACTACGCTGTAAAGCTGAATGCCGAGCAAAAGGAAACTATCAAGTTCAAGGATACCGAATTTAAGTACGTTCCCAATGGACGCAGAGGGTATCACGAGCTGGCTGCTGACCTTTTAAAGGGGAAAATGTCTTACCCTTCTATAGTTTACCTGGATGAGAATCTGAACATGATACAACCTGTTCCAGGTTATCAGGACGCTATCAAGATGGAGCAGATCATCAAGTTTATAGGAGACGATCACTACAAAACAACCAATTTTGAAACCTTCCAGACCGATTTCAAATCGGCTTTATAAAATTCGATAGATCGTCAGTCCGCTTCTTAACTTCGGTTCTATATAGGTGCTTTTGGGAGGCATGGTCTTGCCGGCATCCGCCACTTCCTTAATTTGTTCCATACTAACCGGAAACAAGGCAAAAGCTATATCGTAGGCACCTGAATCTACGGCCTTGATCAAACCTTCCAAACCTTCGGTCCCGGGTAAGAAGCCAACCCGATTATCGGTTTTGATATTCTGAATACCCAGCAAGGGTTTCAGGATTTTTTTGGATACGATCTGTGTATCCAGGTGTTCTACCGGATGACCGGGATCAAAACTGCCCGTACGGGGTACCAGTTTATACCACCCGCCCTCCAGGTACATACTTATTTCATGCAGTTTTTCAGGCTTATAAGGCCGCTCACCTTTGGCATCCACCAAAAAATCCTTACTAATGTTCTGCAGTAACTCTTGAGGTGAAAGTCCGTTAAGTCCCTTCACCAGGCGGTTAAAATCATACACCTTCATTTGTTCCTCCCCTATGAGAAAAGCCATAAAATACCGGTGGTGATCGTTTTCCGGCTGGGCTCCGTTCTTTTCCAACCGCCTGGCCAATAATGAACTGCTACTGCAACGATGATGGCCATCGGCTATGTAAAGAGCCTCCTGGTCTTCAAAAACCTTACTTATCCTCTTGATGTCATCTTCATCCTGTACCAGCCACAATTGATGAAGCACCCGGTCAGTACTGGTAAATTCATATTCAGAGCGTTGCGTAATATAACGGGCAAAAAGCTGGTCCAGCCGCAGGTCGTCTTTATAGGTCAATAAGACCGGTTCCGCATTAAAGCCGGTTACCTCCAGGTAATCCGTAAACATCTTTTCACGGTGGGTCAGGGTTTTTTCGTGTTTCCTGATCTTTCCTCCAAAATAATCCTCAACCGCCACCGCTGCAATCAGACCAATATATTCGTTCCCCTCCTTCACCTGACGGTACAGGTAAAAACCAGGTTTTTCGTCCTGATGGAAAGTCCCCTCCCCCGTGAAATCTTCAAAGCACTTCTTCACCATTTGATACTTGACCTTACCGTAAGGAAGGTGGCGCCCGCCTTTCGGATTGATCACGTGCAGGAAGGTGAAAGGATTATTATGTAGCTTATCATCCAACTCCTCATCGGAATAGGTAAGATAGGAGCGGGTAGCCACCAGGTAAGCTTTATCCCTAGGTGGCCGAATGGCACAGAAAGGTTTGATGTGGATCATGTGGCGAAAATAGTAAAGGGCTTTTGTATCGCGACACCCGGTTATGAGCAAATATTCTAAATTGGCTCTTCAAAACTATTTCTCATGCAGTATACTTTAACCATAGAGATTAACGGCCCACGGGAGGAAGTTGTACAACTCTTCTGCAATCCTGAAAACCGGAAGGAATGGCAACCCGGACTGCAAAGTTACGAGCCTGTAAGCGGAGACACGGGCAAAGAGGGAGCAATAACCAGGTTGAGTTACCAAATGGGGAAACGCCACATGGAAATGGTAGAAACCATTACTACACGAAATCTTCCGGATGAATTTCACGGAACTTATGAAGCACACGGAACCCTCAATATTCAGAAAAACTATTTCACGGAACTGGAAAACAACCGCACTCTTTGGACCTCAGAATGTGAATTCCGTTTTAGCAGTTTCTCAATGAAACTCATGGGCTTGCTGATGCCCGGGGCTTTCAAAAAGCAATCCTATCGTTACATGGTGCTGTTCAAGCAGTTTGCGGAACGTGAAATCCCTGCAGAGACTAGCGCAACATGAGTCAAAGAAACCTTGTATTCCTTATCCTTGGCCTTTTAGCGGTTGCTGTTTTTGGATGGCTCGGCTATATTGAATTAAGAGCCGAAGAGCCCCGAAGAGCCATAGTCTCGCTTGAAATGTATTTATCCGGCAACTGGATTGTTCCCCAGATAAACGGCTGGACCTACTATAACAAACCACCCGTTTTCAACTGGCTGATGATGCTGTTTTTTGAAATAACAGGTTCCTTTAGCGAATGGGTGGTACGATTGCCCTCCCTGCTCTCCTACCTCGTACTGGGGCTATTGCATTACAGATATGTAAAGCAATACATTAATCAAAAAGTAGCTCTTTTCGCATCACTATTCTGGCTTACTTCAGCAGATTTGTTACTGTATGGCTCGGTAAATACCGGGGAAATAGATCCTTTTTATGCACTGGTGGTATATCTACAGGTAATCGTCATCTTTAAAGGGTTTTATCACCAAAAGTACTGGAGCCTTTTCCTGGTTTCTTATTTACTGGTTGCGGTAGGTTTCCTTACCAAAGGGTTGCCATCCCTGGCTTTCCAGGTTTTCACATTACTGGGTGGAGCTATCTATTTCAGAAAGTTCAGGCTACTTTTCGGATGGCAGCACATCTGTGGTATTTTACTTCTGGTTGTTTCCTGCGGGGCCTACCTCTACCTGTATGACAGTCGGGACGATGTCCTGGCTTTCTTTGTAAGACAGTTTAAGGAAGCTTCCCAAAGAACAGGGCTGGAAACAGAATTTTCGGATACCGCTTTGCAGTTCTTCACCTTTCCTCTACAACTGGTAAAACTTACCTTACCCTGGTCACTTTTCCTGGTTTTCTTCTTTAAGAAGGGCTTTCTTAAAACGCTTCGGCAAAATGCCTTTATCGCCTTTTCGGTAGTATTTGTGTTGGCCAACATCTGGATATACTGGATCTCCGGTGATTTTAAAGCCCGCTACTACTATATGTTCCTGCCTTTTATAGTTAGCTGGTTTGCTTATTTCTACGATCAGAACAGCAGTAAAATGCCCAGGCTACAAAAGGTGCTCTTTGGTTTTTTTGGTTTCCAGGTGGTTATCTTTCCCCTGCTATTGATCATTCCCGCTTTTGTACCTCAAACAGCAGTGTTGCCTTTCATCTGGTGGCGTGCGATCCTGCTGTTTACTCTTGCCACCCTGGTAGCCTTTCTCTTTTTTAAAGGAACTTCACGCGTTTTGGCACTGGCCTTATTTATGGTGGTAGCACGCCTGGGGCTTAACCTCTACTATTTACCTGCACTCCAGGCCGATAAAAACGTAATGTACTACCGTTCCACCATGGCCGAATTATTGGAAATAACCGGTAAGGAACAGGTATTCCTCTATGGCAATGCCTATAACTTTCCCAGTGATGCTTCCATTGGGCCATTGACTTTTGAAGAGACCACGCTGACCACGGCACCCTTGATCGCCTACCAGATTCCGTATTACATCACCCGGCACAACGGATTGATCGTACAGTTTACGGAGGAGTTAGTACCTGGAAGGTATTATATTGCCCCGGCCGATATGGTGAATATAACTGATTACCCACCCCTCTTCCGTTTTGAAGATAAATGGAAAGGCCAGGAAATGGTATTGATCAGGACCTGAGTTCCTTTTCCAGGCTGCGGGGAACCAAAACAAAGTAAGCCCCACTTAAAGAGGACAATGCCAGGGAAAGATAAAATAACAAGCTGATAGCCAGGGACAATTCCATATTCAGTCCCAGGTAATCCGCTCCGAAAACAAAGGCCATTTCCCGGGCTCCTATCATGGGCAGCACAAAAGCAAAACAACTGAGCAGGAATACGAATATATAATCCAGTATGTGTTGGTCTATACCTATGGCCAGAATAATAAAATAGGTTGTGGCCGCCTGTAGTACCTGCACAAAAAACGAATAAATGCTGGTTATTCCCCAGGAAGGTAAGAATGATTTGAAGAACAATCGCAATACCAGCCAATGACCAAAATAAATGAGTGGAACGGCCAAAAAGAACATGGGTTTGTATGGGATATCATAATGGCTGTACCAAAAGAAGACCACAGTAAGCAGGCATAAAGCCACCAACCCGCTGGCCCGGTCCAGGAGCGCTGAACTTACCAGTTTCTTTACCCGCACATTAAAGTGTTTTTTGATCCAGAAGGCTTTATATCCTTCACCTCCTACCAAAGGGATAAAGAGGTTGTAAAACATCCCCAAAAAGTTGAGTTTCAGATTAAGCTTTTCCGAAAGGATCAACTCCTGAGTACGGTAAAGGCTGTTGAGACGGAAAGCGGCTATTACCTTGGAAATAAAGAATGACAAAAAGGACAGGATCAGGTAACCCCACTTTGCTCTTTGTAGATAATTCCACGCCTGGGTAAGGTCTACCTTACTAATGATAATATAAAGTGCCACCACGCTTAGGATAACACGGATAGCGTACTTGAGTACCTTTTTATTCATGCGGGCAAAATCAGTGTAAAGAACGTAAAAATGAACGATCAGGTAAAATGCACAAAGTCATCATTATTCCGGCTATTAGAATTTAATCTCAATAGTCATAAACTATTAAACTATCATTACAAATACTCCGAATATCGCCTGAAAAGCAGGATGAGTACCTATCTTTGAGTAAAAGAAAAATTATGAAAAGCTTAATTGGTCTGGAGAAAAATAAATCCGAAAAACTGGCACAACGCTTAAATGACCTGTTGGCCAACTATCAATTGTTTTACATTAATACCCGCGGTTTTCACTGGAACATTACCGGTGAAAAATTTTTTGAACTCCACCTTAAATTCGAAGAGTTGTATACTAACTCACTGGAAAAGATTGATGAAATAGCCGAGCGCGTGCTGACATTGGGATTTACTCCGTCCCATACCTTCACCGCCTATCTTAAGGAGTCTTCCATTAAGGAAGCCGTAAATATATCGGACGGCAAAGAAGCTGTTCAACATATAGTGGACGGATTCCGCATACTGCTGGAAATTGAACGGGATATCCTGCAATTATCAGCTGATGCGGATGATGAAGGTACCAATGCCCTGATGAGCGATTATATCCGTGAACAGGAAAAAATGGTTTGGATGTATTCATCCTTTTTAAAATAATGATATGAGTGAAGAAGCCCAATCCGTACGTTTTCATACCCGAAAATGGGTAAAGCCAGAAGACCTGAACCCCAACGAGACATTGTTTGGAGGAAGCCTCTTAAAGTGGATTGATGAAGAGGCGGTAATCTATGCCATTATTCAGTTGGAAAACCCAAAAGTAGTGACCAAACTGATCTCGGAGATCAATTTTATTACCGCACCGGTACAAGGAGATATTATTGAGATGGGACTAATTGCTACCCACTTCGGAAAAAGTTCTTTAACCTTACGTTGTGAAGTTCGAAACAAATTAACCCGTGAACCGATATTGAGCATTGATCGCCTGGTTTTTGTAAATCTTGGCCCGGATGGGAAGCCGGCTCCCCATGGGAAAACTGAAATAACTTATGTGAAAGACCGCCTTTGAAAAATAATGTGGAGGAAAACATAAAGGCCGCAACCGTGGAGGTTGCGGCCTTTTCATTTTAATTGGTGCCCTCATTTTAGTATCATTCAATAAGCCTTTTCTTCCAGACTATACTATAGATACTACCCCTTACCGTTAGTTTGATTGTACAACAGTATACAATTCCACTACCTCCTTCTTCACAAATAACAGGAGTCCATAGGTAGAAGAAGATGGAGGTTGTAAAATGTGGTAATTCACTCCATTCATCCACTCACACTCAAAGCTGTTTCATGCGAAACCCTGCTTTGCTGAAAAGTTAATCTTCTGAGTACAAATGTTAAAATTCTTGGAAGTATCAATTTTTTTCCGACCTTAGTTATGAAACTAAAATTTATTTAAAAATGAAAAAACTAGCTACAGTCGTGGCCTTGGCCGTGGCGTGCTCTGCCGTGGCCCAAAATGTGCCCACTGAACAAAACAAACTCGACAGCCGGACGCGTCCGGGAACTGCAAAACCTTATTTAGATGAAGACTATCCCGGTGCCGGACAGGCAAAGGCAGCCTCATCTATTTCCAAAGGAAAAACTTCTGCCGCAGTGGTATGGAGTGAGGATTTCGGTGCCGGCTTTACAGGCAGTCCTAATGGCGCATGGACAGTGAGTGGTGCCAATTCCAACCTGGTTATGTATGACATGGATGGACCAAACAACCTGATATCTTCAGGCTGGGGACCTCTTCCTTCGCCTACTTCATCCAATGGTTTTGCCATTTTTGACTGGTATGACAACATTCCTGATGTGGCAGGTTTTGCAACTTCCCCGGCTGAAGGTAAGCTCACGTCTCCGGTGATTAACGTTAATAAATCGGATGTATTCCTGTCCTTCTACCAGCAACTTTTCCATTGCTGCAACCTGGACCTGGAAGTTTTTGTGGAAATCAGTACAGATGGTGGAGCCACCTGGCCTGCTGCCAATCGATTCAAAACCAACGTAACCGACCGGAATGACCGTCATTGGGACCTGGGTTACGGATACTATTTTGAATATGATATCTCTTCCATCCTGGCAAACGGTGGATCCAATAACGTTAAGATCCGTTTTAACTGGACATCTACCAGTCCTGATGCCAACGGGCAGTATTCCAACAATTACTTCTGGATGATAGATGATATAAAGATATCAGACCTCCCCAGGCACAAAGCTAAATTTACAGATGCCGGAGGTGCTCCTGCCCATGATATCATCTTCGATAACAACAGCTCAAAAACCAAAACCGGGATCTTTACCATGGACGAGGTTAAGCCCATCACTTTTGATTCCAACGTATACAACTTTGGAGCTGATGATCAAACCGGGGTAGACCTGAAGGTAGAAATATTTGATGCCTCCGGCACTTATATGACCTCCGTTCAATCTAATAATTCATCTACTCTTGTTAAAGGCGATACACTGGATTTTGATGACCTGACTACCAGCGCATGGACCCCTCCAGCTGTAGGTACTTATGGGTTTGTTTATACCGTTATATCAGATAGTATATCTGTAAGTGCAAATGCTGAAGCCGTGCGGGACACTTTTGTGATCCGCGCTACTGACAGTCTCACCTCCATTGATTTCGGAACCTTTGGCAACTCCGTAGGAACGGCTGAACTGGGTGATGACGGCAGTGCTATGGCTGTACGTTACAACTTTGACAAACCTTCTCCGGGATCTTCCATGGTTGAATTCACCGACCTGATTATCGACTACTCCACCGCAACCGTAGCCGGTGGTGATATTCAAATTGAAGTGTATGATTCAACCGGTTTCAGTTATACCGGAGGTTTCGGTTCCGGGGCTCTCCTTTCAAGGGTATACACCCTGGGAACGGCTGAAGATAACGGTGCCGTAGTACGCTACGACCTTACCAACAACGGAGTTCCGTTTGCCGTACCTCCCGGTTCCTACTACTTCGTGGTATTTATGTTCTCCAATACCGGGAACAACCGCATTGCCATTGCCAATGACAAGAGCTTCCCTGCCCGCGGGACCAGTTCCATTATGTTTGATGTGGATGCAGGCCGCTGGTACAACGGTTATGTAGATTCCGAAACCTTTAATGCTCCTTTCATTAAAACCGTAAGAATTCCAGCTACTATTGGTTTGGACGACCAGGTACGGACGGATTACCTGAGCATCTTCCCTAACCCCAGCCGTGGCATTACCAATATTGAACTGGATCGTGGTGGAGATTTCGAACTACAACTTATCAATACGATAGGTCAGGTAGTGGATTCACGTACAATTTCCACCAACGGCAATGAAAAGATCGAGCTGGATTACTCTGCTGTTACCAAGGGAGCTTACTTATTGAAAGTTTCCGGAGACAACAATTACAGCCGTACTGCTCGTATCGTTATTCAGTAAAGCATTGATTATTACATTAAAAGCCCCCACACTGGGGGCTTTTTTAGTTTTTATGAGCTGGGTTGATCCGGTAGTACTGAAGGAGATCATAATATTCTCCTTGGTAAAAATGCGCTTCATGAAAATGCGCTTCCTGTTCAAAACCCATTTTGGATACTACCCTTAGAGACGCGTAATTTGACGGTAATATCTGGGCAATAACAGTATGAAGGTTTACCTCCTTGAACACATATTCCATCACACATTTTACTCCCTCGGAAGCCATACCCCCGCCCCAGAAAGGCTTTAATATAGAGTAGCCCAATTCTCCCCGGTGTATATTGTGATCGATCTCCTTTACCGTAAACAAACCTGTATACACGTTCCGGTCTTTTTGAAAAGCAGCCCACTGGGCCGCCTCGCCTTTTCTATGGGCTTGCATGAAGCGGTCCCACCACTTCATTTGCCTCTCCCGTGTATCATAGGCGGGCATGAGCATACCATGTCTTACTTCCTTATCCCCCAGCCCCACCATCACTTCCGCAAAATGTTCCTCTGCGAGAGGCTTGAGGATCAAACGTTCGGTTTCCAATACCGGTATATTCAAAATCGCTTGTATATTCATTGGTGCTTCTTCGGTCACAAAAAGTTATCGGGGCGCTGAAACACGGTATCTATCTAACCTGTTATTCACTTTTTCCACGGAGGAAAGGTACGTATGAATTGCCTCAAGATCATTTTTACGCATTCGTGAATAATACATCCAGGGCATTATGGTATTGAACTCATAGTCCTTTACGGGGTAAGAGCTGAAAACCGTCTCGTTGAAATCATTGAAACGTTGTACAAACTGATCAGGAGTCCATGAACCAATTCCAGTATTCCTGTCCGGAGTAATGTTTGCTGAAATGGACACCACCTTATTGGGCAGGCTGAACTCCATTCCCCCCGCCAGGTATTTTCCCGGCACAGCTTCTCCCTTTTTAACCGGGGTATGGCATTCACCACATGCCGCAGCCGTAAACATATACTTCCCGTACGCCAGCCTGTTGGCCTGATCAGGTCTTTGAGTAAACTCCGGCTTACGGGGTATAGTATGAATAATAATATTCATAGGAAAGTGGGAAACGGATTCCTGTACATCATTTTCAACCGGTTCAAGGGTACGCAGGTACGCAATTACCGAGAATATATCTTCCTTGTCCAACTGGCCATAATTCAGATAGGGCATAATGGGAAACAAAGCCCTTCCATCCTTGCTGACGCCTGAAGTTACCGCACGGAATATCTCACCATCTGTCCAATCGCCCAGATGATACGGGGTAAGGTTGGGAGAATAATACTCCCCCGGCAATCCCATTGCACTGCCAAAAAGCTCACCTCCACCTCCTGTGGTACCAGGCTTTACCGGACCGGCAAAATGAGACCAATCTCTTTGTGCATGGCAATCCATACATCCCATTACACTGGTGGCCAGATAACGACCCCGCTCTACCCGATCCGGTGAAATTTCCACTTTCAGGTCCGGAGCCTCTCCCACATCGGGCGTGGCAGAAAGGATATAAATAATTGCCGCCCCACCAATAACCACACTAAGGAGAACCAGGTATCCCACTACCTTCAAGAACTTTTTCATCACCGCAAGATTTGAGTTAATTGCAGCATAAAATTAGCACTAAATCAAAACATTACACAAGTAGTCCCTGGTAAAAATGATAACAAGAGAATATCCCTCACAACTTTATTCTACCTAAAAGCTTACTGAATGTTGCGGGATCCATTCCAAGATATGATGCAAGGTGCTTATGAGGCACCAGGTTCAATAGATGTGGGCTTCTTTGCAGGAAAGTTTTAAATTTTTCCTCCGCAGAAAAGGCCAGAAGTTCAAACTGCCTTTCCAGAGTACCGATAAGCACCATTTGAGTAATGTTCAGGAACGCCTTTTGCATTCCCGGATCTGCATCTGCTTTCTCTTTAATACGAGCGTAGGGCATTCGTAGCATACTACTGGGAGTAATGCATTCAAGGAAATATCTTGAGGGTTTCCCTGAAAGCATGGATTCCGGAATACCGCTTACGGAAGGCGGATAGGTAAAGGCTATAGTATACTCCTTTCCATTCCGGATATAGTAGCTCCTCTGTATACCTTCCTCTACCCAATAAAGATACTTTTCAAGCTGACCTTCGCGTGTAATTATACCTTTTCGGGGAAACTCCACCACTTCGGCATCCTCAAAAAACCCTCTAAGTTCCTCCATACCCTAAAATTAAAAAGCCCCTGGGAAATCAGGGGCTTTCATGTCAACAAATTGAGTAACCTATTATATAGTAAAAGGATAGCGATTGGCTTCAACCACCCTTTTGGCTATTCTTCTGCGGGTTTCCGTTACATTGATCGGGTTTTGCAATTTTGTGAAACGTTTAAGTCCCATCAGCAGCATGCGCTGCTCATCACCCTCCGCAAAACTGTAAA
>CETZ01123292.1_pt1 | contig 29881 bp, 27 predicted proteins | sample 531441 | NCBI WGS metagenome assembly CETZ01 (sample SAMEA2623098, study PRJEB7988) | marine metagenome | isolation source: saline water (ENVO:00002010), including | reverse complement strand
CCGGAGAGCGCGTTCAGATACGACGGCAGAGTACCCACCAGAGTTTTACCTTCACCGGTACGCATTTCCGCAATGCGTCCTTCGTGCAGTGTGATACCACCGATCAACTGTACGTCAAAATGACGCATCCCCATTACCCGGCGGCTGGCCTCACGGCAGACCGCAAAGGCTTCGGGCAGAATCTGATCAAGGGTTTGTCCGGCAGCAAGCTGGGCTTTCAGTTCAGGCGTTTTAGCCTGCAGTTCTTCATCAGTCAGCCCCTGAAGAGCCTCTTCCAATGCGTTAATACGGGCAACCTGTTTGCCCATGCGCTTGAGCTCGCGCGAATTGTTACTGCCAAAAAGTTTACGGAAAAAATTACCAATCATCAGGATGTCAGCCGTGTCAAAAGAGATGAACCGGGAAGGCGGTAAGGCTAACCCTTACCCGGTGCGAAAACAATGTAAAGAGGGGGATTTTTATCGGGGACGGCGATGGATATAAGCGGCAGGATCGACGTTGCGGCCGTTGCGGTAGACTTCAAAATGAACATGAGGGCCCGTGGAACGGCCACTGTTACCCATCAGAGCGATGACGTCCCCTTTACGGACCACGTCACCCACTTTGACTTTAATTTCCTGACAGTGCGCATAACGGGTTTTGTAACCATTACCATGGTTAACTTCAACCAGACGGCCATACCCGTAACGTGGTTCAGCAATAGTGACCACACCAGAAGCCACTGAGACGACATCAGAGCCTTGCTTGCCAGCGAAGTCTACCCCGGCATGCCAGGCGGAACGCCCCGTGAAAGGATCAGCACGGTAGCCATAACGGGATGACATCCAGCCTTTAACAATCGGTGAGCCTGCGACAAAAGTATCCTGATCCAGTTTGTTCGCTGCGATCAGGTCATCCAGTACCGCCAGCTGCTGTTCGCGGCTGTTGATACGGTCAGCCAGTTCATCCATGGCGGCTGTAATTCCCGGAGCTTCATACGCACTGTCCAGGTAGTTCATCGGACCACCGACGGCAGGCGGTACCGAGAAATCAAACTCATCGGCTTCGAGGTCGGCAGAAGCAACCAGACGCTCACCAACGGCATCCAGGCGCAAAACCCGGCTCTGCAGTTCAGCAAGACGGACCGTCAGAGCAGCCAGCTCGCGGTCAGCCTGGGCGCGCAGCTCTTCGATTTCACGACGTTGTTCTTCGAGATTACGTTCCCACGCTTTGGCGGTGCGGGAATCGAGGGCAAGATCAGAGGCAAGGTGCTGGCTCAGCAGAAAACCTGCAGCACCCAGCATCAGCGGCATGGTGACAGCCATACCCAGAAGGAAATAGATTGCGGAAGGGCGTAAGCTGACGCTTCGCGACTCACCGTGACGTCGACCGACGATAATAATGTTCATGTTATTCAGGTCTGTCTGTCAAAGTGTACTACTCTTCGTTACTTCGTGCGTTGCACCCGTCCGGCCTTGACCGGACAGACAGGCAATAAGAAAAAGGCCAGACATGTTGAGTGTATGGCCTTTTTCATTCAGCGCTGTCCTGTACTTTCTGGCATCAGCCTGCAGCAGGTCGCATGTAGGTAATGGGCGCGGTTTCAGCACCGGTAAACTCTACAAACTCCCACGCATCCTCCTGCTGCATCAGTTCACGCAGCAGACGGTTGTTCAGACCGTGGCCTGACTTGTAACCGATGAATTCACCGATCAGACTGTGCCCCAGCAAATACAGGTCACCCACCGCGTCAAGAATCTTGTGTTTCACAAACTCATCTTCATAACGCAGACCATCGCTGTTCAGCACCCGGTAGTCATCGATCACAATTGCATTCTTAACGCTGCCACCCAGTGCCAGGTTCTTGGAACGCATGTATTCGATGTCTTTGGTGAAACCGAAAGTACGCGCACGGCTGACTTCTTTCACGTAAGACGTAGAAGAAAAGTCCAGACTCGCTTTCTGCACACTCTGACGGAACACCGGGTGATCAAAGTCGATCTCAAAGCTGACCTTAAACCCATTATAGGGCACAAATGCGGCGGTTTTATCGCCTTCGGTCACTTCGACACGACGTTTGATACGGATGAACTTCTTCGGCGCATCCTGTTCAGCGATACCGGCTGACTGCAACAGGAACACAAACGGACCTGAGCTGCCATCCATAATCGGTACTTCTTCAGCACTGAGTTCGACAATCGCGTTATCGATACCCAGACCTGCCATCGCAGACAGCAGATGTTCAACTGTATCAACCCGGGCGTGATCTTTTACCAGCGTTGTAGACAGGGTGGTCTCACCCACCTGCAAGGCGTTTGCAGGGATATCCACAACAGGGTCAAGATCGGTACGACGGAAAACGATACCCGTATCAACCGGCGCAGGCTTCAGCGTCAGGTAGACTTTATCTCCTGAGTGAAGGCCAACACCAGTGGCGCGGATCGTATTATTGAGTGTTCTCTGTCGGATCATCAGACATTCCTGCCCAAATTGGGTATTTTTTATACAAATTCAGCCGGCATTATAGCAGTTCCTGCCTTTCACGCCAGCCAAATGTATCCAGTTCTGTTCACACAGATGGAACAGTCTTAGTCTGCCTGACGACGCAGAAACGCCGGGATATCGAGGTAATCCATATCCTGACCAATACCAGCATCCAGTTTGCGGGCAGTATTACCCGCTGCCACCTGACGTACACCCGCCGCCTGACGTTCACGCTGGCGGAAATCCCCCTGGGTTTCAGGGCTGCGTACATTGGCGGTGTTATCGACCACTTTTGTTGGTTTTGGTTCTTCGGCAACCTGTTCCTGGCCCAGACCGGTAGCAACCACAGTCACACGCAGTTCGTCCGTCAGCTCAGGATCAATCACAGTGCCGACGACGACCGTGGCGTTTTCAGAGGCGAACTCTTCGATCACCTCACCCACTTCACTGAACTCACCCAGTGACAGATCGAAACCAGCGGTCACGTTCACCAGAATGCCACGAGCACCACGCAGATCGACATCTTCCAGCAACGGGCTGCCAATGGCTTTCTCAGCGGCTTCGCGCGCACGGTTTTCACCGGTTGCGGTACCACTGCCCATCATGGCCTGCCCCATTTCAGACATCACAGTGCGGACGTCGGCGAAATCGACGTTGATCATGCCCGGACGGGTGATCAGATCAGCAATACCCTGCACCGCACCCTGAAGAACGTCATTGGCTGCCTTGAAGGCATCCAGCAACGAGGTGCCTTTACCCAGCACGGTCAGAAGTTTTTCGTTCGGAATAGTAATCAGAGAGTCGACATTTTCTGCCAGCTGCTCAAGACCCTGAGCGGCAATCGACATACGCTTTTTGCCTTCAAACGGGAAAGGCTTGGTCACAACAGCAACTGTCAGGATGCCCAGTTCTTTGGCCACCTCTGCAACAACCGGTGCACCACCAGTACCCGTACCACCACCCATACCGGCAGTGATGAAAACCATATCCGCACCACGCAGAGCTTCTGCGATGCGTTCACGGTCTTCCAGTGCAGCCTCACGACCCACATTCGGGTTTGCACCCGCGCCCAATCCTTTGGTCAGTCCGTTACCCAACTGAATGACGGAACGGGCTCCGACATTACGCAGCGCCTGAGCGTCTGTGTTGGCACAGATAAAATCGACGCCATCGATCTGACGCTCAACCATATGCTGCACAGCATTACCACCGCCACCACCGACGCCGATCACTTTTATTACAGCATTTTGCTGAATTTCATCTGCAAGCTCGAACATATCACCTTCTCTGATGTGAGACATAAGACTATCTCCTATTCTGCAGGTTTATATTAAATATTAAAAATTGTCTTTTATCCAATCTTTTATACGAAAAATTGGAGATTTTTTATCATCAAAACTGGTTTTTTTACGGGATTTTTTATTTTCCTGTCTGGCGGCGTATAAAAGCAGCCCGACTGCTGTTGAATAGATCGGATTACTGATCACATCCGGCAGTCCGGAAACACCGACAGGACGTGCCAGACGGACCGGCATATGGAAGATTTCTTCGGCCAGTTCCACCACCCCTTCCATCTTCGCAGTTCCACCGGTCAGAACGATACCGGCAGCGATCAGATCTTCAAAACCACTGCGCCGTAACTCAGCCTGAATCAGGGTGAATAATTCGTCGTAACGCGGCTCGATAACTTCGGCCAAAGCCTGGCGTGAAAGGTCCCGCGGCGGTCGCTCTCCGACACTCGGAACTTTGATTGTTTCATCCGCTTTTACCAGCTGTGTCAGGGCGCAGGCGTACTTCACCTTAATTTTTTCAGCGTGCTGTGTGGGGGTGCGCAGGGCCATAGCGATGTCGTTTGTCACCTGGTCTCCGGCAATCGGAATCACAGCCGTATGACGGATCGCGCCTTCGGTAAAAATTGCGATATCTGTAGTACCACCACCAATGTCTACCAGGCACACGCCCAGCTCCATTTCATCATCGGTGAGAACGGCATAACTGGACGCCAGCTGCTCAAGAATTATGTCGTCAGTTTCCAGCTCACAACGCTGTACACAACGCTCAATATTCTGTATCGCATTAACCGATCCGGTAACCAGATGAACCTTAGCTTCTAGGCGCACACCACTCATGCCAACCGGTTCTTTAATACCTTCCTGGCTGTCGACGACATATTCCTGCGGTAATACGTGTAAAATAGCCTGGTCCTGCGGAATAGCGACAGCCTGTGCAGCGTCAATAACCCGTTCAATATCGGTATGATTTACTTCACGATCCTTGACGGCCACAATACCGTTAGAATTCATTGAGTGAATATGATTTCCGGCAATACCCACATATACGGAATGAATATTACATCCGGCCATTAATTCAGCTTCCTCTACCGCACGGCGGATGGAGTCCACGGTGGATTCAATATTCACCACGACGCCTTTTTTCAGACCACGGCTCGGGCTGGACCCCAGACCAAGAAGCTCGATGTGTCCGTCGACATCCACTTCCCCGACCAGAGCCACAACTTTGGAGGTACCGATATCAAGACCTACCAGCATCCGTTTCTGCGGAACCGAACTCATCACCCTTTCTCCTGCTCTGAACGCCACTGAATGGCAGCGCCTTTACCATAACGAAGGTCTATGCCGGCAATACGCTCCTGCGGCATAGCTGAAACCATTTTTTCCAGACGTTTCACCCGTTCTTCAATCGCCCGTTTACCCAGCGCAACATGCCAGTGGTTGCTCAGGTCCACCGCCACAGAACCGGTGGAGGATACCGTCAGTGACGTCACTCCCGTACCTTGTGTACCCAGCGCCTGCTGTACAAAACGGAAGTACTGAATGGCGTCCGGCAGATTCGCCATATCACTGCGGATCAGTGCCAGACCATGAACATTCATCTGCGCCGGAATATCCGACACCACACCACGGATACTGATGACCTGATTACCGTTCAGTAACGCCATCGGAATATCTTCCCGTGCACGGATTTCGATGTAACCCGGCCAGCGTTTTTTTACCTGAACTGCCGTCAGCATCGGAAAAGCATTCAGAGCCTCATACACCTGATCAATATCCGCTGAAAAGAAACCCTGACCGACCACAGATGAAGTGGCATTCACCAGATCTTCCGCTGACCAGATATCCAGATTTCCGGAAACCCGGACTTCGCTTATCAGCCAGCGGTCGGTGACCTGTACCAGTCCCCAGGTCAGCATGCCCAGCAATACCGGAATCAGCATCACACTCCAGTGGATATTGAACGGCAGCGCCGGAATGCGGATCTGCAGATTCCGTGGGTTTTTCTCTGTTACCGGAGTCGCTCCCCGGGGTGCCGCGCGTTTTTTAATGGCCATGACGCAGGTTCGCTTCTGTCAGAATCGCTTGCACCAGTGCGGGAAAATCCATGCCGTGCGCTTTTGCCGCCATCGGTACCAGACTGTGATCGGTCATACCCGGGCTGGTGTTGGCCTCGAGCAAGGCAAAATTGCCATCGCTGTCCTGCATGACATCAAGCCGCCCCCAGCCCTGACAGCCAAGAATGCGGTAAGCATTTAAGGCGAGGGTTTTAATCTCGTCTTCTTTTTCCGCACTCAGCCCACACGGCAGCAGATACTGGGTATCGCCAGACTGATATTTCGCGTCGTAGTCGTAAAATTCATGGCTGGTTTTCAGCTGGATAACGGGCAGCGCTTCACCGTCCACAATCGCTACAGTAAATTCCGCGCCTTCAATCCAACGCTCAACCAGAACCAGATCGTCATACTGGCTGGCAAACAGATAACTGCTGCGCAATTCTTCGGCAGTATGAACACGGCGCATGCCGATGCTCGAACCTTCACGTGCAGGTTTTACAATGGCATTGCCACCCAGTTCCTGCATGATGCCCGCCCAGTCACTGAACTGATCCAGCAGAAATGCGCCCGGAGTCGGAATTCCGGAGGCCTGCCAGATCAGTTTGGTGCGCCATTTATCCATAGCCAGGGCAGAAGCCATGACGCCACTGCCGGTGTAGGGTTTATTCAGCCACTCCAGTACACCCTGAATGGTGCCGTCTTCGCCGCCACGTCCGTGCAGGGCAATAAACGCAATGTCAAAATCCATATCCATCAGCTGGCGGATTGCATGACCCCGGATATCCACCGCGACCACATCCGCACCGAGCGATTTCAGGGCAGAAAAAACCGCGTTTCCACTTTTCAGGGAAACCTCGCGCTCTGCAGAGTCACCACCCATTAATACGGCAATTTTTCCCAGACTGCGGACGCTCATGCATTGCTCTCCTGTAACCAACCGGGTAATTCTTCAGCCAATGTCTGCGCCACACCACCAATGTCGCCTGCCCCCTGAGTAATCAGCAGATCTCCCGGTTGCAGTACGCTGGTCAGTGGCTGCTGCAGCGACTCATCGCGCTCAATAAAAATCGGATCAACACTGCCGCGCTGACGGATACTGCGGCTCAGTGAGCGGCCATCCGCTCCGGCGATGGGCTTTTCTCCTGCCGGATAAACATCCATCAAAAGAACCACGTCCGCGGATGACAGAACGCGCACAAAATCTTCATACAGATCACGGGTACGTGAATAGCGGTGTGGCTGAAACACCATCACCAGACGCCGTTCCGGAAAACCTTTGCGGATGGCATCGATGGTGACTTCCAGCTCGCGCGGGTGGTGTCCGTAATCATCAACCAGCATCACATCACCACCGGCCAGCGGATATTCACCAAGAATCTGAAAACGGCGGCCGACACCTGAGAAATTTTCCAGCGCACTGATGATGGCCTGTTCTTTCACGCCCTCATCTTCGGCAATGGCGATCGCGGCCAGCGCATTCAGCACATTGTGACGGCCGGGAATTTTCATGCGGATGGAAAGTGGCGCTTTGTTATCCGGACGGTGTACGGTAAAGCGGGTGAACATCCCCTGCTGTTCCAGATCACTGGCACGGTAATCCGCATCATCGGCAAAACCATAAGTAATAACCTGACGGCTGACATCCGGCAGAATACTGCGTACGTGTTCGTCGTCAGTACAGAGCACGGCCAGACCGTAAAACGGCAGGTTATGCAGAAACTCAATGAAGGTATTTTTCAGCTGATCAAAATCACCGCCATAGGTACTCATATGGTCAGCGTCGATGTTGGTCACGATGGCTGACATCGGCTGCAGATGCAGAAAACTTGCGTCACTTTCATCAGCTTCGGCAACCAGATAGCGGCTGAGACCCAGACCGGCATTGGTACCGGCGCTGTTCAGACGGCCACCAATCACGAAAGTCGGATCAAATCCGGCTTCCGCCAGAATAGAGGTCACCAGACTGGTGGTGGTGGTTTTGCCATGGGTTCCGGCAACGGCAATGCCATGACGGAAGCGCATCAGTTCGGCCAGCATTTCCGCGCGGCGGACAATCGGTAAACGCCGTTCCAGAGCCGCGGCCACTTCCGGGTTCTGTTCATCAATCGCGGTGGAAACCACCAGCACATCCACACCATCAATGTGTTCTGCACTGTGACCGATTTTCACACCGGCACCCAGCGAACGCAGACGTTTGGTGGTGGCGGATTCTTTCAGATCCGAGCCGGTAATTCTGTACCCCTGGTTCAGCAGTACTTCGGCAATGCCGCACATACCGGAACCACCGATTCCGACAAAATGGATCACGCGGATACGGCGCATTTCCGGAATCATATTAACGAGGTTTGCTGTCTGTTCATTGCTCATCAGCAAATCTCCTGACCTGTTCTGTAACCATCTCTGTCGCATGAGTCATAGCCAGTGAACGTGCTGTCACCGCCATATCCCGCAGAGCCTGTTTATTGTCTGAAAAATAACGCCACTGACCGGCCAGCCAGTCGGCACTGAGTTCATTCTGCTGACGGATCAGCGCCGCACCGGCGCTTTGCAGATAACGGGCATTGGCCGTCTGGTGATCGTCCACCGCAAATGGGAAAGGTACAAAAATCGCGGCACAACCTGCCGCTGCAATTTCTGATACCGTGAGTGCTCCGGAGCGGCAGACAATCAGATCCGCCCAGACATAGGCTGCGGCCATATCGTCAATAAATGCAGTGACGTCAGCATCGATACCCGCATCCTGGTACTGAGCAGAAAGCTCATCAATATTGCGCTTACCCGCCTGGTGGATCAGCTGCGGACGCTCAGCGTCAGGCAGTAAAGACATGGCTTCAAAGACCGTCTGATTAAGTGCAACTGCACCCAGACTGCCACCGACCACCAGCACCCGTAATTTGCCATTGTGGGCTTCACGTAATTCCGGCGCTGGTAACGCCAGTACTTCATTACGTACCGGATTACCGGTTACCAGAGCACCCGGCAAAGCACCCGGAAATGCCTGCATGGTGCAACGGGCAAATTTCTGCAGAATACGGTTGGTCATACCGGCACAGGCATTCTGCTCATGCACCAGCAAGGGAATACCTTTCAGCCAGGCAGCAATTCCTCCCGGACCTGTGGCATAGCCACCCAGCCCCACCACCGCCCGCGGTTTCAGTTTTTTAATCACTGCCAGTGACTGGCGTACGGCTTTAAAAATCCGCACAGGAGCAGCCAGCAATCCCAGTTTGCCTTTGCCGCGCAAGCCCGCAATATCAATCGTATGCAGGGTGAAACCATTTTTCGGTACCAGCTCAGATTCAATGCCACGCTCTGTACCCAGCCAGTGAATTTCATAGCCCTGACCGGCCAGAGAGTGAGCAACCGCCAATGCCGGAAAGACATGGCCACCGGTACCACCCGCCATCATCAGAATCACTTTGCTCTGAGAAGTCTTATTCATGCTCTGCCTCCTCTGAGGAATTTTCTTCCGTCAGCTGAGTTTCATAGGCAATACGCATGACGATGCCGATCATGGCACAACAGATCATCAGTGAGCTGCCACCGTAGCTGAAGAACGGCAGTGTCAGACCTTTGGTCGGTAACAGACCCGTGTTCACACCGATGTTAATAATGATCTGCAGCCCCAGCAGACCAGCAATACCGATAGCCACATAAGCGGCGTACATGAGCCCGGCACGCTGTGCTTTCCAGGCGATACTCCAGATAAAACCGAGCAGCACGACCAGCAGCCCCAGTACCGCAACCGCACCGAACAAACCGGTTTCTTCCGCCCAGATAGCAAACACAAAATCGGTGTGTGCTTCCGGCAGGTAAAACAGTTTCTGCACACTTTCGCCATAACCAATGCCAAACAGATCACCACGGCCAAAAGCAATCAGTGACTGGGTCAGCTGATAACCTGTGTTGTACACATTTTCCGGAGACCAGGGATCCAGATACGCCAGCAGGCGCTGCATGCGGTACTCTTCACCAGTCACAACAAAATAACCCACGATGAAGGTAGCGATCAGCAGCAGGAAAAACTGGCCGGCTTTCACACCACCCAGAAATAACTGAATCATGACCGCGCCCATCAGTACCACAGCGGCACCAAAGTCAGGTTCAGCCAGCAGCAAGGCCACCATGAAAGCCAGAATAAACAGCGGTTTTATAAAGCCGGAGAGTTGCTTCTGCACTTCATCTTTACGCCGCACCAGATAACCGGCGACGTAAAAAACAGCGCCCAGCTTGGCAATTTCCGAAGCCTGCACCTTGATCAGGCCCAGGTTCAGCCAACGCTGGGAACCATTCACTTCGTGACCGATACCCGGCACAAACACCAGTATCAAGCCGATGAAACCGGCCAGCAGCAGCAGCGAATCAAATTTTGCCCAACGCGCCAGAGAAATACCGGAAACGAGAAAGGTGACACTGATGCCCAGCACCAGATACAGCGCATGACGAACCGTAAAATACGCCGCGTTGCCGGTGTAATACTCAGCAATACCGGTCGAAGCCGAAGCCACCATCAACCAGCCCAGAACCAGCGCAGCGAGCCATGGGTAGAACACCGGAGTTTGTTCTTGCCAGCGGAAGGCACTGAGATTCATCACAGGTCCTCCACTAATTCACAGAAGACGTCGCCTCTGTGCTGATAATTCTTAAACTGATCAAAACTGGCACAGGCCGGTGACAGCAGAATAATGTCTCCGGGGCGCGCTTGTGTTCTGGCCTGCAGCAATGCCTGCTGCAAAGTGTCTGTCTGACTTACAACACAGAACGGCGACATCTCTGCGGTGATGATGTCGCTGTCTGCGCCATAGGCAATCACATCGGCGACACCGGCACAGGTCTGCCCGAGCCCGGTAAAGCTCTGACCTTTTCCTTCACCACCGGCGAGCAGAATAATCCGCCCCTGCAGTCCGGCCGACAAACCTTTAACAGCGGCTTCGGTTGAACCGGTATTGGTGCCTTTGGAATCATTGAAATAATTCACGCCATCCAGCTCACGTACCCACTGACAACGGTGGGCCAGACCAGCAAAGTTTTTCAGTGCATTCAGACACTGTTTCACATCAATGCCGAGTTCAGACACCAACGCCAGCGCCGCCAGTGCGTTAGCCTGGTTGTGGCTGCCACGGATTTTCAGTTCAGATGCCGCCAGCAGAGGTTCAGATTCCATCGCCAGCCAGTCTTCACCATCCAGATTGATCAGGCCGAAATCCGCACGGGCATTCAGACCAAAGGTCACAAATTCTTTTACCGCCGCCATGGCCGGACGGGTGTGATCGTCATCCAGATTTACCACGGCTTTATTCGCTGAGCGGAAAATACGCTGTTTAGCCCGTTCGTAATCGCGCATACTGCTGTAGCGGTCCATGTGATCCGGAGAAATATTCAGAATCACAGCAACTTCTGCAGCCAGATCAGCCGTGGTTTCGAGTTGAAAACTGGACAGCTCCAGCACGTAGAAATCAACGTCTTCTTCATTGAGAAGATCCAGCGCCGGAGTACCCAGATTGCCACCGGCCACAGCGTTGAAACCCGCAGCATTAATGAGTTCGTTCACCAGCGTGGTGACGGTACTTTTACCGTTGGAACCGGTAATCGCCACCACCGGTTTCTGTGCGTATTCGCGGAACAGCTGGATGTCACCGGAAATAACCACACCCTGCCCTGCGGCCTGAATAAAATTATCCGTCTGCGCACTGATACCCGGGCTGACCAGCACTTCATCAAACTCACACAGAAAGCTGCTTTCCGGTGATCCCAGATGCAGATCAGTACCCGGAAATTCCGCGCGCACGGCATCAGCACCGGCAAACTGTTCGCGGGTATCGCACAGCGCAAAATTCAGACCCTGCTGCTGACAGAAACGCGCGCACGACAGACCGGTCAGGCCGAGCCCGACGATCAGATAGCGCTTGCTGTTTTCTGCCGTAGCCAACATAGTCATTACCGTATTTTCAGAGTTGCCAGACCGATCAGCACCAGAATGATGGTGATAATCCAGAAACGGACAATCACCCGGGGTTCCGGCCAGCCTTTCAGTTCATAGTGATGGTGCAGAGGTGCCATGCGGAATACGCGGCGGCCGGTCAGTTTGAACGAGCCCACCTGCACAATCACAGAAACAGTTTCAGCGACAAAAATACCGCCCATGATAAAGAGCACGATTTCCTGACGGACAATCACCGCCACAATACCCAATGCCGCACCCAGGGCCAGTGAGCCTACATCGCCCATGAAAACCTGCGCCGGGTAAGTGTTGAACCAGAGGAAACCGATACCGGCACCGACCATCGCGGCGCAGAACACCACCAGTTCACCGGCACCGGCAACGTAAGGAATGTGCAGGTAATCAGCAAAGTTCACGTTACCGGCGAGGTAAGCACACACACCCAGTGCTGCAGCCACCATCACGGTCGGCATAATGGCCAGGCCATCCAGACCATCGGTTAAATTCACGGCATTACTGGAGCCGACCACGACAAAATACGTCAGCACAATAAACATCAGGCCAAGCTGTGGCATGACGTCTTTCAGGAAAGGAACAACCAGCTGAGTTTCCGCCGGAGACTGCGCCGAATAAAACAGGTAGGCCGCCGCAATCAGACCGAACACCGACTGCCAGAAATATTTCCAGCGGCTGGGCAGACCCCGGGAATTTTTCTCAATCACTTTGCGGTAATCATCGACCCAGCCGATGGCACCGAAAAAGAAAATCACCAGCACGGCAACCCAGACGAAGCGGTTTTCCAGATCACCCCATAGCAGAGTACTGACCACAATCGACAGCAGGATAAGCACGCCGCCCATGGTCGGCGTACCGGCTTTGCTTAAATGCGATTTCGGGCCTACTTCACGGATGGCCTGACCTATCTGATACTCACGCAGTTTGCGGATAACTACCGGACCCAATATCAGTGAAACTACCAGTGCAGTCACCACCGAAAAAATCGCCCGCAGGGTGAGATAACTCACCACTCCGAAACCCGAATGAAATTGCGTCAGCCATTCTGCCAGCCAGAGCAACATGGTCAGTTTTCTCCTTCCAGTGAACAGAGAGTGTTTACAACCGCTTCCATACCCGCACTCCTTGAACCCTTGACCAGCAGCGTGTCCCCGCGGCCGGTATTCGTGTTTAAAAATTCTGCCAGCTGCTGTTTATTTTCGAACCAGTGCGCTCCGTCTCCGAAGGCTTCAGCAGCAGCTTTGCTCAGACGGCCGGTGGCTGCCAGAACATCAATCTGTTTTGCTTTGGCGTAGGCGCCGATTTCGGCGGTCAGACGCACTTCATCGGTCCCCAGTTCAGCCATATCACCCATCACCAACCAGCTGTGTCCGGCCTGGGCTAATACATCGATGGCGGCACGGAAAGATCCCGGATTGGCGTTGTAACTGTCATCCAGAATGACCTGACCTTTGCGGCCGGTGTTTTTCTGCAGACGGCCTTTCACCGGCTCAGCACTGGCCAGCCCGGCGATGATCAGATCCCAGTCCATACCGACCGCACGCACCGCCGCCACTGCAGCCAGTGCATTACGGATGTTGTGCTGCCCCGGCAGCGGCAGGCTTACCGGAAAAGACTGGCCTTCGGCCTGCAGGGTGAAGCGGCTGTCGAGCATGCCGCACTCAATATCTGCGGCGCGGTAATCTGCCTGCTCTGAAAAACCGAACGATTGCACCTGACGCGTTCCGGCGCGGCTGACCCACTGTGGAAAAAACACATCATCGGCGTTCAGTACGGCGGTGCCTTCGTCCGCAATAAAATCGATGAGTTCACCTTTGGTGGCGCAGATGGTTTCAACACTGCCGAATCCTTCCAGATGAGCTTCCGCTACGTTGGTGATGATGCCGACCAGCGGACGCACCAGCCTGGCGGTATAGGCGATTTCACCCTGACCACTGGCACCCAGCTCTATCATGGCGGCCTGATGTTGCGGCTGCAGAGCCAGCAGGGTCAGGGGCGCGCCGATATGATTGTTCAGGTTGCCCTGCGTCATCCAGGTATTGAACGACATGGACAACAGATGTGCTGTGAGCTGTTTGACGCTGGTTTTTCCGGCGCTGCCGGTGACCGCAACCACAGGTCCGGAAAACTGATCACGGTGCCAGGCGGCAAGATCGGCCAGAGCCGTCAGGGTGCTGGTCACACGTACGGTTGGCAGTACTGTCTCAACGTCTTCTTCGGCCAGCATGGCGACTGCACCGGCTGCCAGCGCCTGAGCTGCGAAAGCATGACCATTAAAACGCTCGCCACTGAGCGGCACGTACAGGCTGCCCGGCTTCAGCGTACGGGTGTCGGTTGAAACTGAGGTGCAGATGATGTCTTCATCCGCGCTGCAGCGGCCACCTGTGATTTCAGCAATCAGAGAAAGAGGCAGATCACGCAGCATGTGCACCCCCGGCTTTCTGATATCCGAGTTGCCGCAATACAGCCTCATCACTGTAGGGATGACGCACGCCGCGGATGTCCATGTAATCTTCGTGGCCCTTACCGGCAATCAGCAGTACACCCTGCTGCGGAGTGCCGTTGAGTGCGGCACGGATGGCCTCTGCACGGTCGTGCAGGAACTCAAACTCATCCGCGTATTGCGACTGACGGATGTCGGCAAAAATCTGCTCAGGGTCTTCATTGCGCGGGTTGTCATCCGTGACCCACACCTGCGCCGCAGCCGAAGCCGCATCCGCCATCAGCGGGCGTTTGCTGCGGTCACGGTCACCACCACAGCCGAACACCAGAGTCACCGGAGTGTCATCATGCTGCAGTGCCGCAATCACGTTATCCAGCGCATCCGGAGTGTGGGCATAATCCACTACGGCCGCAGGCTGACCGGCAGCGACATATAATTCCATACGGCCTGCCACAGGGCGCAGTTCTGCCGCCGCCAGCGTCACCGCATCGTAATCAAAGCCCAGCAGCACCAGCACACTGATGGCCGCGGCGGCGTTGGCTACATTGAAGTCACCGGCCAGAGACAGGCTCAGTTCCACACGGCCCCAGCGGCTGTCGAGCGTGGCCTTCATACCCTCTGCAGTGGCATGAAGGGAGTGATACAGCACATCGGCGTCGTTCTGCCCCAGACTGACGGCATTCACCGGACGCCCCGGATATCCCCACAGGCGCTGCCCCCATTCATCATCCGTGTTGATCACTGCCGCTGCGGTGCGGTCTCCGCGGAAGAGCTTCGCCTTGGCCTGAAAATAGGCCTCCATGGTGCCGTGGTAATCGAGGTGATCCTGAGTGATGTTGGTGAGCACGGCGACGGCAAAACTCAGACCGTCAACACGGCCCTGTTCCAGTGCGTGGGAAGACACTTCCAGGGCCGCATAACGGGCGCCCTGTGCCTGCATGTCATGCAGCAGACGGTAGGTCACACAGATATCCGGAGACGTATTACGGGTAGGTGCCAGCTCCGGCCAGATGCCGTTGCCCAGGGTGCCGATCACGGCGCATTTTTCACCGGCAGAATCCAGCAGCTGCGCTACGTACTGGGTCACCGAGCTTTTACCATTGGTGCCGGTAACGCCGACCAGACGGGCTTCCAGCGCCAGCGGATAACGGCTCTGCAACCAGCTGACCAGATGCTTTGAGACCGCCTCAATACCAAACACCGGTACACCATTGGCAGCGCAGCGGAACGGTGCTTCGCCTTCGGCAATCACTGCCGCCGCGCCAGCCGCGACAGCAGCGTCGATAAACGCAGACCCGTGCTGGCTCAGACCGGCACGGGCAATAAACAGATCGCCGCTCTGTACATCACGGCTGTCGGTGATTAAATGCGCAACATCCCGGTCCCATTCGGGCGGGATGTAAAGTGCATCGCCGACGATCTGAGAGAGTTTCACCGGCCACCTCCGGCAAGATGCAGGATCTGGTTTTCCACCGGCTTATCCGGAATCACCTGACGCAACCGCAAGGCCTGCCCCATGATGCGCGAGAACACAGGCGCAGCCACTTCGCCACCGTAGTATTCCTTACCCTGGGGCTCATCGATCACCACGACCAGTACCAGATCAGGGTCAGTCAGTGGTGCCAGACCGGCAAACACCGCCGTGTACTCATCGTCTTCGTAACCGCTGCGGCCAACCTTGTGTGCGGTACCGGTTTTGCCACCAACACGGTAGCCTTCAACCGCCGCGCGTCGACCGGTGCCCTGCAGGCCAACCACGGTCTCAAGCATATTCAGCATTTCATGAGCCGTCTCTGCAGACATCACGGGAACACAGTCCTGCCCTTCCTGATTCAGCAGCAGGCTGGCCGGCTTGCGGCAGCCATCGACAAAACTTGTGTAGGCTTCTGCCAGCTGCAGCGGAGTCACTGCCAGACCATAACCGTACGACACGGTAGCCAGTCGCAGGTCGTTCATTTCTTCCGGGTAAGGCAGCTGGCCCACAGCCTCACCGGGGAATCCGGTCATGGTGGACTGGCCGAAACCGGCGCGGGTGAGGTATTCCCACATGCTCTCTGCGCCCAGATCGTGGGCGATTTTGGTCGCGCCCACGTTGCTGGACTTGGTGATCACACCGGTCAGGTCGAGCACACCGTAGTTGCGGTGATCACGGATAGTTTTCTGACGCACACGGATATAGCCCGGCGAGGTGTCGAGCTTGGTATCCGGTGTGTAACGGCCGGATTCCAGAGCCGCAGAGACCGTAAACGGCTTCATGGTGGAACCCGGTTCCATCAGGTCAGTCAATGCGCGGTTGCGCATATTGGCCGGATTCAGGTTGGCGCGGTTATTGGGGTTGTAAGATGGCTGGCTGACCATGGCCAGTACTTCGCCGGTTTTGGCATCCAGCATCACAGCACTGCCGGATTTCGCCTGATGGGTCTGTACCGCCGCTTTCAGTTCACGGTAGGCCAGATACTGCAGACGCAGATCCAGCGTCAGCTGCAGGTCTTTACCGGCCTGCACCACACTGTCAACGCCCAGCTGTTTGATCACGTTACCGTGCAGGTCTTTTACCACCTGGCGTGAGCCATCCTGGCCGTGCAGGTACTCATCAAACGCCAGCTCAATGCCTTCCTGACCTTTGCCATCAATATTGACGATACCTACGGTGTGCGCAGCCACTTCAGCCGCCGGATAAAAACGACGGAAGTCATCATCCGCATTCACACCGGTAACGCCGTGCGCCAGCACTTTCGCGGCCAGCGCCGGGTCGGCCTGACGCTTCAGATACATAAAGGCACGCCCCTGGCGTGCCGCGGTTTCCACCTCCCGGACCAGAGCGCCCGGGGACAGTCCGAGATCGGTGGCGACCTGCGCCAACCCGGGAAAGTCGGTCACCTGACGCGGATTAATCCAGAGATTGGTCACCGGTGTAGAGACGGCCAGAGGCTGACCATAGCGGTCGGTAATCACGCCACGACTGGCGTACTGAGCTTCAGTACGTACGGTGCGTTTTTCACCCTGCTCAAACAGAAATGACTGCTCAACGGTGTGCAGCATCACCAGACGGGCCGTGATGACACCCAACAGCATGGCGAACGACACCAGCACCAGGGCAAAACGCCAGCGCCGGATTCCGTGTTCTTCTGTCATGTCTTTTTCTGCATTCATTCCTGAAACACCTGTGTATGGTCAGGGTCTTTCATATCCAGGCGCTTGCGCGCCTCCGCGTCGATCCGTCCATGGGCCGTCAGTGTGCTTTTTTCCAGCACCAGACGGCTGTATTCCTGTTGCAGGGTCTGGCGTTTGCGATCCGCCTGCTGCCATTCCTGCAACAGATCGCGATGCCACTGAACCGCCAGCACCTGAATCAGGGCAGAGGCGATCACTGCCAGCCAGAGACCGGCCTGTAACAGTTTCATGCCAGCCTTTCTGCGATTCTCAGAACCGCACTGCGGGAGCGTGGGTTGCGTTTGACTTCGTCGTCTCCCGGCATAATGGCTTTGCCGATTTTCTTCATGGTCCGGCCCAGCTGATCGTCCGTTACCGGGATACCCGGGGGCAGATCGCGGCCCTTTTCCTGAGCACGGATGAAACGCTTCACCATCCGGTCTTCCAGGGAATGAAAACTGATCACGGCCAGATGACCACCTGCTTTCAGCAGATCTACGCTGTCGCTCAGCACGACTTCCAGATCACCCAGCTCGTTATTAACCGCAATGCGGATCGCCTGAAACGCCCGCGTTGCCGGATGCTTGTGCTTCTCCCACGCCGGATTAGCGGCCTTCAGCAGCTCGGCCAGATCGGCTGTGCGGGTAATCTCGCGCTGAGCACGTTCACGCACCACAGCCCCGGCCATCCGTCTGGCAAAGCGCTCTTCGCCGTATTCCTTGAACACCCGCACCATTTCCTGCTCAGGCGTAGTCGCAATCCACTCCGCCGCGCTGATACCGGCATCCGGATTCATGCGCATATCCAGCGGCCCGTCCTTCAGGAAACTGAAACCACGTTCAGCGTCATCCAGCTGCGGGGACGACACCCCCAGATCCAGCAGAATGCCATCCACCTGATGAATGCCCTCCGCCGCGAGCGCCGCCTTCATATCGGCGAAGCTGGCCTGAACGATGCTGAAGCGCGGATCTTCCGCCGCCAGAGCCTGACCACTGGCGATCGCCAGTGGATCTTTATCAATACCGATCAGGCGACCTTTCTCAGACAGCCTGCTCAGCAGCAGACGGCTGTGACCGCCACGGCCGAAGGTGCCATCGACATACACGCCATCAGGGTCAGTCAGGCAGCCATCAACAGTTTCGTGCAGCAGCACCGTGGTGTGGGCGAAGGCGTTTTCTGTACTCACAGCGAAATACTCAGCACTTCTTCAGGAAGCTGATCAGCGTCGCTGACCATATCCAGATAGGCATCACGACGACCTTCCCATTCTTCCTTACTCCACAGCTCCAGTTTTTTACCCTGACCGATCAGCACACTTTCTTTATCCAGACGGGCATAATCGCGCAGCGTCTGCGGCAGCAGGATACGGCCACTGCCATCCAGCTCCAGATCCGTAGCGTGGCCAATCAGCAGGCGCTGGATGCGACGTGCCGCCGGGTTAAAGGTCGGCAGGGCCTGAATCTTGGCTTCAATCTGTTCCCATTCATTCAGCGGATACACCAGCAGACAGTGCTCTTCCGTGTCGATCGTCACCACCAGACGCGCACCACAAAGCTCCGTCAGCTGTTCCCGATATTTGGTCGGGATCGCCAGACGGCCTTTGGCGTCCAGGTTGATCGTATTCAGTCCACGGAACATTCAGTTTTCCTGTTGCTGGTCAGTGATGGTGTAGGTAAGCACTAACCACCACAATTACCCACTTTCTTCCACTTATCACCACTATAGAAAGCAAAATACACCTTTGCAAGTCGATCAGACACAGCCGGAAGGCATTTTTGTCAGTAAACACAAGGACTTAGCGGAAGTGGGAAAAAATGTGGGGAAAGGTGGGAAATAAAACCCGCAGCTGGTAACCGACCTGCGCAGGATACTTAAAGTAGATTATTAAGTTAGCATCCACTCACCGACAAACCGGACAATGTTACCTTGTGAAGTGACCACTAACTAACAGACAGGTGTCACAGGGTGACGTCGGTCCAGCACAGGCCTCAGTGCATTCTTGTCTGCCCTCGGCATCCGGGAATTGCAGATTGCCGGAGATTGAGCCTACCCGGTACACTAGCGCTGCTTGCAGGCCCTCTGCTGTGATAGCGGGGCCCTTACCCCTGAGACTGTCTTATCCCGGAATTTATGATCGATATCCAAAGGATTCAGGCCCGTGCCGAGGCCGTACGTGACAACAAAGCGTTCGAACTGATCGTCGTTGGCGTGATTATTCTCTCTGCCCTGCTGGTCGGTGCGAAAACCTACCCTATCCCTGCACCTCTGGTCACACTGATTCTGTGGCTGGATATAGCCGTCACACTACTATTCCTGTTTGAAATCACCGTCCGCTTTATTGCCGATAACAATAAACGACGGTTTTTTCTCAATGGCTGGAACGTCTTCGACACACTGGTCGTGGTCGTCAGCCTGATTCCGATTGATAACAGTGAAATGGCCCTGATCGGGCGCCTGGTACGGGTATTCCGGGTACTGCGGATGGTCTCCATTATCCCCGAATTGAGAATGCTGCTGAATTCTCTGGTACGTGCCTTGCCCCAGCTTGGTTACGTCGTGCTGTTGATGTTTATTATTTTTTACATTTACGCCGCTGTCGGCGCGACCTTTTTCTCTGAAATCAATCACGACTTATGGGGCGATATCAGCCTCTCAATGCTGACGCTGTTCCGGGTCATGACCTTTGAAGACTGGACAGATGTTATGTACGAAACCATGGACGTCTACCCCCTGTCCTGGATGTATTATCTGAGCTTTATTTTTCTGACGACTTTCGCTTTTCTTAACATGGTCATCGGTATTGTGGTAAACGTACTGGAAGACGAGCATGCCCAGCAGCGTGCAGAGCAGGATAAGGAAGACGGTAAAGCAACCATGGACGACCTGCGCGATGAAATTCAGGAGTTAAAAACCCTGATCACTCAACTCAGCCAGCAGCAGAGCAGCCGATGAAAAACCTGGTCATCAACTCAATGTTCAAAGGGTCACTGGTGGTGCTGCCACTGCTGGTGACCGCCTGGCTGATCTGGTCTGCCATCAGCTGGCTGGACGGACTCGGGCTCAAGGTGTTTTACATCCTTCAGATTGAGCACATCGGCTTTCCCGGCCTGGGTCTGCTGATCATCATTGTCACCGTTTTTTTTGTTGGTCTGTTGTTTCAGTTCAACCCCATCAGCTGGCTCTATGATCAGGTAGAAAAAGCCCTGTTGCGCATACCCGTGATCAAAACCCTGTACGGCTCAGTGCGTGACTTTGCCAACATGTTTGATAAGAACAAACCCAAGGCACAGAAAGTCGTGCTGGTTGACATGCCTGACACCGGTATTGTCACCGGTTTTATTACCAGCGAAAACGTACCGGAAGCCGTACGTGAAGCCTGCGGTGATGACCTGGTTCCCGTGTATTTACCCATGAGTTATATGATCGGTGGCTACACGGTTTTCCTGCGCCGTGATCAGCTCACAGAAGTAGACTGGCCGGTCGAAGATGCCATGCGTTTTGCACTGACAGCGGGGGTTTCGCAGCACATCAGTCCGGAGCGGAAACCGGAGTTTATTCTGCCCATTGGCGAGCCACAGGAAATCCCGAAATAAGCGTCACTCTCTGCCCGGTGAGCATAAGTTCACCGCGGTAACGGTCAGCACCGTCTGAACTGAATTCAAACGCCAGAGTACGCAGCACCAGCAAACGCTTCTGGCGCAGCTGCAGCCGGGTACGGGTCAGAGCCACGGTATCATCCAGCAGCTGAAACCCCTGCTTCTTACACTCACGGCGCAGATAGGCCAGCGCCAGCGCCTGAGCCGCACGCTGCTGCAACCAGACCTTCCAGCCCAGCATGGCCACAGCGCCCAAAACCACCAGCAACAACAGATCCACAGTTCATTCGCCCAGAGACTCAACGGAGCGTTATACTACCGCAACTGAAACAAAACACCCGCGGAGATCGTCCATGGCCAAACGCGCCTGTGCCTGCCATATTCTGGTGAAAACCCGTCCGGAAGCCGAAGCTCTGCTGAAACAACTCCGGCAGGGTGAAGCGTTCGACAAACTGGCACGCAAGCACTCCACCTGTCCGTCCGGTAAAGACGGTGGCTCACTGGGTGAGTTCAGCCGGGGCGATATGGTCAAACCCTTTGACGACGCTGTGTTCAAAGGACCGCTGCTGGAAGTTCAGGGACCGGTCAAGACCCGTTTCGGCTGGCATCTGATCAAAACCCTGTACCGTCAGTAAGCCTCACGTTCAAAACAGTCGCTTTTCATCTTTCCCGTCAGTCCGGCCCTGAATTCAGGGCCACAACAGAGGTTCACATGGCCGAAATCGGACGTTTTCACACCCTGACCGTCACCGACATCCAGGATCGCGGGCTCTATCTCGACGATCAGGAAGGCGGCAAGTTATTGCTGCCCCGCCGCCAGATGCCGGAAGACGCAGCCATCGGCGATGAGCTCAAGGTGTTTGTATATCTGGACTCCGAAGACCGCCTCATCGCCACAACACGGCGCCCCCGCGCTGCACTCCACCAGGCAGCCCTGATGGAAGTTGCCGACGTCACCAGTCACGGCGCCTTCCTCAACTGGGGTCTGGCCAAAGATCTGTTCGTACCCTTCGCCGAACAGGAAAAGAAAATGGAGCCCGGCAAAAGCTACGTGGTCTATGTCACTCTCGACAACACCGGCCGCCTGATCGGTTCCAGCAAGCTCGGCCGTTATATCAAAGATGAAGTCACGTCCGTGTGGAATTCAGGTGAAGCCCCCCTGTCACAGGGCGACAAGGTAAAACTCCTGATCGCCAGCCGCACTGACATCGGCTACAAAGCCATCGTCAATGACACATGGTGGGGCGTACTGCACGAAAGCCAGATCTACAAAGCCGTACGCGTTGGTCAGCGTATGGAAGGCTACGTGCGCCGTATCCGCGAAGAAGACCAACGCCTCGACCTGTCGCTGGAACCGCTAGGGCATACCCGGGCTGACCCTGTGGCTAAGCAGATCCTGAGCAAACTGGAAGCCTCATCAGGCTTCCTCAGCATGGGAGACCACAGCCCTGCCGACCTGATTGAACTGCATTTCGGCATCAGCAAACGTGCCTTCAAAATGGCCATCGGCAAGCTGTTTAAAGAACGCAAAATCGTGATCACCGGGGATGGCATCTGCCTGCCCGACCACCCTGCCGCAGCCGCCGGAAAAGCGCGGGCAAACTCAGCAGAAGGTCAGAAACAGCGTGCCCGCACGGCCCAGCCCAAGGGCAGCAAACCCGTCAGGACCGCTGCACCGGCAAGAGATGAAAGCACAGCGGCAAAACCTGCAACGAAGAAGACCCGCTACCGCAACCCCAAGACGCAGAAGCACAGCACACTGTCGCTGAAAAAGTGATTCCCGCCGGGCGAATGTAAAGGCGTTGCCAAGTCCGCCCGGAGGCAGTAACTTCTGGGATAAACCTGACCCACACCAAGAGGATCTCAACATGAGCGAAGAAAACAAAAACGCACAGCCAGCTCAGGACACCAACTGGGATGACATCTCGTTTCTGGATGATATGGAGCTGGGGGAGATTGATCCTGAGTCCTATCAGGAGCAGGAAGATGATGGGTGTGAAGGTGGGGCGTGTAAGATCTGATTTTCGGATTCTGATACTTTTTTCAAATTTGTCTCTGTAGTTTTGGCTAGTCCAAAAGTAACTTTCAGCAGACCCAGACCAATTTATATCTTCTGTGTTATTTCACTCCTGGGAGGACGCCGTCCTCCCATGAGCAGAAAACATCATATTTAAACAACCATCACTGGATCACCGTGCTCCGCCCGCGATAACACCCGTTATAAAAAACCTGGACAAGCGACTCATGATGACGCGGCTTTGAAAACCAGATTTTCACCCACACCCGTCATTGCGAACGCCAGTGAAGTAATCCGGCGTTTCCACCCGGAAAAACTGCCCGGAAAATCCCCCTCACGCCATCGTCATAATGGCCGTACGGAAGCGTCGCAACGAGAACGCAAATAACGCGGTACCAATCAAGGTCAGAAACAGAAACTGCGGCCAGACGACATCAAAGCCGGCCCCGCGGTAGAGGATGGCCTGACCGAGCTGAACAAAATGTGTGGTTGGCGCGAGCTGCATAATGTCCTGCACCAGAACCGGCATGCTTTCCCGTGGAGTCGTCGCGCCGGACAGCATCTGCAGGGGCAGCATCACCAGTACAATCAACAGGCCGAACTGCGGCATACTGCGTGCCAGAGTCGCCATAAAAATACCCATGGCGGTGGTGGCAAAGAGGTGCAGTGCCGCACCGGCAAAAAATAACGCGATGGAGCCTTCAACCGGCACGCCGAGAATGCCCTGCACCACGCCGTAAAGAGACACAGCGGCGGCCAGTAAGACGACCACACCCATTGACCAGACCTTCGCCGTCATGATTTCTGCCGGAGTTACCGGCATGACTAACAGGTGCTCAATGGTGCCGTGTTCGCGCTCGCGGATCAAAGCCGCACCCGTGAGAATAATAGCCACCATGGTGATCTGATTGATCACCTGCATCAGACCGCCGAACCAGGATTCATCCAGTGATGGATTGAACCGGGCACGCACCACCAGATCCGCTGGCGGAGCTGCTTCTGAACGGTAACGGCTGAGAAATTCACTGACTTCCAGCTGTACAATCTGCTGAATATAACCACTGCCGGTAAAGGCCTGACTCATGCGTGTGGCATCCACATTCAGCTGAATTTCTGCGCCTTTTCCGGCCAGCAGATCTTTCTGAAAATCCGGCGGAATATTGAGCACAAAGGTATACACGCCGGAATCCATACCGGTATCCATTTCCTGCAGAGTGATCATCACAGGTTCAAGAAAAAACGGCGGATAAAATGACGTAATAATCCGCTGCGAAAGCGGGGATCTGTCTTCATCCACAATGGCAATTGTGGCTTTGTTCAGACCGTCCGGTAACGAGGTGGCCGCTGTATACACAGACACCGTGAAGGTGAAGATAATGAGCACCAGCATGGTCGGGTCCCGCCAGAGACTCCACAATTCTTTAATGCCCAGTCGGTAAATGTTCGTCAGGAAGCGTTTCATCTCAGACCTCCTGTTTACGCAGCAGTAAAATGGCCACTGCGGTAATCAAAGGTCCGGCAATCACCAACGGCCAGAAAGAGCTGGCCAGATCTGTCATATCCAGTGCTTTACTGAATACACCGCGGGAAATAATGACCATATGTGAGGCCGGATAAATTTCCCCCATTATCCGCGCCCCGCCCTCCAGTGAACTGACCGGATCAATCAGCCCCGAAAACTGCATTGCCGGAATCATAGTACCGATCATGGCAAAAAAGATGGCCGCGATCTGACTGCGGGTCAGTGCAGACACCAGCAGGCCCATACCGGTGGAGGCCATACTGAACAGCAGAGCACCCGCCGTCAGAGCGGCAAAACTGCCTGTCATCGGCACATCAAACAGAGTGACGGCCAGTAAGGCCATCAGCAGAAAATTCACCATAGCAAAGCCGATATAGAGCACCTGTTTTCCCAACAGGAATTCGACCCGGCTGACCGGCGTTACATACAAATTAATAATCGATCCCAGTTCTTTTTCACGCACCACCGCCAGCGCCGTCAGCATGGCGGGCATCATAAGTAACAGCAGGGGAATCACTCCGGGCACCATGGCCACCAGACTGCGGACATCCGGGTTGTAGCGGTAGCGGGTCTGTATATCCAACGCACTGCTCAGCGCTCCCCCATGACCTCTGGCGAGAGCCTGCTGCTGCAACCACTGGCTGTGCATGCCACCGACATACCCGACGATGGTTTCCGCCCGTGACGGCATGGCGCCATCCACCCAGACGCCGATTTCCGCCCGGTCACCGCGCAGTAAATCGCGACCGAAGCCCGGTGGAATCTCGACGGCCACGGCCAGTTCGCCGGAGCGCATACGCCGGTCTAGATCGACGTAGTTTTTTATCTCAGGCTTTTCAATAAAATACGGCGAGCCTGACAGATTAAGCGCGTAATTCTGGCTGATGGTACTGCGGTCATGGTCGAGCACGGCGTACGGCAGATCGTTCACATCCATGGTGATGCCATAGCCCATCACCAGCATCAGAATCAGTGAACCCAGCATGGCCAGCGTGGCGCGGACCGGGTCGCGCTGCAGTTCCAGCGTCTCGCGCCAGAGATAACTCCACAGCCGCTGCAGGGAAAACAGCGGTGGCCGCCCGGGGGGTACGCCCCCTGCCGGTTCGTCGTCCTCTGCAGCGTCCGCACTGGTCTGCTCCGGTGCTGCAGCAGCCCCTGCCGATGCCTCGAGCAGGTAACTGATAAAAGCCTCTTCCAGCGTCGCGGTACCGCGTTTGCTGATCAGGTTTTCCGGCTTGTCACTGTCGAGCACCACCCCGGCGTGCATCATCGACATACGGTCACAGCGCGAGGCCTCGTTCATAAAGTGAGTGGAGATAAAAATGGTGACTTTATCGTCACGTGACAACGCCACTAAAAAACGCCAGAAATTGTCCCGTGCCACCGGGTCAACACCGGATGTCGGCTCGTCCAGAATCAGCAGTTCCGGCTTGTGCACCATGGCCACTGCCAGTGACAGACGCTGCCGGATACCCATTGGCAGGGATTCCGGCAACTGGCTGCGCACACTGTCCAGTTCAAAGCGACGGATCATTTCATCCACACGCTGGTGTACTTCTGACTCCGGCACATGGAACAGCCGGGCATGCAGAATCAGGTTCTGCTCAACAGTCAGTTCGCCGTACAGGGAAAACGACTGCGACATATAACCCACCCGCTGACGGGTGGCGATATCGTGAGGGTCCACGGGATTGCCGAACAGCCAGGCCTGTCCTTCTGTCGCTGGTAACAGGCCGGTAAGCATTTTCATGGTGGTGGATTTACCGCAGCCGTTGGAGCCGAGAAAGCCGAAAATTTCTCCGCGGCGGATACGGAAACTGACGTGATCCACGGCGGTAAAATCGCCGAAGCGCATGGTCAGGTTTTCTGCCTCGATGGCAATATCCTGCGCATCATCAGGGAATGGAGGAATGATAACCGGTGCGTAGCCAGTTTTTTTGTCGTCCGGCAGCATGGCAATGAAGGCTTCTTCAAGGCTGTGGCTGTTATTTTTTGCGAGCAGTTCAGCAGGGGTACCGGTATCCAGTACCTGGCCGTCATCCATCACCACCAGCCAGTCGAACCCCTGCGCTTCATCCATATATGCGGTAGCCACCACCACACTCATCGCCGGGCGCGAGCGGCGGATATCGCGGATCAGGTCCCAGAACTGAGCACGGGCCAGCGGGTCCACACCGGTGGTCGGCTCATCCAGAATCAGCAGGTCCGGGTCGTGAATCAGAGCGCAGCACAGACCCAGTTTCTGTTTCATACCGCCGGATAATTTACCGGCCGGACGATCCAGAAAGGGAAACAGCCCGGTACGTTGTGTGAGGTGATCAATACGGCGGCGGCGCTCGGCACTGTCGTGCCCGAACAAACGGGCAAAGAACTGCAGATTTTCCTCCACCGACAAGGAGGCATACAGGTTTTTACCCAGCCCCTGCGGCATGTAGGCGATATCCGGACACACCACCCGGCGGTGGCTGCGGCTGGCCATATCCCCCCCCAGCACTTCAACCTGGCCCTGCTGCAGGCGCCGGGCTCCGGCCAGCAGAGCCAACAGGCTGGATTTGCCCACGCCATCCGGCCCAATCAGACCAACCATGCAGCCTGCAGGAATCTCCAGAGAAATACTGTCCAGCGCCCGTGTCTGGCCGTATTGCAGGCTGACCTGCGCCAGGCTTGCTACCCGAGTCACGGCTTATTCCACAGACAGGTTAACGGTCAGGTTATCCGGCCAGGATGCGGCGTCATCCACTTTCAGCCAGGCCACACCCGGCAGACCGGTTTTGACCTGATCAATGTACTGCTGCAACAGCTCTTCGGAAATCTGGGCCCGCACACGGAACATCAGCTTCTGCCGCTCGCTGGCGGTTTCTACCGTTCTCGGGGTGAATTGCGCGGTGGAGGCCACAAAGGAAACCTGTGCCGGAATCACCACATCAGGAGCGGCATCCAGCACCAGATGCACGTCCTGGCCCAGGGCAATCCGCCCGGCCACGGTTTCCGGCAGGAAGAAGGTCATGTAAACGTCGGTCAGATCCACCATGTTGACGACGATGCCACCAGCACCGAGCACTTCGCCCGGCTGAGCTACGACAAACTGCACCCGGCCATCGCGTGGTGCCCGCAGCAGGCTGTCATCCAGATTGCTGTCGATATTTTCAATCGCCGCTTTGGCAGCACCAACATTAAACTCAGCACCCACAACCTGAGCCCTGGCCGCTTCGACAGCTGCTTCACCGGCAGCCACCTGAGCTTTCGCCACATTCACCGAGGCCTCAGCACTGCGTAGGGTCGCTTTGTCGTCATCCAGTACCTGCACCGAAACCGAACCGTTTTTTGCCAGCTTGCTGGACCGTTCAAAGCGCAGCTGCGCATTGTCATACTGAATTTTCGCCTGAATCAGGCTGGCCTGCAGCGCCGCCAGATCACTCTGGCGCATCGCTACCTGAGAGCGGGCACTGGCAACACTGGCCTCGGCTCCGGCCTGCTGCGCCAACGCCTGATTTTTCTGTGCCTGCAGTGCCGCCGTATCCATCTCTGCCAGTACCTGTCCGGCAGTAACAAAATCGCCTTCTTTAACCATCAGGGTTTCCAGCCGCCCTCCGAAGCGGGTGGCGACGTTCACTTCCGTGGCTTCAATGCGGCCATTACCACTGACAAAGCCCTCGCCGGGACCCGCATTCTGATACGACTTCCAGCCCTGCCATGCGCCAAGCAGAGCGACGCTCAGAATCATGAGGAGAATAAAGCGGTTTTTCCCGGAAGGTGTCATGGAGAACCTCTGTTCACGTACAGAATTTTGATCCCATGCTAGCCGAACTCAGAGGCGGGTTAAATGACAGAATACCGGTGGAGCCAATTGTTTTAAGCATTCTTGATTATTGTCGTCGAAGGCAAAGGAGCGCCGGGAAAACCGCAGGGACAATGCCACCAGAAATTCCCGCTGCGCTCCCCCGCCGGGCAGACGTCAGAGGGTCTCGCGCAAAGCCCCGATCATATTGCCGGTCAGAAACTCAAGATCCTCTTCTCCCATCACAAACGGCGGCATCACATAAAAATTGTGTGCAAACGGTCGTACCCAGATTCCGCGTTCAACACACGCTGGCTGTAAGACTTTGGTATTCACCGGCTCTTCCAGCTCGATCACGCCAATACCTCCGAGCACGCGTACGTCTTTCACACTGGCCAGTTCCGCCGCCGGCGCCAGTCCGGCTTTGAGGCCAGCCTCCAGGGCCGTCACCTGGCTCTGCCAGTCATTCTGAAACAGCAGATCGAGGCTGGCGCAGGCGACACGACAGGCCACCGGGCTGCCCATAAAGGTCGGGCCATGCATAAAACAGCCGGCGTCGCCGGCGCTGATGGTTTCGCCGATATGGCGGTTGGTGAGGGTTGCTGCGAGGGTCATATAGCCGCCGGTCAGAGCCTTGCCCACACACATAATATCGGGCTCGATACCGGCGTGTTCGCAGGCAAACAGTTTGCCGCTGCGACCAAAGCCTGTGGCGATTTCATCAGCAATCAGCAGCACATCGAATTCATCACAGAGCAGACGGGCCTGCTTAAGATATTCGGGATGATAAAAACGCATACCACCCGCCCCCTGCACCACCGGCTCAAGAATCAGGGCGGCGATTTCAGCGTGTTTGTCTTCGAGCATGGCGCGCAGCGGCGCGACGTCATCCGGGTTCCAGTCTTCATCAAAGCGAGTCTGTGGTGCAGGTACAAAGTACTGCTGCGGCAGGATGCCGCTGAACAGGCTGTGCATACCACGGTCGGGGTCACACACCGACATGGCACCCAGAGTGTCGCCGTGATATCCGGAGCGCAGGGACAGCAGGCGGATCTTGTCAGTTCTGCCGCGTGCCTGCTGATACTGAATGGCCATCTTGATGGCCACTTCCACCGAGACGGAACCGGAATCAGCCAGAAAGACCTTGTCCAGACTCGCGGGCGTGATCTTAATCAGACGTTTGGCCAGCTCGATGGCCGGGCCATGCGTCAGGCCACCGAACATGACATGGCTCATGCGGCTCAGCTGCTCAAGCACCGCCGCGTTCAGCACCGGGTGGTTGTAGCCATGTACCGCACACCACCAGCTGGCCATGCCGTCCACCAGCTCCCGACCATCGGCCAGCGTGATGCGTACACCGTCAGCACTGACCACCGGCCAGACCGTGGCAGGCTCTGTCATTGAACTGTAGGGGTGCCAGAGATGTTCGCGATCAAACGCGAGATCGGGTTCGATAAAGCCGGAAATCATTGAATCTACCCAGTAGTAAACTAAAAGAGTTGCATCAGGTTGACCAATTAACGCACGAGATTATGATGAGGCCAACCTTTTACCATCGTAAGAAGCGCTTAAATCCGAGATGAGCTGGAACCAACGCATCACCT
>CETZ01125634.1_pt1 | contig 30027 bp, 25 predicted proteins | sample 531441 | NCBI WGS metagenome assembly CETZ01 (sample SAMEA2623098, study PRJEB7988) | marine metagenome | isolation source: saline water (ENVO:00002010), including | reverse complement strand
TCACCGCTGCGCTGGTCGCAGGATGACGGTGGTGAGTAAAGCTCGTTATCCTGCAATGTTCAGCGTCCAGGCGTCCGACTAGTTAAATCTTCTCTTTCCAGTAATCCGTTCTGAACAGACCACAGCGGTTGATATGGCCGGGGCTGACGGAGGTTCCGGACAGAATCAGCATTTCCGACTCTTCACAGGTAATGACTTCATCGCCGTTGATATCTTCTCCGGGTGGGAAAGCCGGTGTCGGGTCTGGTGCCAGACCGGTACTCTGTTCAATCGGTGTCACCGTTTCACCGGGAGCCACCGGGCAGTTATCGCCTTCCGCACAGTCCGCCTGGGTTTTCTGCTGAGCCTCCTGTGTCAGAGCCAGCTGGTAGGTGTTGGAGCTGCCCAGCTGTCCGCCACACTGCATCGTCCCACCGGACTGATCTCCCGGCAGGTAGGTGTTGAAGGTCGCAATACCGGAAAGAATCAGCGAGGCAGACAGCACCTTTTCACCGTCAGACGCGGCACTGAAATACCAGCCATACGTCGCTGAGGTAACGGCATCCCCCGATTCCCAGTCAGTCAGATCACTCAGGGTCACCCGGGTGTAGCTTTCTGGTGTACTCAGCCCCTGAGTATCTTTGATCAGGAAGAAATAATCGTCGACCCCGGTGTTCAGCGGGTGTGCCCGGTATCCGGAGCCTATGCTGATCAGGATGTAGTCATCGCCGTTATCCTCAATCCAGGAAACATCCGCTTTGTTGTAGAAGCGGCGGTTACCACTGAGGCCATCGGTGGCGCTGGTGTTGAGATCGGCAATCACACCGGCGGCGGCAAAGTCACTGCGGCCGGTTGCTTCCTGGTTGATATCAAACCGCCAGATACGGCCACCCACATCGGGGGCGTAGAGCAGATCAATATAACCGTCTGCATTTTTATCCACCGGCGTCACATCCGCGGGGAAGCTGCTGGTCATATCGGTCTGAGTGGTGTCGTCGTAGGCACTCCAGAGAACGGCTCCGGTGCGGGCATCCAGCATGTAAACCGTGTTGCCGGTGTCGTGAATGATGCGGCTTGTCGGTCCGGTCAGGTCGGTACCGTCTTCATCCGGGTCATAACCGCCACCGGCGAACAGCACCACTTTATCGGCGCCGTTCCATTTCACCAGAGCCGGACGCAGAGATGACCAGGTCTGCCCGAGGCGTTCAAAGCCACTGCTGACCGCAGGAACATTCTTGGTTGCCGTTTCTGTGTAGCTGCCGTTTTTCTGCCACAGCAGGCTGGGTGAATCCGGGTTGGTGATATCGAAGGCGTAATAACTGTGTCCGCCACGGCGCATACCCAGATAGAGATATACGGTATCGCTGCCATCGACCTTGCCATTGAGGTTGATGTCGTTGTGCCAGTAACTCAGGTTGCCGTCGAGGCCATACACTTTGCGGTTGTCGCTGATCAGTTCCGGGCTGAGGAAATAATTCGGATTTTTCAGAACTTCTTCCGGAATTAAGGAAAAATATTCACTGCCATCCGCGGTATTAATGGCGTGCAGGTAACCACTGTTGGTCGCGACATACACCACCTGTTTACCTTCGTTGTAGTTTACGACCACAGGGCGGCTGTGCAGCGGGTCTTCCATGGCTTTGCGGGGTGTTTCATCGGTATTCATTCCACCGATAAAATTCATCAGTTCCGTGCGGTAGCTGACACCGGATCTGGGCTGGATATCATCGACGTTATCCACCAGATTCAGGCCCAGATCTGTGTCACTGAGGTAACCGGATGACTGTGGATTAAACAGGTGCATAACGCCGCTTTTAATCACAAAAATCTGCCGCTCTGAACCGCTCAGCTGAGCGGCAGCTCCGCCTTCAGAGACTTCGTTACCATCGATGCTGTCACTCCAGTAACTGCGCGAATCACTGGAGAAAAAACCGGTGATGCTGTCGACCGCCGGGTTGCCGTCGGCATCCACAATACCGTCGGCGGAAATGGCATAACGTTTGAGATTGCCTTTCCAGGCCAGATCATCCGCCGGTTCAAACACGGCGTAATAGAGCTCGTCACTGATTTCCAGTGAGTTATAGGAACTCACGGCAATGGCCGGCGAGGTGAAGGATGATGGCGTGATCAGAGTCTGTACGGCTGAATCCAGCAGAGCGCCCTTGATGTCTTCGTAATTGCTGGCCGGATAGAAGGTACCACCACCGGCGGCGGCGATGTTCTCCAGCTTAACCGAGGCCGCGGTACTGGCGCTGGTGAAACCACCAATGGTATCGACGATGACCTTGTCGTGGTTGAACAGATACCAGGCCAGCTCTTCGGCACAACCGCCGCCGCTGTCACCGCTCTGGTAACTGCAGCGGTCATAAAGGTAACTGATACCTGAAGGCAGATCTGCTCCGCTGATCAGATTCTCCACATAAGTGTCTGAACCTTTATCGCTGGTCGGCTCACCGTCGCTGAACAGAATCAGTTTGGTGGTGGTGTTACAGGCGACGAGATCGGGAATCTGATAAATATCACCAACACGCGAATCGCTGACGCTGCGGTTGCCCCAGTACAGATGCTCTTCGTTCAGGTAGAGACGGGCTTCATGCATGGACTCGGTAATCGGGGTGCTGCCGTCGGCAGTAAAGTTATTCAGAGCCTCAATAAATTCATCTTTATTGTTTTTTCCCGGTTTCATGGCCACGCTGACAAAACCACCGGAACTGCCGTCAAAGCGCATCAGTGAAATATTCACATTTTCCGGCAGGGACTGGATGGTATCTATGGCGGCTTCACGCAGAATCTGGATACGTGATTTCTGTCCTGTGTTGCCGTACTCGGCCAGATAATTCAGATAATTTCCGGACCAGATACGGGTAAAACCGCGGTTGCCGGAGAAGACACTGCTGATGCCCCACCACCAGCTGTTGGTGTAAGGAAAACTGCGGCTGGTGCTCAGATTGATGTAATAATTGCCATTGTATAAATAGGGGCTCAGATTGCACTCAACGATGGCCGATGCGTCATTTTTATCAATGTTGTAATCGTTATTTTCGCTGGTTTTTTTCGGCGCATTCCAGCCCGCGCCGCTGGCCCAGTAAGCCATTTTTCCGGCGTATTCACCGTTGTTCAGCAGAGAGGTCAGTGCATCCCGGCAATTGATCTGAGACAACACTAATTCATTTTCAAGAATATCAGCAGCTTCGGTGCTGAGATTGATATCACCATTACCGCCAGGACGGTAAATATAGTAATGATCGGCGACAAAGCCGTACTGGGTGTTGTCGTAGACGGTGTCGTTGTCGTACGGCTCGCCGGTATCTTCCAGCGTCTGCATACTGCCGGAGGTATCAAACAGAAAAACGACATTACTGGCTGCAGAAGTAGAGCCACCGGTGAAGATCTCGGTGTCATCGGCATGGGCGGGCGCGGTGAAAAAACCGAGCAGAAGAAACGCAGAAAAAACATAATTCATGGTCCATCCTCCATGCCAGACGGCTTAACTTTTGGGGACCTGGAAGGTAAATCCGAGCAGTTGTGTGGCTTTATAACGGCCGGTTATGTCGGACGTTATGCTGCTGATTTCAAACTGGCGTATCGCCATATGACCGATACTGTTGTTTGCCGTAAAAGCGTAGTTCATATTCACCGGCGCCGTATTGCGGTAGCGCAGGGTGGTAGTGATCTGGCTGATTTCTTCCGGATCGGCAGGCACGTCGGCACTGAGAACAGCCACCTGATCTTCGGTGGATTTCTCAATAGCCAGACTCATCTCACTGCTGCTGCTGCCGTCTTTGCGGTACTTCAGATACTTGCTCATCACTTCGCTGCGGGTGGTGTAGAACAGGGTTTCTTTGGTCTGCAGATTGGTGACGATACGGATCTGATTGGTGGAAATATTCATGTTGATCAGCGACAGCAGGGTCACTGAGGTCAGCAGGATCAGGCTGACAATCAGAGTGCTGCCTTTCTGGGCTGTCATAGCCACAGATGACGCGGCCAGACGTGCTGCGCGGCTCACAGGCAGGCAACCTCAGAAAAGGCAATCTGCCCGGATGCCATCAGGCTGATGTTGCGGGCATTGTTACCGGTACAGCCGCTGGCCGTAATCGCCAGAGTACCAGAGGTTTCCAGCTGACCACTGGCGGTAAAGCCAATGGGGGTCAGATAGGTGAACTCATCAGAATCAATACTGACGCGGTCGTCCAGGGCATCGCGCTGGCGCAGAACATCTCCGGCTACCAGAGGGTCACCACTGTATGCCTGGACGGTCCAGCCCTGGCTGAAACCACCCACTGCCGGGGTAATGCGCACGGTTTCTCCCCGGGCGATGGCCTTGTTGCGTGCCACGATCAGGTCCATCTGCAGGCGACTGAAAGCCTGCTTGGAGGACGAATTGGAAACGTAGGTACCCATGGATGGAATGCCCAGTGTCAGCAGTATGCTGGCAATGCTCAGGGTCATCAGCAGTTCCGTCAGGGTAAAACCGCGGTTGGCTTTGGTGGTCTTGTTCATAACCTTCATTCTCCATCTGCAGTGAATGAATGCCGTACAGTAGGTGTCTGTTGCGTGTCGCGTCAGGACAGTCAGACCGGGCACTTCAGTCCCGACCGACAGGATCAGATTAGTAGGTCCTGAGCGCCTGTTCAGTGGTAGTTTTTTATTCCTTTGTTACCGTCGGTTATGGCGTTAGTGAGGTGTGTAGCCGGGCAACTGAAATGACACGGAAACGGGCGTGAAGGTGAAGAATCCGCGCATCTCTGGCGGCGGGAAGTGACGGGGAAAGTGAACTCCCCTGTTCAATAACAGGGGAAGAAAAACAGCAGGGGAAAAGGGGTCAGAGCTGGTGTTCGGTACCGTCGTCGCGCACGGCTTTACCCAGGCTGTTCATGATGATGTCGCCATCATCCACCTGATTGCCGGTGGCGGTGGCGGTGATTTCCACACACAGGCCGATGGCGGTACCACTGCAGGTACTGGCGGCGATACTGTAGCGGTCAATAACGTATGGATCGGCGCCGAACCCCAGATCCGTCAGGTCGGCAGTGTAGGTTTTGTTGTTCATGTAGTAGCGCTCCTGAGCGGTCAGGATACGCTGCATCTCAGTGATGGCGTCAGAGCGGTAGCCCTGGCGCATCTGTGCCTGATAACTGGGTATGGCAATGGCGGCGAGAATGCCGACCACGGCCACGGCGATCAGGAGTTCCATCAGGGTAAAACCATATTGCTGCTTCATCGGTTTTCCTTCCAGTAATCCGTATTGAACAGGTCACAACGGTTGAGGTGACCACTTGTTGTTGAGGTGCCACTCAGTATCACCAGTGATGAGTCTTCACAGCTCGGGTCCGGGTTTGTATCGTCTGCCGGAGGCAGGGTGATGGTAGGGTCCGGTGCCAGACCGACCACACTCTGCACGGGTTCGACGGTCTCGCCAGGGCGCGCGGGGCAGCTGCCACCTTCTTCACAGTCAGCCTGGGCGTACGCCGCATCGGTCAGTGCCAGCTGATAGATATTGGACTGGCCCATGGCACCCGTGCACTGCAGGGTGTCGTCGGTTTCCTGAGCCGGAATATAAGAGTTGAAGGTGACGATACCCGACAGGGTGACCGATGCGGACAGCACTTTTTCCCCGGTCGTTCCGGCCTGCAGATACCAACCATGCACAGAGTTTTCGGCATCCTGGGCACTCCAGGCCACCAGATCACTGAGCGTCAGAGTGGTGCCATAACTGTCTGGTACATTCAGGCCGTACGGATCCTTCAGCAGCAGCTGATAATCCGTGGTCTCTGTGCTCAGAGGATGAGCCCGGTAGCCGCTGCCGATGCTGATCAGGATGTAGGGGGTGTCGGCGTCAGTTATGTACGACACATCCGGGCGGTTGTAAAAGCGGCGGTTGCCGGAAATACCGTCAGAGCTGCTGGTGTTTATATCGGCAATCACAGCGCCAGTGGCAAAGTCATTACGGCTGGTGGCACTTTCACTGATGTCAAAGCGCCAGATCCGTCCACCCACATCAGCGGCGTAGAGCAGGTCAACATAACCGTTGTTGTTGCGGTCTACCGGGACCACATCCGCAGGGAAGCTGCTGGTCATGGACGATGGGGACAGGTCTGACTGAGCATCCCAGAGCACGCTGCCGTCGCTGGCATCCAGCAGGTAGATGGTATTCCCGGTATCGTGAGTGATGCGTGATTCCGGACCAGCCTCATCAGTGCCGTCCTCATCCGGGTCGTAACCACCGCCGGCAAAGAGCACGACTTTGTCGGAACCATTCCACTTGATCAGAGCGGGGCGCAGGGAAGACCAGGTCTGGCCCAGATGGCTGAAACCACTGCTGGCTGACGGCACATTCTTGGTGGTGGTGTCGGTGTAGTTACCGTGCTTGATCCACAGAACGGACGGGTTATCCGGGTCGGTGACATCAAAGGCATAGTAGCTGTGGCCGCCACGGCGCTGGCCAACGTACAGGTACACCGTATCCTGACCATCGACTTTGCCGTTAAGGTTGAGATCGTTGTGCCAGTAGGTGATCGGGCCGTCGAGAGCATATATCTTCTGATCTGCCGGCATCAGTGACGGGGTCATGTAGTAATTCGGATTTTTCAGGGTTTCTTCCGGCAGAATGGCGAAGCGTTCTGAGCCGTCAGACGTATCAATCGCATGCAGATAACCACTGTTGCTGCCTACGTAGACCACCTGCTCACCCTCGGAGTAGTTTATGACCACAGGCCGGCTGTGCAGAGGATCTTCCATGGCCTCACGGGCAACCCAGTTTCCGGTCTCAGCGTCATAGCGTTCACCGGCAATCCAGTGCAGCAGTTCGTCACGGTAGGAAATACCCGTGTCCGGGTCATCGTCACCGGAGTTTTCGACCAGATCCAGCCCCAGAGTCTGGTCCTGCAGATAATTGGCACTGTCCGGATCAAAACTGCGCAGACGCTCATTATCGATGGTGTAAATATTACGGCTTGCCGGGTCCTGCTGGGCAGCTGCACCGCCCAAGGTAACCTGATTGCCATCCTGCACATCGCTCCAGAAACTGGTGGTTGTTTCTGCAAAGAAGCCTGTATCGGGATCAACAGCCAGATCCCCGTTTTTATCGATGATGCCTTTGCTGCTGATGGCGTAACGCTTGAGATTACCGTTCCAGGCAAAATCCTGAGTGGGTTCAAACACGGCGTAATACAGTTCATCGCTGATTTCGAGACTGTTGTAGGAGCTGACCGCAATCGCCGGTGAGGTGTAGCTGGAGGGCTGAGTCAGGACCTTGACTGATGAATCCTGCAGCGCGTTGCGGATATCCAGATAGCCATCAGCCTGGTAAAAAGTGCCACCCCCTGCGTCAGCAATGCTCTCCAGCTTTGTCGAGGCCGAGGAACCGGCGCCAGTAAAACCACCGATGGTGTCGACGATAATGCCCTCTCTCTTCAGCATGTAATAGGCCAGCTCTTCGGCGCAGGTACCGTCTCCCGAAGTGGCAGAGCAATCCGGATCCGGGGCTTTCTCATCTCCGGGTGCGGGCAACAAATCTGCTGTCATGCCGGATATATCACTATTGGAGCCGGTATCTGACTGTGGTAAACCATCACTGAAGAGAATCACCTTGGTTTTCACCTTACATGCGCTATCCTCTGGCATAACGTAGGTGTTGCCAGAACGCGATTCGGCAACACTTTTATGGCCATACTTAAGGCTCTGCTCCGTCAGATAAAGCAGAGATTCATGCATGCTTTCCGAGATTGGAGTGCTGCCATTGGCCTCATAGGCATTCAGGGCGGTGGCAAACTCAGCGTAATTTTCTCTGGCGGGTTTCATGGCCACAGCAACGTAGCCGCCATCGCTGCCGTCAAAGCGCATCAGAGCGAGGTTCACATTGTCAGGCAGGGATTTGATGGTGTCCTTTGCGGCATCCCGTAAGGTTTCCAGCCGGGTCATTTCCCGTCCCTGGATTTCATCGTACAGAGAAACATAGTTTAAGTAGTTGCCACTCCAGAGATAGGTGTACTTGCGGCAGATACCAAGGGTACAGAATCTCCATCGATTAAAGCGTGCGTTGGTGTAAGGTGTTGATGTGCTGTCTCTCAGAAAGTCATATGTATTTCCCTGATAGGTGTAGCTACTGTTATCGCATTCAACAATTGCACTGGTATCGCTTGAGTCAAAATCTACGGCATTATTATCCCCGAGGGCGTATGGTGCATACCAACCCTGGCCGTTGCGCCAATAGGCCATTTCGCCACCGGCGTATTCGCCTGAAGCAGATGCTGCATTGAGTGCAGAACTGCACTTGACCTGACTGGCGGATACTTCATTGTGGAGAATAATCTGGTATTCGGCGTCCAGAAATTCATCAAAATTCCCGTAAAAAATTTCTTCAATCGTCGGTTTCCGATACAAATAATATTTATCTGACTCAAAACCATAACGGGTATTTTCGTAGACGGTATCCGGGTCATAAACAGCGTTGGTGCCATCCACTTTGTTTTCCATACTGCCTGAGGTATCAAACAGGAAGACCACATTCGTGGCGGCGGAAAAATCTGTCCCGGTAAATAACTCCGTATCATCCGCTACTGCGGCTGCAGCGAGCAGACTGAACATCATCGAATAAATAATGTTCCGTTTCATGATTTTCTTCCTTTAATTGGCCAGGATACGCTGGAAGGTAAATCCCAGCTCTTGTGATGAGCTGAAACGCTCGGATTTATCCACCGTTTCTGCAGCAGCCTCAAACTGCATCTGTGTCATATGGCCGACACTGCTGCTGGCAGCAAAGCCATAATTAAAATTCACCGGCGTATTGTTTTTATAGCGCAGGCTGGAATTAATATGATCAATCTGAGTTGCATCAATGATCACGTCTGCCGTCAGTGACGCCACTGAGTCGTTTACTGCTTCTTCAATGGCGGTGGCCAGATCGTCACTGCTGTCACCGCTTTTCCGGTACTTCACGTATTTGGTGATAAGTTCGCGCTTACTGGTATGGAACACAGTCTCTTTGGTCTGCAGGTTATTCACAATACGCACTTGAGTGGTGGAGCTCTGCAGGTTTACCACAGCGAGAAAAGTCACAGCCGTCAGCATGATCAGGCTGACGATCAGCGCGCTGCCACGTTGGTTATCCGGTCCGGTTGAAAAAAACATCGATGACTCCGTTCAGTAGTTCAGCAGAGTCACCGTGGTGGTAAACACCTGTCGGCTCAGCTGGTCTGTGTAATCGTAAATGGCGGAATTCAGAACCGCGTACTGGCGCTCGGTCGCCGGAGCCTCGGTGCGGATCAGGGCCTCGGTCAGGAAACCAATGCGCATAGCGTAGACATTGTTCCAGTCGGTCACTTCTCCGGCGGCCAGGTAGCGTGAAACATTCAGGACCTGATCCTGTGGGTCAGACGGACTCTGGCCGTAGAGCACATGCATGGCTGTCACCCCGGCGGCCAGTGCTTGTGAGCTGCCGAAGGAGGCACCGGCGGTCCCCCGTGCTGTGCCATTGATGTCGTAGGTTTCACAGCGCAGGTTACTGATGTTATTGCCGTCCACAGCCACCCAGTAAACGTCCATAACTGCAACATCGGTACTGATGGGGCTGCCACTGCTGTCCGTCAGGGCGCTGCCATAACAGGTCACTGCGGTATCTTCACCGGCCAGCGCCACGCGCTGAATGCCGAGCTGGTCGCCGCTATCGCCTGTGCCTCCGGCACTGTCCCAGATACAGCGCTGGTCAGTGGCGGCAGCGCACAGACCGGGGAAGGGCTGTAGTCCGGATTCTGCCGGATCATAGCCGGTGCGCAGCAGCTGACGGTTCATATAGTCAGCCGTGAAACGTCCGGTTTCCTGAGTCTGCGACAGGGTGTCAGACACAGAGGCAGCCTGGTTACTGGTGACCAGAATGGTGCCCACAGCTCCCATGATCATGAGGCTGAGGGTCATGGCAATCATCAGTTCAACCAGAGTCAGACCCTGTTGCAGTCGCAGTGTACTGTTCATGGCATAAATACCTGGCTGTAGCTTTCCCGTGGATTGGTGGCGATCTCGCCGTCATCGAGGAAATAGACGGTGTTGCCATCGATATCGGTACCGCTGGTGCGGGAGTTCCAGCTGATGGTGATCTGCATGGTGCCGTCACCGTTGTCGGTGATGGTCAGGCCGGGATCATTAATGAATGAAGCTGAGCCGGTTTCAGCATCAAGGCCGTCGACCAGTGCAGAAGTACCACAGAGACTTTCCCAGACATCAAAAACGGCGTTCTCTGCATTACTGCAGTCTTCTGCTGGGACCTGGTCTGTGCCGTCAAAATAGGATGAGCACATGCGTACGGCCGGAATGTTATCGCAGCGGATTTCATTCGCCTGCACGTAAGAGGCGGCGGCGGTTTTATTCGCACCGATGCGGTTGATCAGATCGTTGGCGATCCAGATTGCATGGGTGCGGTTACCGCTGTCTTCGACGGTTCGGATGGACTGCATCTGCATGGCCGTCAGTCCGGCAAGACCTATGATGGTGATGGCAATGGTGACCAGCACTTCAAGCATGCTGAATCCCTGTTGTGTCATCTTCATGGGCAGGATACTCCCGAAATAACAATCTGACCTGAACTCATTAAGTCGATGTCCCGGTTTTTATCCCCGGTACAGCCTGTCGTGCGGATCTTCAGTGATCCGGTGGTTTCAATCTGTCCCGTGGAGGTAAAGCCAATGGGCGCGCTGCTGCTGTACTGCGCCGATGTGATAGTGACCTTGTCGTCAAGGCTATTACGGCTGCGCAGGACATCACCGGCAACACCGCCGTTGAAGGCCTGTACTGTCCAGCCGTCCTGAAAGCCGCCGGAAGCCGGTGTCATTCGCACGAGCACCCCCCGCGTTATGGCGTTGTTGCGGGCATAGGCCAGATCCAGTTCGATCAGCCCGGATGCATTTTCGGCCGTACTGTTGGCAACCATGGTCTGAAATGACGGTGCCGCCAGGGCCAGCAGAATGCCCGCGATCACCATGACAATCAGCAATTCGGTTAAGGTAAAGCCCGCAGCAGGCTGACCCCGGTATTCAGACATCTGGATGTATCCCTTCTCAGAATTCGTTTTTATTATCAGCATTCCATCTTAAGAACAGCCTGACGAGCTTCCAACGGGTTGCCGATAAACGGTACAGATCAGGGAGTGAGTGGCAGATACCCCTCAGCTGCTGCAGTCAATGTCATTGCCACTGCTGTCTTCGGGCAGGCCATTGTTATCTTCATCCTGCCCCAGGCGTATGCGCCCGGGACCCGATACGATCAGGGTGCCTCCCAGTGTGCTGTTGCCGTTAAAACAGTATTTCAGTACCGCGTTATGGCCGAATGCGCTGCCCAATGGACTGAAGGTTACGGCACTGCGGGAGCCATAACTGCGGCTGATGCGTTCATCGGAAAGTGCGGCCAGCTCTGCCAGCCGCACCTCTCCGGCATCCAGTACGCGGTTGTCGTTGACATCGATGAACATCACCAGAGCTCCGGACCAGTCGTTCCGGCATTGGTTGCCGCTGCCCAAGGGGCAGAGAGTGACGTGCTGGCCGGTGACCACGGCATTGGCGTGCGCCAGTGAGAAAGTGCGGTGAAGCAAACGCAGGTCGCTGCGGACTCTGTGTTCTTCAGTCAGGCGAATCATGGAGGGCACCCCGGCCGTCAACAGCAGCGAGGTGATAGTTAAGACAATCAACAGCTCAGGCAGGGTGAAACCCTGCTGTCGTGCAGCAGAATAGTTCATAAGATTACCGTCCCTGGTAATGTCATGACATTCTGCGATCAGCTGACTTTCCTGTCTCTACGACTTTATCCGCAAATCCGGCGGAAGCCGGCCGCGATGGCCAGCTTTGTCAGTCGTCTGAGCGCCAGAAGTTTTTGATGGCGTTCTGGTAGATGGTCTTGGTTTCTTTGGCTTCGGTGCCCACAATCACACCATACTCAGACGCTACCTGATCCGCTTCACCGCTTGCCGGTAACGGCGCGATGACGGGTGAACCGGGAATGTAGGGCTGATCAATGGTGGTACGGCTGTAAGTGCGGTCAGGGTGATAAATATCCACCACGTAAAGTTTTGCGTTACCGGTATCGCCACCACAGATGTCCGATGCCTCATCACCTTTCGGAGCGTAAGTGGTGAAGTAGACCGTGCCGAAGAAGGTGCTGGAGGTAGATACCGATTTCTCGCCATTACCTGTCAGAGCGATGTACCAGCCATAGTTAGAATCGCCACTCCCCCACGCCGCCAGGCTGTTCATGCTCAGGGCCGTGTATGACGGTGGTGTATTACGGCCATACACATCTTTGATCAGGTAGTGGTAGTCGTTAATTGAGGTACCCAGCGGCTTCTCACGGTTACCGCTGCCTATGCTGATCAGGATGTAGCCGGAGGCATCCCAGTCTGCGGTTGCAGCGTCCGGCAGATCCGAATCGTAAGAAATGTAGGAAATATCGGTATTGGTCAGGAAGCGGCGGTCATCCGAGGTACCATTGCCAGCCACACTGGCAATCACACCGGCATCAGCAAACGAGGCGGCATCTGTTGCAGCCTCGTCAAAATCAAAACGCCATACCTGCCCACCGGTATCAGCGACGTACATCAGGTTAGCGTAGCCGTTGTTGTCGCTGTCGATGACCACAGGATCAGAGACGATGCTGTACGACATAGAGCCGGTCAGGCTGGCGTTGTCATGGGCGTCCCACAGCAGCGCACCGGTTTCAGCATCCACCATATAGATGGTATTGCCGTAGGTATCCGCGGTACGGGTGGTCTGGCTGTCATTGGCCAGGTCATAGCCGCCGGAGAAGAAGAGCACCACACGAGAGGCACCGTTCCATTTGATCTGCACTGGCAGGGCACGGCTCCAGCTCTGGCCAAGGCGGCCGAAGCCATTGCTCATTGATGGAACATTCTGCTCTGTGGTCTGATAAGTACCGTGGATCTGCCAGGCCATCTGCGGGCTCTCCGGATCGGTAATATCCAACGCGTAATAACTGCTGCCACCACGACGCATACCGGCATAGAGATAAACCTTATCACTGCCATCAACAATGCCGTTGTAGTTGGTGTCTTTATGCCAGTAGGACAGCTTGCCATCCATGCCGTAGACCTTGTCGAAGCTGGATTGGGGGTTGGCGTATTTATCCGGGTTGGTCAGCAGTTCTTTCGGGATAAAGGAAAAGATTTCTCCGGCCGTATCGGTATCAATATTAAAGGCATGCAGGTAACCCGAGTTGGTACCGATAAACAGCACCCGTTTATCTTCTTCGTAGTTAATAATCAGCGGCTGGCTGTGTAACGGGTCTTCCAGTTCCTGGCGGGCGACGAGTTGTTCGGTTGAACCATCACCGGCTTCACGTTCCAGACCGGCAATCCACTCAATCAGAGCCGTCTGTTCTGCATCACTGGCGTCGGAAATACCCAGCAGACTTTTGCTCAGAACCGTATTTCTCAGACTGTCACTGATGTGGGTATCGTTGGATGGAACCGTGCCACTTTCCGGAACATTAACACCGGATGAAATTGAGGTCAGAGTGGTACCGCTGACCCAGGTAAAGATATTACGGTCGGTGGTCAGTTTGCTGGCCATGCCGCCTTTTTCAACGTAGTAACCGTCAACCACATCGCTCCAGTAACTGCGTGCGGTCTGTTTGAAAAAGCCACTGACTTCATCAATGGCATCACCTTCAATAAAGGTTTCTGCACTCGGTTCAACAATCGGGTCGCACTCAGCTTCATCGGTACAGCCAGGGTCGTAATTCTGGCCGATATCCGCTTTAACGTTGCCGTCTTCGCCCAGCTTATAGCGTTTGAGGTTTCCTTTCCAGGCCGTGGTTGGTCCTGGCTGGAACACGGTGTAATACACCTCATCGGTTACCCGCAGACTGTTGAATGAACTGACGGCGATGGTCGGCGAAATCGACGTGGTAGGATCTTCTTTGATTTCCCGCAGTGACTGCAGGAAATTATCGACAATTTCTTCGTAGCTGTTGGCTTCGTAATAGGTGCCGTTACCGGCTTCGGCAATGTTTTTCAGCAGGGTTACAGCAGTATCAGAGTCGCGGTCAAGGAAGCCACCAATGGTATCCACCGTAGCGGTCTGTATACCGTCGAGATCCGGGCGGATGTCACTGTTAGCCATGTAATAAGCGATTTCTTCAGCACAGGATCTGAGGCTGCGGTCCGGTGATGTGCAGCGTTTATCCAGATACGACTGTGACTCCCAGTCCAGGTTGGACACCAGTGTACGGATCTCTGAATCCGCGCCGACGTCGGCGACGGCTTCGCCATCACCGAAAAACAGGATTTTGGTCGGAGTGCATTCCAGAGAATCTGGGGCATTGTAGCGGGCACTGGTGCCGGTACCGGTGATCGCGTCGGGATCGACGAAATTATAGTAACGGGTGATCAGACCATGACCATGCTGAAACCCGTTGCCATACACTCCGTCAGAATTATCCCGGGTGTATTCGCGCAGGTTTACACCCCAGAAATAATAATGATCCTGCGACAGGTCGCCGTATTTCGGGGCACTGCCGGACAGGTAGAGATACACTTCGTGAAGGCTCTCTGCAATGGGAGTACCCAGCCAGGGCGAGAAGGTATCCAGACGCTCATTGATGCGGTCTTCGACGTCCTCAATCGGCTGAATCACAAAGTCGATACCGGCACCCAGTGAATCCAGATCGAAGGTTGCCAGACCGATGTTGATGTCCTCCATCTGAGACATGGCCGTTTCGACGGCACGGCGGACAATCCCCATACGGGATTCGGTTACGACGGAAATATAATTCAGGTAATTCCCGGTAAACATCTGGGTGTAACGATAGGCTGTCGGATGTGGGTAGGCATCGGCGAAAGGACGGTCACCGTACTGATATGACATGTACTGGTAATAGGTACCGTTGTACTCGTAAGGCTTAGTGCCGGAGAGGCTGCACTGCAGCATATGGCCAGGCTCAGAATCCACCGTCGGCAGCTCGTCCTGATCATTGTAATAATAGTAATAACCTACGTATTTATTTGGCCCGGTCCAGCCCAGTGGTCCTTCACCCTGTGAGTAATAATCCAGGTTGGCTTTACCGGGGCGCCAGAAGGCCCAGCGGTTGGTAAAGTCGTAACCATCGTTTCTCAGGGTTGCCAGATAAACCGCGGTGTTACCGCACCGGATAACCGACGGGTCAATCTGATATTCCTTGATCATGTCGGCGACGCGCTGATCGATAAAAATGGTTTTATTATCAATCGGGCTGACGTTGTACAGCTCCATGTCGACGACGGCAGCACTGAAGACATAATAGCCATCCGGATCAAAGCCAAAACGGCTGTCATCGTACGTGACAGTCGGGTCGTAAGCCTCAGGGAAGGGTTCGGCAAACGCCCCCATACTGCCCGACGTATCGATCAGCATCATGACGTTTGGTGTCGCCGTGCCGACCGTGCTGCCGGTGTACACATCGGTGTCGTCGGCCATGGTAAAAGACGGAATGACAGAGGTGGTCAGCAGAGCAGCAGTCAGCAAAATACGCATCATAATAATCTCCGCTCAGCTCTTCGGTGCCAGACGGGAAATACCCAGCGTCTGATCCGAACTGAACATGGAATTAAGGTCTGACCGCACGCTGAATTCGAACGGCAGATACTGGAAAACCCCCGCACTGATGTCGCCGTTGAGAGTGGCATTTATGGTGTTGCGGCCAGTGAAGCGGGCGCTGATGGTGATGGATTCCCGGCCGGAGGTTTCGCGGGTCAGACTGACCGGCTGATACGTCGGTTCACCGCTGGTGGCATCGAGTACGACTTCACCTGTGTCCGGGTCGATTTCCACCAGGTAGCGGGCTTCATGCAGCTTATCCAGAATAGCGGAACTGGTTTTACCGGATTCAGAAAACTGGGCCTCCAGCTCGCTCAGGGCGGACTGAAAAACCGCTTCACTTTTCTGCGAATTATTCACCATCTTCAGCTGTACGGATGAACTCTGAATACTGATCAACGCCAGAAACGTGATGGCGGTGAGAATCACCAGAGACACAATCAGTGCCGAACCCCGTTGCAGGGGAAACAGGGCTGTCGGTAAGTACATCATAGTTTTCACCTGGATTACTCCGTGAGCAGATATTCACTGCCGTCATTCCTTACGGCTCTGCCCAATGTATTGATGATCAGGTTACCGTCCGTTACCTGATTCCCTTGTGCCGTGGCCTGCAGCTCGACGCACAGGGTCATTGCCATAGCGGTGCCGGAACTGTCACTGCAGCTGCCGGCACTGATGTTGTAATGTTCAAGTTCGACCTGATCACTGACATTGACATTCAGACCCAGACCACCGGAACCGAGGGTGCTGGTGTAGGTGTCATTGGCCAGGTAGTAGCGCTCCTCCCCATCGAGGATGGCCTGCAGTACTTTTACGGCCTCGGTGCGGTTACTTTTGCGCACATAATCCTGATAGCTGGGGTAGGCGATGGCCGCCAGAATGCCGATGATGGCGACGGCAATCATCAGCTCCATCAGGGTGAAGGCTCTGCTGTATCTCATTCTCTGCTCACCCTCAGTAGTTGGCTCTGGTGACTGTGGTGCTGAATACCTGACGGGTATAGCGGTCATCAAAGCTGTAAGGTGCGGCATCCAGCAGGGTGTAGCCACGTTCTGTGGCTGCGCCACTGGTGGGGTCCGCCGCCCGGGTCAGGACGGCAATTTTTACGGCATAAACCCGCTGCCAGCTGACCTGTGCCGATGAACCATCCGGACAGGTAGCACTGCTGAACGATGAGGGCGGCGAATCGATCTCAGTCGCCGAAAGATAGGTGCTGACATTACGGCTGCCGGTCTCGGTCGGATCACAGAGACTGATGCCATACAGTGCCTGCAGGGCTTCTACGCCGGATACCAGAGACTCTGCGCTTGTAATCGGCGTGGCATTGAGTGAGTCGTACGTACGGCAGATCAGGGTTGGGGTACCGTCTACGTCTTCCACCCAGAACACATCAGTCACTTCAGTGCCGTCGGCAACGCCAAGGTTAGTGTTCTGACAGGACAGGTTGTTTTCTGTGGTTGCCGTACGACGGATGGCGATACGGTCACCAGTATCATTACTGCTGCTGTCTGTTGTGCACATGCCAGCAGACCCGCTGCAGAGAGGTTCGTACGGTTGGTCAAGGGCACCATCGGGGCCGTAACCGGCTTTCATCAGTGAGCGGTTCAGAAAGCTGATGGCAAAGCGTCCGGCTTCCTGTGCCTGTGAGAGGTCCCGCGATACCGATGAGTTACGGTTGCTGGCGACCAGAATGTCCGAGACAAAGTAGCTGATCAGCAGACCCAGAGTCATGGCAACCAGCAGCTCGACCAGGGTAAAACCGGAGCTGAGCGTGTTGCGGCCTGAAAATACAGAAGCAGACTTCATATCAGGGCCAGAATGTCATGGTCAGAGAAGAACGCTGCGAAGACGAAATCTGCGACTGATCAGTCAGAAAACGCTGATTACCGTCAGAGTCCCGGCCGATCACTTCGGATGACACTACATAGGCGTTATCCGATTCCGTGCGGCTGACCCAGCTGATGGTCAGGGTATGCTCGCTGTCAGCACCACCAGATGCACTGATAGTCAGATGAGGGTCCGTCAGGAAGCCGGCGGAGCCGACACTGTTGCTGCCGGATGGCATACCACACAGGGCTTCCCAGATATCGAACGTGGCCATCTCGTCGCCACTGCAATCGGCATCACTGACAACACGGCTGTCAGCGCCGTAGTAACTGCTGCAGGCCTTTACCGTCTGCGGCATACCGGCACAGCTGATCTCGTCAGTGGTGTAGTCGGAAATTTCATTGGCGCGGATGCGGTTGATCAGATCGTTTGCCACCCAGGTCGCCTGTGCCCGGTTAACACTGTCTTTGCCGGAACGAACAGCCTGCAGTTGCATGGCCGTAAGGCCGAGCAAGCCGACGGTGGTCACCGCCAGAGTGACACCGACCTCGATGAGTGTGATGCCCCGCTGCTTCAGCATGACACGCTCCGGAAGGTTATCTGCCCCGAAGGCAGCAGTTCAATCCGTGCATCCACATCGCCGATACTGCCGCTGGTACAGACACTGATGGTGCCGCCGTTTGACAGTGCGCCGCGGTTGTTGAACAGCACAGGTGTTGATGAATCATAGGCAGCCGCTGTGACATCGACCTTATCATCCAGTGCATTGCGCTGACGCAGCAGTTCGGTTTCCGTCGTGCCACTGAACACAGAGACCCGCCAGCCGTTTTCAAATTCATCGTCCACGGGAACCAGCCCCACAGAAAGGTTACGGGTGACGGCAGTATTGCGCGCATACATCAGGTCAAGCTCCAGCAGAGCAGCCGCTTCACGCGCTGTATTGTTGGCGGTAAATGTCCCCATAAATGGAACGGCCACAGCAAGAAGTACGGCTGCCACACTGATGGCAACCAGTAATTCGATCAGGGTGAATCCGGCGTTTTTAATGTTCATTTATTAGAATAAAAATTAACAGAAATACGCCGTCTTTATAATACGGTAACTGAATGTAATCCAGCTTTGTGGAGGATATTTACTGTCTATAATTATTTCCTACATTTGCATTGTGATCTTGTTATTCAATATGCAGGTAGTATTGTATTACAAGTTTCTATATCATTGTTCTGAAAGGAATTTTAAGGTTTTCTGCTGATATTCAGATTGACCTTTTACTGCGGGATAAGCCTGCTTCAGGCCATCTTAAAAAGTCTGGCACAAATTCTGAGAGAATGTGGAATAAAACCGTCTTTTAATATGATTATTTAAGACGTTTGTTGTTACATTTTTGGGATTTTTATGGAAAGGAGTTGAACAGATTTTCAATATTCTGACAGTGTTTTTTCAGATAACTGACAGATCTGTGATTGCTGACAAATACAGTTGGCAATCACAGCACAGGGAATGTGGAAAAACAGTCTGCCTGACTCAGAACCGGGTCAGGGACTGGCGGATGCTGTCGACCAGAGCGTCAAAGTCTGCCGCTTCGTAGTAGCGGCCCTTACCGGCTTCAGCAATCTGACGTAACAGTGGTCCGGCAGCGGTCGAATGCTCTGATGGCAGACCGAGGATGGTATCTGTGGTAATCGTCTGTACACCGTCCAGCTCAGGACGGGTATCGAAATTGGCCATCAGATACACAATTTCTTCGGCACAGGACTGACTGCTGTGGTCAGTGGTTACGCAGTGCTCACTCAGGTATGGAGCCTTGAAGTTCAGACCGGACACCAGCGCCCGGATTTCACGGTCTTTGCTGCTTCCTGTGCTGTTCTGACTTCCGGCGATATAGAGAATGCGGGTCGGTGTGGTTGCACTGGCGGCCGGAGCCCGGTAATGAGTCATCTCTTCCGGGTTGGTGAAGGCATCCGGATCGTTGACGTCGTATTCGCGGCTGGTCAGCCCATGCCCTGTCTGAAAGCCATTGGCAAAATAGGGGTCTGAGTTTTCCGCGGAATAGCGACGTGAGAACACACCCCAGAAGTAGAGGTGATCCTGTGACATGAGCCCGTAATCCGCAGGGTTGCCTGAGAGATAGAGATACATCTCATAGAAGCCCTCAGCCACGGGGCTTCCGGACCAGGCTGAGAGGCGGCTGAGGCGGGCACGAATTGCTTCCCTGGCGCTGGCCACAGGCTGTACAGCCACATCAATGCCGACACCGGTGGAGTCTGTGTCAAAGGTTGCCAGTCCGACGTTGATATTCTCCAGCTGATCCAGTGCTGTCAGCAGAGCACGGCGGAAGACATCCAGGCGGCTCTCTGTGACGACCGACAGGTAATTCAGGTAATTACCGGTCATGAGTTGGGTGTAGCGGTAAGCAGAGGAGTGCGGCGCGCGGTTGCCATACGGTTGTTGCCCGGACTCATAGGACATGTAACGGTAATTTTGCTCTTCATACCGGTATGGCTGACTGCCGGCCAGCGCACATTGCAGGATGTGGCCCGGTTCCGAATCAACGCTGGGCAGCGCGTCCTGCTCACCGTAAAAATGGTAGTAACCTATGTACTTGTCCGGCCCGCTCCAGCCAGTGTCCGTTTTACCGGGTGAGTACGCTTGCCCGTCCGGCTGTCCGGGACGCCAGAAGGCCCACTCACGGGCAAAATCAAACCCCTGCTGGTTGAGCGTCTTCAGGTACTGAGCAGTGTCACCACAACGGATAACCCGGCTTTCCACGCGGAAGTCCTGAAGCATGTCCGCGACCTGCGGGTCAAGAAACAGCGCCTTGTTATCCAGCGGACTGGTGTTGTCGGGTGTCAGATCAACCAGCGGAGCCCGGAAGACGTAGTAAGCACCAGCCTCAAATCCATAGCGGCTGTCATCGTAGGTAATGTCCGGGTTATAAGCCGGAGGGAAGGGGTTGGCAAAGGCGCCCATCGGGCTTGAGGTATCAATCAGAACCAGAACATTCAGATGGCTGTGCAGGACATTTTCTGCCGCGTCGGCAGCCTGGAAATTCAGTAACAGAAGCAGGAGAAAACCGCGCATATTTCAGTTCCGGCCCTGTATTGCGAGAGGCTGCAGAAAGACTGGCATCAGGTTTTTTTCTGACGGAAAAAACACAGCAGATGGATTTTTCATATGTAAAAAAACAGACCAGAGACTGATCGGAAATGACTCCCGGATTGTTCAGTGAAAAAATGTATTAGTCCTGGACAGTTGTCCGGATTCAGAGCTTCCGCGGCGTCAGGATTCAGTATGAAGATGGCTGCAGGCCTTATAATACAAGGGCTGCAGGCGGGAGTGCCGGGTTGTTGAGGCCGCTTCCACGATGTCAGAAATAAGATCCGCGGCCGCATTTATAATATTAATTGCCGTATCTGTTCAATGAGTTGGTAACAAAAAAGACCTGTTTTTTTTATTATTTATATTTATATTGTTTATTTGTTCTTCGATATGAAAATAATATTGTCTGACGATCTTATTTTATGTGGGGAGGGGAGGCTTATTTCTGTCTTCGTAAGATTACAATTCAGCAAAGCAAACTGGTCACTTGTTCCTGACAGTTGCTCCGCATTGCGGGTTCTGATGTCTTATCCTGAGCAGCCGGGGCTGCGTCATACGTTGTCTGATACCGCAGGGTCCGGGATGTCAGGGCAGGTTATTCTGCCCTGAGATCCGGGCTCAGTTATTTTCCTTCCAGTACTCTTTTTCAAGGTTGGTACAGATGTCGTCGCTGAGTTCGACCGAGGTACTGACAATCACACCGTAATTACTGCACTGGTCGTTGTCTTCATCGTTCTCTTCTTCACCTTCCTCACCTTCACCCGGGGTTTCATCATCGTCGTCATCGTCACTGCTGACGCTCTCTGGCAGGGCAGTAATCACAGGTTCGCCGGGAATAAAGTTCTGGCCCAGAGATGCCCGTACAGCGTCTTCAGTCGGCGTGTAGATGTCCAGGGTGTACTTGCCGCCATTACCGGCATCACCGCCACAGGCATCGGAGTTCTCGTCATTGGAGGGCGAGTAGGTGGTGAAGAATACCTGCCCACGGAAGGTTACCGACGACGACAGCACCTTCTCGCCACTCAGCGACAGAGGGACGTACCAGCCGTAATCTGAGTCACCATTACCCCATTCCGTCAGATCGCTGAAATCGGTGGTGGTGTAACCGGACAGCGGGCTGTTGACACCCAGAGTGTCTTTAATCAGGAAATGGTAGTTCGTCGTGGCTTCTTCCAGAGGGCTGGCACGGTTACCGCTGCCAATACTGATCAGAACATACCCGTAACGGTCAAAATCGTCACTGACGATGTCCTGATTGGCCTGACGCTGAGCGTAGGTGTAACTGATGTACGACAGGTCCGGGTTATTGAAGAAGCGGCGGTCATTGCTGGCCGAGGAACCGGCAATATCGGCTATGACACCTCCGCTGGCAAACTCGTCGGCACTGGTTGCGGTTTCACTGAGATCAAAGCGCCACACCTGGCCGCCGGTGTCAGCGGCGTAGAGCAGGTCAGAGGCGCCGTCGTTGTCGCGGTCCAGCACAATCGGGTCGGTAGTGAAACTGTACTGCATGCTGTGGCTGAGCGTGGCATTGATGCTGGCATTCCACAGCAGGGCACCGGTTTCCGCATCGACCATGTAGAGGGTGGCCCCGAGGTCATCGGCGGTACGCACAGACTGGTCGTCTTTATCGGTATCGTAGCCGCCAGTGAAAAAGAGCACCACGCGGCTGGCACCGTCCCAGCGGATCTGTGCCGGCACCATGCGTGACCAGGTCTGCCCGAGCGCGGAGAACCCGGTGGTTACCGAAGGCACGTTCTTGTTGGTGTCCTGATAGGGGCCGTGTATCTGCCAGGCGATGGATGGATTCTCAGGGTCTGTCACATCCAGTGCATAGTAACTGCTGCCACCGCGGCGCATACCGGCGTACAGATACACCTTGTCGGAGCCATCAACTTCGTTGTTGTAATCCAGATCTTTGTGCCAGAAGGACAGACGTCCGTCCATGCCGTAGGCCTTATCATCCAGATCGGAACTCGGGTCCTGATAATAGACCGGGCTGGTAAGCAGTGGGCGCGGAATGTAGGAGAAAACTTCACCAGCGTTATCCAGCTCCACCCGGAAGGCGTGCAGGTAGCCACTGTTGGTGCCCATGAAGAGCACCCGGTCGCCCGGGCCGTAGTTGATGATCAGTGGCTGGCTGTGCAGCGGATCTTCCATTTCCTCGCGGGCGATGAATATCTCATTGTCATCGTCATCCGTGCCGGTACTGAGGCCCCCGATCCAGTTGATCAGGTCTTCCTGTTCTTCATCAGAAGCCCCGCTGATTCCCAGCAGGTCTTTGCTCAGCAGAGTATCCGTAAGCAGGCTGCTGAGATGGCTGAAGAGGCTGCCGACCAGGCCGGAACCGGGCACCGAGATCTCATCAGAAATGGACACCAGGGCAGACCCGTTATCGGTGAAGATGTTGCGCTCAAGCGTGAACCTGTGGGCCATACCGCCCTGATCCACGTAGTAACCATCCGCTTCATCGCTCCAGTAACTGCGGGCTTCGAGTTTGAAGTAGCCGCTGTCTTCGTCGATGGCATCGCCTTCGAGATAGTAGGCTGATTCACCGTTCTCCGGGTCAAAATCCTGACCGATGTCGGCCAGAATCTGGCCTTCGCTGCCGAGTTTGTAGCGTTTCAGATTGCCGCGCCAGGCGGTACTTTCCGCCGGTTGGAACACGGTGTAATAAATCTCTTCGGTGACCCGCAGGCTGTTGTACGAGCTCACCGCAACCGTGGGGGAAATAAAGGTCGATGGGTCGGTGTTGACGTTGGTAAAGGAGTCGGACAGACCATCCTTCATTTCTTCGTAGTTGTTGGCCGTGTAGAAAGTACCGTTACCGGCTTCGGCCATATCGGTGAGAAATTCGATGGCCTCTTCTTCATCCGATTCACGGCGGTCAAAGAAACCGCCCATGGTATCGACACTCACGGTCTGGATACCGGCCAGGTCACTGCGCTGGTCTGCGTGGGCCAGGTAATAGGCGATTTCTTCACCGCACTGGCTGCAGTTGGTGGTGTCCAGATAGTCCACGTCCGGAATCTGCTGATACGCGGCCAGATCGCGGATCAGGTCATCGATTTCAGAGTCGGCACTGGTATCACCGGTGGGTTCGCCATCGGAGAAGAACAGGATTTTAGACGGTGTACAGGTCAGGGATGAAGGGGGTGAATACACCAGATCGTCCGCATCCGGATCTTCCCATACGCGCTCATCCGGTTCTGCATCGTATTCGCCTTCGTTGTCACCGGTGAACATACCGACCGGATTCGGGCGTGCTTCCCAGACGACGGTACCACGGGCATCGTCCCCGGCGTCCGCTTCTTTCCCGGCAAAATAGAGATGGGCCTCATACAGAGCTTCAGATACCGGGGTCAGTGATTCCGCCGAGTACATATTCAGGCGGGCGCTGATGGTGTCTTTGGCGATGCTCACCGGTTCAATCGGATGGCCGATGTAGGCACCGTCACCGTCGGCATCAAACGGCATGATGCCGATATTGATGCCGGGCGTTTCATCCATCACATCTCGTACGGCCCGGCGCACAACATCCATACGCGACTCAATGGCAAACGACAGGTAGTTGAGGTAGTTACCGGTCAGCAGGATGTTGTAGTGATAGGACGATACCGAGTGGTCGTTGCTGCTTGAGTCTGAGAACGGAATATCCACATCACGGTTTGACATATAGTCGTAGTAACCGCCATTCCATACATAACGGTAGCCACCGATACGGTCCATTTCGCACTGCAGAATCCGGCTGTCACCATCTTCCATATCCACTGTCGGCAGGCTGTCGATGGAGGTGCTGCCATAGATCAGACCGTTTTCCAGATCCGTCTGTTGTGAGACCCGGGTGAAAGGATCGTCGTACGCCAGATACTGGTACACGGTATCCGTTTCGTAATACTCAAAAATGTAACTGCTGGTGTAGGGGGCAGCCCAGCCAAGACCTTTGCGCCAGAACGCCCAGTTGCCATGGTAGTAACCCTGACGCGTCAGTACATCTCCGAAGTCTTCACCGGTCCGGTCCGGGCCGGGTTGTCACTGCGCTGATCAGCCCGGCTGATGTCACAGGACACCACCGGGTTGTTGTCCATGTCAGAGTAGACTTCGTACTGCTTGATCCAGTAGGCCGTGGTCGGGTCCAGAAAAATGGCCACCACATCATCCACCTGCGGGAAGTCCAGCTCATACACAGGGGCGTTATAAACGTACAGCGAATCAGGCTCAAAGCCGAACCGGCTGTTGTCGTAAACCACGTCCGGATCATAGGCTGTGACCTCAGTCGGATTGGCCAGGGTCGACATACTCTCGGAGGTGTCGAGGATGAACATGATGTTGGCGTCGGTACCGGCGCCGTTGCCGGTGTACACCTCGGTGTCATCGGCCAGAACGCTGGCGCTGATGGCACTCAGCAGCAGGGGCGTGAGTAATCGCATGGCAGACTCCTTATAACACCGGGACCAGACGGGAGAAGCCCATCGACTGGTCAGAGTTGAAACGCTCACTGATGTCCGCCTCGGTATTGAAGGTGAAGAAGCGGCGCTGGAATTTCGACGCGCTGGTATCACCGTTAAATGTGCGGTTGATGTGGGTCGTCGGATCACCGGTGTAGATGACGGATGTGCTCAGATCTGTGCCGTACCCGGTGGAAATCTGGTCTGCGTCGACCGGCAGGCTGAGGAAGTTGCCGTCTTCGTCGGTGGTGAAGCTGGTCATGGCTTCATAGAGGGTATCTTCGGCGTCACCGTACTCGTTGGATTCGGAGAACTGCGCTTCCAGTTCACTCAGAGCGGCCTGAAACACCTGCTCGCTTTTCTGTGAGTTGCTGACCATCTTCAGCTGCACCGAAGAGCTTTCCATGCTGATGATGGCGAGAAAGGTCACCGCCGACAGCATGATGAGTGATACCACCAGAGCAGAACCTGTCTGGCGATCAGTGGGGCGTGCTTTATTGTGTTTCATCGTATGGCCCTTATTCCGTCAGAAGGTGCTCGCTGCCGTCGTCACGGACCGCGCGCCCCATCGAGTTAATGATGATGTCGCCGTCTTCATCCTGATTGCCGCTGGCATCGGCCAGCAGTTCAACACACAGGGTCAGTGGCATGGCAGTACCCCCGCTGTCGGTACAGGTGCGGGCGCTGATGTTGTAATCGTCGGTGACCACCTGATCACTGCCGTTCACGTTCAGACCCAGTCCACCGGAACCCAGGGTGGTGGTGTAGGTGTCGTTGCGCAGGAAATAGCGCTCCTGCCCATCAAGAATTACCTGTACTGTCTTGATGGCCTCGGTGCGGTTACTTTCGCGCACATACTGCTGGTAACTCGGATAAGCAAAGGCTGAGAGAATGCCGACGATAGCGACCGCTACCATCAGTTCCATCAGCGTGAATCCCTGTAATTTCTGCATGATTGTCTGTTCTCTCAATTCGGTCTCAGAAGTTCGCCCGGGCCACGGTCGAGCTGAACACCTGACGGGTGTACTGATCATCAAAACGGTAAGGCGCAGCATCCAGCAGGGTGTAGCCACGGCTCTCGGCGGCACCCATGGTGGCGGATGGTGCCCGGGTCAGCAGTGCCACCTTGACGGCATACACCCGGCTCCATTCCACCATGGCGGCTGTGCCGTCGCTGCAGGTGACCGCGGTAAAGGCTGCCGGTGGCGAATCAATTTCATCGGCCGCCAGATACGCACTGACATTGCGTCTGCTGGTGCCGCTGGTCTCACACAGGCTGACCCCATAGAGCGCCTGCAGGGCTTCCACACCACTGGCAAGTGTCTGTGCTGTTATCAGGGCCGTAGCGTCAGCGGAGCGCCAGGTCTGGCATTGCAGGTAAGTGCCGTCATCGTCGCTGGCAACCCAGAACACATCGGTCACTTCGGTACCATCCGCAGCACCCAGCGCCGCACCGGTACAGTCCAGGTTATCAGCGGTTGTGACGGTACGGCGGATGGCAATCCGGTCACCGTTGCCACTGTCGGTGTCCAGGGTACACATGCCCGGGCTGGACGGATCCGCACAGGTGCTTTCAAAAGGCTGGGTCAGTGCTCCGTCTTCACTGAAACCGGCCTTCATCAGTGAGCGGTTGAGGTAGCTGATGGCGTAACGTCCGGCCTCCTGAGCCTGTGTCAGGTCTTTGGAGACCGAGGCATTCCGGTTGCTGGTAATCAGGATTTCAGACGCAAAAAAGCTGATCAGCAGACCCAGAGTCATGGCGACCATCAGCTCGACCAGGGTAAAGCCGGATTGCCGCTGATGCCGTGAATAAGGGATTTTCAATCTGTTCATAAGTCGTCTCCTTCTTATGGCCAGAAGCTGATGCTGTAGGACGAACGCTGGTTCGCCGAGACATTTGACTGATCCACCAGAAAGCGCTGACTGCCATCGTCGTTGCGACCGGTGACGGTGGAGCTGGTGACATAGGCATCATCCGAGGTGGTACGGGATACCCAGCTGATGGTGATGGTGTGCTCGCTTTCCAGACCACCGGTGGCCGTAATCGACAGTGAAGGGTCAATCAGATAACCCGCTGAGCCCACCGTATTGTCGCCGGATGGCATACCGCAGAGCGCTTCCCAGGTATCGAATACGGCCATTTCGGCACCACTGCAGCTGGCGTCTGTGGCGACCCTGGAGGAGTCACTGTAATACGCGCTGCAGGCCTTGATGGTCTGCGGCATGTCACCGCAGAAAAGCTCACTGCTGGTGGTGTAATCGGTGATTTCATTGGCCCGGATGCGGTTGATCAGGTCGTTGGCAACCCACACCGCCTGGGCCCGGTTAACGCTGTCCTTGGAGGAACGTACCGAATGCAGCTGCATGGCAGTCAGACCCAGCAGACCGACGGTGGTGACGGCCAGCGTCACCCCGACCTCAATCAGCGTGATACCACGCTGCCCTGAACGCATCAGCATGAGAACCTCCGGAAGCTGGTCTGACCGGAGGTCAGAAGGTCAATCTCAGTGTCCAGGTCGCCGGTACTGCCCTCAGTGCAGATGGTAATCGTACCCGCAGCCGCCAGGGCACCTTTATTATTGAAACGGACCGGGGCGGAAGAGGTGAACTCTGCAGAGGTAATGTTGACCCGGTCATCGAGAGCGGCGCGGTTGCGCAGCAGTTCATTATCAGTGGCCCCGATAACTTCAATCTGCCAGCCGTTTTCGAACTCGTCGTCTACCGGAGTGATCTCTACAGTCACTTCCCGTGAAACCGCGGTGTTGCGCGCATACAGCAGATCCAGCTCCATCAGCGACGTAGCTTCACGGGCCGAGTTGTTGGCGACAAAAGATCCCATAAAAGGTATGGCAACAGTGATCAGCAGGCTTGCTACTGACAGGGTGATCAGAAGCTCGATCAGGGTAAATGCATTATTATTTTTCTTCATGATCGGAACTTTTTTGTATCGTTCATTAAACGATCAATACTACATTGTTAGTATATGTCTCCAAGATGTCCGCGATAAGCGGTATAAAAACAGGAATGAACGGTTATATGTTGGCCTGATTTTTGGCAGTGGGAGCCTGTGCCGGTGTCCGTTTGTCACTGACCCGGTGGATCAGTAACGGAATCGGACGCAGTGTTTGCCTGTCAGCCCGGTTTTTCTGACAATACAGCCTTCATTACCGGACCGGCTGACCATGGCAGACTCTCTCAGAATTTCTCTCGCGCAATGCAACTTCCACGTTGGTGATATCAGCGGCAACACGGCGCGGATTATTGAAGCCGCCCACGGGGCCGCCGGAAGCGGGGCAGACCTGATTGTGTTCACCGAACTGGCCCTCACCGGTTATCCGCCGGAAGACCTGTTGCTGCGTCCGAGTCTGCAGAAAAGAGTCAGCCAGGCACTCTCAGACATTGCCGAAGCCAGCCACGCCATCGCCATCGTGGTGGGCTACCCGCTGCAGACGGATGACGGTCTCTTCAATTGTGCTGGTATCTGGTATCAGGGCCGCTGTATTGGCCAGTACGCCAAGCAGGAGCTGCCGAACTATCAGGTATTCGATGAGAAACGCTATTTCAGCCAGGGTTCAGAGCCCTGTGTGGTCGACTTCCGCGGTGTGCGCCTGGGCCTGACCGTGTGTGAGGACATCTGGTTTGATGCGCCGGTCGCACAGTCTGTGGCCGCCGGTGCAGAGATGATCCTCAACCTCAACGCCTCCCCCTTCCATATGGGCAAGCACGAAGAGCGGGTCGCACTGGTGCGCCGTCATGTCGAAAGCCACAAGGTTCCCGTCCTTTATGTGAATCAGGTTGGCGGACAGGATGAGCTGGTATTTGATGGCAGCTCATTTGCGGTTGCTGCTGATGGCAGCACCGTGTTGCAACTGCCCAGCTGGGAAGAAGCCGCAGCTCAGGTGATCTATGACGAAGGCCGCCTGCAGACCCTCAGCGCGTCTGAACCCGCCCGATGTGATGAACTGGGAGACCTGTATCAGGCACTGGTACTGGGTGTACGCGATTACGTGAACAAGAACCGCTTCCCCGGCGTTCTGCTCGGGCTTTCCGGCGGTATCGACTCTGCGCTTACCCTTGCCATCGCTGTCGATGCCCTGGGGCCTGAGCGTGTGCGTGCGGTGATGATGCCGTTCAAATGGACCTCTGGCATGAGCAAGGAAGACGCCGCCCTGCAGGCCGAAGCCATGGGGGTGAAGTATCAGTCAATCTCCATCGAGCCTATGTACGCCACCTTTATGGACGCACTGGCTGAAGATTTCGCAGGCCTGAAAGTCGACACCACCGAAGAGAACCTGCAGTCCCGCTGTCGTGGCGTACTGCTGATGGCGCTGTCGAACAAAACCGGCTCCATGGTGCTGACGACAGGTAATAAAAGTGAAATGGCCGTTGGTTACGCCACGCTTTATGGCGACATGGCCGGTGGCTATGGCGCACTGAAAGACGTGTATAAAACCAAAGTGTTTGCCCTGGCCGAATACCGCAACACCATCTCACCTGTAATCCCACAACGTGTCATTGACCGTCCGCCATCCGCTGAGTTAGCGCCGGATCAGGTGGATGAAGACAGCCTGCCGCCATACCCGGTACTGGATGCCATTCTCGAACTCTACATCGAGCACGACCACAGCGCCGAACAGATCATCAGTGCCGGGTTTGAACGCGACGACGTGATGCGCGTACTGCGGCTGGTGGATGTGAACGAGTACAAACGTCGTCAGGCACCGGTGGGAGTGAGAGTGACGCGGCGTGGATTTGGCAGGGATAGGCGGTATCCCATCACGAACGGCTGGAAGCCCGGCCTCTGAGCTGTTGCGCTTACTCAGGCGGTGTTAATCAGCCGCTCAGAATGCTCATTTACCACATGTAAACTGCGCTTCTTCGCGGCTGCTTGCCTTGCCTGAGTTGCGCTCACGACGCTCAGAAAACTAAGGGAGCTGCTGCGCTCGATAATACGGCGTTAAAATTTCTCCGTCGGGTGCTCACGTACTTCGTGTACGCTGCGCTCCCCCGGAAAATTTTGCCTTGTCTTCTCTTCGCTCGCGACGCTCCTGTGATGTTGCAGATTAAATCGGTTTACTGAATATGACCGTCATCCCGCG